>WNGB01013869.1_pt1 | contig 20601 bp, 22 predicted proteins | sample 5400681 | NCBI WGS metagenome assembly WNGB01 (sample SAMN13153367, study PRJNA577476) | soil metagenome | isolation source: 115 cm soil or saprolite under grassland replicate 2 | place: USA:California | collected 2016-06-15
CGCGAACTCCTCGACCAGACCATCAAGCCGCTGATCGAGACGTTTCTGGGTACGCGTGGGCTCAAACTCTCAGAAGAGAAAACCTGCATTACCCAGATCGAGGACGGGTTTGACTTTCTCGGACACCGCATCCGCAAGTACAAACGCGGATCGCGCTATCAGCTACTCAGCACCCCATCGCCAAAAAACGTCCAAACATTCCTGCACAAAGTCCGAACGGTCATCAAGGACCAAGCGACGGCGTCGGCCCATCACCTGATCATCCAGTTGAACCCGATCATTCGGGGCTGGGCCAACTACCACCGGCACGGAGCCAGCAAGGCCACCTTTGCAAAGGTCGATAGTGCAATCTTCAAAGCCCTATGGCAGTGGGCAACACGGCGCCACCCCAACAAAGGCGCACGCTGGATTAAACACAAATACTTCGGCACCATCGGTAGGCGGAACTGGCACTTTTTCGGGGAAGTCACCAGACCGGAGCAGAAAGCGCAGAAAGTCTGGTTATTCCAGGCCGCCCGGATAGCCATCCGGCGACACCGCAAAATCCAGGGGGCAGCCAACCCGTATGACCCGGCTTGGGAACTCTACTTCGAGGAACGCCTGGGCGTGAAGATGGCAGAGGAACTGAAGGGACGACGGAGGTTGCTCTATTTGTGGAAAGCACAAGATGGTCTCTGTCCGGTCTGCAACCAAAAGATCACCGAACTGACGGGGTGGCATAACCATCACATCGTTTGGCGATCCCTTGGTGGCAGCGACCAAACCGAAAACCGCGTGCTGCTGCATCCCAATTGTCATCGGCAAGTCCACAGTCAAGGTTTACCGGTTGTGAAACCGCGTGCTGAGAAGGGCGTTGGAAAGGCTTGAGCGGTATGCCGTGAAAGCGGCACGTACCGTTCTGAGGGGAGGAGACGGCGGCAACGTCGTCTCCTTACCCGACAAAAGGGGTAGTGTCCCTGAGTATCCGTGATGGGTAGCGTTCGTTTCGCACGTTTGGTATCCTCGCTCTAGCGCATTGGGACGACGAGCGAGGAGATCATGAATTGGGAAACCTTGTACTGTCCGAATCCTGCTTGCCGCTTGTATGGCGTGCAATGGCGGCAAAGCCTGCTGGTCAAGAATGGCTCCAGTCGCGGCTACAAACAGGCAGTCTGTCGGGCGTGTGGTCAAAGTGTCGTGTTGCGCTATGGGACGGCCTATTTTGAACTGGAAGCCGACCCGGCCATTTTTGACATCGCGATTCGTGCCTTGGCCGAAGGAAATTCTCTGCGCAGTACCGCACGGATCGTACACATTGACAAGGATACGGTCGGTGCCTGGTTGGATCGGGCCGCCCGTCATTGTCGCCACATCCTGTTGTATTTGTGGCAGCGGTTGCCGGTCAGCGAGTGTCAACTGGATGAGTTGTGGAGTTTTGTCCATACCAAAGAACAGAACCTGCGCGCCGCCAAGCTGTGTTGTGACAGTTATGGCGATGCGTGGGTCTGGGTCGCATTCGCACCAATCTGGCGCCTGGTCATCGCCTTTGTCGTCGGCAAACGCACCCAGGCCGAGGCCAATTTGCTGCTGGAACGGGCGGCCCACACGACCGACGTGCAAATCCCGTTCTTTACCAGTGATCAGTTGGCCGAATATCGCACCGCCTTGCTGCATGTGTATGGGCAGTGGTATCAACCCGCCCGGAATGGTGAGCGCGGGCGCTTTCCGGCGCGGCGGCGGGTCGCACCACCGGAGTTGCGGTATGCTCAAGTCGTCAAGCAGCGCGACCGTGGACAGGTGATCGCCGTAACCCACAAAATCGTGTTTGGCAGCCGCGCGGCGGTACAAGCGTGTTTGGACGCGTCGCAGGCGAGTACGGCGATTAATACCAGTTTTGTCGAGCGGGAAAACCTGACCTTGCGGCAGCACAATCGGCGCTTGACGCGCAAAACGAACGGGTTTAGTAAGGAACTGAGCTGGCTGGAGCGTCAGTTGTGGGTCGCGTTGGCATACTGTCATCTGGTGCTGCCGCATGCCAGCTTGCGCGTGGCGATGGAAGTGCCCAGTCCAACCCGAGGAACCGGATCGGCGCGGCGCTGGCAGCCAGTCACTCCGGCAATGGCGGCTGGGATCACGGATCACGTCTGGACGACCACCGAATTGCTGTCGTATCGGGTGCCGGCATCGTTTTTGGATCGATTGCCCGAGTTGGAACATTTGTTTCCCATGTTTGAGGGTGTCCATCACGGATACTGAGGGACACTACCAGAAAATCTATTTTCTGCTGAAAGAGACGCGGTTGTGTGTATGGTTGCGAACCGCCTGGGGTCTCGACACCATCGGAACAGAATCTAGCGCGAAGCACTTTTTCACAAACCTTGCCTCCGCTATTTCGCATTGGAATGGGGTCGTACTTCTGAGGAACGCCTCGGCACACATGCATGCGTGCTGTTGTGTACAGCATAGTTCGCCCAAGCAGGGCGCGCGGTAGTCAAAGGTCTACCAAAAGGAGTAATTTTGAGGGAAGGAGCGAGCGAGGGACAACAGAAGCACACCGCCAACGAGGAGTGTCACGGCGCGCACTGAGCAATCAAGGCAAGTACGCCCCTCGCAGGACAACCTTTAGACGAATTGGAACCAGTCACGCGCGCGTGCAATCGCTTGGGTCCGACTTGCCACGCCCAGCTTGCCAAGCAGATTGCTCACGTGCTTCTTGACCGTCGCCAGCGAAATCACGAGCTGGGAGGCGATCTCCTGGTTGGAGGCGCCAGCAACGAGGAGGCGCAGGATCTCCTGTTCACGGCGGGTAAGTGGCTCCACGAGTGCTGAGGACTGAGAACTGAGGACTGAGTGTTCTGGGATCTGATTCTTAGTCCTCAGTCCTGGGGACTCAGTCCTGGGGAAGGCCGCCAACAGCTTGCGGGCAAAGGCGACGGAAGCCGGGGGAAGAGCGTTCTCCTGGTCGCGCAGCGTGCCAAGCAGGCTCTCGAGCACCCGTCGCATCGGTTCGCCTTCCTCCAGGAAGAGGCGGATGTAGCCCTCTGGCTCGGTCAGCGCCAGCAGACGCGCCGCGACGGCGCGGACGTGCTCGCCCTTTCCACCATAGTGCAGGGCCACGATGTACAGCGCCAGAAAACCGATCGTGGTTTGGATGTCTCCTGGCCGGTCAAGGTAGCTGCTGAAGCATTCGAGCGCCTCGAGCGCACGAGTGTACTGCTGCTGCGCCAGATACACGCGAATGAGCATCAGGAACTCCCATTGGCGGTTGGGGTTCCATGTCTTCGAGGAGAACACCAGCTGTTCAGCCCAGTTCCGCGCCGCCTCCAAGTCACCCGCTGCCAGCCAGTACTGCACTCGTACCGCAACCACCCAGAAAGCCTGGGCTGCCAATCGCTCCTGCTGGACCAGTTCTTCGGCCTGTTGCAGCGCCGGCTCTGCAGCAGCCAGATCACCGCGTGCCAATGAGAGCTGCGCCAAAAGCATATCCCCAACGACCAGTAGATCGGCCTGCTGCCAAGCCTGCGCGATGCCCAGCACCTGTTGCAGTGAGGAAGCTGCCGCTTCCAACCGGTTCCAGGCGTGGTAGGTGCTCGCCAGAAAGTAATGCAGATATCCTTCCCTGGCGGTATACTGGCCAAACTGCTCCACCAAGGCTAGCGCCTCCAGGCATTCCTGCTCAACCAGGCGCAGCCGTCCGGCCTGCCAATACGCGATGGCCAGCCAGCGCATCATACGGACAGTTATTAGGTGGTCGCCAGCCTCGATCACCTGCTGCTTGGCCTCCAGCAGCCTGGGTATCAGTAGGACTCCCTCGCGCTGGAGCGCCGTGGTGAGCCAGAAGGTGATCGAGAGCGCGATCAGTTTCCAGCTCAGCTCCTCCGGCTCGGCCAGCTCCGTGGTCTCCTGGGCCAGCAGGCGCATGTGCTCCGTGTCCCCACGCGTGAGGCTCGCCCGCGCCGCGATCAACGCCCGCAGCAGACGGATACGCCGCCGGAGTAACGCCACCTCGGCCTCTGGGAGCGCAGGGAGCGTTTCTGCTGCCTCAGATCGCACAGTAGGTTGCGCCTGCCTCTGCAGCATGGCTTCGACTCGTGCAATCGTCTGCTCGACCTGGGCCTGCGTTCTGGCAAACGACGCGCTGGCCGTCGTATACAAGCATTCCAACAAGCGCAGTGCGGTATCGAGCGCCAGGCGGGCATGCTGCTGCACGACGACATCCGGCAGCGCGCCAATCCAGTTCTGCACGGTCTGGGCCTCACCGCTCAGCCACAGCTGGCCAGCTTCGCGCTCGATCAGCTCAGCGGCAGAGGCGAAGTCTCGAGCGGCCAGCGCGTGGGCAATCGCCTCGCGCAGCTCGCCCTGTGCCGCATACCAGTCGGCCGCGCGCTGATGCAAGAGGGGCAGCAGCTCCGGCTCGCTGGCCTGCAAGCGCGCCAGCAGCACCTCGCGAAACAGCTCGTGCATGCGGTACCACTGCCGCTCCTCATCCAGCGGCACCACAAACAGATTGTGCCGCTCCAGCCACTCCAGCATCGCCTGGCTGGCCGTCTCCTCGGTCAGCGCCGCACAGAGCGCGGCGTTCAGGTGGGTCAGCACCGCGGTCTGGAGCAAGAAGCGCTGGACCCGCAGCCCTTGACGCTCCAGCACCTCCTCCTGGAGGTAGTCGAGCAGATAGCGCTGACTGCCCGTAAACGCCTGGACAAACGCCGAGCGATCTTCTCGCTGGCGCATGGCCAGCGCGGCCAGCTGCAAGCCGGCCACCCAGCCCTCGGTGCGCGCCTCCAGCAGCAGCGTGTCGTCTTCGGCAAGCGCCTCTCCGAGCGCCTGGCTGAAAAAGCTGCTGGCTTCGGCAGCGCTGAAGCGTAAATCGGCGGCGCGCAGTTCAAGCAGCGCTCCCTGCACCCGCCAGCGCGAGAGCGGCAGGTCGGGGTCAAGGCGACTGGCGAGCACCAGGTGCAGCTCATCAGGCAGATGCTCAAGGAAGAAGGTCAGGGCCTCGTGAATGGTGTGATCCTCGATCAGATGATAGTCATCGAGGATGAGCACGAGAGGCGCACCCTCAGTCGTGGAAGCCAGGTCATTGAGCAGCACGGTCAGGACGGCCGACGGCGGCGGCAACTCAGGTGCGTACAGCATAGCCAGCGCGAGATCGCCCAGGGCAGGTATGCAGCGACGCAGCGCGGCGATGATTGCGACCCAAAAGCGCGTCAGGTCATTATCCAGCGCATCCAGCGATAGCCAGGCCATCCTTGGGGCTTGGGGCTTGAGGCTAGGGGCTGGGGTGCTAGCCTTTGGCACTGCTATGCTGGAAGCGGCGTCACTACTAGTCCCTAGTCCCAAGTCCCTAGTCCCTTGCGAAGCGATCCAGCTCGCGAGCAGGGTGGTCTTGCCCCAGCCGGCAGCGGCAGAAAGCAAGGTCAACCGGTGCGCCAGCGCGCCATCCAGCTGGTGCAACAAGCGCTCGCGCACCACCAGCGCAGCACCTACACGCGGGGGGGTCAGTTTGGTCGCCAGCAGCAGCGGCTGCGCGGCAGGCCGTGCAGCCTCGGACAAAGCAGCACTCGTCTGCGCTCGAGATGCAGGCGATGTCGCGTGGGACACATCCGGCGCAGGCACGCGCGCACCACTCAGCTCCCCAGCCACCCGCTCTAAGCGCTCGAACGTCAGATTAGCGGTTTTGCCGAGATAGCGCTTGGTGCGCTTCTGGGTCGCGTGGTAGGCATACCAATAGCGCCTGGTGCGGGTTCGCTGCTCGTTGTGGACGTTGATGCGGCCAGAGTGACCCTGGAACACAAAGGCGGTGTGTGCTGCAAGCCAAGTCCGCCACAAGTCGTCGTCTGCAGGCCCAAATCGGTGCGCCAGCTGGCCACGACTATACAGCTCATACATGCTCTGATCGGTGGACCAAATCAGCCTATGCAGCGCTGCTCTGGGCATAGGTCAGTTCCCCGAGCGCGATTGTCCCCAATACTACAGGTTTTCCCCAACGGCGATCAGTATAGCACAGCCACGCCAGCAGACACGCTCAAATACTCTAGCAGTTCGCCCAGTTCCAACGCAACGTTCGGAAAGCGTCTCCGAAAGGCTCTAATCACCGGCGGTAAGACACTATTGCAGGCCGACGCCAGGAACCCATCCGCACGCGCCCAACCTCACCCTGGCCCGCCCGCCGGGCACTAGCGACCGCCCGCTCTGTCTGTGCCAACGTGTGGCGCGCTTCCGCAACCAATGCCATGCCCGCTGATTAAAGCTGGATTCGGGGTAGCTGATACCATAGTGCTGAAGCAGGGGATCGGTGGGGATCTCGAAAAAGATGCCTTTGGCCACGGCACACCAGCGACTTTCCGCAGCGTCCGCGGCGTCGCCACAGCACGTGATGAGGCCAAACCGCTCCAGTTCGTGGAGATGCTCCTGTATCGACGATCGGCTCGCGTGCAGGGTCGAAGCAAGCTCGGCGTCCGTCGCTGGGCCGTCGCGCTGAAGGCGGTCCAGCAACGCAAGGCGGAATGGGTCGGCCAGCGCGCGCATCACTTGCGGCTCGCTGAGCACGAGGTCGCCGATCGAGGTCACCAGCGGTTCGTCTCGTTCTCGGCTGCCCTCTTGTGGCTGGCGCTTCGGTTCGATCTGATCCATCAAGGCCAGGATATCGTGCCATTCCCAGGCACACGCAGGCCCGAGCACATCGTCGAGAATCTGGCCCCATCAAACCCAGCTGACCGCGGAACAGCTGGCGCAGATCGATGCGATCGCGGCGCGCGGCGCTGCGGTGGATGAAACGCTGATAGGATAGGCAGATGCTTCCCCCCGTCAAAAATACTCCTTTTGGTAGACCTTTGACTACCGCCTGCCCGGCTTGTCCGAGGTATGCTGCACACAGTGGACAACAGCTTCGAGGAGCAGGCCTGTGCACTATCACATTCGCATCAAAGGACAGCTGGCCTCGACCTGGCAGCCCTGGTTTGCCCCGTTGCAGATCACGAGCGAGGCATCGGGAACGACCGTGCTTGCGGGGCCACTGCCCGATCAGGCCGCCCTATATGGCGTACTGCTGAAGATCGATCGCCTCGGCTTGACGCTGCTAGCGCTCGAAAGCAGTGAAACGCTGCACGAAGCGCGAGATACTTTGGAGGAACCATAACTGCTGACCCGCATCTGAGGACGCATAAGATGCAGCTTATAGCAGTTTGCATAAAGATTGAGATCGCATCGATCGACGAGAGCCCTCCGTGGCATCATTCATCGGTATCAATCTTTTCGCAAAACGCTGTAGAAGAGCGCCACGCGGCGAGGGACGCAGGCTTGCGCAGAAGCCACCCACGTGGGGACAACAAGGAGCAGCCGCGTTCAGATCTTGCCGTCATGAGACCCCATTTCTGTTCAGGAGCATGTGATGCCACAAACGCGCCCTGCACCAAATGAGCCAAACAGTCGCTTACCGCAAGGAGACTGCGCCTCATGGCGAGCCAACAACCATCAACCTTTACCCTGATCACCGGCGCCAATAGCGGGATCGGGCTCGAATTGGCCCGCCAGGCCGCCGCCGATGGCCGTAACCTTATTCTGGTCGCCCAAGACCTGCCCCGCTTGCAGGCCGCCGCCGACCAGCTGAGGCCCAAGGTTACGGTGCATACGATTGCCGAGGATCTCAGCCAGTCACGAGCGGCGCAACGGGTCTACGATCAGGTTCAGGCGCTGGGTGGGGAGGTGGATTGCCTGATCAATAATGCGGGATTCGGCGACTACGGCAGCTTTGCCAGTAGCGACCTGGCCAAACAGGAGCGCATGATCGCGGTCAATATCACGGCGCTGACCGCGCTGACGCGGCTGTTCTTGCCGGCCATGCTGGAGCGAGGGCGCGGGCACATTCTGAACCTGGCATCGGTGACCGGTTTTCTGCCAGGACCGCTGATGAGTGTGTACTTTGCCAGCAAACATTACGTCTTGGCGTTCTCGGAGGGACTGATCGAGGAACTGCGAGGCAGCGGCGTCAAGGTGACTGCGCTGTGTCCGCCGCCGGTCAGCGGCTCGTTCAGTCGCACGGCTCAGATCGCGCCGGTCAACTATATGGCAACGACCACGACCACGGCAGCAGAAGTGGCACGTTATGGCTACCGGATGATGAAGCGCGGCAAACCGATCGCGGTCTACACCCTGCAGTACAAGTTCTTGACAGCGTTTCTGATCAGAATCACGCCGCGCTTGGCGTTGCGCAGGCTGCTACACCGCTTGAACGCTCAGGGTACACACTAGCAGCTGCGAGATAGTAGAAGGAGAACCAAACATGAGAAAAATCGTCGTATCGGAGTTTGTGACGCTGGATGGCGTCATACAAGACCCAGGCGGCGTTGGCGAGATCGAGCGCGGCGGTTGGAACATTCCATACGTAAACGACGAATTCGCCAAATATAAGTTCGATGAACTCTCTGCCAGCGACGCGCTTCTACTGGGACGCGTGACGTATCAAGGTTTTGCAGCCGCCTGGCCTGACGCCTCACACACTGAGACAGAAGGGGATTATGCTACGATGATGAATAGCTGCCCCAAGTACGTGGTTTCAACGACCTTGGACAAGGCGGCGTGGAACAATTCGCATCTGATCAAAGCGAATGTCGTGGAGGAGGTATCCAAGCTGAAGCAGCAGCCCGGTAAGGATATCTTGGTCTTCGGTAGTGGCGAACTTGTGCAGATGCTGATGCAGCATGGCCTTGTCGATGAATATCACCTCCAGGTCCATCCGGTTGTGCTGGGGAGCGGAAAGCGTCTGTTTGGAGAGGGGAGCACGATGCCCCTGAAACTTGTAGAAACAAAGCCGTTTAGTTCAGGCGTCGTTGCGCTTACCTATCAGCCCGCGCAGAGGGAGTAAGAAGGGTCTTGCCCTGACGTTCAATGCATTCCACTTGGGGCAGCCATCGCAAGAGAGGACGGGACTATGTTTGCGGTCGTACACACACCTGACTTGACGCCAAACGGAAGCCGGACCGCGCGCTTCGAGGGAGAGCCCTACGGCTCCGGGGTCTCGTTGTTCCTGGTGGACAACGACCCAGGCCAGGGCCCAGCTCGGCATCGGCATCCCTACTCCGAAACCTGGGTTGTGCTGTCCGGCGAGGCGGTGATCACCGCCGACGGCGTGGATATCGAAGCCCGGAAGGGAGACATCGTGGTAGTGAGTGCGGGAACCGCACATAAGTTCCGCAATACCGGAGGCGATCGGCTGGAGCTGATGTGCATCCACGCTTCCCCACGAATGATTCAGGAATGGTTGGACGACGAGACGGGTGTGTCGGTCTGATCCGAGAGCGGGGTGCGGGTGCAGCAGGTCAAGCTGTCGGTTACTAATGGTGGATTGGAACAATTCACAGCCGATCACGGGCAATGTCGCCCAAGCTGTAGGTAAGCTCAAGCAGCAGCCCGGTCAGGACATCAGTGGCGCTGCTCCACAGCGCTTTTCGCTAGGAGGAGGGAAACAGTATGGCCAGCGATGCTACTACCGAATTGGACCTGCACTATTCCGACGGTATCGCCGCCGCGCGGACCATGATCGCGCTGCAAAGCAATCCGGCCGCGCTCCAGCGCCGGCTGCCGAGCGGGTGGGAGCTGGCCCCATACGCCGGGGACGACTTGCGCGGAACCTCGCTCAGAGGCGCAAACATGCTCGTCCTGTTCCATGAGGTCTACGCCGTCAGGACCCATGACGGCCAGTCGGCGGGCCTGCCGCAGCTGAGCTACATCGCCTTCATCTCGCAAGCCCGCAACCAGGCCAGCGGCGTGCTGGTACATGTCCACTGGTTTCTCTACACCGAGGATCCTAGCGGCGTTCCCGGCAAGTACCGCGACGCCAAGCTGGCCGACATCACGCGCTCGCAAACCTTCAGTAAAGAGCGGCGCGGCGAGACCGAGGTGCGTGAGCGCTTCTCGGCGGTGGCCGACAGCGGCGCGGTGGACGTGGTGCGTAGCGACCCGTTGAAGGTCGATCGCGTATCTGAGATCAGCCTCAAGGTGACGGGCGAGCTGGAGGATGTGTTCGACGGGAACGAGCGCATCGTCGCCGTGGTGATCGAGCGGCCGTACATGCGTCAGGTCTACATTCCGTAAGGAATCAGTAGCGGATTACGCTCTCAGCAGAGCGACGCAGGCAGGAGAGAATGGGGCCACTGCCTTGACGTTCGAGAGCTGCGCGGCGAGATTGGGACGGGCTGGCAGTGCTGGCCCTGCCCAGTCTCGGGGCCCTAGCAGGAGGGGGCTATGGATACTCAGGCGTTATTTGGACTCAGCATCCTGATGAGTTTTGTGGCCTTTGGTCTGGTCACTCAGCTGTACATCTGGCCTCACCTTCGGATACGCGAGCGAGACGATGCACTCCTTCCATTGGTGGTGCCACACACATTTCGGTTCATTGGACTCAGCTTCCTGGTGCCTGGGGTTGTCTCTCCCTTGCTGCCGCCGGCCTTCGCTGTTCCCGCCGCACACGGCGATCTGATTGCAGCCATCCTGGCGGTCGCGGCTACTATCGCACTTTCCAGGCATGCATCCTTGGCCATCTTGCTGGTGTGGCTGTTCAATGTGTGGGGTGCGGCCGACCTGCTGTTTGCCTTTTATCAAGGGCAGTTCACGGTCGGGCTTGACGCGAGGATGCTCGGCGCCGCGTTCTTCATTCCAACGGCGATCGTGCCACCCCTACTTGTCACGCACGGCCTCATATTCTGGCTTCTCGTTCGCCATCGTCAGTGAAGCGCCGCCGGAAGCAGAAGTTCAGCACCAACCTCCACGGACGGATGTATCCCTTATCGCTACCTTCGATGACGTGGGTATCTTAGAAGGAGACTTCCGATGAATATTCTCACAATCAATCTGCTCTTCAGCACGTTCGTTTTTTGGATCGCGGCCAGGCTCTACCTTCTTCCGAGACTGCACGAGCTCAGGCCTCGCTCGGTTCTGCTGCCCATCCTGGTGCTGCACGCCTTCCGCCACCTGGGCTTGATGTTCTTGGCGCCTGGCGCCACCTACCCTGGCCTGCCGCCGCAGTTCGCCTATCCGGCGGCGTTCGGCGACTTCCTTGCTGCTGTGCTGGCTGTGATTGCGATTCCAGCGGTCGCTGGCAACGCACGCGGCGCGCGCCTTTTGGTGTGGGCTTTCAACGTCGAGGGCACGTTGGATCTGATCACCGCCATAGCACTGGCCACGATCTATGACGCAGCACCCTCTATGGGACCAGCGTATTGGATTCCCGCGCTCTGGGTTCCTGCGTTGTTGGTCACGCACTACATTGCGTTCAGGATCCTGCTCAAGTCTAGGACAGGAGCGATCTCACCTGCCGATGGAGCCGACGACCGAGGCGGTGCCGCACGGGCAGATCAAGATCACCGAACCAATACTGCGTGGTGAGACAAAGCGTCGATTTTGGGCTGCACTGCACGACTATATAGCACGAACGTTCTACACGTTAGAAGTTTTGGCTCATGTGTAGCTAGCGTGCCGTGTGTATCATGGCGGTATGATTGATTTTCCGATTACCGAGCTGCTCGATGCGAGCATTTGCATGATCTGGCTGGAGCGCCACCTCCATCCAGACGGTTTCGTCTGCCCCCATTGTGGGAGTACCAATCGGCGCCTGTTCCGTCAGCAGAAACACTTCCCGGCCTATCGCTGCCGCGACTGTGATGGCTACTACACCTTGTTGAGCAATACCGCGTTCGAGAAAACGCGACAGTTACCAGCCACGCTCGTGCTGCTGTTGCGCGGCATCACCAAAGGTGAATCAACCGCTCGTCTAGCCCGCGAGCTGGGGTTGTCCCGCAAACAGATGCATAACCTGCGCCAGCGCGTCCAAACGAACCTGGATGAGATGGCACCAACTGAATTGATGCAGGGCGCGACCTTTGAGGCCGATGAGATCTATCAGAACGCGGGGGAAAAAAGCACGCCCCATCACGATCCAAACGATCCGCCGCGCCGGCGCGCCAATAAGGCGCGCGGTCGCGGTACATATGCCAATGATCGAGTGCCGATTATCCATCTGGTCTCGCGTGAGAGCGGCGAACATCGCTTTTGGGTTTGTGATCATGCGGATAAGCGGACGTGCCACGAACTGATTGACGAGAACATCCCCTCTGGTAGCACAGTGTTGTATACCGATGAGGCGAGCAGCTATCCGGGTTGTCATCCGATGCACGGGACGGTCCGCCACAGCGCTGGCGAATGGGCGCGCGATGACGATGGTGACGGGAAACGCGAGGTACATTGCAATACCTGCGAAGGGGCGGGCGCGGCACTGCGCACGTATCTTCGGATGTTTCGGGGTGTCCATAAGGCGTATCTGCATCTCTATGTCGCCACGTACGAGGTGCTCCTCAACGCCAAGCAGCTGACCGCCGCACTCGTTCGTCGCATGTGTTTCGGTGACCTATCAGCGCACACTAACTACACATGAGCCAAGATGCGCCAGACGACGATCTGGCTCGATAGATGATATGGCCGTGTCCCATCAATTCAGGGTGACTTCCGACCTGATTTCACGATACAATTCTCCTGATACCAGCACGTGAATCACGGAGAAGTGGAATGACCAAATCAACCAGTCCACGTTCGGAACAAGCACTCAGGGCGCAACCGGAGTCATCGTGCTGCCCGATCGTCGAGCTCCGCCAGTACACGCTCTATCCAGGAAAGCGCGACGTCTTGATCGATCTCTTCGAGAGAACATTCATCGAAAGCCAAGAAGCCGTCGGCATGCAGCTCATCGGCCAATTCCGCGATCTCGATAATCCGAACCGATTTGTCTGGCTCAGAGGCTTTCGGGATATGCCGTCCCGCGCACAAGCGTTGAACGATTTTTACAGTGGGCCGGTTTGGAAGGCTCACCGTGAGGCTGCCAACGCCACGATGATTGACTCCGACAATGTCCTGCTCTTGCGTCCAGCACGTCCGACATCCGGATTTTCGCTCGAGAGGCGCGACCGTCCAGTGCCGGGTGCCACTGCCGTCCAGGCGGGGCTCGTGATTGCCACCATCTATTATTTTGATGCGCCGGTGAGTGCCGACGTTGTTGGCTTCTTCGAGTCCAGGGTCAAGCCGGTGCTGACCGATAGCGGCGCTTCGATCTTGGCGGCTTTGGTGACCGAGGAGAGCCCGAACACCTTCCCGGCTCTGCCGGTGCGTGAGGGTGAGCATGTGCTGGTCTGGTTGGCGCGCTTTGGCGATCAGGCGGCATACGAACAGCATGTCACCGCTCTGGCGCGATCCCGGCCCTGGCGCGACGAAGTTTCGGAAGAACTGGGGCGTCGTCTCAAAGGAGCGCCAGAAGTAGTGAAGCTCTTGCCAACCGCCCGCTCGCAATTGCACGGTTGAAGGGATCGACCGATTTGTCGTATCGCGCAGACAAGGTTACACCGCGAATGGGGCTGCGGCGCTTTGGTCATCCGCTCAGCTTCGGTCGGCGTGTTAAGTGGGTTTATCACGTACTACACGCAAGCCGCCGAGATTTGCTATTCGGATGTCTGTAACCTCACGACCGCGGCCCAGCCCGCCCAGGCACCCGACGCCGCTTCGTGAATAGCTTGAGTAGGTTGGGTCTGCCAGCGCGGGCTGCGCTTACGAACCGACAAACTCTCAGGGCTCGAGATCAAGCAGCGCTCTGCCGCTCTCCACATCGAGTGGCACCGAGACATGATCGTGCGCGATGAGCCAGTTGCCGCCGATCTTCCGAAAGCAGAACGTCGCGCGAACCCAGAAACCGCTCCTGTTCCCGTTCTTCAACGTGCCGCTGAGCCGATTGAGGCTGTAGCCGAACGCCACCTCATCGCCCACGATGATCGTGAGGTCGCGAATCTCATAACCGAGCGGACGCTGGAATACTGTGAAGGCCTCTACCCAGTTTTTCCATTTTGCCTCTGCTCCCACGTGCTGCAGCGGCGGGTTGACGTCGAATGACACGATGTTGGGAGCGTACATCAATTTCAGACCCTCGAGATCCATGGCGCGAATCGCCTCAACCAACTTGTCGATTCGCTCTCGAATGTCGGCCTCGTCACTCGCGTGTTGTGTAGCCATCGTTACCTCCTATTTGCGTGGCTGTGTCGACGTGGCCCCTCGCTCGGATATAGAGACCACGACGTTAGTTCTTCAAAAAGTGGGTGGGGTTTTCGGGGGGCGAATGCCCTCCCCGAGCCCCTGCCCTACCTTCTTGCCTCTCTAGGAGCCCTCGCCGATCGCCGATCGGACCAATGTGCCGCAGCTTATCCGGGTTGACGATCGCGCTCACAGCCTGGACCTGTCCGCCAGCTATGTCGAGCGCGAGAACGCCGAGCAACTTCCCAGTGCCGTCGAGGAGAAGGGCGCCCGGCTGACCGTTCACCTCGACCTGACGCAGCACCGCTCCACTGAGGAGCAAGCCCTGGCGCGCCCACCCCAGCAGCGTGCGCGCGACGCGGCTGCGACCGTGCAGCGAGCGTGCCAGGGCCCTCACCTTACCACCGCCGTCACCGTGCAGCACCACGTCTTGGGCCAGCAGCGCCTCCAGCGCACCTAGATCGCCCTTCTCGGCAGCCGCGAAGAAGCGCCGTGCCAGCTCGTCGCGCTGTTCCCGCGAGGCCGCAAAGCGCGACCGCCGCTGTGCGAGATGGCGGCGCGCCCGTGCGGCGAGCTGGCGGGCGTTGGCTTCGCTCGTGCCGATCAGATTGGCGATCTCGTCGTAGCCGTAATCGAATACGTCGTGCAGGAGCAGGGCGGCGCGCTGTTCGGGGGACAGGCTCTCCAGCACGACCAGGAACGCCAGCGAGAGCGAGTCGGCCATCTCGGCCCGGGCCGCGAAGTCCTCGCCGGGGTCGGTGACGATCGGCTCCGGCAGCCATTCGCCCACGTAGTGCTCGCGGCGCGAGCGCGCCGAGCGTAGCTCGTCCAGTGCGAGGCGGGTGGTCACCGTCGCCATCTCGGCGCGCGGCGAGGAGATCCGCCCCCCCTGAGACAGCGCCCGGTGCAGCCGCAGCAGCGCCTCCTGGACGATGTCCTCGGCCTCGGTCACGCTCCCCAGCATGCGGTAGGCGATCGCGAACGCCGCCGGCCGCAGCTCCTTGAGCAGCCCCTCGCGCTGTTCGCTCATACCGCGCCCTCCGCGAAGGCGCGGGCCATGCTCGGGTGTCTCGGCTGCCAGCCGAGCTCGCGCTTGGCCTTGGCGTTGGAGGCGCCGCGCAGCTCGGTCATCATGATCGCAACCGCCTCGCCGCCCAGCAGCCGCCCCAGCCAGCGCGGCACGCGTCGGGGCGGCTTGGCGCCGAGAGAGTGCGCCAGCGCCGGCAGCCAGTCGGAGGCGCGGGCGGGCTCGTCGTCGACGACGTTGTAGATGCCGCGGCGCCCGCGCTCGAGCGCCGCCAGCGTGGCCTCGGCCGCGTCCTCGATGTGGATGAACGACCACACCCCAGCGCCGTTGCCGATCAGCGGGAACAGGCGCTTGCGGATCGCCTCGACCTGCTCGCTCCCAGGCCCGTCGAGCGAGGTACCCGGCCCGTAGAAGCCGCCGTAGCGCAGCACGATGCCCTCGGTCCACTCGGCGCCGATGACCGCCTCCTCGAGGTGGCGGATGGCGGCGAGGAGATCGCGCACCGCCTCGGGCGGATTCGGATCGAACGGCTCCTGTTCGTCCTTGATCGCGGCGCCCTCGCGGGCATACGGCCAGCCGGCGAAGCTCTGGGCAAGGAAGCGGCGCACGCCGAGTGCGCGGCCGGCGGAGAGCAGGTGGTCGGTGCCCTCGGTCCGCAACCGGTTGGTCTCGGCGAAGGCGCGGTCGAAGCGGCGCAGGTCAAGTCGGCCCGACAGGGCGGTGAGCTGGTGGATGATCGCCTGCGGGCTCGCCTCGGCCACCGCCCGCGCGACCTGATCCGGGTCAAGCGCATCGGCGACGACCGGCGTCGCGCCCATCGCGCGCAGGGCATCGCGCTTCGACTCGCTCCGCGTCATCCCAACGACCTGGTGCCCGGCTGCGAGGAGCCGCGGAACGAGCTGCTTCCCAAGCGCCCCAGTGGCGCCAGCGACAAGTATCTTCATGGCATCTCCTTTGATTCGGTTCTAACAATGAGACGAGATGCCGAGCGAGTCTGTGACAGTGGCAGAGGAAATCACCATAGCAGGCGTGAGTCAGGCCTCTGGGGTGGGGGCGCCGATGGCTGCACAATCGCTCGTGTGCGGCGATCCTCGTCGCGCAGCGCGGGTGGCACGTGAGGCGTGCGGGCGGTCGTGCTGTTTTGAGGCCGAGGAGTGAACACCCCCAGGTGCGATTGACAGATTACTTTACCGAAGACGAGAACCGAAAAAGGGCTAGTTGGTTCTCAGTGCTGGACGTGGTACTGGGTCGCCAAGGGCATCATCAACGGAAGCCGTTCCAGTACAAACACGAGGTGCGGCTATCCCCATTGACTAGAGCCTAGCCGAGCCATTGTCAAGTCGACAACCGCTCAATGCTATCTGCGAGGGCAGATAGAACCAGTTTACTCCCGGCCGTGACAGGGGTACAATGTTCGCCGCGCTGCCCCAGTAGCAGGGCGTCGCATGTCGACCATCACTCGTGAGAAACGGGTTGCGCTGCTCGAACAAGAAGTCCTGGCGTTGAAGACACGCTCGTCCAGATTGCGCACCGCTGCGGAAAGCCAGGGGATTTCCGCGCGCCGCCTGCGCAGGGCAGCCACCCGACGCGACACTTGGAACCGAAGCGAGGGAATGCATGCTGCAGGAAAACAGATTGTCAAAGGTGCTGGAGCAGACACGAACGGCTGAGGGCGTCGGCTGTGAGCTGCGCCGGGATGCGATGGGCGTGCTGGAGTTGCCGGGAGTGGAAGATGTGCTCATCGGCATTCATGTAGGCGCGTCGTCCAAGCTTGTGTGTCGGCGTGGCGGTAACCAGTACAGCGGGATGGCCGTGCATGGCGACATTGACATCATTCCCGCGCACACGCCGATGTGCTGGGAAATGCATGACCAGAATGATACCACGCTCCTCCTGAGTCTCCCGCAGGCGCTACTGCGCACGGTCGCCGATGAATCTGAGGTGGACTCGGCACGGATGGAGATTCGCGACGAGTTTCAAATCCGTGATACGGAACTGGAAGCGATCATCTGGACGATCAAGCGCGAGATGGAGATAGGTTATCCATCGGGACGACTGTATCTGGAGGGACTGACTCTCGCGGTTGCTTCACGGTTAGTGATGCGGCACAGCTCTGTTACCAAGCGAATGGAGGAACGCGACGAGGGTCTGGACGGGCGCAGGCTGAAGCAGGTCTTGTCGTTCATTGAGGATCAGCTTGCAGAGGATCTGTCGCTGGAGAAGATCGCCGCAATCGCAGCAATGAGTGCCTCGCATCTCCAGACGCTCTTTCGGATATCGATGGGCGTGACGGTGCATCAGTATGTCATCCAGCGCCGAGTGGAGCGCGCCAAGGCGATGCTGATGCAAGACCGATTGTCGATGGCGGAAATAGCGCTGGCCGCCGGCTTTGCACACCAAAGTCATATGGCGCGGCATATGCGGCGTGCGCTCGGCATGCCGCCGCAGGCGTTAAAGCGCCTGCTGACCGAGATTGCTGCCGCTCACTGATTTTCCCACGAATTATGCTCAAAGTCGTTGGAATGTGCGCGCAAACTGGAGTGCTCAGGAGCATACTATCTACTGCACGGCGCGGGAAGAAGCGAACCTGTTCTTTCCGAAAACGATGCCGGAACTGATCGCCGAGGAGGTGCGACGGTTGGACCTCTCGGCGTCGAGTATCGATCAGCGCAGGTGAGCAGCATCGCGATGTGCTATCTGTCGTCTGTCAATCCAATCCTGAACGAGGAGATTTGTATGAGCCAGTCAGAGCGCGCCGCCTATTTTCGCAAGTTACATAGCAATCGTCCGCTAATCCTGCCGAACGCCTGGGACGCGGCCAGCGCACGTGTGATCGAGCTCGTCGGAGCGCCGGCGATCGCAACCACTAGCGCCGGTGTCTCCTGGAGCTACGGGCGTGGCGATGGCCAGCAGTTGCGGCGTGAGGAAATGCTCCAGGCTATCCGCCATATCGTGCAGACAGTCGCGGTTCCGGTGACAGCAGATATCGAGAGTGGCTATGGCAGTGGCTCGACGCACGATGTGGCTGAAACGGTGCAGGCCCTGATCGCCATCGGCGCGGTCGGCATCAACCTTGAGGATTCGCCGGGGCGCGATGGGCAGGTGCTGCTGGCGCCTGAAATCCATGCCGAGCGTATTCGCGCCGCGCGTGCAGCTGCGCTGGCTGCTGGGGGCGATCTTGTGATCAACGCCCGCACGGATGTGTATCTTTTTCAGGTCGGCGCGCCAGAGACATGTTTCGAGGCCGCTGTTCAGCGCGCAAACCTGTATCGCGCTGCCGGGGCGGATTGCCTGTTTGTGCCGGGCGTAATCGATTCCGACACCATCGCCGCGCTTGTTCAGGCAATCGACGGCCCGCTGAATATTATGGCGATGCCCGGGGCACCCAGCGCGGCGCAGTTGGGCCAGCTCGGCGTCGCGCGCGTGAGCGTCGGCCCGGTGATTGCACAGGCTGCGCTCGCGACGACGCAGCGAGCGGCGCGCGAGCTTCTCGAACAGGGCACCTATGGCAGGTCTGAGGATCTCCTGCCCTTTGGGGAGATAGTGAGGATGTTTGCACAGGAGGGCTCGAATGGCAGCTAATCGAACCGTGGCCGTCTTTGGCGCCTATGGCCACACTGGACGCTTTGTGGTTTCGGAGTTGCGCAAACGCGGATGGATGCCTGTGCTCTCCGGTCGCGATGCTATGAAACTCAAGGCTATCAGCAATCTGCATCCTGAATTGGAGGTGAGGGTCGCTGCGGTCGATGATCCAGCATCGTTGGATCGAGCACTCTCGGGCGCAGCGGCCGTCATAAATTGCGCGGGGCCGTTTATCGACACCGCGGCGCCTGTTATCGAAGCGGCGCTGCGTGCACGCATACACTATTTGGATATAGCTGCGGAGCAGGCAGCCGTCCTAGCCACGTTCGAGCGGTTTGCAGGTGCCGCGCAAGATGCGGGTGTGGTAGTCGCTCCCGCCATGGCGTTCTACGGCGGATTGAGCGACCTGCTAGCTACGACCGCAATGGGGGACTTGGCGGAGGCGGACGAAATCTGTATCGCAATCGCGCTCGATAGCTGGAAGCCGACGCAAGGAACGCGGTTGACAGGCCAGCGTAGGCCCTGTACGCTAACCTGATACCGGTGGCAAGGCTCGTGCAGGAACACCGCATCAGAACGCAGAATGAAAGGAGGCGTGCTGATGCGACGCTACGAACTCACTGATGAACAGTTTGCGCTTCTGGAGCCGTATCTGCCAAAGATGGGTTCACAAGGTGGCCATCCTTGGAGCGAGCATCGCCGCATTCTGAACGGCTTGTTTTGGAAGCTGCACTCCGGCGCACCGTGGCGCGATATACCCGAACGCTATGGCCCCTACAGCACGATCTATGACCGCTACCGCCGCTGGTGCCAGGAGGGCCGCTTTGCCTGCATGCTGGTGGCATTACGTGCATCCCTCGACGCTCAAGGGCTGCTCGACTGGGAGCAATGGTGGGTCGATGGCTCGAACATCCGCGCCAGCCGCGCCGCTGCGGGGGCGCGCAAAAAAGGGGGCCACCAAACGAGCCAGCCGACCATGCATTAGGCCGCTGCGTCGGCGGGTTTGGGAGCAAGCTGCACCTGCTGGTCGATGGGAATGGCGTGCCCTTGAGCGCACTGTTACTGCCAGGACAGGCGCACGAATCGACCCAGTTCGAAGTATTGGTCGACAGCGTGCAGGTGCAGCGTGCCAAAGGGCGACCGCGCTCGCGACCGCGGCGCATTGGTGCTGATAAAGCCTATCATGCCCAGCGCATCCGCCACTTCTTGCGTGGGCATGGGATTGGAGCCGTGATACCGCCACGCAAAGGGCGTGGGAAACGCCGTGTGGGACGACCGATCAGCTACGATCAACAACGCTATCGTGGTCGCAATGTCGTTGAACGCTGCATCGGCTGGCTCAAGGAATGCCGCTCTCTTGCCACCCGCTTTGAGAAGCTGGCCGTGCATTTTCTCGGAATGGTTCATCTGGCGATCATCGAGCGCTATCTTCGCCTGCTGACCCGTCAGCCAACCGTTACCTGATTTCGTCTTGTCGTACAGAGCCTAGTCTACCGAACGATGCTTGAATGAACTACAGCTTCTCTTTCATTTGCATCGGATCGAGAAGCACCCAATTATGCGACACATAGGGTTCACTACAGAGATTGCGGTTAAAACAGCAGGGGCGTCGCATTCCTTTGTTGAGTTTGTCGAGCGCAACGTCTATGTGCTTTTGGCGGGTCTCCGGTGTTTTGACAGCGCGTATCCAGCGAATCCAATCCCAACGGGCAAGTGGGGTAATCTCCTCCCATAAAGCCTCGGCTTTGGGCGAAGTTGCCAAAGCTTTTTTGAGATCTTCAGGAACTTCCGGCTCTATCCAGTCTTTGGTCGGTTCAAGCGAGACCTGCACAATATCGCCCGCTTTTGCAGAAGCGTCATCAAGCAACGTTTTGTCGGGTCTAAACCAGTGGCTCGGTTTTTGCCCGGGTGCATACCTCCCATCCGGTTCGAGCAGGGTCTTAAAAGGA
>WNGB01004726.1_pt1 | contig 20596 bp, 17 predicted proteins | sample 5400681 | NCBI WGS metagenome assembly WNGB01 (sample SAMN13153367, study PRJNA577476) | soil metagenome | isolation source: 115 cm soil or saprolite under grassland replicate 2 | place: USA:California | collected 2016-06-15
TCGTACCGGCCGCCCCGACGATCACCCGATCGATGGCGCTCATCGCGCACCGCCCGGAGGAAGATAGGTCAGAAAGCGAAACGGTCGCCTCGATCACCAACGTTCGGGATCTCGACGACCGTGCCCATGTTCGTCGTGCACCCAACCTGGCAGCATACGAACCCTCAACCTGTGATTGAGGGCCCGGAGCTGGCGGTTGCTCAGGTTCATGCGAAGGTGCGCCGGGACGGCTATCACCGTTCCCAACGAGGCTGACGAGACTGGGGTCTCGGCCGATCTGTGCCAAAGAGGGGTGGGCGTCTGGCGTGTCGCGCCAGCGTGTATGCCGTTGATCGCTACATGGCCAAGGGTGACCGCGTGGGGTAGGGCTCACGGACCGCGTCGGTAACGATCGAGGAACCGGTCCTGGTGCCCACCATGTCGGACGCCGATCGGGCAGCGGCGGTGTCCGTCCCCGCCGAGATCCTCACGGCCTGGTGGACGAAGCACGCCATCGACGCCGACATCGACACCTGACCTCCACTCCACCATCGGCATGATCAAACGTCCCCTTCGGCCGATTACCGGCGGTGCGGCCGGTGCCGCCAGGCCGGGTAGGACGTTGGCCCTGCCCGGCCCGCAGGGTGCGACGAGCGCGTCAAACAGGGGTTCGGCCTTACGGCGTAGGTTCATTCAGGACCGCCGATGCGATCTTGGCGGCGATCTCGGCGACGGTGTCGTACTTGGTGGTGAAGCCGGCCAGGTCGGGAAGGATCCCGCTGTACTCCTTCAAGTCGTCGAAGGTGACTTCGTGCAGCACCGGGATCAGGGTGTCCTTGTGGAGCAGGGCGCCCAGTTCCCGCTCCGTCCAGAAGCGGCCGGTCAGGTAGGCGGGGGTCAGTACGACGACGCCGGCTCGGGCCTTGCGCAGTCCCTGGTCCATCTGCAGGGCCATGCTCTTGCCCGGCCGGATGGCCACCTCGTCGAACCAGACCCGAAGTCCCAGGGCCTCCAGCTCGTTGTGCAGCTCGTTGGCGACGGCGCTGCCGTCGATGCGGGCGTAGCTGCAGAACAGGTCGTACTCGCGCCCGTCGACGGGGACGGCATCGTGGAGCCGGTCGACCAGCGCCTGCTCGTCCGGGGTGTACCGGACCTCGACCTGCGGCCGGGACGCCGCAGCGAGCCGGCGGTTGATCTCCCCGATCACCCGCTGGTTGTGGGCGTCGGCACGCCGGTTGTGCTGCTCCACCGCGCGGTTGTAGTCGTTGATGGCCTTCTGGTTCTGGGCCTCGACCTTGCGGTTGTGAGCCTCGACCTGACGGTTATAGGCGTCCACCTGCCGCTGCAGCTCGCGTTGCGCCTGCTGCTGGGCCGCTCGGACCCTACGGTTGTACTCGCTCGGGCTGATTGCCACGATGGTGCCTTTCTGTGCGCCGGCGAGGGTGAGCTTGGACGCGAGCGTGCCGAGCTTTCACCTCCCGGTTCGGATTCAGGTACGGGACGGGGGAGTCTCGCGGCCCGAGCCCTGCGGTCGCCGGGATATGACGGCGCACCACGGCGGGTTGTCCGATCACCACCGGGACCGTTCCGCAAGAGACGGCGACTATGTCCGTTTGCCGCCGTTTGTGGATAGTTGCAGGCGGAACGTCCTCTCCTGCGGGGCCGGCACGCCAGTCCAGCCGGCGTACATGCCGGGACTCCGCTGGGCGTCCGGAGTGTCGGAGGGAACGGGTAGCCGCGATCCGTATGCTGTATGTCGCCGTTTTGCCGGCGGCAGGTAGGAGAAGCCCACGATGACGTGGCCCGGCCAAAGGTTGTGGCGGCCCTATGTTGGGCTGGTGGCTGTGTTGCCCCGTGAGTACTACGACGAGTTCGACAACCATGAGCGCCGCCCGACGGTCGTCGTCCGGGTCCTGCCCGTGGAGCGCGTGTGCATCGTCGTGACCCGTACCAGCCAGCTCGACGTGCCGCACCACAGAGACATCTGGACCGACAAGGATCTTGATCTGCTCTGTGACAAGCAGGGATGGTGGCAACCGTGGCGGTCGCCCCGGGTCAACTTCGCTGCGTACGACGACCCGGACGTTGGAAGGCGCGCGACCATGCCCGAGGAACTGCTCGCTCGCATCATCGATGCCTATGAGAGGTGTTCATGACCGCGTGGGAGGAACTGCAGCGCGATGGCGTCTTCGGCAGGGAAGCCACCGTCGAGCTGTACCGGTGCGTCCGGGCGGTGGCGCGTGCGGGGAACTTCCCGCCGCCGGACGGGTACCCGTCGTGGACTCTGGATGCGATAGAGGAGACCGCCCACGAGGTCTTCGCCGACGCCCGTGGGCCGCAGCGGTTGGTGGAACTCGCGGTGAAGGCCCACGACGACGCGAGTTTCCGTCGGCTGTTGGAGCAGGTGGTGCGTAACTTCCTGCGTGATCGTGGCAGGGCCACGACCAAGGGCCGGCTGATCCGGCGGTTGCGCGAAGTGCTAAATGACGACCCTCGGTTCTCGGTCGTGCCGGCGGGACGGCCGGGTGCGGGCCGCAATGTTGAGTTGACCGACGGGACGACTCCCGGCGTGTGGAACGGCCGGTTGAGTGATCTGGTCACGGCGGCGTACAAGGTGACTGACGTATCGATTGTCCGGTGGCGTGCCGAGGCCCGCCGGGAGTCGCCGGTGGCTGACGCCGGAAGCCTGGCCGCGGTGTGCGAGGCGGTGCTGCAGTCGGCCGGCGCCTCCCTGTCGGTCGCCGAACTCGCCGACGTGGTCGCCGCCCGCTTTGCCGTCGGCCCGACGCCGGTGGTCACTCCGGTCGACGACGTCGATCCGTGGCTGCCCGGCGTCGACGCAGTCGACCAGGCCCAGGTCGAGGCCGACGTGCTCGCCGGGGCTGAGCGGCTGCTCGCGCAGCTGACACCCCGCGAGCGTCTGGTGCTTGCGTACCTGGATGAGCCGGTGCGGCGGATGGCTGACCACACGGGGCTGGGCAAGAGCGTGACGGCACAGATCGCCGCCCGGGTCCGGGAGATCGTGGGACAGGTCCTCGGCGCTGAGGATCATCGTGAAGACATGCTTAGCCTGGCGCGAACGCTCGCGGCGCCGCGCACAGTCGATGACTAGCCGCCCCGTGGAGCCGGTCGACGCCCACAAAAGTTCGGACGATCATCGGCGCGTGCCGGACAGCGGACAACGTTGCGCCGTACTAGTTATGTACACAGGTCGGATGGATAAGGAATGAGAGTGCGAGACGTTCCTTGCGGGAGGGCAGACGCATGGTGAGCCATCGACCCACACGTTCACGACTCTGGAAAGCCGGGCTGTGCCCGGCCGGTGTCCGGCGATGACCGATCACCCGTTGCCTGGCCACGACCGGCTACGTGCGGCCCGGTCAACCAACGTCAGCGATGTCGAGGTGAACCCGCCTGTGTCGATCGCGGGTCCGCATCTTCTCGACGTTGACCTGCTAACTCCGTCAGCATCGGGCGGTAAACATTTGGCCGAATGCGGTTGGTGCCGGCAACGGCAGCAGGTCGCCGAGCACCACCGCGACGACCTCGATGATGATGACTTTCTGCGCGCCGCGCGCCGCCGCGCGGAGGCCGGCGGTGCTGCCGCGCTTGCGCCCGCCACGCGCCTTACCCCGACGCTGCACGCGCTGACCGTCGATACCGTCGTCCGTGAGGACGTCGCGGTGGGTCAGCTGTGGCGGTTGAGGTGGGAGCAGGCCACCGAACTCGCTGTGGTCCTCGCGGTCGATCGGTGGTGGGTGACGGTGGCACCGGTGACGACCGACGTCAGCGCCGCCGACGAGTTCAGCGTGCTTCTGCCGCCCACCGCCAGCGTGCTGAGCACTGCCCTCGCGGCCTGCGTCAGCCTGGAATGTACGGTGCCGCTGTTCGTGTTCGACCGGCAGATCGCACCAGCCAGCCGGCCAACCGTCGACCGCGAGCAAGCGACGGCGCAGCTTCCACCACCGGATACGCTGCGCGACGTGTGGCGTGCGTGGCGCCGCGGCACCGCAGGTCCCGCACACCTGAGCTACGGCACCGCCCTCGACGATGGTGACCTGGACCGGCGGGAACTGCGCGCGGTTATCGCGTCGTCGTTCGCGGTCCTGGTCGGCGCGTCCGCCAGCGTCCCTGGCGACCCGCTGGGCGAGGTGGTTCCCCTCGCCCAGCGGCTCCGCAACCTCGACATGCGGCCCACCGACCTCGCGAGGACGACCGGCCTACCATCGCAGCTGTTCACGCGCATCAATCGTGGCGGTCGGGTCAACCGGGCGGAAGCGGAAAAACTGGCCGTCGTGCTCAATGCCGACCCGCAAACCGTGCTCAACGGCAACCCCGCCCTTGACGACGAGCTGATCACTGAGGTGAGCCGGCCACGCTATCGCCGCGTACTGCGGCAGCTGGCGTATGCCACTGGCACTTCGGAAGACGAGCAACGGTGGACGACGGCCGACGCGGTGTCCCCACAGGCCGCCCGCACCGTCACCAGCCGGCAGACACCCGGCGCTGGTGGAGCCCCGCCCAACCATTGGGCCGAGAAGGTCGACAACTACCTCAAGCAGCGCCTCGCGGAACTCAACGAGACGGTGTAGCACAATCTTGACGAGCGGCACGTTTCTCAACCGACGCCAGCTGATCGAACAGCTGGTTCGGGCGATGCTGGCACACCTGGACGCTGTCGGTGTTGACCCGCGCGAACTCGCCGCCGACCCGGCCGCGGTGGTCGTCACCGTGGACGACATCGTCCTCACGTGGATCGACTCGGCCGCGGCCAGCAGCGGCTGCTCGGTCGCGGCGCTCTACAGCGGCACCGAAGTTCCCCCGCGGATCTCGGTGGCCTGGGACGCGTCGCCGGGTCGGCGCGCCTTCTCCACGCTCCATGAGTTCGGCCACCACCTGTGCACGCGAGTGGACGCAATACAGGAGGCGTTCTGGGACCTGTCGGATGGCGGCATGTCGATCGAGGAAGACCTCGTCGATGCGTTCGCCGCCGCAGTCCTGCTGCCGGCCGATACGGTCATCGCGACCTTCGCCAGCGGGGTGGACGCACCGTCAGTCGTTAGCCTCTGGCAGGCGACCTCGGCCTCCCGAGAGGCGTGCTGCGTCGCCGCCGCACAACACTTGCCTGCGCCCGGCTACGTGATGCTGCTCAAGCCGGACGGACGCTGCCAGTTCGCCGCCCGCAACGGCGACGTGTTCGCCATCGCCCGCGACAGCGCCCAGCCCGCCGTCAAGCTCCGGCCAGCCCTGCGCGGCGGCACCGCCCGCGGCGTTGACCGGCCCGTCCTCGCTAGCGGTGTGGGCACCGCCGAGATGCACTTTGACGCGGTCGCCGCCAACGGCTATGTCTTCGCGGTCTGGGTGACCGACTCACCCGCCTGGGATGCCCTGCCCGTACCGCTGGATAGCGCACCGGTCGGGAACACCGGCTACTGCGGGGCATGTGACCGCGAGTTCACCACGTGGAAGCCGGCGTGCCGGCGATGCGGTGAACCACAATGCACTGCATGCGGGTCCTGCGACTGCGAGCCAGGTACCGTCCGCCAAGTGTCCACCCGACGCTGCGATCGCTGCTTCCAGGACCTTCCACTGCCAGCCTTCGACGGCGATTCGGCGACGTGCAACCAGCACTGACCGCACGGCGTGCCCGGGCCAGCGATCCTCGCACTCATCTGAAGCTGAAAGGGGTTCGAGCAAGGCGTGAGCAGGGGCACGGCCTCGGCCAGCTGCGCCGGGAACCAGTCCGGGCTTTGCGCCGTTGGCGGTGGCTGCGGCGTTACCGGTCGAGTATTGCCAACTCGTCCGTCCAGGTTCGTGTCGGTGTTCATACTTACGCCGAGGAGTTGGTTGAGGACCGCGCCGGACAGGTCCCCCAGGTACTACAGCTGCGGATCTTGTAGCCGTTCGGCGTTGACGGTCGTTGACTGGGCATGATGCTTGACGTGTTGGAGGGTCACCTGTCCGAGTGGGACAGTGCTCTGCGGTCGTTGATCGGCCGGGTGGGGTATCTGTTCTCCCGTCCGGAACCGCGGGAGGTCTTCGTTGACCTGGTCGAGGGGCTGCTGTCGGATCTGGAGAAGAAGAACGGCTGGACCCTCGCGCAGCGGGCCGGACATTCACATCCGGGCCGGATGCAGACGTTTCTGTGCCGGGGTGCGTGGAGCGCGCAGGCCCTGGAAGCCGAGGTCCGCCGGTATGTGGTCGAGGAACTGGGCTGCCCGGAGGCGGTCCTGATCGTGGACGACACCCAGGTCGTTAAGAAGGGGAAGATGTCGGTGGGGGTGGCCCCGCAGCATTGCGGGGCGACGAACCAGACCGAGAACTGTCAGGTCGCGGTCATGTTGACCTACGCATCCGCGGCGGGGCACGCGTTCATCGGTCATCGCCTGTACCTTCCGGCTCGTTGGACCGACGACCCCGCACGGTGCCGGGCCGCCGGGGTGCCTGCGGAGGTGGCGTTTGCTACCAAGCCCGAGCAAGCGGTGCAGTTGCTGGGCGAGGCGATCGAGGCCGAGGTCCCGTTCGGGTGGGTCGCGATGGACGGCGGCTACGGGCAGTACGCCACCGTGCGGCACTGGTGCCGGGACCGGTCGTTGCCGTACGTGCTGGCGGTGCCGTGCAGTCTGGCGCTCGTCGACGTCGTCGGGCCGGATCGTGGTGGCGCCACCCGGCCCGACGAGCTACTTGCCATTGTCGATGAACGGTCCTGGGAACGGCGTTCATGCGGCGAAGGCGCCAAAGGGCAACGCTTCTACGACTGGGCGTCGTTCGCCGTGCGGGTCAAAGGTGAGGATCCAGCGTCGGGGTTCGCCCACACCCTGCTGATCCGTCGCTCGATCAGCGACCCGAGCGAGGTGGCCTATTTCCTCGTTCATGCTCCCCAACGGACCACGATGCCCGCCATGGTGGCGGTCGCGGGCATGCGCTGGAAGATCGAGGAGAACAACGAGCAAGGAAAAGACCTCATCGGCTTGGATCAGTGCCAGGTGCGGACCTGGACCGCCTGGCACCACTACGTCACCGTCGCTATGTTCGCCCACGCGTTCCTGGTCGTGCGACGCGCCCGTTTGGTCGCTGCCCACAGCCAGGAACCCACCACCGACCAGGCCCGGGAAACAGATACCGCCCCGGGAAAAGACCACCCGCTGATGTCCACGCCCGCCCCGACAGTCTCAGCGCACGCTGGCTCGCCCAGACCACCGTCGCCGACGTCCGCAATCTCATCGCCGCCACGATCCTGACCGCCTACCACAGCCCACGACACGCCCTGCGCTGGTTCGCCTGGCGCCTGACCCACAAGATCCGCGCCCAGTTGAGCCACTACCGCCGACGCGGCGACCCGCTGCCCTCACACCTCCGCCGCTGGGCAAGATCACAGCAGCACCCCACGGTTCCATGACAAAGATCCGCAGCTGTAGTACAGGCCGCACCGCCTGGCCACACGCTAGCGATCAACAGGAAGGGACCAGGCGACGATGCAGGCGTCAGAGGTCCCGCGTGCAGTGACTGCGGCCATGTTGACCGCCTCATCACTCGACCTGACTGTCGACGACGCGATCGTTCTTCAGGACTCGAACAGGCTCACGCTGCGGCTACTGCCGTGCGACGTCCTGGCCCAGGTGGTACCCGTAGCGCACCAGGTCGCACGGTTCGAGATCGAGCTTGCTCAACGGCTCGCCGAATCCAAGAGCCCGGTGGCTGCTCCTGACCCTCGCGTCGAGCCGCGCGTCTACGAGCGTGACGGCTACGTGGTCACGCTGTGGACCTATTACGAACCCGTGGCACGTCGAGAGGTCGCGCCAGCGGACTACGCCCATGCGCTCACGCGGCTGCATGCCGGCATGCGCAAGATCGATGTCCGCACGCCGCATTTCACGGATCGAGTCGAGCAGGCTCAACAGCTCGTGGCAAGCCGCGACCACACGCCGGCGCTCGCCGACGCGGACCGGGAACTGCTCGGCGACACGTTACGACGCCTGAGACGCGCCATCGGCGAGCGCGGCGGCGCCGAGCAGCCCCTGCACGGCGAGCCGCACCCAGGCAACCTGCTCACCACGAAACACGGGCTGCTGTTCATAGACCTCGAGACGTGCTGCCGAGGGCCTGTCGAATTCGACCTTGCCCACGCACCCGAAGACGTCAGCGACCACTATCCGGGTATCGACCAAGGCTTGCTGCGCGACTGCCGGATCCTCGTGCTGGCGATGATCACAACGTGGCGTTGGGATCGGGACGACCAACTCCCCAACGGGCGCCAGCTGGGAACCGAATGGCTCAGCCAGATTGTGCCTGTCAGCGATAGATGGCCAGCGGCGAGGCCGTGACGTTGGGGAGAGCCGTTTGCTGACAGCGGTAGTTGGCCACTTCTGTCAGGGATAGTTGGCCGTTCGGTTCGGCTGTCAGGGTTTGTTGGCCATTTGCGCGGAGTGCGACACGCGGGCTGAGCAGCCGGTCGGTGGATGTCGTACGCGGGGGCTGGGTTCGGCGGTATGGATGGGGGCGTGGCTGTCCCCGGTGGGGTCGCGCCGGCGCTGCTCGCCTCGTGGTCATGCGGCGTGGAGGATCTGTGCCTCACCGATGATGTTCGAGACGATGCCCGCGGGGCGTTGGTGCTGGATGACGGCTGGATCCGGCGGTGGACGGCGACGTGGAAGCTGTCCGGTTCCGAGGTGGTCTGCCCGGTGCGGGACTTGGCGTCCATACCGGCGTCGGGCAGCGGGCCAGTACGTCGGTTCTCGTGGCGCACGAGTCAGCGGCACCGGCCCGGGTTGCAGTACCTGGTCAGCACGGGGCGCCATCACGGTTTCGAGAGTGTCGCCGAGCAGCGGCTGCTGCTGGCGTTGGATTTTGCTGGTGACCTGCGCGACGTCGTGTCGCAGCCGTTCCGGCTGCGGTTCGCCACCGCGAAGGGCTGGCGCGCCCATGTTCCCGATTTCCTGGCGATCACGGGTGACGGCGGGCTGCTCGTCGACGTGCGGCCGGCGGGACGTATCGGCGCCGACGACCGGGTGTGTTTCGCGGCGAGCGCGGAGGTCGCGGTGGCGTGCGGATGGCGCTACCTGGTGGTGACCGGCTGGCGGCAGCCGGCACTGTCCACGGTGGACGCGGTGTCGGCGCAGCGCCGCGGGTTGGCCGATCCGCTCGGCGTGGCTGAGGTGTTGCTGGACGCGGCGCGGGACGGGCCGGCCACGTTCGCGGATCTGGTGTCGGCCGCGTGGCTGCCGGTGGTGGCGCGCGGGCACGCCCTTCATCTGGTCTGGCATCGGCGTCTGGGCGTCGATCTGGCGCAGCCGTTGACCGACCGCGCCTGGGTGTGGCCGGTCCCGGTGGGGGGTTTGCCATGACCAGGACGGCGACGTTGCTGCTGGCGCCGGGGACGACGGTCGTGCTCGACGGGCTGGAGTGGGCGGTCGAGTCGGTGCAGCCGCAGTACGGGCGGGTGCTGCTGCGGCGCGGTTCGGGCGAGCGTCGCGACGCCAGCATGCGGACGTTGGTCAGCCAGGCCGAGGGTTGGGCGTCGTCCGGGGTGGAGCAGACGCCGGGCCCGGGTCGGCAGCCGGCGATGTTGGCGGATCTGCCCCCGCACCGGCAGGAGCTGGTGCGGGCGCGGTTCGCCCACGTGCAGGAGACCGAGACCGGCTATCGCAGCGGCGATCCGTTGCGGGCGCAGCCGGGCGAACCACGTGCGCAGTACGATCCGGCGTCCACCACGCTGGCGCGGCGGCGCCGTGCCAAGGTCGCCGAGCTGGAGGCCTTGGGCGAGCAGGCCCGGCTGTTGGGGTTTGCCGGGGTCAGCGAGCGGACGCTGCGGCGGCTGGCCAGCGAGTGCCGCCGGTTCGGGATGCTCGGCTGCGCCGACGACCGGTGGCTGCGCCCGCGCGGTCCGCGCCGTAGTGTCACCGATCCGGTCCGGGAGGCGATCCTGGCGGTGCGCACCGAGTCGCTGCACCGGTCCCGGCTGAGCATGAAGACCCGGGAGCGCCTGGTTCACCAGTATGTTCGGGAGAAGTTCGGGCCCGAGGTGGCGGTACCGTGCTACCAGACGCTGCGCAGCGTGTGGATCGAGTGGTTCGGGCCTGGCGGCGTCCGGCAGCGTTATGCCCGGTCGGCGGCCCGGCTAGAGCCTTCCGGCGAGCACGTGGTGGTGCACCGCCCCGGCCAGGTGGTGGCGTTGGACACCACAGTCCTGCCGGTGAAGGTACGCGACGGCGTGTTCGGCGAGCCAGTATCGACGTATCTAACATTAGCGATGGACGTCTACACCCATTCGCTGGTGGCGTTCCGTCTCACGCTGGTGTCGGACACGTCGGTGGACGTGGCGATGTTGCTGCGCGACATGATGATGCCACTGCCGTTGCGCGACGGCTGGGGCGAGGACATGGAGTGGCCGTATCCGGGTGTCCCGGCGGCGGTGGTGGCCGAGTTCGCCGGGTACCGGGTTGCCGGGTTGCCGTTCTTCGCCCCGGAGACGGTGACCACCGACCACGGCAGCGTCTATAAGAACCACCACCTGGTCGAGGTCCAGCGCGTCATCGGCGCGAACATCCTGCCCAGCCGGGTGCTGCGCCCGACCGACAAGCAGGCGCTGGAGCGGGCGTTCGGCGGGGCCCGGTCGCTGCTGTTCGAGCTGCTGCCCGGCTACACCGGCGTGGACGTTGCCGACCGCGGCACCGACGCGGAGGCCGACGCGGCCCTCACCGTGGAGGCCATGGAGCGCCTGGTCGCGACGTGGATCGTGCGGGTGTGGCAAAATCGCCGCCTCGGCGAGCACGCCCCGTGCTGGGACCCGGCGGGTGAGCACAGCCCGAACACGCTGTTCGCCGCGGCGATGGCCCAGGGCGGGTTCACCGTGCAGGTCCCGGCGCCGGAGCTGTACTACGAGCTGCTGCCCGCACACCACGTCGGCATCCACAGCCGGCGCGGGGTGAAGATTCGTGGACTCTGGTACGACGGGCCGGCCCTGGACGACCACCGCGACGGCCCGTCGGCGCGGGGCGGGCGGCACAAGGGCAAGTGGGTGATCCGTCGCGACCCGCGGGATGCCCGGTTCGTGTTCTTCCAGGACCCGGCCGGCTGCTGGCACACCCTGCGCTGGAACGGGCTGCCGCCCGACGGCGAGGTGCCCGCGTTCTCCGATGCCCGGGTGCGCCAGCTGCTCGTCGCGGTCCGGCAGGCCGGGCTGCGGCCCCGCTCCGACGCCGAACTGCTGCCCGCGTTGCTAGAGCTGCTCGGCGAGTACACCCCGGTCGACCGCTGGCCCACCCAGATGAGCAAACAGCAACGCACCGACCAGGCCCGCGAGGTCGCCCAGGCTCACGCGGCCGGCGCCGACCGTCCCGGCAACGCCCGAGCCGAGGCCGACAAGGTCGGCGACGCGACGGTGCTGCCGCTGCGCCCGACCGACCGGGCGCGGCAGGTCGAACGGGCCGTTGACGCCGAACGGCGGCGACGGCGTGAGGCGGCTGTTCCCGTCCGTCCGCTGCCGCCGCCCCTGCTCGGTGAGGCGATGCGCCGCGGCAGCCTGTTCCTGCTACCCGACGACGATGACGAGCCGGCCGAGCACCAGCACGTCGGACCGGACCAGTGAACGGCGGCGGGCCGGGCGGCAGCGCCGTGCCGTTCGTGCTGCCCGGCCCGCCGCCGCAGCGCGAGACCGTGCAAGGCTGGGCACAGTGGCGCAGGACCCGGCACGCCTTCGTCGCCGCACCCCGTCTGGATCTGGCCGCCTGGCGGGCGATGAGTCCCCGCCGGCGGATGCTGCACGATCTGCATCGGGCCGCCACCCACGCCAACCTGGCGCTGCAGCAGACTCCGATGAGCACGGCGGTCACCAGGCTGCTGCGCGCACGGATCGAGACCAACGCGCTCAAGGGCAAACCGTCCACCCGCGCCGGCGTGATGATCACCGGGGGTGGCTACCAGGGCAAGACCGAAACCGCCTGCGAGGTCGCCGCCGCGTTCGAGGACGCCTGGCTGGACCTGCACCGCCATCTCAACCCCGACGCGATGCCCGGGACCCGGGACCTGCACGCCCCGGTCGCCTACGTCCAGACACCGGTCACGGCGAAGCCGAAGAGCACCTGCAAGGCGATCCTGGGCTTCTACGGCGCCGACACCACCAGGATGGACCTGCCCGACCTGATCGGTCAGGTCCGCGGCTCGCTGCGCGACCACGGGACGAAGACGCTGCTCCTGGACGACATCACCAGGCTGCGCATGCACCGGGCCGACGACCAGGACACCCTGGACCTGATCCGGGCGTTCATGAGCATGCACATCACGCTCGTCCTGATCGGCGTGGACATTCCCGGCTCCGGGCTGCTGCGCGAAGGCCGCCACGACCCGCGCACCGGGCAGTGGGCGCTCCCGCCATCGAAGTCCGCCAAGGTCCGCGGCCTGGAGGCCACCCAGACCGAACGCCGCTTCGACCTGGTCGAGCTCGACCGCTTCCACTACGACACCCCAAGCGGCATCGCCGCCTGGACCCAGCACCTCGCCGGAATCGCCGACCAGCTACGACTGTTACGGGCCGAGCCGGGCATGCTCACCGACGGCGCGATGCCCGAGTACCTGTTCCGCCGCACGAACGGCGTCGTCGGTCTCCTCGAACGCCTCATCGAAGACGGCTGCCGGGAAGCCATCAACACCGGTGCCGAACGGCTGACCGACACCCTCCTGGACGGCATCGCCATCGACCTGCTCAACGCACCCGGCCGAGATCCCGCCGCCGGTGAAATCCCCGCGGTCCCACACCAACCCGCCACGAACACAGACCGCGCCCGCAAGCGCGGCCGCAACACCGTCTTCGACGACCGCGGCCCCGCCGCGGCGGCCGACCCGAACTGACGACATGGCCGGCATCCCGACGCTTCCCCGCAGCCTGGACCCGCTGCCGGACGAGTCGTTGCCCGGCTACCTGCTGCGGTTGGCCCACCGCCTTGCCCTCACCCCGGCCCGGCTCGCCGCCCGCACCGGGTTGGCTACCGGCGGCCGCTTCGCCACCCAAGTACCCCTCCATACCCTCATGCACCTGCCCGACCCCGTCCGGGAAACCTTCACCCAGACGACCCGGCTGTCCACCGACGAGGTCGACGGACTTTGTCTGCGTTCACTGAGTCGCCGGTATCCGGTGCCTGCCCAGCGCGAGGACGACCGCGGTCACGCACGCCCCACCCGGCCGGGCCGGTGGATCTTCGCACCGCACACGCGCTACTGCCCGCAATGCCTTGCCGGAAACGACACCCCGATCGAACACGAGCACGGCGGAGCCTGGCGCAAGGCATGGCACCTACCCGTGGTCTTCGCCTGCACCGATCACCAACAGCTGCTGAAGCACCTCTGCCCGCACTGTCGCCAACCGGTCCACAGCACCCGGCCTGGCTCGCCCGTGGTCCTGCCGAACATGCGCAACGGCGGGCTGCACCCAGCCCAATGCCGGGCAGAGGCGTTGCCCGGCAGCGGGCTTCGGATCCCCGTCTGCTGCGGCACCCGACTGGACCGCCCCGCCACCGGCGACGACCTCGAAGCCGGCGACGCTGTCCTCACCCTCCAACAGCGGATCCTCGCCCTCCTCGACCCGCACGGACCCGACACCGTCACCAGCGCCGGACGCGAGACCACGCCGTCCCGCTACTTCACCGACCTGCGCATCCTCGCGGCACTGGCCTGCTCCTCCTGGCCAGCCCTGCGACACACGGCCCCCTCCGAACCCATCGCGGAGGCGGTCGACCGTCATGTCGACCAGCAGCACCGCACAAACGCCGACCTTCAAAGCCGATCGCCGGCCAGCCGCCGCCGAACCCTCGACGCCCCGCCAGCTCATGCCGCGGCGACCGCCGGCCTGATCGCCATCGCCGACCAACTCCTCGGCTTGGACAGCCCGGACGAGGTTCGCGAGCACCTGCGGCCCCTGTTCCCGACCAGCACCCGGCAGGCCCGCCGCTCCCTCTGGGGCCAACTCGCGGACCGCGTGCAACCCGATCAGTCCGACGGGCTGCGACAGGCATGCCAGCCCCTGCTACGGACCTTCACCCGAGGAGAGCCCCACGCCCGGCGCGAACCGTTGCGCCAGACCCGATTCGGTCCCGAACACGTCCCCGCGTTCCTCCCCGAAGACTGGCACACGCGGCATTTCCACCACATGCACGGCGTCAACCCCAAGCTCGTGCGTCGCACGACCTCCGTCCGGCTCGTCCAGATCATCGCCGGAGGATCGCTCGGCGAAGCCGCCGAATACCTCGGTATCAACCCCACCGGCAAGCAGTACGCCAGCAGCGAGCGCGTCCACCGCTGGGCCCGCAACCGACCCGACCCCCGCGAGTTCGAAGCGGCGCTACACGCCCTCGCCGACGACCTCGACGCCGCACCGCACCGGGTCAACTACCAGCACCGACGCAACGCGCTGCACGACTGGGCACTCAGCGCAGACGAGTGGCACGCCATCGTCATTCGACTACCGCCGATCCCAGGCCCGCACCAGCCCGCACTCGGCGACCTCAAACGCCAGTGCGCATCCCAGCTCGTCTGGTGCCACGTCACCCAAGGCGAGCACCTCTTCGCGCCCCAGCCCATCGAGGCGACCCAACCCCCGGACGTTCAACGCGCCTGGCAGGCACGCCGCAACACGATCTGGCACCAGCTCCAGACCAATCGCCCCCTGCGTCACTACGCCGACCTCAGAAAGCTCCTCGTCGAGCACGCAAACGGACTCGCGACCCACATCGACGCCCAAACATGATCGATCGCGCCCGAACGTCGAGTGGCCAAGATCCGTTGACAGTGGCCAGGTATCGCTGACAGGCACACAGATCCGAGCAGCGCTCCATCGCAACAGGCTGGATACCCAAGGCTGATCGCGAGCCTTCGAGGTCGTGGCCGGGGGCCCGGTCGAGGGTCGTCGGCGCCCTTCGTAGTCGCCGCGCCATTCCGCGCTGTACGGCTCCAGCCAGGCGCGGCGAGCGAGACCCTGCGCTCAGCACGCTCCGCCTACATGATCATGTGGCCACCATAGCGCCGAGTCTCGCGAGCATCCCCGCGCCCATCGCCAGTGCCAACAACGGCTGAAAAGTGCCAACCACAGCTGACCGTCACAGCTCCTTTGACCTGTCCGGCCGGGCCTACGTCGGGCCGTCCGCCTTGACATCCCGCCACGATCGGAGCGTTTATCGAAGGGCGGCAGTGCCCCGGGGGCAACTCGCGAACCGGTCATCACCAGGGCCGATGCTGGCTCTGGGGCTGCTGTAGAGCGCGTGTGTGCAGCGCGCGTGCCCACGGCCGGCACCTGTCTCCGTTCGGCCGCTTACGCCAGCGAGGATCCCACCGCGCATTCCTGCGCCGCCTTGCATAGCAAATGTGGCTGGCTTCGGCACGCCAACCGCTTTGACGAAGGCACGCTACCAGCCGCCAGGCTCGGAAGATGACGCCAACCGCCGCCGAGCATCGAGTGGTCGTCGGCTTCGGCCTCGGCGTCGCCACCATCGCCCGCCCAGCCATACTCGCCGCCGCTTACTCCACCACCAGGCTATGCCACATGAGCGGTGTCCTCACGGTCCCCCTCACCATCGCCAAGGCCGCCGCCCCGCTCGGCGCCACCGCCTGGACGCCCACACACCCGTAGCTGCACCCCCGTCCTCGCCGCCATCGCGATCACCGCCGAACGATCAACCGGCCACCCACGGCCGTAGATCACGGCAACCAGCCACAGCATAGGAATGGGCTGCCCGCTGCTATGGATCCCAGCTGAGGGCGCCAGCGCCATCACCCGCCAAGAGCGCATGATCGCACAGATCCCTAGGGCATGCGAGCGAGCACGCCGTGTCTGTCCCGACGCCACGTGTGACCGTTGGTGTCGGTGAAGCGAAGCTCGGTGACGTACGTCCGTTCGGGCATATTCCAGACATCCGGGTGTGGTGCAGCCTGCTCAGGCTTGAGGTAGACCTTGCGGCCACTCACGTGCCAGTCGCCTGGCGGGATCACCTCGATGACGACAGCCATAATGCCTCGCCAGCGTTCGATCGGCACGAACTCGACATGGACCTGGTAAACCGGCAGCTCACTGGCATTGCGTACCGTTGCGCCCCACGTCGGCTCCGAGTTCGGGTCGGCTGGGTCGCTGCGTACGACGCTAGGCCACGCCGTGACCTTCTCGGCCTGTCCTGCAGGCTGCCGCTCGTCTTCGCCAAGCGAGGCTACCCAGTCACGGTGTGCTCGCTTGATCCGGTGTAGTTCCTCGATTGTGAAATGGTTCGGCTGGTCATCGACCTGCTTGTGGTGAAGGCTACACAGCAAGATCAGGTTCGAGTGATGATCGATCTCAGCCTGGGTCATCCCACGGCGTCCGGCTGCTCTCGGCCCGCCTTTGGACGCAGGGATGATGTGCGCCTCCTCCCCGAAGATGGACGGATCGTCTGTCTCAGTAGCGGGCGTGAGCACCTGCCGTCGGCAGATAGCGCAGCGACCACCGGACTCAACCCAGATGATCTTCCGCGTTCTCTCTGAGACGGCCATGGCACGCACCTTAGAACGCATCGAAAGGGTGCCCCCGGCCGTTGCTGCATCGGGCCGACGCTTGAGCCCGAGCACGGTCCCGCCGCCTCCTGCGACGTGCCGAGACAGGCCGGCATGCTTCAGCGAGCGGCGAGGTTGTCCGAAATGGGGTGTAGTCGAGTGGTGATCGTCAGTTATTCTGACCCGTTCGACTCGACGGCGGCGAGCGGGGAGTGATGGACCAGCAGATCGAGGAGTTCGCGCGGCGCTCACAGAACTTTGGGTTTCTTGCCCAGCATGAGCCGCTGCTCGTTCTCGACGGCGCCACCGCCGAGTCCCACGTGTACACCGACCCGGATGTGGCGATGTTCAAGGCCCGCCGGTTCGGCGAGACGCTGGCCAGAAAGCTGGTCAGCCTGACCCAGACCAGGGTCAACGGCACGACGCAGCATGCGCGCTTGCAGGCGCTGGCCAACTCCGGCGTCATCGTCCCGCGGATCAGGCAGCGGTTCGACGAGGTACGCAGCACCGGTAATCGGGCGGTGCACAGCCACTTTGGGGACGTACGGGCAGCGCTGTCGGCTGTTCGGTGCTGCTTCGAGCTGGGCCTGTGGTTCCACCGGACGGTGAGCGAGGACCGCGAGCCACGAGCATTTGTACCGCCGCCCGAGCCGGACGTCGCGGTCACCGGGTTGAGCGCCCCGGAACAGGCAGAACTGGAGCAGTTGCGCGGCGAGCTGGCCAGCTACCGGCAGCGGCTGGCCGAGGTCAAGCTCCGCCGCGATGACAAGGCCACCCAACTGCAGGCGCAGAGCCGGGCGCGGGCCGCCGCCGAGGAGGCGCTGGCCCAGGCCACCGTCGACCGCGAGCAACTGCAGGCATTGGTCGCGCAGATGAACGCCCGGTTGGCCGAGGTCGAGATGGCCTTCAACAACCGGGTCAGCAAGCCGCGCCGGATCAGCGCCACCAAGCGGGACGCTTTCATCGACAGCGCGCAGAAGGCTGCCCGGGAGCCGTTTACCGAGGTGGAGGTGCGTGAAGAGGTCGACGCGATGCTGGCCGCGGCCGGGTGGCACATCCAGGACGCGGGGGCGGCGAACCTCTTCGCCGGGCAGGGGGTCGCCCTACGCGAGGTCGTAACTGCCTCCGGGCCGGCCGACTACCTGCTGTACATCGACCGCAAGCTCGTCGGAGTCATCGAGGCCAAGCGGGAGGGTGAAATCCTCTCCCCGGTCGAGGCGCAGTCGGCCCGCTACGCCGCCAGCCTCACCGCCTCCCAACAGATGCAGGCGTGGCGGCTGCCGCTGCCGTTCCGGTATGAAACCACCGCCGCCGAGACCCACTTCACGAACATGCTCGACCCCAGCCCACGAGCCCGCGAGATGTTCGCGTTCCACCAGCCGGAGACCCTCGCCCGGTGGATGCGGGAGGCCGACGCCGACGCCGAGGCGCAGACCCTACGCGCCCGGCTGCGGCGGCTGCCGCTCTTGGACGAGCGGGGCCTGCGCCCAGCGCAGATCCGTGCGATCAAGGGCCTGGAACATTCGCTGGGCGAGGACCGGCCCCGCGGGCTGATCCAGATGGCCACCGGGGCGGGAAAGACCTACACCGAGGTCGCCCAGTCTTACCGGCTGCTCAAGTACGCGGATGCGAACCGGATCTTGTTTCTGGTCGACCGCAACAACCTCGGCATCCAAGCCAAGACCGAGTTCGACAACTACGTCACGCCGGACGACGGCCGCAAGTTCACCGAGCTGTTCAACGTGGAGCGGCTCTCCGGCGCTGGCATGCTCGGCTCGACCAAGGTGGTCATCTCTACCATCCAGCGGCTTTACGCGATGCTCCGCGGTCAGAGCATCGACCCCGATATCGAGGATCCCGCACTGGACTCGTACGACGTCGACGATGTGGTCGAGGTCGAGTACAACCCGGCCGTACCACCGGAGACCTTCGACCTGATCATCGTGGACGAGTGCCACCGCTCCATCTACGGCAAGTGGCGCCAGGTGCTGGAGTACTTCGACGCCTACCTTGTCGGCCTGACCGCGACCCCGGTCAACCAGACCTTCGGCTTCTTCCATCAGAACCTGGTCAGCGAGTACACCTACGCCGAATCCGTGGCCGACAACGTCAACGTGGACTTCGATGTGTACCGCATCCGCACCAAGCAGACCGAACAGGGCGACACCATCGAGGCCGGCACCATCGTCCCCAAGCGGGATCGGCGCACCCGCCGGCAGCGGTACGAGGAACTCGATGACGACCTGTCCTACTCCGCCGGCCAGGTCGGCCACGACGTGATCAGCAAGGGTCAACTCCGGCTGGTGCTGGAGACCTTCCGCGACCGCCTATTCACCGAGATCTTCCCCGGCCGACGCTACGTGCCCAAGACGCTGATCTTCGCCCGGGACGACAACCACGCCGAAGAGATCGTGCAGATGACCCGCGAAGTCTTCGCCGAGAGCAACGAATTCTGCGCAAAGATCACCTACTCGGCGAGCGACCCGCAGAAGCGGCTCGCCGCCTTCCGCAACAGCCCGGAGCTGCGCATCGTGGTCACCGTCGACATGATCGCCACCGGCACCGACGTACGGCCGCTGGAATGCGTGTTCTTCCTGCGCGACGTGAAGAGCTGGGCCTACTTCGAACAGATGAAAGGCCGCGGCGCCCGTACCCTCGACCCCGCCGAACTCATCCAGGTCACCCCCGACGCCGGTACCAAGGAACGGTTCGTCATCGTTGACGCCATCGGCGTCACCGAATCCCCCCGGGTCGACGCCGCACCCTTGCAACAGCACAGCGAGAAGCAGATCAGCCTCGAACAGCTCCTCCGCAAGACCGGCACGCTCACCATCTCCCCCGAGGAGACCTCCACCCTCGCCGCCCGCATCGCCCGGCTCAACCGCCAGATCACCCCTGCCGAGCGTGCCGAGCTGGAGCAGCTCGCCGGCGGTCCGCTCACCGACGTGGTCCGCTCCCTCGAACGAGCCGCCGATCCCGACGAGCTGGAACGCGCCACAACCCAGGGCACCCAGGGCGTGCGTCAACTGGTCGAGGAAGCAGTCCGCCCGCTCGCCGCAAACCCAGACCTCCGTACCCGGCTGCTGGAGATCCGCCGCGCCCACGACATCACCTACGACGAGGTCAACCCCGACGAGCTGCTGGCCGCCGCCGGAGTCGATCCGAAGCTGCGCGCCCAGGAGACCGTGACAAGCTGGCGCGCATACCTGGCGGAGAACCGCGACGAGATCACCGCCATCGAACTCGCCTACCGGCACGGCGACGGAAGCCGGGCGGTCTACATCAAGCTCAAGGAACTCGCCTCCCGCATCGGCCGACCACCGAGAGTATGGACCCCGGACCGGCTGTGGCAGGCATACGAGCGGCTCGACCTCGCCAGCCACCGTGCCGGCGTGACCTACGGACCCGTCGACCTGATCGGACTGATCCGATACGAACTGGGCCTCGACACCGAACCCCACCCACACCGCGACCTCATCGAGGAACGCTACGCCGCCTGGCTACTCAAGCAGCAGCAAGCCGGCGTGACCTTCACCGACAACCAGCTCTGGTGGCTAGAACGCATCCGCGACATCGTCAGCACCAGCGCGGCCTTCGAAACCACCGACCTCGATGGCGTACCCTTCACCGAGCGCGGCGGCACCGACGGCTTCCTCCACGCCTTCGGCGACGACAACGCCGAAGACATCCTCACCGACCTCAACCGGGACCTGACAGCATGAGTGACCTCCCCCCGGGGTGGACTTGGACGACCCTAGGTGAGATCGCCGAGTCCGTTAAGAACGGAATATTCGTATCACGACCAGGAACAAAACCGAATGGGGTACCGATTCTCCGGATCAGTGCCGTACGGCCTGGCCATTTGCACCTCGACGACATCCGTTACACCGGACTAGACGCAACGGAGTTGTCCGACTCGGGCAGCCTCCTTCGCGAAGGCGACCTCCTCTTCACCCGATACAACGGAAACATCGTGTCCATTCACGGGTGGCGTTGAGCTGCGGGTGTGTGAATCGCCGCTGGTCAACCGGTGTCGTGTAGGGATGTGATCGTTACCCGGTGACGGGTACGGGCAGCCAGGGGTTGCCGGTGAGGGCGGCGTGGATGGCGT
>WNGB01006730.1_pt1 | contig 20596 bp, 17 predicted proteins | sample 5400681 | NCBI WGS metagenome assembly WNGB01 (sample SAMN13153367, study PRJNA577476) | soil metagenome | isolation source: 115 cm soil or saprolite under grassland replicate 2 | place: USA:California | collected 2016-06-15
AGGATGCCGTGGCGGACGACGCCCTCACCGAGGAGCGAGCGCGCATATGCATACGCCTGAGGATCGGGTTCCACACCCTGGATCCGGAACCCCTCACGACGCGCCTCCTCAAGGAAGAAGCCGAAGCTGCAGCCGACGTCGAGGACCGCCGCACCCGGAGCGACGAGGCGCTTCAGCGGAGCCAGGATCTTGGCCGCCTGTCTCCGGCGAGCCGCGCCGACAGAGCGGATGTACGCGTCCTCGTCGACCAACGCGAACTCGGAAATCCCCGGGCCAGAGCGTTCGATGACGCTGAGGAGCAGTCCGCAGGAGGAGCATCCGCGGGTGGCGAGGTCGGGCAGGACCCGTCTGTCGACGAACACGGTTCCCTGGCACGCGGGGCATTCCGCTCCCGACATGTGTGTGATCATACGGATCTCGAACCTGAGGAGGGTTCGCGAGTCTATGCGGGTGCGCGACCTCTCGAGCCGGAGTGTCGGCCCACAGCTCACCGGTGATGAACGAACGACGGATGTCTTCTGGGCCTGGCCGCGCAGGCCTTCCACCGCCGCGGCGCTGATCGTCCTGGTCCTCGTCCAGGGGATCCTGTTCTTCGCCGTCACGCAGCGGTCGTTCTTCTTCGCTGACGATTACAACTACTTCAAGCTCGCGGAAGAGGGGAGCTTCGTTCGGTACCTCCTCACCCCCGTCCTCGGCGTCTATCCCGCGCCCGGGGATCGGCTGGCAAGCTTCGTCCTGCAGAAGGTCTTCCCCCTCGACTTCACGGCGGCGCGCATGATCCTGATCGTGTTCCTGGCCGCCACCACGATCGTCCTCTGGCAGCTCGTGCGGACGTTCGCACGGAGCGACCACTGGTGGACTGTGGTTCTGCTCGTGCCGTTCGCTCTGTCGCTAACGCTGGTCGTTCCCTTCTCCTGGTGGTCGGCCGGGATCCCGATCCTCCCCGCGCTGTTCTTCACGGTCGTAGCGCTGTCAGCGTGGTACAGGTCTTACGTCGAGCCGAGGTCGACGTTCTGGATCGGCGTCGCGGTCGTCGCCGTGGCTGCCGCTGGGGCGTTCCACGTCAAGTTCCTGCTGATACCCGCATACCTGCTCTTCTTCCGTCTGGTGGTTCTTCCAGCGCTCCTGGACGTGCCCCGGGGGATCAGGGGGCTGTGGGACGAACGCATGCGATGGCTCGCGGTGGGTGCCCCTGCGGCCCTCTTCCTCGCGGTCTTGGCTGCCTCCGGGCTGGCGAGCCGGTCCGCCGTTGGAGGTTCACGACCGTACCTCGGATACGTCGCGACCGCGTGGTTCCGAGCGGTCGTCCCCGCCTCGTTCCTGAACGCTCGCATCGGTGGCTCCGGTCCGTCGATCCCCCCGTGGCTCATCGTGGTCGTCAGCCAGGCGGTCTTCTGGGGCCTGGTCATTGTGACGTGGCGCAGGTCCGCACTGGCCGCTCGGGGGTGGGCACTGTTCGCATTCGTGTTTGTCGTGAACGTGGCCATGATCGGAACCGCCCGGCTTCCGGCCTTCGGCGTGGGGATCGCGTACGACCTGCGGTACTACCCGGAGATCGTGCTCTTTCTCCCCCTGGCGCTCGCGCTCGGGTTCCGGAAGGGTGCCGAGCGACGCCAGGAAGTCGTGTGGGAGGACACGACCCTGGGCCGAACGGCAGGGGTACTCCTCGCGTGTCTCTTCGTCGCTTCCTTCGCGGTATGGGCTCCCGGGATCGTCAGCGACTCGCCCGGCGTGCGGGCGAGATCGTGGTATTCGAATCTTCGAGGCGATCTCGATGTCGTGATGGAAGAGGGCGTTCCGCGAGTCGTCGATTCCGAGACGCCGGAGTTCGTGATGCCGGGGTGGATGGCGACCGACAACCGCGTCTCGACGATCACCGACCTCGTTCACATCGAAGTGGTGTACAACCATCTGACCGAGCGCACGCACCTCGTGCTCGGGGATGGCCACCTGGCCAAAGCGGCCTTCCGAACCATCTCACCCCTGGTGTCCGGGTCGACCCTTGGGGAAGAGGTGCGGATCCAGGGTGGGCACGCGTCGGAGGGCTCCGCGATCTGCCTGGGGGACGGGGATCGCCTCTTCTTTCGCCCCGACGCGGATGTGACGGCGGACCGTCTGGCGCTCCGCGTGTTCTACTCGGCGCAGAGCCGCGGCTCGGTGCGGGTGGTGGTCGATGCACAGGATCCCGATCGCCCGTTCCGCTACGTGGAGCTGCGACCGTTCCGAAGTGTCGCCGAGTTGATCGATCTCGGGACCTCGCAAGTGCGAGCGGTGACGTGGATCACGTCTCCCGGCGACGATGTGTGCATCGAACGGATGGACATCGGCTCGCTGACCGCCCGTGACGACTGATTCCGCCCCGCGAGCGGTGGGGCGAACGGAGCGAACGGTAGGTCGGGCTCGATGCCCGCGAGGGCTGAGCCCGCTCGCGCTGACTCTCGTCGCGGTGGCGGGCGGTCTGTGCCTCGCGTTGCCCCTCTGGGGCGATCAGGCCCTGTTCACGGTCTACGGACGCGAGCTGACGCGCGGGGCCGTGCTCTACCGCGACGTCGGGTCGTTCGTCGAGAGCCGCTTCCCGAAGATCGTGTCGTTCATCCGATCCGCGTACGAGGTCGCGTTCGTCGAGGAGAGCGGCACCTGGTACAGGCTCCGTTAGGGAGGATCCGTCCCGACCGGCTTGCCGGATGCCGCCCCGACGGAAAGCGCAAGCAGGCCCAAGGGCGCGATCACCACCCGATCGACGTTGGATCGCACGAACGCCTCGAGCGTCGATCCCTGGAACGACCAGGTGGCCTGGTACACGGCGGCGAACAGGATGAACCCCAGCACCGCCGCGACCGCGAGGCGAGCGTCGATCGCCCGAAGCAGGACCGCTGCGAGGATGCACGCGGGAACCAGCAGTGCCCATCGGAGCGGAGAGAGGATCTCCGACCCCATCGTGAGCGCGATCTCATGCCACCGCTGGGGGACCTCACCGAGGATCAGCGAGCGGACGATGGCCGGGTTGATCATCTCGTTCGTGAGCCCGTGCAGCTGCGTGAAGACGAACCACGGGAGCCGAGCAGCGATCACGATGGTCGGGGCGATCGCAAGGACGGGCTTCGGTCTCCTCATGATAAGGAGACAGGCGAGAACGATCGCGACGAGCGGTGCTCCCTCGGCCTTGGTCAGCGCCGCGCCGGCCAGGAGCACCCCGGCGATTCCATGGGATCGGGGATCTCGCTGGTTGCCCCAGAGCACCGCGGCGCCGAGGACGAGCATGATCGCCATGGGCACGTCGGCATAGCCTTGCATCGACTGCCACACGATCTCGGGGGCGATGATCCACGCCAACGGGAGGAGGAAGGCCAGCCCCGCATATCCGCTGGCGAGCCATACGAGAGCTACGGCCCCCGCGGTCCAAAGCCACGCCTGCTGGAACTGGAGCGGCCAGCTGGTGGAAAGGTCTCCCGAGACGATGTAGGCGAGGGCCTGCCAACTGGGGAGCAGCGTCGGGTAGTCCTGACTCGAGTATGCGTAGGCGGGTGACAGGAACACGGGTGAATCGAAGGATCCGGCGGACGCGAGGCCCTTGGCCTTGAGCGACCACAGGAACCACGCATCCCAGCTCGGGACCGGTCGGAACAGCGACAACACCATCAGCGCCGCCCCGGTGACCAGGAGAACGGTCAGGACCCGCCGCACGACCGAGGGGAGCGGGCGGTGCCCGGAGTTCCATCGGATGTGAGGACCGATGACCCACCCGACGAGCAATGCGAGCACGGCCCCAGTGCCCGGCGATCCCATCAGCCCTCCGAGCAGACCACCCAACGCGACCAGCACGACCCCGACGACGGCACCCAGGCTCCACCGGATCACCTCCGAGCCCGAGATCCATCGCCGGCCCACGACCGTCGGGACGACCGTCGTGAGCACCGCGGCGGCCACCGCCCTCACCGACGGACCACCCTCGACGACATCGGCATTCGCCGGAGGAGCGATCTTCCAATAGATCTCCACATCGGGGTCAGCGCAGTCCGGGGAGTTGGGCACCAGCCGGAACGCCAGCCAGTAGAAGAGGTAGAGGTCCACATCGGCACATCGTCCGAGTCGCGTGACGCTGGCCCACGACTCGCCAGGGTGCAGCGCTGCCTCCAGCGCTCGTGCCCCCGCCTCCGACATCGGTGGCTCGCCGAATGCGGCGGAACCGACCTCCGTGAGGCCCCTCGCCCGGAAGTCCCGGGTCTGCTCGAACACGAGGAGTGTCGCGGGCAGCAGCATCGTGAGAGCGACGCCGACCGCCGCCACCTGCACCAGCCTACCCGGCGACGAGAGGCTGCCCCGAACGACGGGTCGAAGGGCGAACACAGAGACGAACGCGCCGACCGCTCCTGCGACTGCGAGCCGTGGGAGGAGATCGATCAGTTCGCCAGCCATGCGCTCCCACCGCTTCGCCGGTCTCCGTGTCCGTCGGCTCTCGACGAGAGGTGGAGGCTATCAGGTGGTGATTGGGCTTCGGACCACCGGTGGCACCCGGACGTGCCGCCTTCGTCGTTGACCGGAGCAACACTCAGCTGCTGTCCGCGTATCATGAACCGCCTCATATCCGGCGCCGGGCCGGCTGGGAGTTAGCGCTCCGTGAAGCGGGGATCAGCGTCGGGAAGCGAAGGGTTCACACGAAGCCGTGAGGACGCCGCACCAGTGCTCGTACCAATCACCGCCGATGCTCGCATGTCAATGGTCCGACGCCACGCTTTCGACCTCGTCGTCTTCGCCGGCATCCTGATCGTCGGGATCGCGCGGCTGCCCGCCCCCTTCACCGGGGATCAGGCGCTGAACATGCTGATGGGACGCGTCGTCGCCGATGGGGGAGCACCGTACGTCGATCTGTGGGACCTGAAGCACCCCGGGATCTTCCTCTTCAACGCCGCCGGTGGGGCGCTTTTCGGCTTCACCGAGATCGGGATCCACCTCTTCGAGTTGCTGTGGATGCTCGCCCTAGCGGTCGCCGTCCGGCTGACGGCGGGGATGTTCCTCCGCAGCCGCGTCGCCGCCGCGATGGCACCCGCCCTCACGGTTGGCTTCTATTACGCGGTCGCCACGAACGTTCATCTCACCCAAACCGAGGGGATCGTTGGCCTGCCCTTGCTCTCGTCGCTCGTCTTCGCGGCGGCTGCCGTGCGACGGGGTTCGTCGCGGCCGTTCGCGTGGTCGTTCGCGTCAGGGTTGAGTGCCGGATTCGTGGCCCTGTTCAAGGCGCCATACGTCGTTCTGCCGATGATCTTCTGGGCATTGGCGCTCGTGGAGTCACGTCGCGCGCAGGGGGTGGAGATCAAGCAAGCGATGAGGAGGCTGGCGCCCCCGGCGGTAGGCGGGTTGCTGATCCCCGTGACGGTGACCGCCGCGTATCTCGCCCAGAAGGGTGCTCTGGGCATGGCCTGGTGGTCCTTCGTCGTGTTCCCGCGCCAAGCGGCCGCCGAGACCCCGCTGGATCTTCAGCTCCTACGGGACGGCACGGTGTGGTTCGTTCGAACCTTCAGCGTCCCTCTGGCCCTGGCGGTCGTTGGCGCGGCGGACCGGCTGCGGCGAGGGTGGGACTTCCTCACCCTGGCATTGGTGGCATGGATCGTTATCGGTGCCCTCCTGATCTGGGCCCAGGTGATCGGCTGGTGGTCGTATCACTACCTGCTGCTCCTCGTCCCGATCGGACTGCTCGCCGCGCACGGAGCGGAGACGCTGCTGGCGGTCGCTCGAGCGCGTGGGCTCATCTATCGGCGGGCCGCGGCGTCAGCGATGTTGTTGGTGCTGACCCTGCTCTCGGTACCTCCCCTCCGGCTCGCAGCCCGTTCGGTGTCCGAGTTCGTTCGGGCGCGGCCGCTCCCGCTCACTGCGGACTCGGCGCGCGGCTACCAACTCGAGCACGACTCGGCGTACGCCTACGCCTTCCGGACGACGTCCTTCTTGCGAGCGTCGGCGAGCTATCCGGGTCCGATCTACGTGTTTTCGAGCCCGATCCTCTACGTGCTCTCGGACAGGCCGCCGGCGATCTCGCTGTTGGCGACGTGGTTCGACCCGACGAGCGAAGCGTGGGAACGGATGGGGGCGGAACTGACGGCGGCCTCGCCGCCGTACATCTACGTCGCTGATGGGGCGATCGAAACCCTGACGGCTGAGAACCCAGCCATCGCGGACGACGCTCGCGCCCTTCGATCGTGGCTCGAGCGGCGATACCGGGAGCTGGGAACGGATGTGGGTGGTACGTGGTACGTGCGCCGCGATCTCCCCGCGTCGTCGGGTCCATGAGGGGCCATACCGACGAGCACGACCTCGTCCGGCGATATGTGCGTTCTCTCCGGTCTCTGGGCGTTTTCGATCTGGTCGTGTGGGGATTCATCGTCGCCGGCCTGGCGCTGCGCCTTTGGCGACTCGATGTGATGGAGTTCAAGAGAGACGAGTTCAGAGACATCCTGAACGCGTACAGGGCCGCGCAGGCGCCGTGGTCGGCACCGTTACTGATTGGCGAGGGGACCACTCTGTCGCCAGGGATCTTCTTCTACCAGTTGCTCGCCGTCCCGGTGTCTGTCACACGCGATCCCCTGTCCGTCACGCGCTTCATCGCGCTATTGAACGTGGCCGCTATTCCCGGGCTGTTCCTTGTACTCCGTCAGATCTTCGCCTCAAGAGTCGCGCTGTGGGCGACGGCCCTCTTCGCGACGGCGCCATGGATGATCGTGTTCTCCCGGAAGATCTGGAACCCGGATGTGCTCATTCCGTTCCTGATCGTCACCCTTCTCCTTCTTGTGTCCGTCATGCGTCGGTATGCGAGGTGGAAGGTCTTCGCGTTCGCAGTCTTCCTCGCTCTGCTCACCCAATTGCACCTGAGCGTCTGGCTAGCGCTCGTTCCGCTCGTGCCGCTGGGCATCCTTTCGCGTCCCTGGCGCAGGCCGTTCGACCTCGTCGCCGGCGCGGCTGTCTTCCTTGCCGTCTACCTTCTGACGCTCGGCCCCCGCACAGGCGAGTTCATAGCCGCGTTCCCCGGGAGCTCCACGCAAGGGCCAGACGCGCAGGTCGTCCGATTGGCTGGTCACAACGCTCTGGAATCCGTGCGCGTCTCGAGCGGAAGCGGGTTCGAGTTCCTTCTCGGCACCGGGGGCTACGCTGCATTCGCCAAGCGCCCCGGCGTCCGATGGGCGCTCGCTGGGTTCCTGCTGTATGGGGGTCTTGCGGTTGCCGGATTCGTGTACGCAATCGGCCGTGTCGCGAGGGCGGCCCGCGGCTCTTCCCGCCACCTCCCGGACGTCTTCTTGCTGATGCTGCTGCTGATGGCTTGTTCGCTGCAGGCTTTCTACCTCGTGTTCCGGATTTACTCGCCCCCGCACTACCATGTCGTCGTCTCGCTCCTGCCCCCGCTCGTGGTCGCGCTGTTCATGGCTTGGAGCGCCGATCGGTTCGGAAGCGTCGGATCTCTCCTCGCCCGTGTGCTGCTCGTCATCGTCCTCATCGCCAACGTATTCTTCGGCTCGGCGTTCCTCGAGTTCATCAATACCAGGCCCGGTGCGATCGATGGAGACTACGGGCAGCCCTATTTCGTCGAGCGGGAACGCTGGAAGACAGAGCTCGCGAACGCTGTCAGAAGGTTGAACGATGAGGCGAGCGAGCTAGCGGCGAGTCCATCACCCGTGCCTGAGGAATACCTCGGGCAGCGCCTGGCCGGGCAGACCGGGCTCCTGACTTCCGGCGAGGCCACCGGCCGCCACCGATGAGCTGGCACCGAACCGGATCGGACATCGTTGCCTCCCTCCGCCGGTTGAGAGTCCGGTTCCACGACGTCGAGCCTGCGGGGGATCGTCCGCTCGGCGCCCGTCGCCTTAAGGAGCCTGCTCTCTCCCCGAAACTTGAACATCTTCGCTCTAGGCCTGGTGACCCTGGCCGGGGTGCTGTGTGTGGCTATGCCGTTTCCGGGGCGACCAAGTCCTGTTTGCCGTGTACGCTCGGGAGCTCACGCGCGGCGAGTTTATGTACCGCGACGTATTCGACCTCAAGCAGCCCGGGATCTTTGGTTCTACGCCGTCGGGGGGCGGCTGTTCGGATTCACGGAAGGTATCCACGTGTTCGAGCTGGACTACTGGGTGATCTTGGGTTCGTCATCCGTAGCAGCGACCCCGCGATCTTGGAGCTCATTCGATCCAGATATGAGGATGCATTCGTCGGCGCCAACGGCACCTGGTACGTCCGCCGTCATCGGGTTCTGCCGTCGGCGGACGGTTGATGTCGCCACGTGACGGCAGTGAAAGCCAAGCGCGCGAGCCGTCATCTAACCATACTCAGCCCCTGATCATGCTTTTCCAGCTGCCGCGTACAGGTAGAGGCCGCGTGGTCCTGGTGTTCCTCTTCCTGCTCACGTGTTTCGGGTACTTCTTCCCCAGGCTGAGCAACTGGGAGTCGAACTCCCGGATGGATCTGGTCTATGCCCTCGGTGATGAGGGAACGATCTGGATCGATGACTATCACCTCAACACGGAGGACAAGGCGTTCTTCGAGGGTCACTACTACACGGAGAAATCGATCGGGCTGTCGCTCACGGCGCTCCCGTTCTACCTGCTCTTCAGAGGTCTGGTGCGTCTGCCGTCCTTGGCGCGCCTCGCGAATGGAGAAGCGACGCTTGGCGCGTTACCCTCACTCGAGCAGGTGTACGCGGAGCATCGCCTTCCCAAGCCCGGGACGCCCGGAGCGGGACACGCACCTGTGTATCACGCGATGGCCTTGACGTTCGTCACGTTTTTCTCCGTGGCCATCATGTCAGCGATCCTAGGCGTTGCTGTCTACATGATGGCGGCACGGCTCTCTTCACGTCCCCGCAACGCTCTTGTGCTCGCTCTTGTGTTCGGCCTTGGAACGCCTGCGTTTGCGTACAGCAATGAGCTGTATCAACACCAGGCAGGCGCATTCGGCGCGTTCGTCGGATTCTTCCTCCTCTGGCGAGTGGTGAAGGAGGGCGCATCGAAACGATTCCTGTGGGTGGTGGGAGCGCTGTTTGGATACGCGGCTGCCAGCGAGTATGTCCTGGCTCCGATCTTGGCCGGCGTTGTCGTTTGGGCGATCGTCCGCACGCGGTCCCCTCGCCTCCTGCTCCCTGTGGCCGCCGGCGCCGCCCCGTGGATCATCGCAACAGGCGTGTACAACTTCCTCGCCTTCGGGACCCCGATCCCGATCGGATATCGCTATTCCATCTTCGGTATTCCACCTGGAAGTGTTTTCGGCCTTGTCCCGCCCTCCTGGGACTCGGTATTCGGAATCACCTTCAGCCCGTACCGAGGTCTCTTCCTGCTCTCGCCCTTCCTGCTTCTGGCGCCACTCGGCCTCTATGAAATGACTCGGCATGCTCGAACCCGTGAGCTAGCGGTGATGCTCCTACTCATCACCGTGAGTATCTTCGCGTACAACGCTGCGTACTGGGTCTGGGACGGCGGTGGGGCGGTAGGGCCTCGATTCCTCGTGCCGATGCTGCCATTCCTTTCCCTGCCCATCATCTTCGTTCTTGACGCGGCGAAGCGGGCTTGGCAGCGAGCGGCTATCTGGCTTCTGGCCCTTCTGTCGATAGCTGGAGTCTGGGTCCAGTTCCTCGCCGGCTACAATTTCCCGCCAGACACGGCTCGCAACCCCATACTCGACTACGCACTGCCGCGTCTTGGCCGGGGCGAGGTCCGGTTCAACCTGGGGAACCTCTTGGGCCTCCGGGGGTTCGCGGCGCTCCTCCCCCTCGTGGCGATCCTTGGAATGATCGTATTGGCCGTACCATGGGCGGAGCAGCTCTGGTTGAAGAGGCACCCCGAGCGACCAAGCTGAAACCCATGCCGGCGTCGCGACTCGATGTCTCGATTAGGCCTCGATGCCTACTTGCGCCGCGTACCCAGGCCACGTGGTCATACCAGGGCTCGACGCTCGAGGCCTACCTGCGGTCCAACGTCGACCGGGTCGTCATCGCCCCTCTCGGGCTCCTGGCTCTCGCCGTCGGAGCGTTGCCACATGGCTCGAGGATGTCGGCGGATCCACCCTTCCGCAATCATGCGGGTACCACCGGCCGCAGCGACTCGGTGGATGGTGTCGGGGTACTGCCGACGAATCTCAAAGACGGCTTGGATCGCATCAGGTAGAGAACGCGGCCCGAGCCATGGATGGGCTCGGCACGGACGACATCGAACAACTCGGCGAACGCCCTCCGGAAGCCCTCCTCGGTGTATCCGGCGAACACATCCGCCCTGCTCCGAAGGAGCGTCCGCACCTTCGGGTCGTCCTTCGGGACAAACTCGATCACGAGCCACTTGGTGATCGAGTGAAGGAACCGCGCGATCAGCGGGAACGGCACGTTGTTGCCGATCGCAAGGTGGTGGATCAGTGCCAGCGCCAGCACGAGATCGGCCGGGCCACGTTCCATCAGTGCCATCCGTTCCGCATTGGCCCAGCCGACGGCTGGGCTGGGGTTCGTGAGATCGAGCACGAGTGGAAGGATGCCAGGCTCGCCGTCCCGGCGGACCCGCTCGTAATTGTCCTCGACGGCTGCCGGGTCTAGGTCGAACGAAACCGTCGTCGCCGCCTGCGTGGCCGCGATCCTACTGAAGACACCCGTGTTGGCGCCCAGGTCCCACACGACGCCCGGGTCTGCGGCGGAGAGCATCTCCGTCACCACGTGCTGCTTGTGCTCGAAGGCGTCCGGCTCGTAGCTGTCGCCTTCGTAGTACCGCGACCAAGCAGATCGGCCAGCCGCGCCCCGCTGACGGCGGACCGCCGCCTCCAGGCCGTCGATCAGCCCGCGAAACGCCTGGGATGAGAAACGTCTCGCTCGGGGCGCACGCGTTCGAGTGTCCGCATCCTCGTGGCGTCGCTGAATTCGAGCATGAAGGAACAGATGGAGCAGCAGGGGCACCCGTAACCTCGCTCGGAACGGGAGCAGCTCAACGGCGAGATCGAGCGGGATCCCGTCGATGTGAACGCGGAGCAGCTGCTGAAGACGGACGTCGCAGTAGTGCGCCAGCGCGAGCGGCGCGACGAAGTGCTGACAGAACTGCCGATACGCGACCCAAGGCTCGCCCTCCGGCATCCGCTCGAACGAAAGCGTGTCGATGAACACGGGGCGACCGTCCCTGAACTGGACGTTGAATGCGGAGGCGTCCCGCAGCGACATCCCGAACTCCAGAGCTCGTCGCTGAACGGCGAGGGTAGCCAGGGCGGCGTCCTTGAGCTGGCCGAAGCACCACTCATACGGATACGAGACGAACGGGATCGGCTCCGGGCGGAGGACTCGATGAGCCCCCGGACCTGCTGCAAGGGAGACGTTGACCTCTTCGTGCGAGACGAGGAGCCCATCGGCGACGAGCGCGCGGTACAGCCCCGATGTCATCAACAAGTCGTAGTGCTCGGCGTGACGGCGATCCACCTGTCGGTAAAGGACGTCGTCGCGCGTGAAGAGGAAACCGCTGGGATCTCTGAACGAGCTGGGAAGGACCTTCACGGCTCCCGTTCGGAGGGCGAATCCTCCCGGGAAGAGGAGGCGGTTCGCCGGATGAGGACACCCCAGATACGGCGCCAGAACAGCTTGACAGCGACGATGGCCGCGAGGAAGGCGCCGATGAGTAGCTGGAAGAGGTAGCTCCCCGTGCCGGGATCCAGATACGCGTTCGCGGGCGGCAGGATCAGCAGCCACAGCCCCACCGCGAGAAGGGCGACCCACGCGGCACGAGTTCGAGTTCGTCGACTCACACGCTTCCCTTCGACGGGAACCGGATACTACCCCGTTCTCGTCTGGGCCACCATCGGGGCGTGAACAGTGGTGGATGGAGCGTACGCCCTCACTTCGAGGGCCGCTCGACGGGGGCGCCATCCCACCTCGCACGTGCTAGGGTCGCCCGGGTGTTCCCTTCCCTGTCGAGCGAGCCGGCGCTCCGCATCACGCTTTCCCCGAGCCACGCGTTCCGGTCTGATCCCGGCCGCGGGACTGAACATCTCCGGTGAGACATGAGCGAGGGTAAGGCCGCAGTCGGATGGCGGATCCGGCTGCGGCCCGTTCTCCATCCCCTCCTGTTCGCCGCGTTCCCGGTGATCTATCTCTGGGCACGCAACGCCGATGAGGGGCTGAGCGCGGGAGAGGTCTTGCGCCCGTTAGCCGTGATCCTGCTCCTGACGGGCGCGCTGCAGGCGGCCTTCTGGTGGGCGTACGGGCGTGATCTTCATCGAGCCGGGCTCGCGCTCACGCCGCTGGTCTTGCTCTTCTTCTCGTACGGGTACGCAGCGGCCGCGCTCGGGTGGCTCGGGCGTCCTCGATACCTGTTGCCAATCTGGGCCATCCTCGCCGTCGGTGCCATCATGGCCGCAACCGCCTCGAAACGCCGGGCGGCGGCCTGGACCGGTGTCTTGAATTGGGTGGCAGCCGGGCTCGTCCTGCTCAACCTGGCCTCCCTCGGATGGCACGGTCTTCGATATCGGGATGTGCCAGCCAGCCTCGAGCGTTCCGACGGTCCCGCACCGACGCTCAACGCTAGGGGCAGGCGCCGAGACATCTACTACATCGTTCTCGAAGAGTACGCCGGCAGGCGGGTCCTGCAGGAGTTCTGGGGCTACGACAACACTCCGTTCCTCGACTTCCTCCGTTCAAAGGGGTTCTTCGTCGCCGATGACAGCACCGCGAACTACCCACGGACCGCGCCATCCGTCGCGTCGTCCCTGAACATGGAATACGTCTCGCGCGACGAAGGGTTCGCGCCGGAGCCAACGTTCGACGCACTGATCCGGGATCACGCCGTCGCTCGGCTCTTGAAGGACGCCGGCTACCGGTACGTGCACATCGGGTCGTGGTTGCCTTCCACGGCCACGAATCCCCAGGCGGACCAGAACATCGTCTTCCGTGCTGGACTGTCGCGCTTCTCCAGCCTGCTGTACGAGACGACGGCGCTGTACCAAGTGACGCAGCACCTCGGCTGGTTCCGCACCGCTCTCGACCTGAACTGGCGGGAGCATCAGCGGGTCCTCTTCCAGTTCTCGCAGATCGACGACGTCCGGAGCGAGCCGGGACCGACGTTCGTCTTCGCACACATCGTCGCGCCACACGACCCCTACACGTTCGATCGGGACGGGCGTTTCGTATCGATCGATGAGGCCTACGCGAGGCCCGCGAAGGAGCTGTACCTCGATCAGCTGATCTACGTGAACGAGCTGGTCAGGAACATGGTCGAGCGGCTTCTCTCGGGTCCGGCGCAGGATCGTCCGATCGTGATCATCCAGTCGGACGAGGGCCCGTACGGCGGCGATCCTCCGGCCTGGAACGCTCTCGATCCCGATGCGCGACTGCTCCGGCGGAAGTTCGATATCTTGAACGCGTACTATCTCCCTGGGGACTCCACGTCCGAGCTCTACCCGTCGATAACTCCGGTGAACTCGTTCCGCGTGATCTTCGACGACTACTTCGATGCCGGGATGCCGCTCCTGCCCGACCGCAACTACATCTTCAGGGATCTCCAACACCTGCAGGATTTCACCGACGTGACCAAGATGGTTCGACGAGAACTCGGCATCTCGCCCCTAGATCCCTCTGGGAACGGGGTACGCGGCCGGCAGCTCGAGCGACGACACATGCGGGCGTCCTGAGCATGACCGAGTCGACACCCGGCGACCGGCTGGAGCCTCGCTGGGATCGCCGACCCCCCGCGACGTTGTCGCTGGATCTCGACGACAAATGGGCATATATGAAGACCCGAGCGGACCCTCGTTGGACGACGTTTCCGTCCTACCTCGGAGTAGTGACGCCCCGCATCCTTGAGATCCTCGCCGTTCATCACCTCAGGATCACGTTCTTCATCGTGGGCCAAGATGCCGCCATCACGTCACACCGAGAGGTTCTCACCTCCATCGCCGAGGCGGGCCATGAGATCGCCAACCACTCCTTCCACCACGAGGCGTGGTTCCATCTGCGCCCGGAGGACCACATCGATCGCGAGATCGCTCTCGCCGAGGAGCACATCGAGGCGGCGACCGGACGACGCCCCGTTGGCTATCGCGGACCGGCGTACGGCGTGTCGGAGGCAACGCTCCGGGTCCTGACTGCGCGCCGCTATCGGTACGACGCATCCACGTTACCGACGTTCATCGGCCCGCTGGCCCGAGCGTTCCTCCTGCGTGCGACCAATCTCACCCCTGAGGAGAAGGCCGAACGAGCCGCGCTGCTCGGTGGGGTCCGGGACGTTCTCAGGCCGATAACGGCGTACGGTTGGGACCTAGACGACGGTCAGCTGCTGGAGATCCCGGTCACGACGATGCCCTTCGTGCGCCTGCCCTTCCACTTCAATTACGTGCTCTACCTCGCGGGCTACTCGAGACGCCTTGCGCGCCTGTACTTCCACGCTGCGCTGCACGCGTGTCGAGCCACCGGGGTCGCGCCGTCGCTACTTCTCGGCCCCCTCGATTTTGTCGGCCGCGAGGAGGAGGCCGACTTGGCGTGGTGTCCAGGTATGAACCTTCCCGCCAGGTACAAGCTTGCTATCCTCCACGACATGCTGGCGATGGCGACCCGTCATTTCTCGTTCATGCCGATGCTGACGTACGCGGAGCGCGTCGCTGCATCCGACAGGCTGCGGAGCATCGTGCCGCGCTTCTCGCGATCGAAGGAGCTCCCGGCGTGACCAAGGATGCCGTCTCGGAGATGATCGTTCGGCTCTTGGGTGAGCTCGAAGACGACAGCGACATCGACATCCCGGAACGCGTCGACCTGGACACGCCGCTGTTCGGAACGAAGGGCATCCTCGACTCCCTGGCGCTCGTGAACCTGATCGTCGCTCTCGAGCAGGTGTTGGAAGAAGAGCATGATGTCATCGTGAGTCTCGCGGACGAGCGAGCGTTGTCCCAGCGTCAGAGCCCGTATCGCACGATCGGCACGTTGGCCGATTACGTGGTTCGAACCGCAGCCGCAACGGGATGACCGATCGCTCAGCTCCGGTTACGTTCATCACGGGCACGAGGAAGGGACTCGGCCGTGCGCTCGTGCAGCACTACGTCGGCCTCGGACACGAGGTCGGAGGCTGCAGCCGCGACGCCGTGGGCTGGGAGCTCGACGGATACGTCCACTACCGCGCGGACGTCGCGGACGAAGGTGCGATGCACGCTGCATTGAGCGATGTGTGGCAGCGATTCGGCCGCCTGGATCATCTGATCAACAACGCGGGGATCGCGAGCATGAATCACTCGCTGCTCACCCCGGTGTCCACATTCGAAAGGATCCTCCGGACCAACGTCGTCGGAACGTTCCTCGCCAGCCGTGAGGCGGCGAAGCTCATGAAGCGGCGGAGTTTTGGGCGCATCGTGAACGTCAGTTCGGTCGCGGTTCCCCTCAAGGTTGCGGGAGAGGGTCCGTATGTGGCCGCGAAGGCAGCCATCAACTCGCTCACGCATGTGCTCGCTCGAGAGTTGGCCGATTTCGGCATCACCGTGAACACCGTCGGCCCGACGCCCGTCGACACGGACCTGATCCGTGGCATCCCCGGAAACAAGCTCGATGAACTGATCGCGCTTCAGGCGATCCCACGGATGGGGACACCGAAGGATGTGGCCAACGCAATAGACTTCTTCCTCCGGCAGGAGAGCGATTTCATCACGGGACAGACGCTGTATCTCGGAGGTGCGTGACGGACATCGGTTTCCTCTTGAGCCGGTTCCATGCCGCGTCCGACTCCGACGCGATCGTCTGGCGAGACCGCGTAGTGCCGTTCGGCCAGCTGATCGGATCGATCAAGCGGGCGACGGCAACCCTCGACGCGCACGACGTCCGCGCCGGCACCGTCGTCAGCCTCGAGGCGGACTTCAGTCCCAACAGCGCCGCCGTGCTGTTGGCGCTGATCGAGCGGGATTGCATCGTTGTTCCCCTGACGACAGCCGTCGAAGCCAGCAAGCCGACGTTACGGCGCACGGCCGAGGTCGAGACGATCGTGGAGATCTGGCCCGACGACGTCGCGGTCGTCCGCACGACCGGCGTCGCGGCGCGCCACCCCCTCACGGCGGAACTCCGCCGCCGACGACACCCGGGGTTCGTCATCTTCTCTTCCGGATCCACGGGGGTCAGCAAGGCCGCACTGCACGACTTCGTCCCGTTCCTCGAGCGATTCCGCGAGCGCCGGTGGACCGTCCGCGCCATATCGTTCCTGATGTTCGACCACATCGGCGGTCTGAACACCCTTTTGTCCGTGCTCGCTAACGGTGGGTGCGTGGTGACTCTCTCCGAACGATCACCTCAACCGGTGTGCGAGGCTATCGAACGCCACCGTGTGGAGCTGCTGCCCACGTCACCCACGTTCCTCAACCTCCTGCTCATCAGCGAGGCCTATCGTCACTTCGACCTGACGAGCTTGAAGGTCGTCAGTTACGGGACGGAGGTCATGCTCGAGGGCACGTTGCGGCGACTGCGCGCCGCACTTCCCGGCGTGAAGTTCGTTCAGAAGTACGGGCTCTCGGAACTCGGGATCTTGGACTCGAAGACTCGAGGCGACGACGCGCTGTGGCTGGAGATCGGCGGTGCGGGGTCGCAGGTCCGAGTCGTCGACGGCATGCTCGAGATCCGGACACCCGCCGCGATGCTCGGCTACCTGAACGCTTCCAGCCCGTTCACGGCCGACGGCTGGTTCCCGACAGGAGATGCCGTGGAAGTGGACGGCAGGTACATGCGCGTCCTGGGCCGCCGTTCGGAGATGATCAACGTCGGAGGCGAGAAGGTCTTCCCGTCCGAGATCGAGGGGGTGCTTCAGGAAATGCCCGGCGTGCTCGACGTCGTCGTTTCTGGAGAGATACATCGGATCTTCGGCCACATCATCAGAGCCCGCGTCAGGCTCGACACCACCGAGAGCGTGCCGGACTTCCGCCAGAGGATGCGCCGCTATTGCCGCGACAAGCTCCCTCGTTACAAGATCCCGCAGAAGGTCGAGATCGCCGCCGGCGATCTGCACGCCGCCAGGTTCAAGAAGATGCGCGCGGAGGGCGGCTCCGAGCCCGAACCGCCGCGCGACGAACGGATGGAGCTCCACCACGAACGAGAATCGCGATGAAGCCGGCAGCTCGCTCGAAGCCGGGTCGATAGGCGCGGTCTCTTCCGGGATCCGCGAGATCGGCGCCGGGGACGCCCGCGACCTCGACACCGTCGCACGGCTGCATCTCGAACTGCTGGATTTCGGCCCGATGGCAGCGCTCGGATTCCGCTTCGTCAGGGACATCTGCTACGAGATGCTGCTCGCCGACGGGGTCCTCCGCCTCGCCCTGTACGAGGTGGATGACGAGCCGGCGGGCTTCGTTGCGTACACCGCGCGGTCCGTCGGGTTCCACCGCGTCGCGCTCCGAAGGCACTGGCCCCGCGTGGTGTGGGGCGTGATCACGGCCATCGCGTCGGATCCCCGGCGAGCCCTTCGGTTGGTCCGCGCCCTCCGCGTCGTGGGGTCGCGACGCACGCATCTGGCGCACGAGCGCGATCCGCTCGGCGAGGTCGTCTGTCTCGCCGTTCGACGTCGATTCCTCGGCTCGCGGTTCGTCCGACAGACCCGGCTCAGGGTCTCCGAGGAGCTGGAGCTGCACGCTCTAGAGCGGCTCCGGGAGACGGGTGTGTCCCGCGTGCGTATGTTCGTCGACACGGACAACAGGGCCGCTCTCGTGCTTCATCATCGGTTGGGAGCTCGGTTCGAGCGATCCGAGCTCGGAGGCGCCCCCCAGCTCCTCGTATGGTTCGATTTCGAAGCCGACCCGGAGGCCGCTCCCATGCAGGAACGTCCGGGGCCCTTCGAGTAGCGCCGGCCGGCGCCGGCACCGGACGCTACGCGGGCTCGGCCGACGTGAGGACGTACCACGTCCCGGCCGCACCGACGAAATCGACGTGGTACCTCGCCCGGATGAACTCCATGATGCTCGGGTATCGGCTGCGCATGATCGAACCGGCGTAGTCGTCGACGACGATGTACGGCGGTGGATCCGCTCGAAGGTCGGAAGCGAGCTCTCGCCAGGCCCGCAAGTCCAGACCCTCCGGCCCCCAGCCGAGGATCGGAGCAGCCTGCGGACGGTGCGCCCGAAGGATCAGGACCGGGTCGCCGAACACGAACAGCGGTCCCGGAATGGCGCCGCTCCTCGAAAGAGCGCGCAGGTCCTGGTCGGCAGCCATGTACGAATAGCTCAGCGACCGCCTGAGCTCCGCTCGGGCGTCGACGGTGAGGCCGAGGTCGTGTGTCGCGAGCGTACGCACCTTCTGAGCGGGAGCGACTGCCGCGACCCCCACGGAGATGGCGAGCATCGCTGCTACGAACGGCGTCATTCGTCGGCGCATCGAGCTCGAAGCGAACGGAAGGCCGACCCCCGCGACGCAGCCGGCTACGACGGCGCCGATCAAGATCGTCTGCACTCTCGGCGCGATCGCGGCAACGAACGTCAACGCTGCTAGCCCCGTGCAGAGCGCAACCAGAGCTACTCGCCTCCTGGAGATGCCTCGGTCGATGCCTCCGGTCCGATCACACCCCACGGCCGCAAGGATCCCGACCGGAACCGTGAACAACGACCACTTGTACTCCGGCCACCCCTGGAGCAAGAACGCAATGGCGCCCACGACGAGCCACCACACCATGCCGGCGACGAGGCGAGACCGCATCTGCTCACGCTCGCGGATCGCGAACCCGACGCCGGCCGCCGCGAGAATGAGGACCGGGCCGTGCCCGATCAGAAAGCGCCGACCCCCGAACGTGAGGTAGCTGAGGGGTTTGGGATGAGTGAGCTGACCGCGAGCCGAGAGCTCGAAGTACGCCCACCAGATCCGCCCGAGCTGTCCGTACACCGCGAAGTATGCGAGCACCAGGAGCAGCGGCGTCGCCACCCCGATCGAAAAGGCGCCGACGCAGCGACCGATCTCACGGGAGGACGTTCCGTCGCGCCGCGCTCGGACGATCGCTGTCGCGAGGTAGACGAGCACGATCGCGACGTACAGATGCTTAAGTAACACTATCGCTGCGGCGACGAGTCCAGCCGCCGCATATCTGCGGATCCCCTGCTTGGTGTCCGGTCGCGCAGTGTCGATCAGCCACCAGGCGGCGAGGATCGGGAACGCGACGAGGATCTCGATCTGTGTCAGATCGAGAAGTCCGGCATGGAAGTAATAGACGACAATCGTGAAGACGGGGATCAGCGCCGGCGCCCACCGCGTCGCGAAGTACCTAGGCAGGACTTTCAGGGCGAAGGCGGAGAACGCGAGCCAGTAGAGCAGCTCGAAGAAGTGGATACCGACCTCGGTGAACCCGAACAGCGACCCTCCGATGGCGTAGAACAGGAAGATCCCCGGTTGCTTGACATCGAACACGTCGCGGTAGAGAACCGCGCCATGCGTCATCTCGCGGGCGTAGATCGTGAAGAGTGCCTGGTCGCCCCAGAACGGCAGCGCGAGACACAGCCCGCCGGCGACGGCGACGAGGCCGAGCGCCAGCCACGTCAGCCACCGGGAGCTCGCCCGCTCAGGAAGGTCGGGCGGCGCGAGCGTCGCGTCTCGTACTCGACGCGTCTCAGTCACGCGAGTTCAACGAGCCGATGTCCAACCGGGCGAGGCACAGCGTATCGCCGGCCGACGGTTGGATCGTCATCGCATGCAATCGTGTCGTTCCGAGATCGACGAGCTCGGCGTCGTACTCAAAGGGGCGGAGCTCGAGAGACCGGAACGGTCGCTCGGGATCGACCGCGTCGACGACGACGCGAACGGGCTTGCTGGTCCACCCGGCGTAGGAGACCCTGATCGCGAGACGCTCGTCGGTGAGATCCTCGGCGGGCCGGTACGAGATACGATCGCCTCCACCGAGACAACCAGCGCCAGTCGAGGGAGCGAATCCGGTCGTCTCGACGTCGGCCGCAACCATCCCTCCATGGCCTCGATGCCTACTTGCGCCGCATACCCAGGATGCTGACGAAGAAACTCGAGAGGACCGTTTGGAAGCCGAGCACGGCCAACGTGGTGCCGGGGATCACCAACCGCATCGTCCGGCTGTACTCGAGATCGCCGAACCCGACGGCCCGCCACTGCACGAACGCGCCTGCGAGAAGCAGTGCCCCTGCGACCAGTGCGACGGCCGCAACGATCAGCGCCTTCTCGAGGGTGACGACGTCGAACAACCGTTCCAGTCGAGGATCGGGCGGCAAGAGCCCTTCGCTCACCCCGAACATCTTCGAGAACAGCGCGAACAGGATGGCCTGATATCCACAGAAGATCGCCATGCTCGAGAAGAGAAGGGTGTGCGCGCCGAACGTGACGCGCCCGATCGTCAAGCCGGGCATCGCGATGCCGTAGCCCAGCAATCCGAACAGGATGAGCAGGCCGCCCGGCACCAGGAAGAGCCATCGGGGGCTGCAGATCAGGAACAGTCGGATCGTCCGCCAGCCGTCGCGGAACTTCTTGAGGTGAGGGAGGTGCGCGGTGCGGCCATCGGGATATAGTGTGATAGGCACTTCGGCTACCCTCCCGCCGAACAGGCTGGCCTTGATGATCATCTCCGTCGCGAACTCCATCCCGGTGCATCGCTGATCGAGCCGCTCGTAGAATCGTTTGGTGAAGCCGCGCATACCGCAGTAGACG
>WNGB01007752.1_pt1 | contig 20587 bp, 26 predicted proteins | sample 5400681 | NCBI WGS metagenome assembly WNGB01 (sample SAMN13153367, study PRJNA577476) | soil metagenome | isolation source: 115 cm soil or saprolite under grassland replicate 2 | place: USA:California | collected 2016-06-15
CTGAGAGGAGGACCGGCCGCTCCGAAGCCCGCGCCGCAAAGCGTCTGTCCGGCGACGTTCGGGAACAGCGACATCTTCGGCGGCTCGTTCCCGGATCCGACCCCCTGAGCCCGGGCTGCGACGACGAACCTCGAGGGGCGCCCGGCGGGCGCCCCTCTCGTGGGGATAGACTCGGCTCCGTCGCGGCGATGGAGGCGAGGCCTCCCGAGCCGGTTTTCCAGCTGCGCCGTGATCTGCTCGGCCGCAGTAGCCGCCTCGACTGCCGTTGCCACTGGTAAACGGAATCACTCTGTTGGGGGACAACGGCGCGGGGTCGCTCGCCGATGGCAGGGGCATACAGGGGATCGGATTTTGCTGTCGCGTTCCGCATCGCGGAACCGGCGGGAAGCTCGCCGCTTCAGTCCGTGTCCCCCACTAGAAAGCAAGCGCGGGGCGGTCATCTCCACCCGCCCCGCGCAACCTTGTACACCGCCGCGACCGCGTCTACGCCGAGCGCCGCCGTCATGGTCTGTTGTGGGCCGTTCGACGCAGGCGAGACCCGGCCCAAAGGCCGCCACACGTTGTTCGCGATATCGATGTTGAGAGAGCCGACGCGGAAAGGACGATTCTGCGCCGGAGTGCCGCGCGCACCAAACGAGGGATGGCACGAAGGCCGATTCGGGTCGAAACTGAGTCCGCGGCATCTCTGTCCTCAACCTGCGGAAAGGCGGCACGAATGTCTGCGGCGGCATTGAAGCGCAAGCTGCGCGGCTTCCCGGCAGCGAGCCTCATCCTGCGCACCTCCGGGAGCTAACGCACCCCGAACTGGAAGACATCCGGCCGGTCTTCATGGCCCCGGCCGGATTCGAACCGCGGTGAGCTACGCGAACCGAAGAGCCGGCCCGGCCGCCCGCTTCACGGCCTTGGCCGCGAATCCCGGTAGAGCCAGCAAGATCAGAGCCAGCACCAGCAGCGTGAAGTAGAACCGTCTTCTCATCAGATTGCGGGGATTGCCCGGACGCTGACTTCTGGCGCGTACCTCGAGCGGTAGCCGAGAGCCTGTCCGAGCGGAGCGCCGAGCGCGAGACCCGCCTTCTGCAGCCACGGCGGCGGATGCGGAAGCCGCACCGTGTCGAAGTGCGCTCGCGCGATCACGGCCAGCCGCAACGGGTTCGGCATGCCCTTGCGATTCGTCTTGCCGTCCTCCGCGAGTGCGAACATCGTTTCGAGGAGCGACTCGAACTGCAGCGCCGGTCGCACCTCACAGACGAAGCGGACTTCTTCCTCGCCGGCATTCCAGAAGCGATGCGGGGTCCCCGGCTCGACGATGAAGACCTCGTCGGGCAGAAGCGTCAGCTTGTTCCTGCCGGCCTTGATGCCAAGCGTCCCGGCCACGATCGCGAAACGCTCACTCTGGAACGGATGGACGTGTGCAGCCGCGACGAAGCCGTGTGGTTGGACGACCGTCTCGATCACGACGGCTTCCCCGTCCGTGTCGGCGGAGGTCGCCAGAAACGTGATGCGCTCGCCCGTGACCGGGTTGTGGATGGTGTCGCCTGTGCGGATCATGTGCCCTCCTGGGTGTTGTGGATGACACTCAGGAGGCTAGGTCCGCGGAGCCGAAAAATCGTCCGTCGCTCTGCCGATCTTCGGTCGTCCCGCTAGCCGATCTTCGGAAGGCCGCTCCTCATCCGACTGGACGACCGCCTCCCACCCGGACGGACGAGCGACTAGACCGTCTCGCCGCCGGCGAGACCGGTCTCGTACGCCAGCACGACGGCCTGTACTCGGTCGCGCACATCGAGCTTCGTCAAGACGTGTGCGACGTGTGTCTTGACTGTCGTCTCGCTCACGAAGAGCTCCCTCGCGATCTCCGCGTTCGAGAGGCCGCGAGCGATGAGCTTCAATACCTCGAGCTCGCGTGCGGTCAGCTCGGCAAGCTCGGGTGGCAGCGTCTGCATGGACGAGGGCGGACGGCGGACGAACTCCTCGATCACCCGCCGAGTTACGGAGGGCGCCAGCAGCGCGTCGCCCTTTGCGACCGCACGGATGCCCTCGACGAGCTGCTCGGGAGGGACGTCCTTGAGCAGGAAGCCGCTCGCGCCCGCCCTGAGCGCGTCGTAGACGTACTCGTCCATGTCGAAGGTGGTCAGCATGACCACCTTCGTTTCCGCCCCATCATCAGCGAGCAGGCGCCGCGTCGCCTCGATGCCGTCGACTTCGGGCATGCGCACGTCCATGAGGACGACGTCCGGCCGCAGGCGCCGTGCCTCTGCCACCGCCTCCTCCCCGTCCGCGGCCTCGCCCGCGACTTCGATGTCCTGCTCGGCATCGAGGATCATGCGAAAGCCGGCCCGAACGAGCGCCTGGTCGTCGACGATTAAGACAGTGAGGCTCATGAGGCGACCGGGAGCCTCGCGCGGAGCCGATAACCACCTTCCGGCCGTGGGCCCGCGTCCAGCTCGCCGCCGTACACCGACACACGCTCGCGCATCCCGACGAGGCCGTGCCCACTGCCGTCTCCGCCGCCCGCGCCGCGACCGTCGTCGCTGACGACGACCTCGATCTGCCCGTCGCCGTAGTTGACGAGTACCTCCGCCCGCGTCGCTTCCGCGTGCTTGAGCGCGTTCGTCAGTCCCTCCTGGACAAGCCGGTATGCGGTCAGGTCAACGCCGGCGGGAAGTTGAACGGCCTCGCCTTTGACGCGCAGGTCGACGGGCAAGCCGGCTTCCCGTGCGCTCTCGACGAGCCTGTCGAGATGCTCGAGGCTCGGTTGGGGAGCGAGTGCGGGCGCCTCCTCGGGCCGGCGGAGAACACCGACCATGCGCCGCATCTCTGCAAGGGCCTCGCGTCCCGTCCTTTCGACGACGAGGAGGGCCTCGCGCTCGCGCCGCTGTTCCGGCCGGAGAAGCCGGCGCACGGCCGATGCCTGCACCGTCATCACGCTGACGCTGTGCCCGACGACGTCGTGCAGTTCGCGAGCGATCCGCGCCCGCTCGTCGGCGACCGCGACCTGCGCCCGTTGCTCGCGCTCCCGCTCGGCCCGGGTGGCCCGCTCCTTCGCCTCGTCGGCCTCCACGGACTTGCGGCCGACGCCGAACGCAATCGTCCAGACGATGGAGAAGATGATGCTGGCCACGATGAAATTCCCCACACCCGACCTTGGATCGTTGTGGACCACCACCGCCAGAACACCCTCCGCGACGGCAAAGCCCGCAACGGCCTGGGACCGGTCTCGGAGCAAGCCGACCAGGAAGAGCGCCGCGCACCCCACGACAAACGTCACGCCGTCGAAGGGGACGACCGTCTTGTCGACGAACGAGGTCAAGGCGGCTGCGACACCCACCGCCGCAGGTGCGCCGAACGGAAAGCGTCGCCGGGCGAGCAACGGAAGAACGATCGCCAGCATCGCCAACACGTCGAACCACAGCGGGCCCGCCGGTCCAATCTCGTGCCCCCGGCCGAGGACCGCGCCGGTGACACCGATACCGGCGAGCCCCAAGATCACAGCGTCGAACCAGTGGCGCCGCGCCAGCGGCCAGAGCCTCTTCACGGTCTGAAGGTACTCCGAATGCGGTCGCATCGCCTCGCCCGCGAGAACGAGTCGAACATCGTCCGTGAGGACGACACGGAATCGCCATCGCGGCCGAAGACGGCCCGTGCCGCCGGCCCTAGCGTGGTGAGGACCGCATCGCAAACAGGAGGACACATGAACATGCAGGCACGAACGAATGGGCGACGCAGCGGTTCTGCGAGATTTGTCGTCGAGACCTCGGGTTTGACGAAGCGGTTCGGGGAGCGGGTCGCGGTCGCTAATGTCGACTTGCACGTTCCGCGCGGCTCGGCCTTCGGCTACCTCGGTCCGAACGGAGCGGGCAAGACCACGCTGATCAGGATGCTGCTCGGCCTCACGCAGGCCACGTCCGGAAAGATGCGCCTACTCGGACGCCCGGTGCCGGACGAACGCGGGGCGGCGCTTGCGCGCGTCGGTGCGATCGTCGAGGAGCCCCGCTTCCACCGGCATCTAACGGGCCGCGAGAACCTCACCCTGATCGCAGCCGCGCGGGAGCCGGAGGCGCACGAACGGATCGACGGCGCGCTCGCACGCGTCGGCCTCTCCCAGCGGGCGGACGAACGCGTGAAGCGATACTCGCTCGGGATGCGCCAGCGGCTCGGCGTTGCCCGCAGCCTGCTCGCCGACCCCGAGCTCTTGATCCTTGACGAACCGACCAATGGGCTCGATCCGGCCGGCATCCATGAGTTCAGGGACATGATCCGAGGCTTCGTCGCCGAGGGACGGACCGTCCTCCTCTCCTCGCACCTGCTCGACGAGGTGGAGAAGATCTGCGACGAGGTCGCGATCGTGGATCGAGGGCAGGTCGTCGTCCAGGGGTCGATCGCAGATCTGGCCGCCGGCGGCAAGCAAACGATTCTGATCGCTACGAGCGACGAGGAGCAGGCGCTCGCGATCCTCTCCGTGCACCGCGGAGTCGAATCCGCAGCCGCGGAATCCATGGGAATCCGCGTCACGCTCCATGCGGACGCCCACGCTGTGGGCGACGACATCAGCCGGCGACTCGTCCTGGCGGGGCTGGCCATTCGCCGTTTCGAGCCGGCCCGCGTCTCGCTCGAGCAACGGTTTCTGGAGATTACGTCCCGATTGGAGGAAGCAGCATGAGCACGACAACCGTCGCCGCGGAGCTGCCGCGGACAGACACCCGGAGGAACTGGCGACCGCGGCTCGTCAGCGCTGAGCTGTTGAAGCTCCGCAAGCGGCGCGGGCTCGTGATCTCTGCCCTCGCGCTCACGATCCTGCCCATGATCATCGGCTACGCGGTCCTGCTGAGCATCCACGCCGCGAGCCCAGACAAACATGGGCCTGCAGGAGGACTGGAGAACCTGTCGGGCTCGATGGACATCCTGACCCAGTTCAGCGTCGTGGCGGCCATCCTTGTCGGGGCGACGCTGGGAGCGGGCGACCTCGGCTCCGGCGTCTTCCGCGAGCTGGTCGTCACCGGACGCTCGCGCTTCGCCCTCTTCGCGGCACGCGTTCCCGCCGGCCTCGCGCTCGTCTTGCCGATCGTCGGCGCTGGTTTCGCCATCACGGCAACCGGGTCGACGATGTTCGCGGGGTCGCTCGACGCTCCGAGCGCAACGCTCCTTCTCGAATCGGCAGCCTGGCTCGGGCTCGTAACCGCGGTCTCTCTGGTGCTCGCACTCGGCGTCTCCTCCACGCTCGGCTCGCGCGGGACCACCATCGGAATCGTGCTCGGCTGGCAGATCGTCGCCGTGCCCGTGCTGCTCGAGATCGGTGCGCTCGGGTCTCTCCGCGAAGGGCTCCTCGGTGCCGCGACCGGGCGCCTCGCGCCGGCCGCTCTCTTCGAAGGCGGCGCCACCGTGCCGATGTCGGTTCCTGCGGCGGCTCTCGTGGTCGCTGCGTGGACGGTCGTCCCTCTCGCGGTCGGCGCGTGGCGGACATGCACACGCGACGCGTGAGCAATGGACGTCGGGTGGGAAATTGACGTCGCGCCGCACGAAACGCTGAGACCGTCCCTCCAGCCGTCAGCCGGCGGACGCTTCGCCGCGCGGTAGCTCCTGTAGCTGACGCTGGGCTTCTCGTCGTCGGGGAACCACACGGCGTGCGCCAAACGCCCAGCGTGCTCAACGCGCTCGGTTCGGCGTTCAGCACACGGCGGTCGCGTTTGAGTGGGTCGCACGAGGAGATGGGCGAGCCGGTGCAGGAGTCGTTCGCAGCGGCTCGTTTGACTTCGAGCGGCTCTGGTCGCTGCCGCGTTTCTGGGGCGACGGCCGGATCGCTGCCGGCATTTCGCCGTGGGGAGCCTCGAGCGTGGCGCGCTTGCCGAGCCCCTCGCGCACCTCTGCGGCCGTCAGCCGTTACCAGCTGCCGCGCGGCGCGCCGAGCTGGGGCTGGCTTGTGATCGCGCTCGGCGCGAATCGCTTTGTGGCTTGCGTCTCCGGCCGCCCCTTAGCCGCCGTGGAGCCAGTTGATCAGGGCGGAGAAGAAGCCGGTCTGAGGCGGAATCGCGTGTGACCGTGACACCGCCGGCTGCAGGCCCGCGCACGCATCGAAGTCGTTTACGGGTGTTTGCGGCCCGAAGTAGGTCTGCAACACCGCGATCCTGTCTTGCTTGGCGGCGTTCGCCGGTGCGGCCGTGAACGTGAAGGCAGCAACAAGCGCTGCCATCGCGATCAGCGCAAGCCGCCGTCGGCCGCAGCGGAAGCTCTAGGGTTGTTCCCCGGTAAGCCGTGAGTCTTGACATAGCGGGTTTGCTATGTCACCGTATAGCAACCATGCTATGTAAACGCGGCAGGTGATTTTCGTTCTTACCGTCTCCGCCGCACTCCTCGTCGCAGGTGTGGCGTCCTGGCTGCGCGTCTCTCCTTGGTGGATCTTCCTCTTGGCCTCGACCGCTAGCGCAGTCGCAGTAGCTCTCTTCGCTCAGCTCGAGGAATGTCACGCGAACTCAGCGAGTCATTGGTTCGACGTCGCCATCCTCGTCGGCATCGGCCTGTCCATTGCTGGCGCATTCGCGGCATTGGTCGACGCGTTCCGCTTAGCCCGCGCTCGCGCCCCAGGCGCCGCCTTCGCACGGCTCGTTCCGCTCCTACTCAGCGCAGCGCTTGGCTTTGGCACGTTCGTGCTTCTGATCGCGGCGATCGCGCCCTGCCTCGATTGAGCGCGGTCAGGCAGCCCGCGGCCCGGTCAGCAGGAGACGCGGTTGCCCACCCTCCTCCTCGGAAGGTCGCCGGCGACGACTTCTGCCGCCTCCTTCTCCCGGTATCGATCGACGTGGGTGCTCATGCCGTGGTTCCGCTCGAGCTGGGGCGCGGACGGGCGAGGCGTGTGAGGCCGGCGGCGGCGAGGTAGAGCGTAAGCAGGGCGGCGAGGCTCCAGCCGAAGAGGCCGACGTCGGTGGCCAGTCCGAGCACGAGGCTGGCCAGCGCAACGAGGGCTAGCAAGATCACGATCGTTCGAGATGGGTTCAACATCAGGTCCTCCTTGTCCGCTAGTGCTGCGGGATGAAGAGCTGGAACGTGTCGCGGGACGGCTTGTCGGTGCCGCTCTCGTCGGACGACGTGAAGCTGCCTGTCGCGCCCGCGTAGTCGCCGGTCCCGCCGACGACCGCTCCTCGGGTCGTCCCTGCGCCGAAGGCTTTCCCGCCGACTGTCAGCGTGAGCGTTCCGCCGGGGATGATCGCCGTGCCGAGGCACTGGGCGCGGGAGTCGTCGAACGATCCGGTCGTCGTGGCGGTGACGGTGCAGGTCGCGTCCAGGTCGCCCGCGTCCTTGTCTGAGCCGTCGATCATGTCGGCGGTGAATGTGATCTGATCGCCGTTCGAGAGCTTCGGCTCGTCCCGGTTCGAAGGTGATGACTTCGGCGGGTTGTCGGCGAAGGAGAACGAGTCGTCGTTCTGCCTCTCGGTGAAGCTCAGCGTTTGCTTTCTGAACGTCGCCCCTCCGCCGCCACAGCCGGCGACGAGCGCGGCGAGAAGGACAGCGGCGGCGGCGGCGGCCGCTACGAACACCCGATGGGTCATGGCTTCCCTCCTTGGTCGCTTGCCTTCCGACCCTAGGAGGTGGCGGGCCCTGCGTCGTCTGCCGCGATGCTGATCTTCGTCTCTGCCGAACGGCGGATCTTTCAGCTACTCGAATCTGCCGTGCGGTTGATGTGGATCTGGCTGTACTGCGCTAGGTTCCGCGACATGCCTCGGATTCGCGCAATTGTTCGGATGCTGCGAGGCCATCCCTTTGCGAGCGATGCCCTGCTGGCGATCGTGCTCGCCGCGTTTGTGTTGTCCGAGGTCTACACCTCTGGGGGCTATCTGACCGGCTCGAATTGGGTGTACGTCCCGGTGGCCGTGTTGATGACGGTTCCTCTCGCCTGGCGGCGGCGTGTTCCGCTTGTCGTGGTGGGGCTCGTGATGGGCGCGTTCGCGGCGCAGTCGCTTATCCTCGACCCGACGCCGACTCCCGACGTGGAGTTGATCCCGGCGCTGATCGCTGTCTATTCGGTTGCGGCGCATGGCGAGCGGTGGGTCGCCTTTGTCGGCGGTGGCCTCAGCCTGGTTGCCGGCCTGATCTGGCTCGGCGGCGACGATTTCCTTCTGCCCACGGTGATGTTCGGCGGGGCCTGGTTCGCCGGCCGCCTCGTGCAGAAGCGCCAGCTTTATGCCCAGGCGTTCGCGGAGCGGGCGCGAGTGCTGGAGCGAGAGCGAGACGCGAACGCGCGCGTGGCGGCCGCCGAGGAGCGGGTGCGGATCGCGCGCGAAATGCACGACGTCGTCGGGCATAGCGTCAGCGTGATGGTCGTGCAGGCGGGTGCCGAGCGGCTCGCCCTCGGTGAGGAGCGCCCGGCGACGCGCGAGGCGCTACGGGCGATCGAGCGCACGGGCAGGGAGGCGCTCGCGGAGATGAGCCGGCTCCTGGGCATTCTGCGCAAGGAGGGCGAGGGGCTCGCGCTGGCGCCGCGGCCGAGCCTCGCCCAGGTGGACGTGCTCGTGCAGACAATGCGGGACGCCGGCGTGCCGATCGAATTGCGCGTCGAAGGCGAGCAGACAGATCTACCTCCGGGCGTCGATGTGTCCGCCTACCGGATCGTGCAGGAGGCGCTCACGAACGTGGTCAAGCATGCGGGCCCGGCCCGGGCCTCCGTGGTGGTTCGCTACGGCCGCCGAACCGTCGAAGTCCAGGTAACCGACGATGGGCGCCGCTCCGTCAACGGAAACGCGGCCGGCTATGGGCTGGCTGGCATGCGGGAGCGAGTCGAACTTCACGGCGGCACGCTCGAGGCGGGCAGCCGCAGCGAGGGCGGTTTTGCCGTGAAGGCATGGTTGCCGCTCGGGACGGCGCCGAGCTGAGTGTTCGCGTGGTCATCGCCGACGACCAGGCGCTCGTTCGCGCCGGTTTTCGCAAGCTCCTCGAGGTCGATCCCGAGATCGAGGTCGTCGCGGAAGCGGGAGACGGGCTCGAAGCGGTCGAGGCTGTTCGGCGGCTGCAGCCGGACGTGGTGCTGATGGACATTCGCATGCCAGGCGTTGACGGCCTCGAAGCGACGAGACGGCTCCGTGACCGCAAGACGCCAACGCGAGTCCTCATCCTCACGACCTTCGGTCTTACCGACTACGTCTACGAAGCACTTCGAGCGGGAGCGAGCGGGTTCCTGCTGAAGGACTCGCCCGCAGAGGAACTGCTCGCCGCGGTGCGGATCGTCGCACGGGGCGACGCGCTCCTCGACCCATCAATCACACGTGCCGTTATCGAGGAATTTCGGCGGAAGCCGCGCAGGCCGGACGATCTCTCGCGAAGGCTCGAAGGGTTGACCGCCCGTGAGCTTGAGGTGCTCCAGGGGCTCGCGCGCGGCCTCTCGAACGCCGAGATTGCAGCCGAGCTCGTCGTCGGCGACGGAACCGTGAAAACCCACGTCGCTCGCGTCCTCCAAAAGCTCGACCTGCGCGACCGCGTGCAGGCGGTCATCTTCGCCTACGAGTCCGGTCTCATCGAAATCGGAGTCGTGGAACACGACACGTAAAACGCACGAACGACGGTGCGGCTGACCTTGAATCCTCACTGTGCGATGTCGCCGGTTGCCAACGCGAGCGCCGCCGGACCAACGACGTCGCGCTCTAACCCCCATCGTCGCGAAACCTTGAAACCTTCGTCCGCACGGGCAGCGACGACGTCGTGACCCGACCCCCTCCCCGCGAAACCTCGTCCCACAAGGCCCGGCACGGCCGCGCTGATCCCGGTGCCGTTCCGCCCGAACCATCGGATCGGCCGGGACGGCCGAGTCGGCGGGTGCGTGCGAGTCTTCGGCATTCTGCGTGGATGGCAGGGCGTCGGTCCAGCAGAGGAGATTCGCGTGCGACCACACATGCGCAACGACTTAAGAGCCGGGATGGCTACTTCGCGCCGGAAAGCGTGATCAGGAGACTCGGCAACACTCCACTCGTCCCGTTTTTGGGGGGCGGACCGGCGGTGCTGCTGCAGGTGGCCCATCCACTCGTCGCCGCCGGCGTCTTCGATCACTCCGACGTTCGACATGATCTCTGGCGGCGCCTCGTTCACACCCTGCGCGCGCTCTACCTGATCGCTTTCGGGACGAAGGAGGAGGCCGAGCGGGCGGCCGAGTTGGTGCAGGCGGTGCACGCCCACGTGCACGGTTCCACGCGGACGCAGCTCGGTCCCTTCCCGCCCGGTACGCGGTACTCCGCCTCCGATCCCGAGCTGATGCTTTGGGTTCACGCGACTCTCGTTCAGGCGTCGCTGGCCGCCTACGGGCGGTTCGTCCATCCTCTTTCGCGCGAAGATGAGGAGCGCTACTACCAGGAGATGGCGCTGGTCGCCCGTCTGTTCGGGACACCCGCGTCCGTGATCCCCCACTCCCTCGCCGATTTCCGTGAGTACTTCGCCGCCCAGATCAGCGGGGAGACGATCGCAGTCACCGCGCCAGCGAAGGAGGTAGCCGCGGTGATCCTGGAGGCGCGCCTTCCCGCGCCCATGCGCGTGTTTGTGCCCGCGCACCGATTGTCGACGGCCGGCCTGCTGCCGCCGCGACTCCGCGACCAATACGGACTGCGCTGGAGCACGTTCCACGAACTCGCACTACAGCTGGCCGCGCGCTCCATGAGGATCACAGCAACGCCGGTCCTTGCCGTCGCATCACGACTGACACCTACGACCGGGCGGCTCGCAGCCTGAGCGTCCCAAAATGCGTGCGCGGTGTCCGCTCGTACCAATCCGTAGCGTGCTTTTCCGCGGCCTGCGCTTGCAGCACGTTTTGAACCAGACGCGCCGAAGAGATGTTTCCGAGAGACTGCGTTTCGGGGACTACGGTTCGCTGATCTAAGAGACTGGCACCGTCGGGACTGAGACCAGCGAGCTCGTGGTAACCGAGTTGGCAGCAGTGACCGTCACCGAGATCCGAGCACCCGCGTCGGCGGTGCCGAGCGCATACGTCTGCGCTGTTGCCCCGGGGATCGCTGCGCAGTTCGCGCCGGCTGGGTCGCAGCGTGCCCACTGATACGTGAACCCGCTCGGCGCGCCCGCCCAGCTCCCCGAATTGGTGGTGAGGGTCTGCCCCTGCTGTGCATTGCCGCTGACGCTCGGTGCCGTCAGGTTGCGGATGGTGAACGCGGACTGGAAGTGGCTGCCCACCTTTCGGGCGGCTAGGACCGCGACAGACGCCGGGATGTGTTCTCCAGGGTAGGAGGCGAACGCAAGGGCGCCCACCGCACGATCGAGCCGTTGAAGCACGAAGGCGACCTCAAACCAGGCGATCTTCGAACCGGACTTCAACGTGAAACGGGCGAGGATTCGGAACGCGCCGTGTCCGACGGCGATTGAGACGGGCGCTGCGATAGCCGCCGACGTCTTGAGCCTCTCGCGGCGAGGAACGCTGGCGATCAGGGCTTTGAAGAGGGCGCGACGGCCCGCGCGCGTGTTGAGCACGCTCCGTGCGCTGTCGAACACGCGGGTGGCTGTGCCGATGTCACCGAACTCGTACACGATGCTCTCCGCGCTCAGAATCGGGTGGCCGCCGAATCGGAGGCCGGGGCGGAAAAGTCGGTCGTACTCGGCAATCGCCGGCGACGCGGGCGACCTGAAGCCTTCCGCGCGGACCGAGGCGCCGGCGGCGAAGTCAGACGCTGCGAGACCCATCGACGGGAGATCCGGTCCCTGCGGCCCCGAACCGGCGGCCGAGGCACCGACCGCCAGGACCGAGGCAAGGGCGGCCGCAAGCGTCGCCAGCGCGACCCAGCGGCGGCTACCCAGCCTTGCTCCGTATCGGAATCGATCGACCAGTAGACAGCCTCCGCCTCTATCTAGTTCTGGATCAGCGAATTCACCGAAGTTGAGCGCTCCAGGCTCCACGCTAGAAACCGGCGTTCGTCCGCTCGACGCTCGAAGGTCCGGACCGGCGCGCACTTTCGTCCGGCTCTGAATAGCTCGCCGACAAACTGCTAAAGAAGCTCCCGGATACAGGGTCGGCGTAACAGCAGACGGCCGCTTCCAACGCGCGACCCAGCGCCGACCCTGGTAGTAGGCGCGCGTCGCAGTTGGCGATCGAGAAGCAACTCCTTAAGACGTGGCGTGCGCCGGCCGGGAACGCTCGGAGAGGTGTGAGCGCGGCGCGCACCATAGTGGCCGGGAGCGGCGCACGCCAGAGCGGCGGGGAGCGGCACGCGCCCGGTGCCGCAGTCTGGCGGGCGCGGCCTCTCCCCATCTCTCATTAACTGCAGCATCAGCGCTCAAGCGCTGGACGAACGTCTAGATCGGCGAAACCGGGCGGACTAAGCGGACCCTCAGCCAGCCGGGCATCTCCTATGCGTGGCCGCTTCGGCTTTAGGCGTTTGTTCAGCTGGGCGGAGCGGTTGTTTCGGCCACGAGCGCCAGGATCGTCGCGTGTAGGCGCTCGGGAACTTCGCTCTTTTCCAGGTAGGCGTCCGTTCCGCGCTCGTCTGGGTGAGGTCGCTTGTCTTCGAAGATCGAGCCGCTGATCAAGATCACGCGCGCCTTCGGGTAGCGCTCCTGCAGCAGGTGTGCACATTCGATCCCGCTCATCGTCGGCATGAGCACGTCGATGACGGCAACGTCGGGTTCGGCACGGGCGGCTGCCGCGAGCGCCTCCTCGCCGCTTGCTGCCTTGCCGACGATCTCCAGCCCTGGTTCGCCTGTGAGCAGGGCCTCGAGCGAGTGCAGGAAGGACGCATCGTCATCGACGAGCAGAATCCGGATCGGTTGAGCTTCCATCGCGTCTGCCGCCCTTAGGCTACCCCCAGATCCGGGCTCTACGATCGAAAAAACCTGCAAATTGGGGGTTCTCGAGGTTACGACAAGGCGACCGGGCGAACAAGTTCCTGCGCGTCGGCTGTCGGCTCTTCTGGGACACGAACCCTCGCTCCGGTGCTACCTGCCGGAGAAACGGAATGGGTCTTCGCGACGCGGCTAACGTCGGCACCGTGCCTGTACGCGGCCGTGACGGGCGCCTCGGACTGTCTCCGTCCTGCCTTGACGGCACACTTCTTCTCGCACACCGTGAGAGAAAGGCGCGATCGGGCGCCGACACTGAGGACTCAAATGCGGCTATGAGAATCCGAGTCAGCGATCCTGTCCTGATCGGCGATCTGCTCGACCACTTGCTCGGCAACGGCTGCCTTGCGATCCAGATGAGCCGGAACATGGTCGCCGTGTCGTTCTCGGATGGGCTCCCCTACGATGCGGCTCGGCTCGAGCTCGACTTTCACCTCGCGGACTGGCTGCTCAGACACGCGGACGGGAGCGCCGTCGTCATCGACTAGATCGGGAGAGACGTCACGCTCGACCGGGGCGCGATCGAGCGCGACGCTCTCGAATCAGGTCGAAAACGGCGGAGGTTAGAGCACCTGCTGGGCGACCTCCACGCGAAGGAGGGACCGAACGTTCTCGATCTGGTTCACGATCGTGGCGACCGAGGAGCCGGCGAACAGGAGCCCGACCGCGACGTTGTCAAGGGTCAGGACAAGGGAGCCGGAGTCGCCGCCGGCCGAGATGTTGGTCGTGACGATTTGGTCGAAGAACCGAGCGACTCGACCCCCGCCGTAGCCGACGTCGACCGTTGCGTTGATGGCGGTGATCCTGCCGGTGGTGTAGTTGGTCGTCCGCCCCGTCTTCTGGACGATCGTGCCCACGCCGATGTTCGCCTTGCGGCGCCAGCCGCGGGCATACCCGATCCAGTAGATCTCGCGATCGAGGTCGTGGAACTGGCCTTGGGCGATCGCCGCGTCCACGACGTTCCTGTGCAGGCTGCGCGGCGTCGGCGGCTCGAGCGTGATCGGCACCCACCGGCTGAGGGCGGCGATCCGGTCGGTCGGGTCGGTGCCCCCGTCGTAGGGGCCGGGCTGGAGGATCGGATCGCCGCTCTGGGCGGCGTTCGTGTTGGCGAGCACGTGGTTGTTCGAGAGGATGTAGCAGTGGGGTGGGGTCCCGATCCCCTGCGCCGGCGGGCTCCCAGTCGTGCCGCCGGGCAGGATGTCGTAGACACACGTGGCGATCGTGCCGGCGGTGATCTGGTAGTGGCCGACCGAGTAGCCGCCCTCGGCGGGGCGCACACGGCGGGCCAGCATGAGCGCCTCGGCGAGCGCTACGTACTCCTCTTCTTCGAGCATCGGCACGAGTGCGCCGTCGCCCTCGACGGCTGGCCTGGCAAACTGGCGAGGCCTTGGCACGTGGCCCGGACCCATCGGCGGGGCGTGGCGGAGTTGCTGGGCGATCGGGAAGCCGATCTCGAGCACGTCCGTCTTCACCTCGCCGACCTTGACCGGGACGAGATCCTCCTTCGGCAGCTCGTCCTTCCCGATCTTGTGACTGACGAGGACGAGCACCGCCGGCTCGCCCGTCGGCTCACCGCCGCGCCACTTGACGCCGGAGGCGACACCGACGACGTTCGCCAGCGGTTCCTCGGGGTTCAGGAACTCGCCGACCGCCCGGCGGTGCGCACCCTCGATCTTGGCGGCGCCGGTGGCGGCGAGCTCCATCTTCTCTTTGTCGGACATCTCTACCACTCCTTCTTACTTCCCTTGGGCTTCGACGAAGCCGATCGCCTCGACGTCGACCTCGTAACCATCGAGCAGCGTCGGTATCCGCTGTTCGGGCGCGAGCCGGGACTCCGGCACCTTCTCGGTCACGAAAACCTTGATCACCGGCTTTCCGGCGCGCTCGCCGATCCCGACTCCCGTCACATTGGGGAGTGCGAGCAGCCCGGCCTCGTGGCGGGTCTTCGTCTCGGCGATCGCGATTTCTTCCATCGACCTCCCTTCCGCGGCTGCTGGACCGGACGAGGCCTCTTGGGAGGAGCTCGCGGCCGCTGGCGCAGACTTCCACGCGCACTGACGGGTCGCGAAGCTGGCCCGATTTCTTGCTTCGCGGGCGCGAAGCGCCGCAGCAACGTTCTCGAGCTCCCGAGCGAACTCAGGACACTCCCTTCGTTGCTTTCGGCTGCCTGCTTCCCCGTCAAGGCGATCCATAACATCAACAGTTCGCAAAGAGCGATCCTTTTTGCGCCACCGGTGCGGGCACCGCACGTCCGCGACGAATGACTCGCCGGGCCATCCGGCGAGTCACTGGCTCACGCGTTTGTTCAGCTTGGAGTTAGTCTTGGCGAAGGCGTCGGAAAGGCTTGTCTACACGGCTAGGGGGAGATGGAGGACAGCGGAGCACAGGGTGGTCAGAGACTTCAGGCGAGTGCGGACCGCGAGCGCTTCCTGTGGCGGATCGATCAGTTCGAACAGCTTGGCTTCAGCGGGTCCGAAGCAGCCGAGCTGGCCGAATCGGACGCAGACCTCGGGCAGGCGCGCCATCTGCTCGTGACCGGCTGCTCCTCGACTCTCGCGCTCCAGATTCTGCTTTAGCCACGTCCCTGCCTGTCCCTGCCTGACGGTCTGCTGCTCATCCTTGTGCTTCTCGCGAGCTTTCTCCGCTTCCTGTCCTTTCGCCAGCGCCGCTTCGATATCGAACCGCGTCCCATCCGGCCAGACCGTCGCGGTCGTACTCCGTTGAGGGTGCGTTGGCGGCGGATCGGCGCCACCCTGCGGCCCCGCTCGCTCAGCCGACCCATACCTTCGGGGGGTTGACGCGGGACCGAGACGCGCTGAAGCTGGGATCGACGTCTCGCAGGGGGAGGCGAACTGCGGAACATGCTGATCGGAGACTCCGTCATCTATGACGGGCGGACCTACGACGTCGTTGGTTTCACGCCGACGAGCGTGCAGCCTGCCCAGGTCCAGCTGAGCGACCCCGCGACGGGCGCGACCGTCTGGGTGGATCTACAACTGCTCCGTGCCGAAGACGCGCCTGAACGGGCTGCGCTCCGTCTCGTCTCTCGCGATCGTCGCCGAGAGGAAGACTAGGAGCGGAGGGCCCGCCGTCCCTGTGGCATAGACGCAGTCAGACCCCAAGACGTGGCTCGTATCGGCGTGCCCGCGCGGTTCGCGGGCGGGATTCTCACGTTACTGCGAGGTGTGTGACTTGACTGCGCCGGGTTTGTGGAATCACTCGACGAGCGCCAGGAAGCGTTGCGTCCGCTCGTGGCTCGGCGCCGAGAAGAACTGCTCGGGCGGCGCCTCCTCGATGATCTTCCCCTCGTCCATCATCAGGATCGAGCTGGCGACGTGGTGCGCAAAACGAAGCTCGTGCGAGACGACCACCATCGTCATGCCGCCGCGCGCGAGTCCCTCCATCACGTCGAGCACCTCGCGCACCAGCTCGACGTCCAGCGCAGACGTCGGCTCGTCGAACAGCATCGCCTTCGGCCGCATCACCAGGGCACGCGCGATCGCCACTCGCTGCTGCTGGCCGCCGGACAGCTCCTCCGGATAGTTGTCGGCCTTGTCGCGTAGCCCCACCCGGTCCAGGAACTCGAGCGCCCGCTCCCGCGCCTCGCGCCTCTTCAGCCGGCGCACCTCCACGAGCCCGCACATCACATTCGCGAGCGCGGTCATGTTCTGGAACAGGTTGAACCGCTGGAACACCATGCCGACCTCCGACCGGTGGGCCGCGAGCTCCTTCTCGCGCACCCCGCTGAGCCGCGCGCCGTCGAGGTGGACTGACCCCGAGTCCACCGGCTCGAGCAGGGCGAGGCAGCGCAGCAGCGTCGACTTCCCCGAGCCCGACGGTCCGATGATCACCTTCACCTCGCCGCGGCCGACCGCGATCGAGACGCCGCGCAGAACCTCGAGCCCGTCGTAGACCTTGTGCACATCCTCCGCACTGAGGACGACGTCCGTCATCGCGCGTCGTGCGAGACCGCGGGGACGGCCGGAGCTGCGACGCGCCGCCGTCTCCTCCCGGCCGAGCTCCAGGTGAACCGCTTCTCGAGCTGTGCCTGCGCAATCATCAAGACACTCACAATCGCCAGGTAGTACACGACAGCAGCGGAGTACGCCTCCGCGTACTGAAAGGCGAACGTTGCGCGCACCTGCGACGCCGTGAGCAGCTCGTGAAGCGAGATGACCGATGCGAGGCTCGTCAGTTTCAACAACGTGATGAACTCGTTGCCGGTCGGCGGGATGATGATCCGGATCGCCTGCGGGACGATCACGCGCCGCAGAATCCGCGGGCGCGTCATCCCCAGCGCCCTCCCGGCCAGCTCCTGCCCCGGGTCGACCGAGAGGAGCCCTGAGCGGATGATCTCCGACATGTACGCCGCCTCGTTCAACGACAGGACGATGAACGCGGCGAGGAACGGCTTGAACCAGCTGCCGGCGAAGGTCGGCCAGAACTGCGGCAGCGCGTACCAGACGAAAATGAGCTGCAGCAGCGTCGGCGTCGCCCGAAAGATCCAGTTGTAGAGAAAGACGAGTCCGCGAACGACCAGCGACCGGCTGCCGCGGCCGAGGGCGAGGAAGAACCCGATCACGCAGGCGGTTGCCAACGAGACGATGGTCAGCTCGAGAGCGAGAAGCGCTCCGTCCCGGTACGGCTTGGATGAGAGCGCTTCCCAGAAGATGTGGGTGTCGAAGCTGGCGATCACCCGTTCCGCGTCGGCCTACTTCACGTCACTCGTCGGAATCTGCTGCTTTGCCGCGATCTTCTTCAGCGTTCCGTTCTTCTTCAACGTCTTGATCGCCGCCTTGAGCGCAGTGCCGAGCTTCGTGTCGGACTTGCGGTAGTAGATCCCGAACGTGTCGTTCTCGGGGAAGAGGTAGGCGATCGCGAGCTGTCCCGGATGCTGTTTCTTCTGGTACGCGCCCGACGTGTCCTGCGTCAGCACGGCGTCGGCCCGGCCGATCAGCAACTGCGCGACGGCGTCTGTGTCTCCCGGGTAGCTCTGCAGATTCATCTGCGCCCGTCCCGACGACTTGAACTCGTCGTTGAGCTGCTTGAGGTACTCCTCGTACTTCGTCCCAGCCTGCACGGCGACGTTCTTGCCGGAGAGGTTGTTGGGGGACTTGACGCCCTTCGGATTGCCGCCTTGGACGACGAGCGCGCGATGGGTCTTCATATAGGCGACCGCCGGGAACTGCTTCACGCGATCGGGGGTGATGAAGATCCCGCTGATCACCATGTTGCATTTCTTGGAAGCGAGCGCGGGAAGAAGGCCGGGAAAACTGGTCTGCACGAACTTCGCCTTCACCTTCCAGAGCTTCGCGACCGCGTTCGCCAGGTCGATGTCGAATCCAACAGGCTTGCCGGCCGCGGTCTTCGACTCCATGGGCGGGAAGGTCGGATCGCTGCAGTACTTGAACGAGCCCTTCACCGGAGAGACGACACGGTGACCCGCCCCGGCGGTCCCGGCAACCGCCAGGGTCCCGGTCAGAGCCGACACGGCGAGTAGGACGACGTAGCGCTTCATGATTTCCTCCTCAGGCGGGACTAACGAGACTAACGGACGCGCGCTGCTCCTTCAGCATCTCGCGCGCGATCACCAGCCGCTGGATCTGGTTCGTCCCTTCGTAGATCTGCGTGATCTTCGCGTCCCGCATCATCCGCTCGAGCGGGTACTCCTGGATGTAGCCGTAGCCGCCCAGCACCTGCACGGCATCAGTCGTCACCTCCATCGCAACGTCCGTGCAGTAGAGCTTCGTCATGGCCGACAGCTTGGTCAGCTCCGGCCCGTCCACGCCCTCGTCGACCGCCGCGCCGAACTTGTAGAGCAGGCCGCGCGCGGCCTCGCACTTCGTCTCCATGTCGGCGAGCATCGCGGCGACGAGCTGGTGCTGCCCGATCGGCTTGCCCATCGTCTCGCGCGTCTTCGCATACTCGAGCGCATAGTCGGTGGCGCCCTGCGCGAGCCCGAGTCCCTGCGCGGCGACGCCCGGCCGGGAGCGATCGAGGATGCGCATCGCGATCTTGAATCCTTCCCCCTCCTCCCCGACGAGATTCTCGGCGGGCACGCGGCAGTCCTCGAACACGAGCTCGCCGGTGGTCGAGCCCTTGATCCCCATCTTCGGCTCGACCCGGGCGACCGCGAACCCGGGCGAGTCCGCCTCGACCACGAAGGCGGAGATCCCGGCGTGGCCTGCCTCCGGATCGGTCTTCGCGAACACGGTGTACAGCTGCGCGACTCCGGCGTTCGTGATGAACCGTTTCGAACCGTTCAGGACGTACGTGTCGCCCTCGCGCCGCGCGGTCGAGCGCATCGCGGCGGAATCCGACCCCGAACCGGACTCGGTCAACGCGTACGCGCAGAGCCACTCGCCCGAGGCCAGCTTCGGGAGGTAGCGCTGCTTCTGATCGTCGTCACCGGCCAGCTTCAGTCCCAGCGACCCGAGCTCCTGGACGGCGAGGATGAGCCCGCTCGTCGCGCAGACCTTCGAGACCTCCTCGATTGCGACGAGGGAGAGCAGCGTCCCGGTCCCCAGACCGCCGTACTCCTCGTCGAAGAAGAGCCCAAAGAGGTCGTTCTCCCGAAAGAGATCGACGACGTCCCAGGGAAACTCGTGACTCTCGTCGATCTCCGCCGCCCGAGGCGCGATCCGCTCACGGGCAAGCTGGCGGACGAGGTCGCGAAGCTCGCGCTGTTCGTCCGTCAGCGGCTCGTACCGCACCGCCGAAGGTTACTCAGGGGTGTGGCACACCGCCTCGATGTTGTGGCCGTCGGGATCATGTACGAAGGCCGCGTAGTAGTTCGGGTGGATGTCGGAGCGGACGCCCGGCGGCCCGTTGTCCGACGCTCCGGCGGCGAGCGCGGCGTCGTAGAACGCCTGGACTCCGGCGCGGTCAGCCCTGAACGCCACGTGGAGCGGCGCGACCTGATCGCTCTCGCTGAGCCCAATCATCCCGTCTTCGGTCCCCAAGAGGACCAGGCCGGGAAACTCCATCACCACCTTCGCACCAAGCGTCCCGAGCACCTCCTCGTAGAACTCTCGGCTCGCCTGTAAATTCCGCACGGGGATTGCAACGTGGTCGAGCATGGTCCTCCTCCTCTCGATTCCGCGGGCAAGATTGAAGCCGATGATCCTCGAAAACGTAACGATCCGCACGCTCGACCCCACGTTGCCCACAGCGCGGGCGCTGGCCATCGCCGGGGACCGGGTCGCCGGCGGTGTCGGGACGCATGAGACCGCGCTCGCGAGCCCCGAGCGCATCGACCTCGGCGGACGCTGCGTCCTGCCCGGCTTCAACGATGCCCACGTCCACTTCCCGACGTGGGCACTGGCCCGGCGGCAGCTCCGGCTCGACGGAACCAGGACCCTCGAGGAAGCGCTGGAACGAGTCGCCGCCGCGGCCCGCGAGATCGCCCCAGGTCGCTGGCTCCGAGGCGCGGGCTGGCGCAGCGGCGACTGGTCACCGGCAGTCGAGCCGACGAAGGACGACCTCGACCGTGTCACCGGGGATACGCCGACGGCGCTCATGGCGCGCGACTACCACTCGCTGTGGGTCAACTCAGCGGCGCTCGCGCTGGCAGACGGCGACCTCGAGGTCGCCGGCGGTGTCGTCGTACGGGACGAGCGCGGCGAGCCGACCGGCGTCCTGCGCGAGGAGTGCGCCTGGCACTTCCGCGACACGTACGCCCGGCCAAGCGAGGACGCGATGGTCGAGGCTTCCCGCGAAGGCGTTCGTATCGCCGTCGCACGAGGCGTCACGGCCGTGCACGACAAGGACGGCTGGC
>WNGB01013603.1_pt1 | contig 20586 bp, 18 predicted proteins | sample 5400681 | NCBI WGS metagenome assembly WNGB01 (sample SAMN13153367, study PRJNA577476) | soil metagenome | isolation source: 115 cm soil or saprolite under grassland replicate 2 | place: USA:California | collected 2016-06-15
CTCGGCTGGGAATGGATCTTCTTCGTCAACGTGCCGATCGGGATCGGAGCGATCGCGCTTACGAACGCGAAGCTGGCGAACCTCAAGGCGCCCGACGCCCAGCCGATCGACTGGCCTGGGTTGGCCACCTTCTCGCTCGGCCTCTTCGCGCTCATCTTCGGCCTGATCAGGGGCAATCCGGAGGGCTGGTCTAGCCCGCAGATCGTCGCCTCGCTGGTCGCCGCTGCGATCCTGCTGGTCGCGTTCGTGATCGTCGAGGACCGCCAGGACCACGCGATGCTCGACCTCTCGCTGTTCCGCAAGCCCGCCTTTGCCGGAGTGTCGATCGTCGCGGCGGCGCTGTCGGCCGGGATGTTCGCGCTGTTCCTCTACATCACGCTCTACATGCAGGACGTGCTCGGCTACTCGCCGCTCGCCACGGGCGTGCGCTTCCTGCCGCTCACGGTGCTCTCGTTCTTCGTCGCGCCGGTTGCCGGCCAGCTCTCCTCCCGGGTGCCGGTGCGCGCTCTCCTGGGGGTGGGGCTTGCATTCGTTGGAGCCGCGCTCCTGCTCATGCACGGCGTGGTGCTGGGCGACAGCTGGACGACGCTGCTCGCGGGCTTCCTGGTGGCGGGCGCGGGGATCGGGATGGTTAATCCCGGCATCGCATCGACGGCGATCGGCGTCGTGGAGCCAGCCAAGGCCGGCATGGCGTCGGGGATCAACAACACCTTCCGCCAGGTCGGCATCGCCACCGGGGTCGCGGCGCTGGGGGCGATCTTCCAGTCGCAGATCTCCTCCAAGCTCTCCGAGTTGGCGCCGCAGGCGCCACCCGGGTTCGCCGACGCCGTGTCGTCCGGAGCTATTCAGGCTTCGATTCAGGCGGCGCCTCCCGGCAGCCGCGCGCAGCTCGCCACCGCCGCCGACCAGGCGTTCATCAGCGGCTTCAACGAGATCCTGCTCGTGGGCGCGATGATCGCCTTCGCCGGGGCCGTGCTGGGCTTCGTCCTCGTGCGGGGCCGGGACTTCGTGGCGGAGCACGGCGAGGCCGCGCCCGAACCCGTCGCCGCATAGGGACGAATCCGTCCCGAGTCGCTGCTAGTAACAGCAGCGATGCTCCACGAGCTTCGGATCGAGAACCTGCTGCTGATCGAGCAGGCCGAGCTGCGCTTCGCCGGCGGGCTGAACGCGATCACCGGCGAGACCGGGGCCGGCAAGACCATCTTCGCCCACTCCTTCGACCTGCTCATGGGCGGCAAGGCGCGCCCGCAGATCGTCCGCCCGGGCGCGGCCGAGGCCTACGTGGAAGGGGTCTTCGCGCTGCCGCGCGACCTGTTCGCCGATCCGGAGCTGGCCGAGCTTCGTGAGCGACTTCCCGAGAACGCCGACGAGATCGTGCTCGGGCGCCGAATCTCGTCGTCGGGTCGAACCAGCGCCTTCGTCCAGGGTCGCAGCGCGAGCGCGGCGGATCTGCACTCCCTCGGCTCGCGGCTGCTCGCCTTCTATGGACAGCACGAGCACCGCAGGCTCGTGCTGTCCGGAGCGCAGCTCGAGATCCTCGACGGCGCGGCTGGCGGAGCTCACCTGAAGCGACGGGCTCGCTATCGCGAAGCTCACGCCGAGGTCGTCGCGCTCGCGCGGCAGCTGGAGGAGGTACGCGAACGCGAGGGAGCCCGGGAGCGCGACCTGGATCTGCTGCGCTTCGAGCTCGCAGAGATCGAGGCTGCCGCGCCGGATCCCGAGGAGGAGTGCGAGATGGAGGACGAGCGCGAGCGGCTTCGGCATGCTGAGCGATTGCGCGGGGCGGCGGCGGGAGCGCTGGCGGCCCTCGCCGGCAGCGGTGACGACGCTGGCGGCGCCCGGGAGCTCCTCGGGGCGGCTGAGGCCCAGCTGGCGGCGGTCGATGGAATCGACACGGGCCTCGACCCGCTTGGCGTGCAGGTTCGCTCGGTGGCAATCGAGCTCGACGAGGCGGTCAGCGCCCTTCGCTCCTATCTCGAGGGAATCGACGCCGAGCCCGGTCGCCTCGAGGAGGTCGAGGAGCGGCTGGACGCCGTCGATCGCTTGAAGCGCAAGCACGGCGGCTCGATCGAGGCCGTCCTCGCCCACGCGGTGACCTGCCGAGAGGAGATCGCGCGGCTCGAGGGCTCGGAGGAGCTGGCCGAGGAGCTCGAGCGGCGGCTGAATGCGGCGGCCTCGTCGCGCGCCGGGCTCGCCGGGGAGCTGAGCGAGGCGAGGGCGCGCACTGCGCGCAAGCTCGAGCGGCAGGTGGGAGCCGAGCTCGCCGAGCTGGCGATGGAGGGGGCGGCGCTCGAGGTCCTGCTCGATCCCCATCCCGAAGGGTTCGGTCACAACGGCTCCGAGACGGTGGAGCTGCGGATCGCCACCAATCCCGGCATTCCGCTCTCGTCGCTTCGGGACACGGCCTCCGGCGGCGAGCTGTCCCGGATCATGCTCGCGTTGATCGGCCTGGGGGAGGCCGCGGCGCGGACGACGCTGGTGTTCGACGAGATCGACGCCGGGATCGGCGGCAACACCGCGCACGCGGTGGGGGAGAGGCTGCGCCGCCTGGGCGCCGACCGTCAGGTGATCTGCATCACCCACCTGCCCCAGATCGCATCCCTCGCGGAGGGGCACTTCAGGATCGAGAAGAGCGCCAAGCGAGGCGAGTCGCGCGCGACCGTCCAGCGGGTCGACGGCGAGGAGCTCGTCGCCGAGATCGTGCGCATGCTCGGCGGCGGGCGCGGTGACGAGGCCGCGAGGCGCCACGCGCGCGAGCTTCTCGCCGCTGCCGCTTAGGAGTTGCTATGACAGTGGAGTGACCGCCGGCGGCGCACAGCTGCAGCTGGACCAGCCGCCACTCCGGGCCCTCGTGGAGAAGGGCCGGCGAGAGGGCTGCATCGAGCTCTCGGAGCTGGAGTCCGCGGTCGAGGAGCTGGACCTGGACGACGCCGACGCTCAGTTCCTGCACGAGCAGCTCGAGGCTCGGGGCGTCGACCTTCGCGACGACTGCGGGCGTGACGGCGTGGAGGCCACGCGCTACCGAAACGACGAGCTGGCGACGGCCACCACCGACGCCCTCCAGCTCTTCCTGAACGAGGCCCGGCGCCACCCGCTGCTCACGAAGGAGGAGGAGGTCGAGCTCGCCCAGGCCGTCGAGCGAGGCGAGCTGGAGGCGAAGGAACGGCTGATCAACTCGAACCTCAGGCTCGTGGTCTCCAACGCCAAGCGCTACCAGGGGCAGGGGCTGCCGCTGCTCGACCTGATCCAGGAAGGGATCCTCGGCCTGATACGGGCGAGCGAGAAGTTCGACTGGCGGCGCGGCTACAAGTTCTCGACCTACGCCACGTTCTGGATCCGGCAGGCGATCCAGCGCGCCCTCGAGCAGAAGGCCCGCACGATCCGGATCCCCACCGAGCTGGCCCAGCGCGAGCGCCGGATCGCGAGGATCGAGCGGGAGCTGGCCGCGACCATCGGTCGCGAGCCCACCGACGAGGAGATCGCCGCCGCGGCCGAGCTCGATCCCGAGGAGCTCGCGCGGGTGCGCGACGCCGCCCGCACCGTGACCAGCCTGGAACGACCGGTGGGCGAAGAGGAGTCAACCGAGCTCGGCGAGCTTCTGCCGAGCCAGGACATCGGCCCCGACGAGGAGGTCAGCCTGGCGCTTGAGGAGGAGACCCTGCGCCGCGCGGTGGCGCGCCTCCCCGAGCCGGAGCAGCAGGTCGTGCGCCTGCGATACGGGATCAACGGCGACGAGGCGACATCCATCCGCGATGCAGGGCGCCGGCTCGGCATTCCGGGCAGGCAGGTCGAGGAGCTCGAGGAGCGAGCGCTTCGGCGGCTGGCCTCCGAGCGCGAGATCGAGGCCCTACGCGACGCGGCGTAGCCGCGGCAATCACTCGGGCGCCGGCTTTGGCGGATAATCGACGCGTTCCGATGGCGATGCCCGCCAGAACGCGCGCTCGCGGCCTGTTCAGGGGTAGCCGTCCGCCAACCCCCGGCTCGGAGGGCTTCATTCACGGCAGCGCCAGGCTTGGGCGCAGGACGAAGGAGCTCACCAAGCGCCTGGGCCCGGGGGACATCGCGATCATCGACCACGCCGATCTGGACCGGATCGCGGCCGAGGACCTCGTTTCGACGGGGGTTCGCGCGGTGGTCAACGTCGCTCCGTCGTCCACCGGCCGCTACCCGAACGCCGGCCCGCTGCTGCTGGTCCGGGAAGGGGTACGCCTGATCGACGCCCCCGGCGCCGCTCTGTTCGACGACCTCCGGGATGGCGATGCGATCGCCGTGGTCGGCGGTGAGGTGCGCCGCAACGGGACCGTTCTCGCAGCCGGGCGCACGCTTGGCGAGCAGGAGCTGGTCCAGGAGCTCGATGAGCAGCGCCGGAGAATCGACGAGGCGCTCGCCGCCTTCGCCGAGAACACGATGTCGCGGCTGCGGGAGGAGGGCGAGCTGCTCGCCGGAGCGACGGAGATGCCCCGCACCAGGACGCGGTTTCGCGATCGGCACGTGCTGATCGTGGTGCGCGGAACGACCCACCGCAAGGACCTGCGCGCCCTTCGCGCCTACATTCGCGACGTGCGGCCGGTGCTGATCGGGGTGGACGGCGGCGCCGATGCGCTCCTCGAGGACGGCTGGAAGACCGACGTCGTGCTGGGCGACATGGACTCGGCAAGCGACGCGGCGCTGCGGTCAGGCGCCGAGCTGATCGTCCACGCCTACCCCGACGGCGCCGCGCCCGGGCGCGAGCGGCTCGAGCGCCTCGGCCTCGAGCATCAGATCCAGCGCGCGGTCGGGGTGAGCCAGGATGCCGCCATGCTCCTCGCCTACGAGAAGGGCGCCGGGCTCATCGTCAGCGTCGGAGCTCACTTCAACCTGGTCGAGTTCCTGGACCGAAGCCGCGCCGGCATGTCGTCCACCTTCCTCACGAGGCTGCGGCTGGGAGAGCTGCTCGTGGATGCCAAGGGCGTGAGCCGCCTCTACAACCCGGGCCTGACCGGAAGGCAGCTCGGCCTCTTCTTCGCGGCGGCCGTCGTCCTGCTGGCGATCGTCGTGGCCAAGACGCCCAACCTCAGCGACCTTCTGGACCTGATCTGGCTGAAGATCAAGGTCATGCTGGGGATTTAGTGCGCCCGCGAGCCCATATCCTCGTCGCCTAGGTAATGGGGTACTCGGGGCGCTACCATGCCGCCTCGCTCGCGGCGGTCTTCCTGGCCCTGGCGATCGGGATCCTGATCGGGGTGGGCCTCGGCCGCAACGTGGTCTCGAGCGCGAGGCAGGAGCTGGAGCAGAGCCTGAAGAGCGATCTCTCGGCGGCCCGCAGCCGCGCCGACACCCTCCAGGGACAGCTGAACCAGGAGCGCGACTTCTCGGAGCAGATCTATCCCGCGCTCGTGGGGGGTCTGCTCCGGAGCGACCGGATCGCGGTGATTGCCCTGGGCAACCTGCCGGAGGACATGAAGGGGGACATCGAATCGGTCGTCGGTCCCGAGAGCCCGACCGGGGCAGGGCTGGGGGAGGTGGCCGTCGCGAGGGAGCCGCCTGACCTTCGTGCCCTGGCGGATGCCGGCAACGTTCGAGCTCGCAGGCTGATCCGCGACCCCGATGCGCTCTCACGGATGGCGGCGCGCATGGGGCGCGCGCTCGTGATCGGCGGCCCCCCGTTCGCTCGCCTGCGCGACTCGATGCTGACCTCGATCAGCGGGCATCCCGGCGGAATCGACGGCGTGATCGTCGTTCGATCCCGGCCCGCGAGCCTCAATACGACCCAATCGGCGGCCACCGACCGCGTGGAGTCCGGCCTCCTCGACGGGCTGAGGCGCGCCGGTCGCACGCCCGTCGTCGGCGTCGAGCGCTCGGATGCGGACAGCTCGTCCATCGGGTTCTACGGCTCGGCTGGCCTCGCCGCCACCGTCGACAGCATCGACCTGTCGTCGGGCCGGGTGGCCCTCGCGTACGCGTTGCGAGGCGCGGAAGGGAACTTCGGGGTCAAGCCCACGGCCGATCGCCTGCTGCCCGCCCTGCGGCAGCGGGTACGGCCGCCCGGCGGCATCGCCGGCGTGCCGTGAGGCTCGCCGGGCTGGCGCTCTCGCTGGCGGTTGCGGCTACGGTCGCCGGGCCCTGGTTGCGCGACATGAGGGAAACCGGCCTCGCTCGCCGGAACTACCGCGGGCGGAGGGTCGCATTCCCCGCGGGCGCCGTGCTGGTCGCCTGCTCGCTGGTGGCCCTGGCGCCGCTTGCGGTGCTGGACGATCGCGCCGATCTCGACCTGCTGGACCCCGATCTTCGCCGGTGGGCGGTCTACGTGCTCGGCGTCGCGCTTCTTGGCCTCATGGACGACGCACTCGGTCGCGGCGAGCAGGCGGCGGTGCCGCGCGGTTGGCGCGGCCATGCGCGGGCGCTCGGCGCCGGGCGGTTCTCCACCGGTGCGATCAAGGCGCTCGGCGCCCTCGCGCTGGCCGCATACGCGACCTCTGGGTTGGGCCGCCACGACCTGGCCTACGTGGCGGACCTGGCGCTGCTCCTGCTGACCACCAATCTGTTCAACCTCCTCGACCTGCGACCCGGCCGGGTGGAGAAGGCCTTCGCTGCTTTGTTAGTCGGGCTGTGCATCGGGGCGTGGACGGCCCAGCCCCTCGACCTCCTCGGGCTCTTCATCGGGCCGGTCCTCGTCGGAGCCGTGTTCACCCTCCGCGAGCGGGCGATGCTCGGGGACACCGGGTCGAATCTCGTTGGAGCGCTCGCCGGCATCTCGCTGCTCGTCACGCTGGGCGACACCGGGCGGCTGGTGGCCCTGGGGGCGGTGGTGGCGCTCAACCTCTACGGCGAGTTTCGCTCGATCTCGAAGTCCGTCGAGGGCGTTCCGCTGCTTCGGGCTCTAGACTCGCTGGGCAGAGTTGACTAGGCGCCACGAGCGAGAGACATGGGGATGAAGCCCGGCGAGACCCGGTTCATCTTCGTCACCGGGGGCGTCGTTTCCTCACTCGGCAAGGGGATCGCGGCGGCGTCGATCGGGCGATTGCTCGTCAGCAGGGGATTCCGGGTCCAGCTTCAGAAGTTCGACCCCTACATCAACGTCGACCCGGGAACGATGAGCCCGTTCCAGCACGGCGAGGTCTTCGTCACCGAGGACGGGGCGGAGGCCGATCTGGACCTCGGCCACTACGAGCGGTTCACGGACGAGAACACCTCACGGGCCTCCAACGTCACCGCAGGCGCCGTCTACAACTCGGTCATCCGGCGCGAGCGCCGCGGCGACTACCTCGGCGCGACCGTTCAGGTGATCCCCCACATCACCGACGAGATCAAGCAGCGGATCCTCATCCTCGCCGAGTCCCAGGCCGTGGACTTCGTGATCTCAGAGATCGGCGGCACCGTCGGGGACATCGAGTCGCTGCCGTTCCTCGAGGCGATCCGCCAGCTCTACACCGATCTCGGGCCGCGCCGGTGCATGTTCGTCCACTTGACCCTCGTGCCCTACGTCGGCCATGCGGGCGAGCTGAAGACGAAGCCCACCCAGCACTCCGTCAACGAGCTGCGCCGCATCGGCGTCCAGCCGCACGCGGTGGTCTGCCGCTCCGAACGCGGCCTCGAGCGGGAGATCCGCCGCAAGATCGCCCTGTTCGGAAGCGTTCCGGAGGAGGCCGTGATCTCGGCGCGCGACGTCGACAACATCTACAAGGTGCCGCTCGTGCTGCGGGCCGAGGGGATGGACGACCTCGTCCTAGACCACTTCGGCCTCGAGGCTCAGGCGCCGGATCTCACGGAGTGGGAGCAGTTCGTGCGCCGCGCGGACGCCGCCGAGCGCACGGTGCGCATCGCCCTGGTGGGCAAGTACGTGCAGCTCGCGGACGCCTACAAGTCGGTTGCGGAGGCGCTCAGCCACGGCGGGTACCACCACGGCGTCGACGTCGACGTGAAGCTCGTCAACTCCGAGGACGTCGACGTCTCGGAGCTCGAGGAGGCGGACGGGATCCTGATCCCGGGAGGGTTCGGCGAGCGCGGCATCGAGGGAAAGGTTCGGGCCGCTCAGATCGCGCGCGAGCAGGGCATCCCCTTCCTCGGCATCTGCCTCGGGATGCAGATGGCGGTGGTCGAGTTCGCCAGACACCTGGCCGGGATGGAGGGCGCCAACTCGGCGGAGTTCGACCCCGAGACGCCGTTCCCCGTGATCGATCTGCTGCCGGAGCAGAAGGAGGTCACCGACATGGGCGGGACGATGCGGCTAGGCGCCGACCCGATCAAGCTCCACGACGGCACTCGGGCTCGGGAGATCTACGGCGACGCGGTGATCTATCAGCGCCACCGCCATCGCTACGAGGTCAACAACATGCTCAGGCGGCGACTCGAGGACGAGGGTCTCGTGGCAAGCGGGACCTCCCCCGACGAGCGGCTGGTCGAGGTAATCGAGCTCCCCGACCATCCGTTCTTCGTGGCGTCGCAGTTCCACCCGGAGTTCAAGTCGCGCCCCACCCGGCCCGAGCCGCTCTTCCGGGAGTTCGTGGGGGCCGCCGCCCGGCGCGCCTCGCAACGCGGGCCGCGGGAGCGGGAACCGGCCGGCGTCGAGGGCGCCCCCGAGGCGGACGAGGTCTCCGTCAGGCGTTCCGGCTAGTTAAGCCGGAGCGTTGGCGCTTTAGTGGCGCTATGCGCCAGGAAAGCGCCATTGCCCGCCTACTTGCCCCTCATTCCGTTCTCTGACCGCCCATCCAGGCGCGCTGCTCTCCCGAGTTGCCGCTCATCGAATCGCCCTCCAAACCCATCGCCTTCATGGACTGGTGGGCCTCAGCGGAGCTCGGCAGCGTAAGGCCGGGCACGTCGTCCGGGGCGAAGGCGACCGCGAGCCCGAGCACGAGGAGGGTCACCGCGATGCCCCGGTTGGCCAGCGCCCTCCAGGGCAGGAGCTTCTCGATGGCGATCAGGGCGGCGATGAAGGCCATCCAGCCGACGCTCATGACGCCGAGCGCGAACAGGGCGGCCATCAGCGCCCAGCAGCAGCCCACACACCAGCCTCCGTGCTCGATGCCCATTCGCAGGGCCCCAACGCGGCCGGGGCGCCAGGCCGTGAGCAGGAACATGAACGGGTTACGGCACTTCCGCAGGCAGGCATCCTTCAGCGGCGTGAGCTGGTAGAGCGCCGCGGCCACGATCACGCCGCCCGCCACGTATGGTCCGCCGCGGTCCCAGGAGAGCGCGTCGATCGAGAGGGAGCGGGTGATGTCGAAGATCGCGTAGCCGACGACGCCCGCGGCGCTCCAGGCAACGAGGTAGCCGCCCACGAACGCGGCGGTGGCACCGGCTGGGGTGTCCAGGCCCTTCTGCCGCCTCCCCTCCTGGAGTCGCGTGTACATCACGACCATCGGCGCGATCGAGGGGAACATCATCGCGGCCATCATCACGATCCACGCGGTGACGAAGAATCCGAGCGAGCCGAGCGCCGTGCCGGGCCCGGCGTCCATGCCGTCCATGCGGGAGTCGGTGACAGTCCAGGCCACGGCGGCCAGGGCGAACAGCAGGCCGATCAGCCCGAGCCTGATCAGCTCGGGTCGTGGCGGCGCCCGTCTGAGTGCCGCGGACTCCATTTACCCCTTCCGGCTTGTGGTCACCCTCGACCGGGAGCCGCGCCTTCGGCCATCTCGCTCGCGAACTCGTAGTCGGCGCTCTCCCCGTATACCGCGTCGAAATCCTGGCCCAGGATGTTGAAGTGACCGCTGGCCTTGCCGGCGCGGAACTCCTCCGCGAAGCCAAAGGCAGCATTCTTAACCGTGGTCTGCGAGCCGGAGCCCTCCGGGCCAGGCAGCGGCTCGAAGGTGTAGTCGGTGCCGCCCACGGACGCCGACGGCCGGTCGCCGTTGGAGAACGAGACATTGCCCCGCTCCATTCCCAGCCACTCGTCGGTGAGCGCCGCGAACTGCTCGAACGGCCCTCCCTCCTCGCCCTTCAGGATGCGCTCCAGCGCGTTCGCCTGCTCGTCAGACGCGCCGTCGTCCACGACGATGCCGAGCTGCCAGTTCCCGGACGTGAGGTTCGAGGGGAAGTGGTTCACCAGGCAGATGTTGACGTCAGACAGGTCCGTGTCGTCCAGGTTTCCCTCCGCGACGTGGAAGACGCCCACTCCGCGACACTCGCCGTCGGGGCTCGTGGGCGGGCTGTCGACAGGGCACGGACACAGAAGGTGGCAATTGCAGGTCGCAACGTAGGTGCCGGACAGTCGCCAAGCCATCTCTAGCTCCTCTCCGCCTGGCCCGAGGGCCATGGCAATGCGTGCTTGCAGGGGGAACCTATCCCCAACGGGGAATCAGGTCAAGGATCGGTGGCCCGCTCGGCCTCGGCCCGCTTTCCGGCCAGGAGCCCGAGGTTCGAGACGACGAAGGGCACGCAGTAGTTGAGGGCGGCCTTCACCCACGTGATGGTCGTCGCGTCTCCCTTCACGATCACGTCGAGCTGGTTGATCAGGATCAGGATCGTGCCGACGACCAGCGCGATCCTCAGCGTTCGCCGTAGGTGCTCGCGCCTTAAGCAGATGTGCAGCGCTTCCCTGGGGCTCATCGCCGCGATCCTCTCAGAGTCGTGCCGAAGCGCATAGCCTTTCGGTCGTGGCCGACGACCAGCGAATGCTCGATCGCTTCGTCCGGCTCTGCGAGATCCCGAGCCCCACCGGCCAGGAGCGGGCGGTTGCCGACGCGGTGCTCGGCGAGCTGCGTGAGCTCGGCGTCGACGCAGTCGAGGACGGCGCCGCGACGCCGGCACGGGCGGGCTCCGGAAACGTGATCGCCCGCGTTCCGGGCCAGGGCGAGGCGTGGGTGATGCTCGCCTGCCACCTCGACACCGTCCCCCACGATGGCGGGATCGAAGTCGCCCTGGACCAGGGCGTGTTTCACAGCAAGGGGGAGACGATTCTCGGTGCCGACAACAAGGCCGCGGTCACCGTGCTGATCGAGCTGGCGGCGCGGTACGCCGAGCGAGCGGAGGAGGACGGGCTCCGAGGCGCCAAGGAGCTCGACCTCGGGGCGCTCCGGTCGCCGTTCGGCTTCGTGCTCGACCACGCCAGCCCGATCGGCGAGGTGATCACCGCGGCCCCCACCTACAAGCGGCTCGCGGCGGAGTTCGAGGGCGCGGAGGCGCACTCGGGCATCCGCCCCGAGGACGGTCGCAACGCGATCCAGGCGGCGGCGACGGCGGTGGCCCAAATGAAGCTCGGGCGGCTGGACGCCGAGACGACGGCAAACGTGGGCGTGATCGCCGGCGGCAGCGCCTCGAACGTGGTTCCCGGTCACTGCCGGATCGACGGCGAGGCGCGCAGCCTCGACGACGAGCGCTCGAGCAAGGCGATCGGCGCGATGGTGGACGCCTGCACCTGGGCCGCAAGCGAGCACGAGTGCGATGTCGACGTCGAGGTGACCGAGATGTTTCGCGGCTACCGCTTGGCGTCGAGCGCGACGCCCGTTGCGATCGCGCGCGCGGCGCTCGAGCGCCGTGGCGTGGCGCCGACCGAGGTGGCGACCGGCGGCGGCAGCGACGCGAACGCGTTCAATGCGCGGGGGTTCGAGTCCGTGCTTCTCGCGAACGGAACTGAGGCCAACCACACGCCCACCGAGAGGGTCGCCGCGGAGCGGATCGTGCAGATGCTCGGGGTCTGCCAGGCGATTGTCGCTGTGAGCGCCGAGCTCTCCGAAGGAACCTGATGTCGGGCGAGGTGCGAACTCGATTGATTGTGAGCGGGGAGCGATGCTGAGCCTCGGCAAGGGCGTGGTGACCTCCACGGATCCGCTGACTGTGGAGGTGGGCGACGAGCGCCGCCCAGCCTGGGCGGACGCGTCGCTCGTGGGCGAGGTGGCGGTGGGCGACGAGGTGATCGTCAACACCGAGGCAGTCGACCGGAGGCTCGGCTCCGGGGGCTTCGACGTCGTTCACGCGAACCTCACGCGCGGCATCGACGGCGGTGAGCCAGCGAGCGGCGCCGACGTGATGAAGCTCAACTACACTCCGCTCCAGCACGGCGTCGAGCCGGTCGAGAGGCCCGCCACCGAGTCGGGGGATGTAGTTCGCGGTGACGCGAAGGCGGCCCGAGCCGCCCGGCCGCCGGCCCTCGTGTTGCCGCTGCACGGCCATCTTGCCCCGGCCGCCTGGGCCGCCGCCCAGGCGAGGCCCGGCCTGAGGGTGGGCTACGTGCAGACGGCCGGGGGTGCATTGCCCGGCAAGCTGTCGAGGGACGTAGTGGAGCTGCGAAGCTGCGGCCTGCTCGCCGGGCACGTCACGGCGGGGCCGGCCTACGGCGGTGAGCGGGAGGCGATCACCACGGTGGGGGCGCTCGATGCGGCGGATCGGCTTGGCTGGGAGGCGATCCTGTGTGGCCCGGGACCCGGGATCCTGGGTTCGAACACGCTCTACGGGCACGGCGGGATCGCGGCGCTGGAGAACGCCCACGCGGCGCTCGCGCTGGGCCTGCCGACGCTGATCTCCCCGCGGCTTTCGTCGTCAGACCCCCGCCCTCGCCACCGCGGGCTGAGCCATCACACTGCCGCCGTGCTCGAGCTTCTCCTGGCTCTGCCCAGCGTGCTCGACGCCCTGCACGAGGCCTGCGACGCTCGACACGACGTCGCCGTGGAGGCGGTCGACCTAGAGGGGTATGCGGCCAGCGGGTTGCCCGCGCGGACGATGGGGAGGACCATCGCGGAGGACCCGCTGTTCTTCGCGGCGCCGCTGGCGGCGGGGGTGGCGCTGGCGGGCGCGGCGGCGGCCGGGTCGGCGTGATGGAGCGGATCGCGTCCAGGGTCGTCTACGAGGGCAAGATCGCCCGTGTGCGGATCGACGAGTTCCGCTACGCGGACGGGTCCGAGTCCGAGCGCGAGGTGATCGGGCACCCCGGGGCGGTTGCGATGGTCGCTCACGACGAGCGCCACCTCTTCCTGGTGCGCCAGCCAAGGGAGGCGGTGGGGGAGGAGGCGCTGCTCGAGCTGCCCGCCGGCAAGCTGGACGTCCCGGGAGAGGAACCCCTCGACTGCGCGAAGCGCGAGCTCGCCGAGGAGGTGGGCAAGGCCGCCTCGGAGTGGCGGGAGCTCAAGCGCTTCTACACGAGCCCGGGATTCGCCGAGGAGGAGGTGATCGTCTTCCTGGCGACGGGCTTGGAGGACGCCAGCGCGGAGGCCTCCGGGGAGGAGGAGCGGCTCGAGGTCGTGCCCTGGCCGCTGGACGAGCTGGATCGGGCGATCGACGAGTGCCGCGACTCCAAGTCGCTCATCGGGATGCTGATCGTCCGCGAGCTGCGACGGAACGCACCCTAGCCCGGCGCCCCGAAGCGACCCGTCGCCGGAGTGATTCTCCGGTTGCACCGGAAGGTGACGCGTGCGGCGGCGGCGAACCCGCGGGCATGGCCGTTGCGGTGGAGAAGCGGGATGGGGGCGAAACCCAGGTCGAGGCGCGATTCGAGGCGCTCGTTCTCGACTTCCTCGCCCACCTGGAATTCGAGCGCGGCCTGGCGCGCAACACGCTGGATGCCTACCGCACCGATCTGCTCCAGTACGGGACCTTCCTCGCCAAGCGCCACCGCGGCGCGATCGAGGCCGACCGGGCGGACGTTGCCGACTTCCTCGCCGACCTGGCGACCGGGAATGGCCACCCGCCGTGCTCGCCGGCCACCATCAATCGCAAGACGGCCTGCCTGCGCTCGTTCTACCGGCATCTGCGGCGCGAGGAGCTTGTGGACGAGGATCCGACGGCTGCGCTCAGGCCGCCGGCGAAGAGCCGCAAGCTGCCGCGAGTTCTCAGCTACGCCGAGATCAAGCGCCTGCTCGAGAGCGTCAAGGCGGCGGACCCGATTTCGCTGCGAGACCGCGCGCTGCTGGAGGTGATGTACGGATGCGGGCTGCGGGCCTCCGAGGCCGTGGGGCTGGACGTGAACGACGTCGACCTCCGGCGCTCGTTCGTGCGCCCCCACGGCAAGGGAAACAAGGAGCGAATCGTTCCGCTCGGCCGCGAGGCCGCGGCGGCCGTGCGCCGCTACCTGCGCACGGGGCGCCCGGAGCTGATCGGCTCCCACCCGCAGTCCAGGCTGTTCGTGAACTTCCGCGGTGGGCCCCTGACCCGGCAGGGCCTCTACAAGATCATCCAGCGACACGCGAAGGACGTGGGGCTCGATCAGAGGATGAGCCCGCATACGCTCCGCCACTCGTTCGCCACCCACCTCTTGTCGGGCGGCTGCGACCTGCGGTCGGTGCAGGAGATGCTGGGCCACGCCGACGTCGCCACGACTCAGCTCTACACCCACCTCTCCGGCGAGCGGATCAAGGAGGTCTACTTCAAGGCGCACCCACGGGCGACGGCGCGGTAGCGTTGTGGCGCGTGGAGCCGCGCCTCACACTGATCACTTTGGGGGTCCAGGATCTGCCGCGGGCGCGGGCGTTCTACGAACGCCTTGGATGGAGCACCGGGGCCCAGCCTGATGACGACGTCGTGTTCTTCCGAGGCGACAACTTGGTGCTTGCCCTGTGGGATCGGGCGAGGCTGGCTGAGGACTCCGGGGTGCCGGACGCTCCCGGGTTCGGGGGCGTGACGCTGGCGCACAACGTCGGCTCGCCCGAGGAGGTCGACGCGGTGATGGCGGAGGCCGCTGCGGCGGGAGCCACGATCAGCCGCGCCGCAGGCGAGACTTTTTGGGGCGGGTACGCCGGCGTGTTCGTCGATCCCGACGGACACCCTTGGGAGGTCGCTCACAATCCACATTGGGAGCTGCGCGAGGACGGGTCGATCAGGCTCCCGGAGTGAGGTGCCCTGGTAGAACCAGTGCATGCCCGAGCTCCCCGAGGTCGAGACGGTCCGCCGGCAGCTCAAGCCCGCGATCGTCGGGCGCAGGATCGAGTCCGCCGAGGTGCTGGACGAGCGCTGGACGCGGCCCGAGCCGCCGCGTGAGGTGGAGCGCGCGCTCCAGGGGCGCACCATCGAGACGGTCGAGCGGCGCGGCAAGTACCTGATCCTGGGGCTGGACGGCGGGCGGGCGCTCGTCATGCATCTGCGGATGAGCGGAAACCTCTTGCTCCGGCTTCCCTCGCGCGACGGTTCGGGAGAGGTCGCTGACATGATGAAGACGGATGCCGGCGGTGCGCCCCGCTCGTACGAGTCCAGCGCGGAGCCACGCCATCTGCGAGCCAGAATCCAGCTCGACGACGGCTCGCAGCTTTGGTTCGTCGACGCGCGCCGCTTCGGTCACGGGATCGTGCTCCGCGGCGATGGGCTCGAGGAGTACTTCGCGGCGCGCCTTGGCCTGGAGCCGCTCTCCGAGGCGTTGACGGCGGAGGAGATCGCCCGCCTGGCGGCCGGACGGCGCGCGCCCTTGAAGTCGTTCCTTTTGAACCAGGTAGGGATCGCAGGAATCGGCAACATCTATGCGGACGAGGCTCTGCACAGGGCGGAGCTGCATCCGCTCTCGCCCGCCGGGTCGCTGAAGCTCGATGACTGCGAGCGGCTGCGGGAAGGGATCGTCGCCGCGCTCGAGGCGGGCCTGAGGGCGGGGGGTGCGTCGATCGACGACTACCGGGACGCTCGTGGGGAACGTGGGTCGATGCAGGACGAGTTCCTCGTTCACGCGCGCGAGGGCAAGCCCTGCCCGCGGTGCGGTGCGGAGATCCAGCGCATCGTCGTCGCCGGCCGGTCCACCTACTTCTGCCCCTCATGCCAGCGGCGCCTTCGTCGCAGGCAGCGGCGGCGAGCGACGAGGTCTCGCGCGGCGTGAGCGGGATGGCCGCGGCGAGCCCGGAGGCGGCCGAGCCGGTCCGACCGCCGGAGGGCTTCCTCATCGGGCATTCCACCAACTCGGCGGGGGCCACCGGATGCACCGCAGTGATTGCCCCACCGGGAAGTCGCGGTGGCGTGGACGTTCGCGGAGGCGGCCCCGCGACGCGCGAGACCGACGTGATCGGCCCGCTGGCCGGCACCGCCGAGGTGACCGCGGTCGCGCTGACCGGGGGCAGCGCGTTCGGCCTCGCGGCGGCCGACGGCGTCGTGCACTGGCTGGAGGAGAGCGGGCGCGGATACGAGACGCCGGCCGGGCGCGTTCCGATAGTTCCGGCAGCGTCGATCTACGATCTCGGCACGGGCGACCCGGGCGCCCATCCAGGGCCGGATGCGGGCTATGCGGCCTGCGCCGCTGCATCCGAGGGGATTCCCGAGCGCGGGAGGGTGGGGGCAGGCACGGGAGCCGCCGTGGGAAAGATCCTGGGGCGCGAGCGCTCCGTGCCGGCCGGCGTCGGGTACGCGGCAGCTCGCAGCGGCCGCGGCGAGACGGTGGCGGTGATCGCCGTGGTCAATGCCTTCGGCGACGTGCTGGGCGAGGACGGGCGGGTGGTCGCGGGACCCAGTGGGGAGGAGGGACAGACCGTCTCCACGGCTCGGCTGATCGCCGAGATGGAGGGACCGCCGGACTGGACGAACCTCGAGGAGCGCAACACGACGCTCGTTTGCGTGATGACCGATGCCACCCTGGACAAGGCGGCCTGCACACGGGTTGCGAGGATGGCGAGCGGCGGCGTGGCGCGCGCCGTGGACCCGGTCTTCTCGGACGCCGACGGGGATGTCGTCTTCTGCGTCTCCGCAGGCAGCGGAACCACCGACCGCTTCACGCCGATCTCGATCGGCACAATCGCTGCGACGGTCACGGCCGCGGCGATCCGCGATTCGGTGAGGTAGCGGATCGAAGTGCCGTTCGGGCGCTTTATCCGTCATATACGTAGAAAGGCGCCCAAAGCCGCCGTTGTGTGTCCGGTCGGGCGTTCATCTTTCCGAGCCCATGCCGGGGACCTACAAGACGGAGGCGATCGTCCTGCGCTCGATCCGCTACGGCGAGGCCGACCGGGTGCTGCACCTGTACAGCACCACGCGAGGCAGGGTCAATGCGATCGCGAAGGGCTCGCGGCGGCCGCGGTCGCGGTTCGGCGGTCGGCTGGAGCCCTTCTTCCGGCTCGATCTCGTGCTTTACGAGGGCCGCGGCGAGCTGGCCACGGTGACCGCGGCGTCGACGGTTGCCGCACACGCCGGGCTGCGCTCGAGCGGACCGGCGCTGATGGCGGCGGCCCGCGGTTGCGACGCGGTGCTGCGCCTGCTCGACTCCGCCGAGGCCAATCCTCCCGCGTACAACCTGCTGTGCCGCTACCTGGCGTTGCTCGACGGCGATGAGTCGGTGTTGGGCGACGGGGCGGGCGATGGCGCCGCCGGGATGGCCACGGCGCTCGCCTTTCGGTTGAAGCTGGCGCTCGCGGCGGGCTTCAGCCCGGAGCTGGCGTCGTGCGCGCGCTGTGGCGAGGCCGATGGGCTGAGCGGCTTCTCGGGGGCGGCGGGAGGGGTTGTCTGCGCGGCGTGCGAGCGGGGGGCGTTCGAGCTGTCCGGGGATGCGCACCGCTTCCTGGTCGAGGCGCTCGGCCAGCCGCTAGCCGCCGCCCCGAGCGCCTCGGAGCACACCCTGCGCCAGGCCGAGCGGGCGATCTCCGAGACGCTGGAGCACCACGCCCACGTCCGCCTCCGCGCCGCGGCCTAGATTCAGCCTTTCGGGCGGTACATCCGTTCCGTGACGCGGAGCTGGATCGCGCGCGGGCTGGGCTTGGTGGCGCGGATGAACCAGCGGATCGTCCGCCCGGGAATGATGGAGCGGCGGCCGCGATCGTAGGCGGCGAGCGACTCGCGGACGACCTGCTCGGCGGAGATCTTGCCGGGAACGGCGCCGGTGCGGCCGGACTCGTAGCCGGCGACCTCCTGCCACTCGGTGGGGACCGGCCCGGGGTTCACGGCCAGCACGCGGACGCCGGTCCCGCGCAACTCGGTATGCAGCGCGTCGGTGAAGCTGATCGCGAATGCCTTCGTCGCCGCGTACACGGACTCGTATGGAATCGGTTGCATGCCGGCGCTTGAGGCGACGTTGATGATCCCGCCACGGCCTTGCTCGACCATTCCGGGAAGGAAGGTGTGGGTGAGGGTGACCACTGCCTCGCAGTTGACGCGGACCTGCTCCGCGTCGCGCTCGGGATCGTGCTCGATGAAGGGCCCGGAGGTGCCGAATCCCGCGTTGTTGACGAGCAGGTCGACGTCCACGCCGAGCTCGGCGACCCGCGGTCCCAGCGAGGGCGCGTCGGTGGCGAGGTCGCAGGGGATGACGTGTGCCTCGGTGGGAAGCTCGCCTGCGAGGGCCTCCAGGCGGTCGGCGCGGCGGGCGACCAGCACCAAGTTGTGACCGCGCGCGGCGAGCTGGCGCGCGAATTGTTCGCCAATTCCCGAAGAGGCGCCGGTCACGAGGGCTGTTTCGGGCATGAGCTGACCCTATTCTCTTTGGCGAGTTGTCCGCCCTCCCGAGTCAGTCGCAGACTACGTCCGCCAGGTCCCTGGAGGATCGCGTGCGCGCGTGGGAGAGCGAGTACCTCTGGGAGCGGGCGCTGCCGTCCTATCCGGCGATCCGCCGGGAGCCGGAGCGGGACAGCCCGATTCGGACGCCGTTCCAGCGGGATCGCGATCGGATCGTGCATGCGAAGGCGTTCCGGCGCCTGAAGCACAAGACGCAGGTGTTCATCGCGCCGGAGGGTGATCACTACAGGACGCGGCTCACCCACACGCTGGAGACGTGCGCCATCGCGCGCACGGTGGCGCGGGCGCTGGGGTTGAACGAGGATCTGACGGAGGCGATCGGGCTCGGCCACGATCTCGGTCATCCACCGTTCGGGCACATCGGCGAGGAGGCGCTGGACGAGGCGCTGCGCGAGCGGGCGGGGCGAAGCTTTCGCCACAATCGGCAGTCGCTGCGGGTCGTGGACGTGCTGGAGCGCGACGGGCGGGGGCTCAACCTGACGGAGGCGGTGCGCGACGGGATCCTCAACCACACGGGGCAGGAGCAGCCGGCCACGCTCGAGGGCAGGGTGGTGCGGATCGTGGATCGCGTGGCGTACATCAACCACGACATCGACGACGCGCTGCGCGCGGGGGTCCTCGCCTCGGACGACCTTCCCGCGGCGGAGATCGAGCTGCTGGGGCCGACGGGGGCGAGGCGGATCGACACGCTCGCGCAAGACCTGGTCGAGCAGTCGGGCAGGGCGGGCGACATCGTCCAGGGCGAGGAGATCGGCGGGGCGATGCTCGTGCTGCGGCAGTTCATGTTCGAGCGGGTCTATCTAGGCGAGGAGGCGCGGCGCGAGCACGAGCGGGTGCATCGCCTCCTGCGGAGCCTGTTCGACCACTACATGGAGCACCCCGAGGAGGTGCCGGATGTGGGCACCGGGGTGGACGACGTGCAGCGGATCACCGATTACGTCGCCGGGATGACGGATCGATTCTGCATCGCCACCTTCAAGCGCATCACGCTGCCGGAGGAGAGCCGGCTGTGAGGCGCTTCCGGCTGCGTCGGCGGTGCGAACGGGCGTTGATCCCGTGAGCCGGTTTACTCCCGAGAGCGTGGAGCGCGTCAAGGACTCGGCGGACATCGTCGAGATCGTTTCCGCGTACACCGAGCTGCGGCGCGCCGGGGAGCGCTACGTGGGGCTCTGCCCGTTCCACGACGAGCGCACGCCGTCGTTCTCGGTGGACTCGCGCGAGAAGCTCTATTACTGCTTCGGCTGCGAGGCGGGGGGCGACGTGTTCCGCTTCGTGCAGGAGAAGGAGGGGCTCGGGTTCCCGGAGGCGGTGGAGGCGCTGGCGGACCGTTACGGGGTGGAGGTCGAGCGCGACAGCGAGGACCCGCGCGCCGAGGAGGCGCGCAAGCGCCGCGCGCGGCTGGGCGACGTGCTGGAGCGGACGGCGCAGTTCTATGCGCAGTACCTGTGGGACTCGGCCGAGGCGCGGAAGGCGCGCGAGTACCTGGCGGGACGGGAGTTCGGGGAGGAGGTGCTGCGGGAGTTCGGCGTCGGTTATGCGCCGAGCGCCTGGGACCAGGTGCTGACGCGCGGACAGCGGGCGGGCTATTCGGTGGCGGAGCTTCAGGCTGCGGGGTTGGTGCAGAAGGGGCAGAAGGGTGGGCACTACGACCGCTTTCGGGCACGGATCGTGTTCCCGGTGCGCGACGCCCGCGGGCGCGTGCAGGGGTTCGGGGCGCGGGCGCTGCGGCCGGAGACCAAGCCGAAGTACCTGAATTCGCCGGAGGGGGAGCTCTATAAGAAGAGTGCGACGCTTTACGGGATCGATCGGGCGCGAGGGCCGATCGCGAAGGCGCAGCGGGCGGTGGTGGTGGAGGGGTACACGGACGTGCTCGCTGCGCACCAGGCGGAGATCCGGGAGGCGGTTGCGGTGATGGGGACGGCGATCACCCCGGAGCAGCTCCAGCAGCTCTCCCGCTACACGGAGGAGGTGGTGCTGGCGCTGGACGCGGATCGGGCGGGGCGGGCGGCGATGCTTAGAGCGCAGCGCGTTGCAGGGAGCAAGAAGCTGCGGCTGCGGGTCGCTTCGATGCCGGCGGGGGAGGATCCGGCGGACATGCTGGAGGGAGGCGACGGCGAGCGGGTGCGGAGGCTGATCGCGGAGGCGGTCGAGCTGCCGGAGTTCCACGTTCGCGTGGCGCTGGACGAGGCGGACCTGGCGTCGCCTGCCGGGAGGGATCGGGCGCTGGACGAGGTGGTGCCGGTGCTCGCGGCGATGGGGGAGTCG
>WNGB01004733.1_pt1 | contig 20580 bp, 20 predicted proteins | sample 5400681 | NCBI WGS metagenome assembly WNGB01 (sample SAMN13153367, study PRJNA577476) | soil metagenome | isolation source: 115 cm soil or saprolite under grassland replicate 2 | place: USA:California | collected 2016-06-15
TAGCTGCCGAAGCCCGGATCGTTGTGGGCGTGGGTCAGGAGAAAGAGGAGGACTCCGAGGAGGAACGCGGACGGGAGGAGAAGGGCGGCCTGGCGCAGGAAGCTCACGTCCCTTTCGATTCTAACCGCATTCGCCGATGCTATCGTTTCGTTTCGTGACCCTGAAAAAATCGACGAAGATCTGGATCGCTCTCTTCGCGGTCTCGGTCGCGGCGACCGCGACGCTGAAGTCCGTCAGGGGGGACCTCGGCTGCCTCGGCGTCCTGACCGCCGTCGCGGCCTTCGTCTCGGGCATGGTCCTCCTGGCGCTCGGGATCGCCGCCGCTTTTCGCGCGATCGTCCGCCGGCTGACCCTGCGCCTGGCCTTCTCCTATTTCCTGATCGGCATCGTGCCGATTCCTCTCCTGGCGATGCTCTTCTTCTCTCTGGCTTACCTGACCGCCAACCAGTTCATCGCGACCCGCGTCCGCCGCGAAGTCTCCGCCCTCGCCGAGCAGGAGATCACTCGCGGCGGTCTCCCCCGCGTCCATATCGAGGACGGCCGTATCGTCTCCTCGGAAGTCCCCTGGCTGGCCGCGGGCGACAAGACCCCCTGGGCCTCCCAGGTCAATTCGCCCAAACCGGTCATCTCCGGCGAGGAGGTCTGGATCGCCGCGCCCGCGGCCGACGGCCTTGCCCTCCTCCATCTGACCGACCGATCGAAGCCCTGGCTCCGGCAACTCGCCGATCGGACCGGCTACGCAGTTCGCGTGGAGGCCGGAAGCGCGAGGACTCGCGGGAAGGAATTCAACTTCGAGACCGGCAGAGTGAGCCGCGCGGAAGGATTCGTCCGGCCGGCGGCGAGGCCCGCTGGTGGAAAGGGTGTTCTCGACAGCGAATGGATCGGAGCGATCTATCTCGAATCCGCGGTAGCGGGACTCAGCCAACGAGCCGAAGAGCGCAATGCGGTCCTCTATCTGGCGACCGCGTCGCCACGGCTCCTGTTCACGCAGCTTTTCACTCAGGGCATCCCCCGGCTCGCCAACGTGTTCCGGGCGATCCTGGTGGGGCTCTCGGCGACCCTCCTCTTCGTCTATCTCGTCGCGCTTGCGATCGCTTTCACGCTGGTCGGATCGATCGCGCGCAACGTCAACCGCCTGACCCGCGCGAGCCAGGCCATCTCGCGCGGAGATTTCTCCGTGCGCGTGCAGACGCGGTCCCGCGACCAGATCGGGGACCTCGCCCGCTCCTTCGACGGAATGGCCGCTTCGATCGATGGACTGATGATCCAGACTGCCGAGAAGGAGAGGCTGGAGGGGGAAATCGCGATCGCACGCACGATCCAGCAGAAACTGCTTCCCCCGCCGCAAGCCGCGTTGCCCGGAATCTCCGTGCAGGCGGACTTCCAGCCGTTGGCAGAGCTCGGGGGCGACTACTACGACTACTTCACGATGCCCGACGGAAGGTCGGCCGTCGCCGTCGGAGACGTCTCGGGCCATGGACTGCCGACGGGACTACTCGTCGCCATGGCCAAAGCGGGCCTCTCGACTCTCGTCGAATCGGGCCTCGCCGGCGCGGCGCTCTTCACGCGCTTGAACGACCTGATCCACCGCTCGACGGACTCGCGCAACTACATGACCCTGGCGCTCTTTGCCTACGACCCCCCTTCCCGGCGCGCAGATCTCACCAACGCCGGGCAGCTCGCGCCCTACAGGCTCTCCGCCGAGGGACTCGAGAGCCTCTCCCTCCCTTCATTCCCGCTGGGCCTCTCGGAGCGGTCCGATTTTCCGACACGGGTCTTCTCCTTCGCGCCGGGCGACCGTCTCCTTTTCGTGACAGACGGATTCGTCGAGGCGGCCAACCCGGAGGGGGAACCTTTCGGTTTCGAGAGGCTGGAGGGGCTCCTTCGCGCCGAGGCTTCCGCGGATGCGAAGCGTCTCAGGGATGCGATCCTCGCCGCTGTCTCGACGCACACACGCAGCGCGCCTCCCGCCGACGATCGGACCCTCGTGATTCTGACCCTCCAGTGAAGCGATGAGGAAAGGAGCAACGATGCGGCGCTTCGTTTTCCTGGCCGCGGGGTTGGCCTGCGCAAACCTCGCGCCAGCACAGACCTCTCCCTTCGTGGACGAGAAGACGGAGCGGGCGCTTGTCAACGAGCTGTCCGGCGATCTCGCCTTCGAGCACATGCGATTGACCACGCAGTGGCACAAGCCCTCCGGCTCGGAAGGCTTTTTCGCCGTCGCGCGCTACGCGCTGGAGAAGGCGAAGGAGGCCAGTCTGGAGGACGCGCGCTGGATCGACCAGGTCAGCGACTCCGCTTCCTGGACCTGCCGGCGGGCGGAAGCCTGGCTCCTCGAAGGAGACGGTTCAGACGCGAAAGAGACGAAGCTCGGCTCCTACGCCGAGGTCGCGACCGCGATCGCCGATTACTCGCGTTCCGCTGACGTGACGGGAGAGCTCGTGGAGGTCGGGACAGGTGATCGGGCTTCCGACTACGGAGGCAAGGACGTCCGGGGAAAGATCGTCCTGGCCAACGGCAACCCGGCTCTCGTGACAGAGCAGGCCGTCTGGAAGCGCGGCGCTGCCGGGATCCTCTCCTGGTCCTCGACGCGCGTCAATCCGCTCGCCGACGCTCCGGACCAGATCTCCTGGCAGCGCGTCCCCGAGAAGGACGGACCGAACGGAGAGAAGACGACCTTCGCCTTCATCCTTTCGGCCCGCGAGGGCAAGGCGTTGTCGGACCGTCTCCGGAGAGAAGAGCTGCGGCGGGCGTCCGTGGCGAGAGGAGAAAGCGGTTTGACTCCCCTGCGGGTTCACATCGTGGTCGAGTCCGCCAGCCTTCCCGAGAAGAAGTCCGCGATGGTCGAGGCGCGCATCCGCGGGACGGACCCGTCGCTTCCCGAGGTCGTCCTCACGAGCCATCTTCAGGAGGAGAAGTTTTCGGCCAATGACAACCAGTCGGGCGTCGCCAGCATGCTGGAGATCGGGCGGGCGCTCACGCGCCTGATCGCCGATGGGAAGCTGCTGCGCCCTCGCCGCGGCATCCGGTTCTGGTGGTGCGACGAGATCCGTTCCGAGTACCGGTACTTCGCCGATCATCCCGGCGAGGAGAAGAGAGTCCTGGCGAACCTGAACCAGGACATGGTCGGCGCGAAGCAGTCCGTGGGCGGCCGTATCCAGCATCTGACGCGGATGCCCTGGTCGCGCCCTTCGTTCCTGGCCGACGTGGAGGAGAGCATCCTCGACATGGTCGTGGCGGGAAACAATGCGTACTTGCCCGCGGGACAGGCCGGGTCGGTCCCTGCCGGATCACTCTTCAGCAGGCCGATCTTCGCGCACCTGGGAACCCGTGAGCCTTTCCACGCCCGCGCCGTGCCGTACTTCGACTCGACCGATCACCTGGTCTTCGTGGATTCCTGGGTCGGCGTGCCGGGCACCACCCTGACCAACTGGCCTGACGAGAACATCCACTCGAGCGGCGACGACCTCTGGCAGATGGACGCGACGCAGTTGAAGAGAAACGCCTTCGTCGTGGCGGCGACGGCTCTCTGGCTGGCCAACGCGGGCGAACCCCAGGTGGAAAGTCTGGCGCGTTTCGTGACAGCTCGGGGACTCGCTCGAATCGCGCAGGACGTCGCGACGGCGGCCGACTGGATGCAAAAGGGAAAGGGGGAACCGATGGAGCGCTCCCGCGCTGCCCGCGGCCTCGTCGATTCCTCGACAGAGAGGGAAGCAGTCACGATCGCTTCCATCGGGGCCCTCAGTCCTCTCAATGAGATGGTCAGGTCGGATCTCGCCTGGAGACGAACCGAGTTCGAGAAAGCCGCTCGGATGATTCGCGATTCCGTCACGTTATCGGCATTGACCACGGACGGTTCCGTCTGGAACGCCGGACCCTCGGAGACCGAGCGTCGCCTGGAGAAGCGCGTACCGAAGAAGGCGGCAGAGGCGCTCGCCGACTGGCTGGCCCTTCAGAGACAGGTCACCGACAAGCGCGCCGAGGAGGCACGGCGCCGGCGGGAGGAACGCGAGGCGCTGGCGGCGAAACCGGCGAAAGCGAAAGCTGCGGCGAAGGACGCGGCGCCGCAGCCGGAGGAAAAGAGGCTCACGCCCCTGATGCAATGGGAGGCGATGAACTGGGTGGACGGCAAGACCGACGCCGCGGCGATCGCGCGGCGCGTCTGCGCGGAAGCGCTCTCGGCGGGTTCCTGGTACTACGGAGAGTGCATGCCGGAGATGGTCGAGAAGTTCTTCGAGACCCAGGCGAAGGACGGGTTAATCAGCTGGTAACGAGGGCGCTCTCCAGCGCCCTCGTAGCTATGAATTCGGCGCCGAACTTCGGCGCGCCGAATTCATCGCCAGTGCCCTTCGACCCAGAACCAGCCGTTGCGGTGGTGTCTCCACTGCCCGTGTACCCAGACGGCGGCGGCGTGCGGGCGCCGCTCCCAGTGGCCCGGGATCCAGACGTAGCTGACCCCGTCCCAACGGTGGTATCCCCGGATCCAGACGAACTCCGGCCCCGGAGCCGTGCCCTCGACCTCGACCACGGGCACGGGAGGCGCCACCCGAACGTACACGGCGCCCCGCGCGGGACGCACGACACACGAAGCCGTCAGGAAAAGTGCCGCGAGCGCTGCGCCGATCAGAACCAAAAAACGATTCTGCATTTCGACATCACTCTCCTATCAGCGTAGATTCGACATGATTCAACGCCAGTGACCCTCGATCCAGTAATAGCCCCGGCGGTGCTTGGCCCAGTGGCCGGCCTTCCAGTGAGCGCGCGCCCGGGGCCTCACGACCCAATGGCCCGGGACCCAGACGTGCGCCCTGCCGTCCCAGCGATGGTAGCCCGCGATCCAGACGTGACGCCGGCTCGGGGCGACGCCGACCACCTCCACGGCAGGCGGCGGAGGCGGCACGGGAACGTAGACACGGATCTTGACGTCCGCGATCACGGGGTTGGGCATCGCGACCAGACTGATCAGAACCAGACCGGCGAGGAGAAAGGCAAGACCACGTCCGCTTTTTCGAGTCATTTTTCCCTCCATTCTTCGACGACGAGGCCGCCAGGTTTACCGGCCCGACGCGCCCCAGCGTTTGGGCAGTCGCTAGAGCTCGCCCGAGACGACGCGCCGCAGGGTCTCGCGGTCGATATTGCCTCCGGAGAGAATGATTCCGGCCTTCTTTCCGGAGAGCTCCTCGCGAAGCTTGATCAGGCCGGCCAGACCGGCCGCTCCCGCTCCCTCCACGAGGTTGTGCGTCGTCGCGAGCAGGAGACGTACGGCTTGCGCCATCTCAGCCTCTGATACCAGCACAAATCCTGCCAGCCCGGCCTTGAGCGCCGGAAAAGTCATCTCGTAGGCGTTGCGCGTGGCCAGACCGTCCGCGAAAGTATTCGCCGATGACCCCTCGATGGGACGCCCCGCATGCCAGGAATCATGCGTCGCGGAGGCCCGCTCCGCCTGGACCGCGTAGACGGGCATCCCCGGCCGGACGGCTCGCGTCACCGTCAGCGCGCCCACTGCCTGGGAACCCCCGCCCACGCTGACGACCATGGCGTCCAAGTCCGGCTGTTCCTGGAGAATCTCCAGGGTCAGGGTCGCCGCTCCTGCGATCACCCGAGGATCGTTGGTCGAATGCACCATCGTGAATCCCCGTTCGCGAACAAGCCGCTGCGCGACTTCGAGCGACTCGTCATAGTCTCTGCCTTCCTCGACGAGCTCCGCTCCGAGGCCGCGCATCCCTTCGTTCTTCTCCGGGTTGTTACCGTAGGGCACGCAGATTGTCACTTCGACTCCAAGAAGAGAGCCCGCCCACGCGACGCCGAGCCCGTGGTTGCCGCGAGTGGCGGCGACGACGCCGCGCCTTCTGGAATCCTCCGGCAGCGCGCTCATTGTCGAGAGGGCGTTGCGGACCTTGAAGGAATTCGTCGGGTTGTGGTTCTCGTGCTTCACCCAGACGGCAACGCCGGCGCCCACGGCGGCGTCGAGCGCGGCGTAGCGGCGCAAGGGGGTCGGCGGCAGATGCGGGCGGATGCGCAGGCGCGCTTCGAGAACGTCCTGGAGGCAGATCGGCCAGAGGCTGGGAGTGTGTTCGAGGAATCCCGGCGGGGGACCTTGCGGTCCCCCGAACTCCCTGGCCGGAGAGTCGGGCGGCTTCGGGGCTTCCATCTCCCGTGACAATATAGCCTCGCCGTCTGGAAACGGAGTGCGATGCCGCGCAGAAAGAAGGCGAAGGAGGCTTCGAGAGGGCTCGCGGCGGCCGAGATTGCCGAAGGTTCTCCCCCCGCGCCCATCGCGGAGTTGCGCAAGCAGATCGAAGAAGACGGAGGATCGGTCCTCTCGACGTTTCGCGACCCGCTCGGCGGCCGCTGGCAGCTTCTCGCCGCTCTTCCTCTCGACCGCGTCGCACCCACTCCCTTCCAGCGCGACCTGTCCGAAGCGCACGTCAAGCGCTTGATCAACGTGATCGACGGCCTCGGCCGCTTCCTCGACCCGATCATCGCTGTCCGCGGCAAGGACGGAGACTACTGGACTCCCAACGGACACCACCGGCTCTCCGCGATGCGCAAGCTCGGCGCACGGTCCATCGTGGCGCTCGTGCTGCCCGAGGCGGAGATCGCCTACAAGATCCTGGCGCTCAACACCGAGAAGGCGCATAACCTGCGCGAAAGGGCGCTCGAGGTCATCCGCATGGCGCGCGACCTCGCTGGGGAAGCGCCGCTGCCGGAGAAAGACTACGCGCTCGAATTCGAGGAACCGGCGCTCCTGACGCTCGGAGTCTGTTACGAAAAGAACGGGCGGTTTCCCGGGGGCGCATACCACCCCGTCTTGAAGCGCGTGGACGAGTTCTTTGACGAGAAGCTGCCCAGGGCGCTGGAAAAGCGAGAAAAGCGTGCCGCGCTCGTCGCGCAGCTCGAGGAGGCCGTGGCTGCCGCCATCAAGGGTCTTCAGGAAAAGGGGTTCCAGAGCCCGTACCTGCGGGCGTTCGTCGTGGCCCGCATCAATCCGCTCCGCTTCCAGCGGGGAGCGAAGGCGGACTTCGAACCGATGATGGACAAAATGCTCGCCTCGGCGAAGAAGTTCAAGCCCGAATCGGTCAAGGCCGATCAGGTCGCCCGCGCGTCCGGCCCGCCGGAGGAATGAGGGAGGGAGGTCTGTCATGAGACAGGGAACACGGTCTCGGATTCTCGTCGCCGTGCTGTTCGGCGCCCTGGTCGTCCTCGCGGGAGTGGCCGCAAACGGGTCGAAACCCGGGCTGGAGCTCGCGAAGGCCCGCGCCGTGGACCTGACGCACCCCTTCGACGAGAAGACGATCTACTGGCCCAACTCTCCCTCCACCTTCAAGCTCACGAAACTCGCCGACGGAGCCACGGAGGCGGGCTTCTACTACCGGATGAACTCCTTCTGCGCGCCCGAGCACGGCGGCACGCATCTGGACGCCCCGTCGCATTTCGCCAGAGACGGAAGGACCGCCGACCAGATTCCACTGTCGCAGTTGGTCGCGCCCGGGATCGTCATCGACGTCGCGAAGCAGGCCGAGGCCAACCCCGATTACAGATTGACCGTCGCCGACGTCCGGGATTGGGAAAAGCAGCACAGCCCGGTCCCGGCCGGCTCGATTGTTCTTCTCCGCACAGGCTGGGGGAAGCGATGGCCGGATCGAAAGCGCTATCTGGGCGACGACACGCCGGGCGCGGTCGATCACCTCCACTTTCCTTCTTACGGGAAGGAGGCCGCGGAGCTCCTCGTGCGTGAGAGGCGCGTCGCCGCGCTGGGCCTCGACACCGCCTCGATCGACTATGGCCCCTCGAAGGACTTTATCGTCCACCAGATCGCCAACGGCGCCAACGTTCCCGGCCTCGAAAACATCGCGAATCTCGAGGAAGTCCCGGAGACGGGCGCCTGGATCGTCGCCCTCCCGATGAAGATCGCCGGCGGCTCGGGCGGGCCTCTCCGGATCATCGCCCTGCTGCCCTGAGATTCCGGTGGGAGTGTGCCTGAGTATTCGGGTCGCTGCGTAGAGCCCCGGTCGCGGCGCGAGGAGCCTCCGGAGCTCTCGTAGCTGAAATCTCTCGGCGCCGGTCGCGCAGCGACCGCCTGCGCCGAAAGCCGAGCCTCGCGCCGCGGGAGCGGAGCGTCTGAGCGGGATCAGGCGAGCGATCGAGGCCGCATCCGGCCGAGTCGCTCGCCGGTGCGCCGAAAGGCGCAGATCTCGCTCAGATGCGTAGCGACGGTTACGGAGCCGACGGCGCGGCGCGAACCGAAGGCGGTGAGGCGGCGACGGCGGCCGCCAGGGCGGGAGTCCACCAGGAGAGGATCCGTTTGACGTAGCCGACGGTCTCGCGGTAGGGCGGGATGCCGCCGTAAGTCTCGACGGCGTTCTCTCCGGCGTTGTAGGCCGCGAGCACGAAGTCCGGGCGGTGATCGAAGCGGTCGAGAAGCTCTTTCAGATACCGGACACCGGCGCGCACGTTGGCGACGGGATCGAAGGGGTGCGAGAGAGAGAGGCGGTTCGCGGTCGCGGGCATGAGCTGCATGAGTCCCCGCGCTCCCTTGCGCGAGACGGCGCGCGGCTGGTAGTTGGATTCGGCGCGGATGAGCGCGGAGACGAGCGAGGCATCCACGCCGTAACGTTTGGCTTCCGACGCGATGACCTTGTCGTAGGGGGTGTTGAAGAGCGGCTTGCGGTCCTCGCGGTAGGAAAGATCGTAGGCAACGGGCTCTCCGTTGCCGGCGACCTGGACCGCGACGTCGGGGACGGCGACTTCGTCGTCCACGATGCGCTCGACTCGGGAAAGATCCACGAGGTAGCTGCCTCCCCCCGGCAGACCGATCTCCAGCTCCTCTCCCACGACGCGGTAGGAGGCGGCCTTGACGACGCGACCCTCCTGGAAAATCACCAGCTCGGCCAGCGCCGCCGGCGCGGCTGCCGCGAGCACAAGAATAGCGATCAATGCCAGTCGGCCCATTTTTGCCTGGGGAACTCCGTCCCGGAGGCGGGTATTCCTGAGACCTCTCACGTCGTCATTTTGCCACGTTTGCGGCGAGCCCGGGGATGGAACTCGTCGTAGACGCGCCGCAGGCGTGAGCGGGAGACCTGCGTGTAGACCTGGGTCGTCGAGATGTCCGCGTGCCCGAGCATCATCTGGAGGGCACGGAGGTCCGCCCCATTCTCCAACAGATGGGTCGCGAAACTGTGCCGCAGCCGGTGGGGCGTCAGGCGCGAACGGATGCCCGCCAGGCGCCCATACCTCTCGATCAACTGCCAGAAGCGCTGCCGCGTCATGGCGCTCCCGCGGGGCGTCAGGAATAGAGAGGAGGACCCCTTTCGGTCGAGGCGGGGCCGCACCCGGGAGAGGTACACGGACAGCCACTTGCCCGCCGACTTGCCGAAAGGCACCAGCCGCTCGCGCCCGCCCTTGCCGGTCACCCGGAGAATGCCGTCGGACAGATCCACACGGTCGCGCGCCAGCGAAACGACTTCGGAAACGCGCAGTCCCGAGGCATAGATCAGCTCGAGCATCGCCCGGTCGCGCACGCCGAGCGGCCGCCCGCAGTCCGGAGCTTCGAGCAATGCATCGACCTCCTCCTCGCTCAAAGTCTTCGGCAGGGAGAGGCCGGTCTTGGGATTGACGAGGTCGGCCGTCGGGTCCTGCTCAAAGCCCAGATACGCGCCCGCAAATCCATAGAAGCCTCTGACAGCCGACAACGCGCGGGCCGCGGAACGGGCCGAAAGGCCGCGGGACTTCAGATCCTTCATGTAACGCGAAAGATCCTCCCGGCGCGCGCGAGTCGCGGAGAGCCTGGACCTCTCGAGCCAGTGACCGAAGGCTTCCAGGTCGCCGCGATAGGCCTTCAGGCTGGCCGGAGAGAGTCCTCTTTCGACGGCGAGGTGATCCAGATAAGTCGGCAGATGCCGCTCCAGGAAGTCCCCGCTGCCTTGGACCTTGGACTTTGAACCCTGGACTCTTCTCACCGCGCTGTGGCGGCGGAGGAGAGGCTCGAGACGACGCTCAGAATCTCCTCGTCCGAAAGCACCCGGTCGCTCTCCTTCGCCCGGAGGAAAATGGCCTCCTGAAGCTCCGGCCTCGGCTCGATGCCGTGGTTCTCCAGCCAGCAATGCACGTTCGAGAGGCCGCTCATGGGACCGACCTCGATGACTTGCTTGCGCCCGACCATGCTCGCGGGAACGCCCGAGTAGACCCGGTCCGCCAGCCAGTCGTCCCCTTTCTTGCGCGCCTTGATGATCGCGGCCGCGTGGACGCCGGTGCCGGTGCGGAAGGCATCTCGCCCGACGACGGGATAGTTGTCGGGGATGCGAACGCCGGTTGCCTCGGAAACCGCCGCGCAATAGTCGTTCAATCGCGTCAGGTCACGGTCGATCCATCCCAGAAGCTGCAGGTTGACGAGCAACTGGTCCATCGGCGTGTTGCCGACTCGCTCTCCGATCCCGAGCGCGCAACCATGGACCCGGTGGGCGCCCGCCTCCAGCGCCCAGATGGCGTTGGTGACTCCGAGACCCCGGTCCTGGTGCCCGTGCCAGTCCACCTTGACCTCGGGGTTGATCTCTCTGACGAGGTCCGAGACGAAGCGGATCAGGTTCTGAACGCCGTTGGGCGTGGCGTGTCCGACGGTGTCGCAGACACAGACGCGGCCGGCTCCCGCCCGGATCGCGGTCGTGTACATCTGCCGGATGTGGTCCGGTTGTGCGCGGATCGTGTCCTCGGTCACGTACATGACGGGAAGGCCTTCGCGCACGGCCAGTGACACGGCTTCTTCCGTCATGCGCAGCATGCGGCCGAGGTTCCAGTCCTCGGCGTACTGCCGGATCGGCGAAGAGCCGATGAAGCAGGCCACCTCGATCGGGATCCCCACCTTCTGCGAAATCTCGATGATCGGGACAATGTCGGCCGCGACAGTCCGCGCCGCGCAGTTGGGGCGCAGCTTCATCCGGGCATCCGCGATCTCGCGCGCCAGCCGCGTGACCGTTCGCACGACGTGAGGCCCCGCTCCCGGCAGGCCGATGTCCGCGGAATCGATGCCGAGAGCCTCGATCAGGTGGAGGATCTCGAGTTTCTGCTCGACGGGAGGGCTCTTGACCGAGGGGGACTGCAGGCCGTCGCGGAGCGTCTCGTCGTCCAGCTCGACTTTCCCCCGGGCCGGGGAGACCGCCCCTCCGGCTCGGTTCCAGTCATAGATCAGGTCGGATTCCGGCGGATGCACGGCCACCTCCCGTGGTGAGTCTATTCCTCGCCGCGGAAGAGATCAACGGTCCGCATCGCGCCGTGCAGAATGTAACCGGAGGGGGGATGGTCGCGCCATTTGAAAAGGTAACCGGCGTATCCCGCCGTCGAAAATGTAACCCTGGGGCTGATCGTCGCGCCATCGAAAAGGTAACCCGAGGCGGCGCGGGTCTCAGGGAAGGGACAGAGAATGGGGCGAGGATCGAGGTGGGAGTCCGTGTGATTTTCTTTCGGTATCGGGATTCATCGGGCGAGCAGAAGAGTCGGATCCTGGAGGAGTTCTGCCGGGTCTGCGGGTACAACCGCAAGGCGGGCCTGCAGCGTCTTCTCCGCCCTCTATGCCCTTGCCTCGTGCGCGGCCTCAGCCGGCCGCACCCGGACCTTCACCTCCACGCGCGAGCCGAGCCGGTTGATGATGGACATCAGGCGATCCACCGTGAACCGCCCGAGATCCGCGTTGCGGATGCGCGAGAAGTCGGCTGCGGCAATTCCCGTGCGGCCATGCGCGGCCCGCACGCTCAAGCCTTCCCGGTCCAGCGCCTTGATGATTTCGGCGGCCAGGATTGCCTTGAACTGCTCCGCGTCCGCGTTCTTATGCCCAAGGTCGCGGAACACACTGCCGCTTCCTCGCACCACTTCCAGCTTTTCGCTTTTCATTGCAACATCTCCTTCAGTGCCAGGCAAATCGACCTGGCCCCTTCCGGGAACGTCTCGAATTCCTTCAGCGCCGCCCTTATCCATGAAACGGGTTTCCGGATCACGGCCATCCGCTATTCCATACCACTCATATAGACATGTTGTCATATTTGACAACAGCTGTCAAGGAAGCGTTTGGGCGCTCGCCGTCCTTTGTCGTTGGCGGGTGGTGTCGGAGTTTGAACCGAGAACCCGATGTCGGCCGGGTCGCCGAGCGCGGACGTGTGCTCCATCACGGTCGCCCGGGCGGCCGCGAACCTACGCGCACCCCAGGCCCGAGGACCCGCTCGCGCCAATCACTCGCCTCACGATCCGCGAAGAACATCGACAGACCGCCCCTAAGCGTTCCGTGAGCTTCAGACTGCCGGTCGCGCCCCCGCAGTGCCACCCACAGCCCCCTCTACGCCTCGGCCATGCGTCACCCGGTTTCGCCGCCCGAAATCGAAGTTCCTATCCCTATCCTCGCGCCCGCCCGCTCGACGGCGTTCGGCAGGAAGAGCGACAGGATCGCCGAGATCGAAGCGAATCCCGCGCCCGCGATCCCGAGCCCCGCCAGCGCCGCCAGGATATCCGCCAGAGTCATCGCACCCTCCCGAGCCCGTCTGGGCTCTTGCAGAGGGATACCCGCGTGGGTGCGAAAAGGGTTCACGGAAGCGCCGGTTGAACCTCGCGACAATATTTCGGCGGGATTAGAATTGGCGGCGGCGTAGAGCAGCGCCAGCCAGTCGCCTCGGGCCGCTGGCTGGTGACAAGCTACTTGGCACTGTGGAAAGCCAGCCGAACAGCCTGCGACGGGCCGGCGGGGACCAGCAATACCGACCCGCAGTCACAGTCCAAGGGTAGAAGCCGGGTTCTCGGTCCACGGTACCTCTCCGTCGAATCAGAACCTTGACTGCTCGACGGCGACGTCAGGTACCGCCGGGAGGGGACCCACCTGGAGCGCAAGGATCCCCAGATCATCGGCGGCGATGTCAAGGTTTCGCAGCCGCAGTCACTGTTAGCCCATCCAGGAGCGATCATTCGGGCCGACCCTTTGCAGAAATCAATCTGGATCTCCTCCGCTTGACAAGAGAGAAGCACGGAGCGTATGGTTTGGCTAGCTGGAGCTGACCGTCTCAATGGGCTCGCCGCCACGTACTGCCATGGGTTTGGCGCAACGCTCCCCCAAGAGATCGCTGGGGCTTCCTTCCTCCACCTCATCCGGGTCGTGGACTCGTGCCGATCGTACTTCGCGCCAATATCCAGACCATGAGCACCGTAGGAGTCGAATGACGAGGTCACCCCACCGACCATTCCGATCCCCGTTCCTCCTCTATCCAGCCTTAGCTCTGCTCCTGATGCTTTCCTCTGAGAATGCTTTCACTCAGGCGTTGGACGTCGGCGCCGAGTCCGTTGAGAAGTACAGCAGATGTGGTTGTGACTCGGGGAACCTGAGCTACTGCAACGACCAGGCGAAGAAGTTCATCAACAAGATCGACAACTGGCATACGCGCAAGTTCTGGTACAAAGACGCAGACGCTTGGAACAGCGATCTGGTCGAGGATCAGCTTGGGGTTGGGGGCACCGACTTTCCCTATGGCGACAACGTACAGATTCTGCTGATCTCCGGCCACGGAGGCTTGGACGACTCCACCTTTTCAGGCTATCTCTGCAAGCAGAGCGGCTATGACTTCTGCAACTTCAACACAGGCAGGGCCTTCCTGGGCGAGAACCCGGGCCAGCAGAATTCCCAGCATCCCGGAAGACTGCGCTTCCTGATCCTCTGCACCTGCCATTCAGTCGACAAGACGAAGGCGCCCGCCGTCTGGATGCCGGTCTTCTCGCGGGGAAAAGACCTGATGTACGTGATGGGCTATACGGGCACGTCCGTAGACAGCGAAACCACGGACGAGGTTCCCGAGGATTTCGCCCGCAAGGCCGCAGGTTCCAAGTGGAGGCTGAAGAAAGCTTGGTTCTGGGCGATCGAAGACTGGTGGGCGGACGATACGGGAGCGTTGATCAGCCGCGGTTCCACCGAGGCCGAAGCGATAGGCAATCGGGATCACATGAAGCTCGATTGGGATCCGCCTTCGACTTGCAGTTGGCCGCCCATCTGGGCGGCCTGGTCGTGGCATGACGGATAGCCCGTGACTCGACCCTCAAAGGAACTCCGAGTGGCAACCCTTCTGCTGCTATGCGGCGCGGTTCCGCTCACGTCGGCCGAGATACGCTTTGCGGAAGCTGTCCGGGCGGCCGCGCCGGAAAAGCCTCTCGCCGCCAAGCCCGTTCCTTCCTTTGGAGTCGTGCCTTTTCGATTCGACAAAGCCGCTGCGTCCCTCAAGGCGGAAGACGTTGCCCGGACGAATCCTGTCGCGAGATCCCTGCGAGCACAGAAGCTCGAATCTGCGGAGACCGATGAGGATGTGATTTTCTCGGCGGGGCCATTGGAATTCTGGGTGAACAAAGCCACGGGCTCCGAGATCCTCCTGAATCTCGACCGATATGCGGAGGCCGAGCCGCAGCAGGAGCCCATCGCGGATGCCGTCCTCGTCCGGCGCGCGACGGAATACGTCAGGTCCCATCTGGCCGATATCGACTCGCGAGAGGTCCGATTCCTGAAGATCAAGCGGCAGATGGACTCGGCGGGTCAAGTGGATGCTCGCGGCCAGCCCACGGGGGAGATCAAGGAACGTGTGGCGAACCACATTGTCATCTTCGAGCGCGTCATCGGGCAGATACCGGTGGTGGGTCCGGGCGAGAAGATCCGTGTTTACTTCGCCTCCAACGGCGATGCGATTGGCCATTCGAAGATCTGGCGGCGGCTTGGAAAAGCCGCTCTGAGGCGCCCAGTACTTCCGGCGGAGGCGGTCCGAGAAGCGTTCGCCGCAGCCCATGAGAAGGACCCCGGTCCGGGGATCTATGTGGACCGGATCTATTTCGGCTACTACGCCGCGGGGCGGTATACGAGGCAGGACACCCTCTCACCGGTGTACATCCTTGGATACACCTATGGACCCTACTCCAAGCGGGTTCTCGAGATCTTCGACGCTTATACCGGGAAGGTCTTACAACCGATTGACGAAGGACCAGCGGACACAAGGGTCGGGAAACAATAAAGGTGGGGCGCGATGTCAGTTCGCAGCCCTCGAGATGCCGAAACTGGGCCTGCGCAAACCTCTGCTCGCCACGCAGCACCCGGCCATGGCTCTCCGCGTCCTCGTACGGCTGTTGCGAGTTGGCGCAGGATCTTCGCCTCGATCGCAAGATCGGCAAACTCATCAAGGATTTGCAAGTGCCTTAATACATGGAGGCGTGCCTGACCCCAAAATGATCTGATGAAGCAGGCCACCTCGATCGGGATCCCCACCTTCTGCGAAATCTCGATGATCGGCACAATGTCGGCCGCGACAGTCCGCGCCGCGCAGTTGGGGCGCAGCTTCATCCGGGGCATCCGCGATCTCGCGCGCCAGCCGCGCGACCGTTCGTACGACGTGAGGCCCCGCTCCCGGCAGGCCGATGTCTGCGGAATCGATGCCGAGGGCCTCGATCAGGTGGAGGATCTCGAGTTTCTGCTCGACGGGAGGGCTCTTGACCGAGGGGGACTGCAGGCCGTCGCGGAGCGTCTCGTCGTCCAGCTCGACCTTCCCCCGGGCCGGGGAGACCGCCCCTCCGACTCGGTTCCAGTCGTAGATCAGGTCGGATTCCGGCGGATGCACGGCCACCTCCCCTGATGAGTCTATTCCTCGCCGCGGAAGAGATCAACGGTCTGGGCGCTCGCCATCCTCTGTCGTTGCGGGTGATATCGGAGTTGAACCGAGAACCCGATGTCGGCCCGGTCGCCGAGCGCGGACATGTGCGGCGGCCACGACGAGGAGCCCGCAGAGGCCGTCGATGCACTGGACTTCGTGGCCCGCGTGCTGGCCCACATCCCCGATCCCCGCCGCCACCTCGTCCACTACTACGGCGCGTACCCAACGTGGCGCGGGGTAAGGCGAAGGCCAGCGGCTGCGCCGCCAAGGCGCAGCCCCTCGCGGCAGGACCGGGCGGGGAGCCGCCGCCACCGTCCCCAGCTCTGGCCGCCCTGCGCCGCCGATGGGCCCAGCTCATCCGAAGGGTCTACCAGATCGATCCGCTCGTCTGTCCCCGCTGCCGAGGCGTCATGCGCCTGGTCTCCTTCATCACCCAGCCGCGTCTGATCCGCCGCATCCTGGAACACCTCGCCGGGCGCGCCGGGAGCGGGCCCCACCTGCGGCACCCGGCGCTGTCCCTGTCATCCCCTGATCCCTATCGAGCGGCCGCCATCGCCACGGTGGCCGGGCAGGGTCGAGATGCGTCTCAATCGCGATCCGCTGGCACCGACCACTCGCCTCAAGGTCCTGGAAGGACATCGAGACAGGCCCCACCTGGACGCGCCGTGAGCCTTCGGCTGCCGCTTGCCCCGCGCCGCAGTGCCACCCCACGGCCCCTCCACGCCCCGTCTGTGCTGCCACCCGGTTTGACGCCCGAAATGGAAGTTCCTATCCCCGGGCGTGATTGACCCCGTTCTCCTCATCGGCCTATACTCCGCCTCTGTCGCGAGACCGACGAAGGAGAGTTCCATGCGTCGCATTTCTCTCGTCACCCTCGTCCTTACCCTCTTCACGCTTCTAACCGTGTGTTACGCGCAGTCTGCCAACGCTAACGTTAATCACCAGCCCACACTCACGCCACAACAGAGCGATACCACGAACGGATTGATTGCCGTAAGCCCCGTGAATTCTCGTGTGGTCTGGGCCAGCGGCAGGAACGGAACCTTTACCAAGACAACCGATGGCGGCAAGACTTGGCATTCCGGCGTCGTGCCCGGCGCCGAAACACTCCAGTTCCGCGACGTACAAGGCGTGAGCGACAAAGTCGCCTATCTGCTCTCGATCGGCACAGGCACTGATGCCCGTATCTATAAGACCCAAGACGGGGGCGCCAACTGGACGCTGCAGTTCCAGAATCAGGATCCGAGCGCCTTCTACGATTGCTTCGCCTTCTGGACTCCGACACGCGGTCTGGCTCAGAGCGATTCCGTCAATGGACGCTTCCCCGTGATTCTCACCCGTGACGGCGTCAATTGGGAGGATATCGGCGATCGCCTTCCGACGGCGCTGGCCGGAGAATCATCGTTCGCTTCCAGTGGGACCTGCGTGGCCACTCAAGGCGAACGTCGCGCGTGGATCGTCACTGGCGGCGCCGCCAGGGCTCGCGTGCTTGCCACCACCGACGGCGGCAGCACATGGGCAGCCTACGACACACCCGTTACTCAGGGCACACCCTCGTCGGGCATCTTCTCCGTTGCCTTTCGCGACGCCCAGCATGGATTCATTGCCGGTGGTGAACTCGATCCCGCTCTACCGAACGTGCATCGAGCCGCGCGTTCTGGCGATGGTGGAAAAACCTGGCAACTGACCACGGAGCCGCCTTCCATTGGCACAATCTACGGCTTGAGTTATGCAGGCAAGTCCGGCGTCGGCGAAGACGCGAATAGCGGCAAAGATGGAGACGAGGGTGGTCGCGCAACCGGCAGCCGCACCGTGGTGATCACCGGACCGGGAGGTTCGGCGTGGACGGGCGACGAAGGCGATACCTGGTCGGTACTGCCCGGTCTCACGGGATACTGGGCGGTCGCGTTCGCCAATCAAGAGACCGGTTGGTTCGTTGGGACTGGAGGCGAGATCACCAGGATCGACTTCTGACGCCGAGCTTACTTATAGCCGCCTCGCGGGGCGGCTTATTTGTTTTCCTTTAGCAGGCTGCTTCGACTTCTCGGTACCGAGCCGGCCTCCCGAGCAAACCAGGCGGCGGTTTTTCCCAAAATCTGCTGCTCCTAGCCGCGCATCCCCTCGCCTCAGCCGCCGCAGTTCCTCCCTCCTCCGTCGTCACTCCGTCGCTGCGACGCCCCTCATCCAGGTCGGCCTGGCACACCCAGTTGCGGATCGCCTGCGCCGACGTCTCAAACTTCCCCGCCAGCTCCTCCGGCCTCCGCCCCGAGCGAACCAGCTACACCATCCGCCGCCGAAACTCCGCCCGGTGGGGCGCGTGGCACCTCGGCATCGTGTACTCCTTCTCTCCCAAGTCAAAAAGTATCCACGGAACCGGGGCACTCCGGTGTTGACGCCCGAGGCGGGTGATGCCGCCACCACCTCATCGCGGAGCGTCTCGTCGTCCAGCTCGACTTTCCCCCGGGCCGGGGAAACCGCCCCTCCGGCTCGGTTCCAGTCGTAGATCAATTTGGATTCCGGCGGATGCACGGCCACCTCCCGTTACTCTATTCCTCGCCGCGGAAGAGATCGTTACGGGTGATATCGGAGTTGGACCGAGAACCCGATGTCGGCCCGGTCGCCGAGGGCGGACATGTGCTCCGTCACGGTCGGCCGGGCGGCGAGACGGCGCGACAGGTCCCGCTCGAGTCCGAGCGCGACCTCCATTCCGGCCCTGGAAACCGCGCCCAGACCCGCCTTGCGAAACGGGCTCTGCTCGTACGTCACCGAGGCGCCCATCCGCGTCGCGGAGCTCAACCGATAGGCGGCGCCGATGAAAAGCCTTCCGACGGAGGATGGAGAGATTCCCAGCGGAGCTTTCCAGCTTCCCACAAAGACGATGCCGGCTTCCCCTTGGAGAAGCCACCGCCTTCCGGGACGCGCCACGAAGAGGCGAAGGCCTCCGTCCCAGCTCCCCGAGCCGTTGTAGTCGCGAGCGGAGCCCGTCGGCGCTTTGAGAGCCAGGTCGAGGCCGTAGCTCATGCCGCCCCGGAGTGCCAAAGGACGCCAGGAAAGAGCCGCGGAAACATCGCCGACTCCGGCGCGTGGCCTTCGCCCGTCGAACGTCATGGTCCCGTTGGAGGGCTGGAACATCAGGACAAAACTTCCGTTGGGAAAATGCGCCCGCCCTGCCTGGCCCAGACCGAACGCCCGGTGAAAAGATGCTATGAAGCTGTCGAGCGTGAAGGCGTCGTGAGAGACGTAAGGGATCTCGACGGTCAGGGAGAAACCCCGAGCGAGGCCGACGCGGCCTTCGACAGAGGTCCGGAGGACTTCTCCATCCACAAACCACACCGTCTCCTGGGGAAAGCTCTGATGAATCCTGTCGGCCTCGTCGGACCGGAAGGGAGTCCCGGGAGGTCCCAGCTCCTAATGAACTTTGGGAGCGTGCCAGCTGTGCGAGAACGTATTCGCATAGGCCGTCGCGAGGGTCCATTCCGATTCCCCGCGTTCCATCGGGCGAGTGTCGGCGGGGCCGAAGAAGAAGAAGGGGACGTGCAGGACGTAGAGACTTCTCTGGCCGAATCCGGGACCCCATGCGGACTCCTCTTCGGCCTGAGCCGCCAATGGACATGGGGCGCAGACCAGACAAAGGGGCACCAGGATCGCGAGAAGAACGGAATCGTGTTTCAGATGAGCCTAGCGGCCGGTGAATCGGGGGGGACGTTTCTCCAGGAAGGCTTTCATCCCTTCCTTCATGTCTTCGGTCGAGGTGCAGAGGCCGAACAGCGTGGCCTCGTAGGAGAGCGCCTCGGGCAGCGGCATCTCGATTCCGCGGCGGATGGCCTCCAGCGCGTAACGGCATGCGATCGGCCCGTTCTTGGCGATCGCCAGCGCCAGTTCCATCGCCGCAGCGAGGGCCTGCCCGGGAGCGACGACGCGGTTGACCAGGCCGAGTCTTCCCGCTTCGGCCGCGGTCAAGCCTTTCTCCGCCGTCAGGATGAGCTCCGCCGCCTTCGCCTTGCCGAGCAGGCGCGCCAGGCGCTGCGTCCCGCCGTATCCGGGAAGGATCCCGAGGGACGTCTCCGGAAGACCCATCTTCGCGTTCTCGGAGGCGACCCGCATCGTGCAGGCAAGCGCCAGCTCCAGCCCTCCCCCGTAGGCGTAACCATTGATTGCCGCGATCGAAGGGATCGGCAGGTTCTCCAGCCGGTCGAGCACCGCCTGGCCGCGCCAGGCCTGTTCACGGCCTGCGAGCGGCGTCAGCCTGGCGAGCTCGTTGATGTCCGCCCCGGCGATGAAGGCCTTTTCTCCCGCGCCCGTGATGATCAGACATCGTAGATCCGGCTCGTTTTGCGCGTCCGCGAGTTGGCCATCGAGCGTTTCCAGCACCGCCGCGTTCAACGCGTTCAGTTTCTCGGGCCGATCCACCGTCAGCGTGCGGATTCCCTCGTGCGTCTCGACCCGAACCGGCTCGCCCGTCATTTCGTCTCTCCGTACTCGTAGAACCCGCGGCCGGACTTCTTTCCGAACCGGCCGGCAAGCACCATGCGCTTCAAGAGAGGCGGAGGCGCGAAGCGCTTCTCCCGATACTCGTTGAACATGATCTCGGCGATGGCGTAGGTCGTGTCGAGGCCGACGAAATCGAGCAGGCGCAAGGGCCCCATCGGATGCCCGCATCCGAGCTCCATCCCGCGATCGATGTCTTCCTTCGTCCCCACCCCCTCTTCCAGCGCGCGCACGGCGTCGAGCAGGTACGGAACGAGCAGGCGGTTGACGACGAATCCCGAGTTGTCATTGGCGCGGATCGGTTCCTTGCCGAGCGACCTGGCGAAGTCGAAGACGGTCTTCTCCGTCTCCTCCGAGGTCGCGATCGTCCGCACGACTTCGACCAGCTTCATCACCGGCACGGGATTGAAGAAATGGAGTCCCGCGAATCGGTCCGGACGGC
>WNGB01004962.1_pt1 | contig 20578 bp, 17 predicted proteins | sample 5400681 | NCBI WGS metagenome assembly WNGB01 (sample SAMN13153367, study PRJNA577476) | soil metagenome | isolation source: 115 cm soil or saprolite under grassland replicate 2 | place: USA:California | collected 2016-06-15
CAGCCACTCGCAATCCTTGACGTCGGTCTTGCGGCCGAGCACCTGCTTGACGTGGTGTGCATTCACCAGCAGGAGCTCGACCTGGTCCTCGAGCAGGTTCCAGATCGACTTCCAGTACACACCCGTCGACTCCATCGCCACGTGCGTGACCTGGCACTCGGCGAGCCAATCGGAGAGCTCGAGCAGATCGGCGGTCATGGTGCCGAAGGTGCGGACCTCCTTGTGCGGCAGCCGACCTCCAGGCGTGATCACGCACGCAACGACGGTCTGCTTGTGGACGTCGAGTCCGCAGCAGCGCTCGTTGACCACCTCCATTGGCAGATACCCCCGTTCAGGTGGTCGAGCGGGATGCCTCTTGTTCACAGAGTTTGCTGTGCGTGCTTCCCTGACGGGAGCAACAATCGGTGGTACCTCGGGGCACCCTGGTCATATTAAGAGCGGGCTCGCAGCACCAATCAGTCCGTCGACCTGTTTTCACTCGGGCCACCAGGGACAGCGTAGCGCCGCAGAACGGCTATTTCATGTCCCGGTGGTCGCCACACCGGCGATGACGATTAAGAGTCAGCCGGTCCGCAAGTGCGGCAACTCGATAGGAATGTCGATCCACAGCTCGTCGTCGAGCTCACCGTCACCGAGCCCAGAGATATCTGTTGACCCACCAGTAGAACTGTATTCGTTTAACGTAGTTGCCTTCCCGAGGGTCAGGCGACAAGGGCGTCTAGTGCAGCAATCCGTGCAGCAACCGGGCTGCATCTGCGTGCGCTTCGGTGCGTCCAAAGCCGCAGCAGGGCGTGGGTTTCCAGTTCGCAGTGCGTCATTGTGCGTCGCACCGCAGCGGTGCAACAGATTCCCCCCTTCCGCAGACCTTCTGCACCTCACGTCAAGTTGACCGAATTGTGAGTTCAAGAGCGCCCGGCGTCGGCCGTGTCGCGCGTTTTCTGTCGCAATTCCTGTAGCAACGGGGTAGAAGCCCTCACGCATCTGCTCGAGTGCGGCGTTCGATCCCAAGCGCTGCGCAGCAGCGTGTAGCCGCGTGCCGGGTCGCCGTAGCGGGCACTGGTGTCCGACGCTGACCACCCTCCAAGTACTTGCTTACTGGTCAGTCACGGTATCTCGACGTCTTCGAACGCAAACGCCGCGACGTTCCGTTCGGTGAGTTCAGTTGATGTTGGCGTACGCGGCACTGCTGACCGCCGCTCTGGCGCGCTGGCGGTCGGCCAATGCTCCCAGCTGGTGGCGGACCGACTGACATTGCGCAACGCCGGCGGCGACGTGCAGATCCAGCTTGGTCCGGCCTTCTGTCGCGGCGCGCAGGCGACCTGTACTACAGGCCGAGCGAGCCCACTTTCTCCGAACCCAGGCGACAGGTCGGAGCTGCAGGCACTTGACCCTGCCTCAAACGCCACACCAGAACAAGGAGGTTTTTCATTCGCAAGGTCGTGCTCTGCCAGTTGCGCTCACGCGGGGCCCCGCGTGAGACGCTCCAGACGACGCGACCGCGCTCTGGCTCGACCATCGGACCGTCCGGTCTCACTTGTCGGCAGTGTAGCCCGGTACGCGGCAACCGGAACGCGCCGCGCCAAAGCGTGTGGGAATCCGCGGTAGGAACGCGGCAGGTTTTCGGCAGGAAACGTATTGTTCGCACGCCAACGGGGTGGCGTCATGGTCCGTGAGTCCGCGAGCAGGGAGGATATGATGAGTCTGTCGAGCATCGCGATACCGCGTGAAACCAGGGTCCCCGGGCGGCTGAGCCTCTTCGGGGCAGCGGCCGTCCTCGGCGCGCTGGGTGGCATCTACTGGAACAGAGGCGCCGCCGGCGACGCCTACTACGGCTTCCTGCAGGTCTTCCTCGACCCGAGGGCGCAGATCGCCGGCCTAGGGATCGGGATCGCCCTAGCCTTCTTGGCCGGGTTCGTCCACGTCGTCCAAATCTGCTACCTGCCGGCCGCGCTCTCAGCGCTGCCGCTGGCCCAGGTCGCGCGCGACCGGCGCGAGTGGCTGCGGATCGCCGCGGTGTTGACCGTCGCGATGGTGGCGGTGACGGCGCTCTGGGGCGCGATCGTCGCCGGAGGTGGCGGCGCGCTCGCCGGGTCGATCACGCCACGGAACATGTCCAGCGTCCTTAAGCCGACCATGGTCGTGGTGGGCGGACTGATGCTCGTGGTCGCGCTCGGCGAGCTCGGCCTGGTCCGCAGGATCCTGCCGGTGATCCACCCGGCCGCGCCGGTCGCCGCCGACGGTGGCCCCTACCGGCGCGCCGCGATCCTGGGCGCCACCCTGGCCGCGACCTTCGGGATTATCTGCCCGCTGCCGCCGTACCTGGGGCTGCTCCTGTACGTCGCCGCGATCGGCAGTGTGGGCTACGGCGGCCTGGCGCTCGGCACGTACGGGCTGGGTCTGGCCGCGCCGATCGCGCTTGGCGGTCTCGCCATGCTCCCGGCGACCCGCTCTGCCCGTTTCGTCGCCTGGGTGCAGGCCAGACACGACGCCATCCACCTCGTCCAGGGCGTCGTCTTGGCGTTCGCCGGGGCTGCGGTCGTGGCCTTCTTCTGGGTCCGCTACGCCGTGCCGGCCGCGTAGCGAGGCCGCCGCGCGGTGGTCCGGCCCGGCGACCGGCCGCGTACCGGACCACCGCACGAGGAACTCATCCATCGGGACGAAGTGCTCCGCACGCAGACCTATGGCCCGTGATCGGCTCACACGCCCCGGGCCGGGCTCGGCTGGGCGGCGCTCACGGCGGTCCTCGGCGGCCGTCGTAGCGCTATCGCCTGGCTGCCGGTTGGTCACGCGCGCCCCGATAGCCTGCCCGAGCGAGGCGATCGAGCTTTGGGAAACGGACAGACGGCGTTCAGGCAGGAGCCCCCGGCTCCTGGACGGCGCCCGGCGCGGTCGAGGCACCGTCCTCGGACATCGCGTAAGTGATCGCCTGCTCCAGCCCCATGGATCGGCCCTCCTGCCAGACGGCCGCCGCGCCCGCGTCGCCCAGCGCCGCGCGGGCGGGTCCCAGCCAGCGCTCGAGCCTGGTTTTGTCGACCGGCGCCACAGGCGAACCGATTGTGTCGCGCAGCGCCGCCGCGGCGCCAGCAAGCCGTAATGCGGAGGCGGCCCGGCCGTGCATGGCGGCCAGCATGGCCAGCCCCTCGAGCGAGTAGGTGATGCCGAGCGTGTGCCCGAGGACACGGAAGACCTCCAGCGCCTCATTCAGCGCACCACGCGCTGTAGCGTTGTTGCCCTCCTCACAGGCCACCGCGCCCAGCTGGCAAAGGACGTGCGCGGTGCCCCATGCGTCGCCTACCCGCCGGAATAGCGTGAGCGCCTCGAGCAGGCGTTCGCGCGCCGCGGCGTACTCACCCAGCGCTCGGTCCACGCGCGTGTGGTTGAAGAGCGTCAGCGCGGTGAGCCACCCGGCGCCCAGCTCCCGGGCGATCTCCAGACCTTCGGCGAGGGCGCGTTGAGCCGCTGCGTAGTCGCCCTCGCGGGCGGCCGCGTCCCCCATCACACGCAGCGCGTAGGCGACGCGCCAGCGGTCGCCCACCTCGCGCGCCAGGGCGACGCTCTCCCCGCAGAGTGTCCGCGCCGTTCGGTAGTCGCCGCGTTGGATGGCGAGGCTGCCGGCGCCGGTGAGTGCCTTCGGCCGGGCCCAAGTGATCGATGGCGCGGGCATGGCGAGGAGCTCCTCCAGCCATGCCCGGCCCTCGCTGAGGAGCCCGTGCAGGTACCAGAACCACTGCAGCGCGCCACCCATCGGCAGGCCCGGCTCGGCCTCGCCGCGCCCGATCCACCAGCGCAGCGCCGCCCGCAGGTTGCCGTGGTCGCGCTCGAGGCGGTCCAGCCAGGCGATCTGTTGCGGCCCCCGCAGTTGCGGCTCGGCCTGCTCGGCCAGCGCCAGGTAGTAGTCCGCGTGCCGCCGTCGGGTCGCCTCCGCTTCCCCCAGCCGTCCTTCGGAGCCGTCCCCGGCGGGTGCGGCCAGCCGCTCCAGCGCGTACTCACGAATCAGCTCCAGCATCCCCACCCGCGGCTCGCCGTCCGGCGTCGTCCGCTGCCACAACAGGCCCTTGTCGACCAGCGACGCGAGGCCGTCCAGGACGCCGATCTCCAATTCGCCAGCCGGATCGCCGACCGCCTCCGCCGCCGGCAGCGTGCACCCGCCCGCGAATACCGCCAAGCGGCGGAAGAGCGCCTGCTCAGCCGGGTCGAGCAGGTCGTGGCTCCAGTCGATCGCGCCCCGCAGCGTCCGCTGCCGGGCCGGCAGATCGCGGGCGCCGCCGGTTAGCAGCGGCAGCCGCGGCTCCAGGCGCGCGAGCATGGCCGCCGGCGGCAGGAGTCGGCTGCGTGCCGCGGCCAGCTCGATCGCCAGCGGCAGCCCGTCCAGCCGTCGGCAGACCTCGGCGACCGCCGCGGCGTTCTCCTCGGTCAGCGCGAATCCGGGCTGGACGCCCCGGGCGCGGTCGGCGAACAGGGCCACCGCCGGCGACCCGGACGCCCGGGCGGCGTCAACCGGGCCACCGGGATCGGGCAGCGGCAGCGGGGCGACGGGCAGCTCGCGCTCGCCCCGGACGCGCAGCGCGGCCCGGCTGGTGACCAGCGCCCGCAGGCGTGGGCAGGCCTCGAGCAGCTCGGCCACGCGCGCCGCGGCGCCGAGCACCTGCTCAAAGTTGTCCAGCACCAGCAGCAACTCCGTCCCCTGGAGCGTCGCCTTGAGGACGTCGACGAGCGGCCGGCTGCCTGCCTCGCGCACCCCCAGCGCCTGCGCGATCGCGGGGACCACGAACGCGGCGTCGGCGACCGGCGCCAGGTCGACGAAGACCGCCCCGCCTTCGAAGCGGCCGGCCAGGGCCGTGGCCACCTCGACCGCCAAGGGGGTCTTGCCGGCGCCCGGCGGGCCGGTCAGCGTGAGGAGACGGCCTATCTCGAGCTGGCGCGCGACCTCGGCCATCTCCTGGTCCCGCCCGTGGAAGCTCGTCAGCGGCGTGGGCAGGCGCCCCGGCGGGGGGGCGGGGCGCGCGATCGCCCCGTGGTCGGACGCGGGCTCACGCCCGACCGGCGCCGCGTCGTTGGCCGGCGCCGCTGCCCTCTCGGCGTTCGCCAGCCCCGCCCGCACGAGCGAGGCTACCGCCGCGAGCGCGCGGCGGTGGTCGCGGTAGTACTCGCTGCTGCTGAGGGCCAGCTGCTGCTGCACCGCCGCGACATCGAGCGCCTCGACGTAGCGCAGCACGAGGATCCGGTGGCCGCGCCACGCGTGCGGGCCGCCCGCCGCACCGGACGGCGCGCGGAGCGCCTCGACCGCGTCGAGCAGGTGCTGCCGGAGGAGCTTGCCGGCGGCCGCGGCCGGCGCGCCCGGGCGCGCCGCGACCCGCCCCGCGAGGGGGTGTGTCTGGAGGTAGGGCAGGTCGTGCAGGTGCGCCAGCGCGTCGCGCACCTGCTGGATCAGGTCGGCGTCGGATGCCCCGCTGGCCGCGAGCTCCGAGCGGGGAACGATCGAGACGACGCGACCGCGCTCTGGCTCGGCCATCGGACCGCCCGGTCTCCTGGTCGGCAGTATACGAGCGCGCCTCCCGCATCCACACGCTCCCTCGACCGAGGACGGCGGATTCCCGGCAGGAACGCGGCAGGTCCGCGGGAGGAAACGCCTTGTTCGCGCGCCACCCGGCTGGCCTCATGGCCGGTAGGTCCGGGAGAGGACCATCGCCAAGGAGGACACCCGTGCAGCGCGTCCGCATGAACCGCCGGAGACTGCTCCGGACGGGCCCGGCCACGACCGTCGCGCTCGGAGCCGCCGCGCTGCCGGGTCCAGGCTGGGCGACCACCGCTGGCAGCCACCTAGGTGAATACCGGGAGGAGGGGCGACGGGAGGACGACTCCGACGACCGCGATCGGGGACGCGGCCGGACGCGCGCGTCCGGCCAGGTCATTCGGAACTGGAACGAGGTCGCGCGCTCGCAGCCGTTCATCAACGGCACCCGGCTCTCGCGCGTCCTGTCAATCATGCACGGCGCGCAGCACGACGCCGTCAACGCGGTCGACGCGCGCTACCGGACATATGCGTCGACGCTCTCGGATCGGAACGCGGCCGCCGAGGTCTTGCGCCGGTTCACCGGGGCGGACGACTTCGCCTTCTGCATGGAGTCGACCACCGCGACACTGGCGCGTACTCAGCGGTGCTGGGCCAGTTTCAGGCAGGCCGCGCTCGAGAACGCCGAGTCGCGCGTGCGCCTTCGGCGGCTGACTGATCGCCTGACTTTCCCTCTTGCGCGTCGCGCAGTCGCTGCGGCGTTGCTGGCACCTCAGCCTCGATGGGATCCGCGAGATCGCTTCGCTGAAAGGGCTCGGCGGCGGCGAGTAGGCCCTGGTGCCTCAACCCCCACGTCTCTCGAATGGGGGGACCGCGGGTGGCTGCCGCTGTGAAAATGCCACGTCAGCCCGCGGCCGCAGCCGTGACGGAACTTCATGACACACGCTTCGCTGGGTGAGACACTCGGCCACGCTTCAGGAAGGGCACCTCATGCATCGGCGATTAGCCTCGGTCCCGGCGATCCTGCTTGTGGGGCTGTGCGGATCCGCACCCGCGACGGCCGCCCAACCGGTTCCAACCGCATACACCGTTACCGACCTCGGAACGTATGGCGACTATGTCAATCGCGCGACCGTGGGCGCAATGGTCACGGGACGGACAAGTGCGGCGATGGGAGGTTTCGCGAGCGCCGCCTCGCCATCAACGCCACGGGTCATGTTGTCGGAGGTTCGGTTACGGGCCCGCTCCAGCGTCTTGGCCGAGCGGGCACGCATGCTTTCCTCTGGACGGAGGGAACAATGACCGATCTGGGGACGCTTCCGGGTGGCAGTTTCAGTGTTGCCGTGGGGATCAACGTCGCCGACCAGATCGCAGGCGATGCCGACGTTCCGGGCGGCGAGCCGCACGCCGTTCTGTGGGACCATGGCTCGCTCATCGACCTCGGCATGCCGCCCGGGTACGTGCGTAGCCACGCCCGGCGCATCAGCGATGCGGGCCAGATCGCCGGCTGGGTCGAGCGGACTGGTCTGGATGGTATCCCCCATGCTCGAGCGTTCGCGTACTCCGACGGCACTCTGCGTGAGCTCGGCACGCTCGCGGACCTACCGGAGAGCAATGCCTTGGGCGTCAACACGGCCGGACAGATTGTCGGCACAGCTGGCACCGTTTACGGCCAGAACGATGTACATGATCGCGCCGTGCTCTGGAACGCGGGGCTGGTGATGGACCTGAACACGCTCATACCAGCGGACACAGGCTGGGAGCTTCAGTCGGCGGAGGACATCAACAACGCCGGCCAGATCGTGGGCGCGGGCACAATCCGTGGGCAGCACCACGCCTTCCTGCTAAGCCCGGCCGCGTGGTGAGCCACGCGCGCTAGCTGCGAAGGACGCCCAAGGCGTGAACGGGGCGCTCCTGGACTTCAAGGAGTGAGGAATTCATCGCATGAAAACTGGATGTAGAAGAACCGTCATGCTTTCGAGCGCGCTGATGCTCCTGATCGCAGCACTAGGTGGTCGGGTGGAAGCAATCTCGGCATCCGCGCCGCCCTCTGTGAGTTTCACTCACGGCGTCGCCTCTGGTGATGTCACACCCGCCAGCGCTATGCTCTGGACGCGTGTCGATCACGAGGTTGGGCTCACGGTTGACGTGGCGCTCACGTCGACGTTTGACCCGCCGGTCCTGAAGCGCACTGCGACTGCCTTCGCTGCCAATGACTTCACCGTCAACGTCCTGGTAGCGCCCTTGCTTCCAGCCACTACTTACTATTATCGCTTCCGGTCGGGTCAGAATGTAAGTGATGTGGGGTCGCTGCGCACGGCACCGCGGCCCGACCAGTCCGCGGATGTCCGATTCACGTTCACAGGCGACACAGACGGCACATTGGTGAATGGCAGCCCCTTCTTCAACAACTTCGGGGCTCTCGATGCCGCGAGAAACGAGACTGCTGATTTCTTTGTCTACCTCGGTGACACCGTGTACCCCGACTCGCCCCTGCGACCCGCGCCGGCCGCAACGCTCGACGAATACCGCGCCAGCTACAAACTCAACCGCGACTATCCGAACCTCGCTAACTTGCTCAAGAGCACGTCGAGTTACACCGTCTGGGATGATCACGAAATTCGTGACAATTACAACGGATTGACGGTCGACCCGGCCGTCTACGCGATCGGGCGCAAGGCATTCCTCGAATATTTCCCGATGCTGACCGGCTTCCAGTTACAAGACGCGGCCTGCGCCGGCAACCCGCTCTTCCGGTTCTTCAAGTGGGGCAAGGACGTCGACATCTTCATTCTGGATGCCCACTCCTGCCAGAGCGCGTTGGCCGGTGACTTCCTGCATCCGGTTCCACCTTGCTTCAACGACCCGTTGCCGACGCTGCCGGCTACTCTGCGGCCGGCGTTCGGCCTTCCAGCGTCACCCCCACCAGGCTGCCTGGATGGCCCAGGCGGCATCTACGATCCCTCCAGAACGATGCTTGGCACGGTTCAGAAGCAGATCTTGAAGACCGCGCTCGTGGCATCGAAGGCGAAGTTCAAGTTTGTCGTCACGCCCGCCAACATGCAGCAGTTGTACTTCCTGCCGTACGACCGATGGGAAGGCTACGCCGCGGAACGCAACGAACTCCTGAACTTCATTCGCGCCCAGAGTGTAAAGAACGTGATGTTCCTGACTACCGATACACACGCCGCCATCATGAACGAGGTCTCAGTTGATCGCTTTACCGACCCAACGCCGATAGCGTACGAGTTCATGACCGGCCCGGCCGCCGCATTTACCGCCGAGGAGCTCATTCTCAGCCAACCTACGCTGGGCGCGCCGGCGCTCGGTGCGGTCAACAGCCTGCTTGACCTGATCGGCGTCGACTGCCGTGATCTGAACGCCTACTCGTACGCCAGCGTCAGCGTCACTGCCACAGCTGGCACAGCGACTGTCAGTTTGAAGGACGCGAGTGGCAACGTGTTGGTAAATCAGGTTCCCGGGTCCAGCACGCAGTGCATCAAGACGGTGGGACCGTGATGCACAGTCTCGTAGCCTCCTGACCAGGAAACGCAACCATGGGTACGGCAGCCGTATACACAATTGTCGACGACCCCCAGCGTCCGGCCACGGCCTGCCGCCTCGCATACGCACGCTCAGCCGGCGCTGGGTAAGACTGGGCGGGCCCCGACAGATCGATCAACCCCGTGCACGTTGCCGGAGCCACAGATTAGCCATTCGAAGGCGTCCCTGTGCGGGTCAGCGCCTGGCGTCGGGAGGCGATCGGGCGTCCCGAGGTAAGCCTCGTCCCGCGGTCGGGACGAATTCCTGACCAGATCGGGAATGGCGCCGATGCGTCGCGAATGGTCGAAGTCTAGTGGTCGACCACTCCGTTCATGCCGGGTCTGGATTTGAGATAGGTGAGCTTTCGGCGAACATGGCAATCGGGCACGGGCGAAGTCTGGGAGCCACATGTACGCTGAGGCGAGGCGTCGCCTGGATCTGGCGTCGTGGTGGGGCTACGTGCGGCCGCTCGCGTTTCTACGGCGGCGCACGTGCTTGCTGGCGTAATGTTGCACGACCTCGTGATGCAGGCCGGCAGGGTCAGCTCAGCGTGGACTGGAGTGATCGAACGGCGTTCTGGCGTGTGGAGAGTACGAGAGATGTGAAGCAGAGGGATGAGGTGGACGCTTCTCTCCTCCAACTTCACGGAGGCGACCCCTTTGCTCATGTGATCAGTGCGGCCGAAGCGCATCGCGCGGCCCTCGTCCGGCATGTGGACTCTACCCTGCGGGACCCCACGTCATGCGCCTGGCGTCAACACTCGTGCGCAGCAGCAGGGCCAAACGCATCCTCGACATTGGCACCGGCTTTGGCTACAGCGCTCTGTGGCTCGCAGAGGCAGCCGGAGCGTGTGCTCGTGTTGAGGGGATCGACCGGTTCGATGACCACGCCGCTCGCTGCACGGGGTTCGCTGAGGTGGCCGGGCTATCTGAGCGCGTCAGCTTTCTCGTCGGTGTTGGAGGCGAACTGTTGAGCCATCTAGTCGGTCCGTATGGCGTTGTTCATGAGGACGCCTGGTTCGCCGCCCAGCCCGCGTACTTCGAACGCATAGTGGAGCTGCTCAAACCGTGTGGTCTTCTTACCATGCCCAACTGGTTCCTGCTGACGGATGCCATAGCTGGTGTACGCCATCGCCGGTGGGCCGACTATGGACGTGTCGCCCGCCATGACGGCCGGCTGCTCGGCGTAGCTCTGGATATGCTCGCCGAGGCGGTGGCCGAGCGTGATCAGCTCGCGCGCGAGTTGTCCGAGTGGCACCGCGGCTTCGTGGATGGCGATGTAATGCCCGGGCATGTGCAAGGTCAGATACGCGAGGTCCTGGGCTGGTTCGCTGCGCACGTGCAGGCGCCACGGATCGGTGTTCCACTCCGCGACAAGCTTCTCGCCCTGGAGCAGTCCGGGCAGTCGAGCCAGCGCCATTGAGATATCTGTGCAACGTAGCCCAGCAGGACGCGCTGCACGCGTTGTTCGACGTCCAGGTAGATCTCGAGATACGCCTGAACGTACTCGTACTGGTACTCGAATGCGAGGATCTCTTCCGCGGACGGCGGAGGAAACGCCAAACGGAAGCCGAGCGATACCGTCTCAAATCCGCCTCGCACGGTGAGCGGCAGCTCCATGCTATGGAGGATCGCACTTGCGGCTGTATTTGTAGCTCTCCTGACCTATCTGTGGGTCCGTTGAGCGCCGCCTGAGCGAGAACGCGCCGCTGCCACCTACCTTTCCGGCTGCTTGAAGGCTGGATCGGAAGGGAGGGCAAACGGCGTGCGACGTACAAGGCTGCTCGGCGTGCGGGGCGTGATCGTCGGCGGCATCGAAGTCGAGGAGGATGACGACGGTAAGATCGCCGGTCTGATAGTGTCAGCGCGGCTGAGGAAGGTGGAGGCCGGCCGATGTGGCATCTGCCGCCGGCGGAGCGGCCAGTACCATCGCGGTCCGGGGCCCCGTCGGTGGCGGGCGCTGGATCTCGGGGTCATCCCCACGTACATCGAAGCCGAGGTGCCGCGGGTCCGCTGCAAGGACCACGGTGTGGTTGTCTGCTCGGTGCCATGGGCGGGCCGTACGTGCAGTGGCTGGCTGCATGAACATCCCGGATGCGATCCACCAACACCGCATCAGTGTGGGCTCGCGCACTCGGCTGGTGACGCTGCCAGTCGTAGAAGCCACTCGTCGAGACACGTAACGCTCGGCACAGCCGCACGACCGGCGAGTTGGCTGGCTCCGCCGCGATGAATCGAAGCGGCTCACCGGGACGTCTCCCGAGCGAAGTAGGCTGCGGCTTTTTTAGGATGTCGCGCTCCTCGCGCAGCACGCGCACTTCTTTGCGGAGCTTCGCCAGTTCCTCGCGCTCGGCAGTAGTCAGGCCTTCCCGTCGCCCGTCATCGATATCAGCCTGAGCGATCCATCGCCGCACCACGCTCTCCGCCAGGTCCAGATCCCGGCAGACCTGCGGCACCGACTTGCCCGAACTGCGGATCAGCCCGACCGTCTCGGCCTTGAACTGCTTGCTGAACTGTCGTCGGCGCTTGTGCTGTTGCTCCACGTGCACACCTTTCCTGAGGGTGCTCCCCTCATCATGGGTGTCCGTCGAAGCGGGTCAAGCCCATGCTGCGCGAGCGTCAGTGCTGGCAGCGGTCCCTGGTCGGAGAAGTTGCAGTCCGTCCGCGTGCGCGATGTGCTGATCGTGACGCAGTCCAGGTAGCCCTCGACGTCATGGAAGTAGTTCTTCGTGAGGGTCGGGCCTGAGCTCTGAATCTCCTCTTTCATTATTTCCCAGGCCATCGGCCAACCGGTAGCACATGGAACCGTCAAGTCCATCTTCCAATGCGTGAGCCGGTCGCGCGGATCGTACGTGAAGGTTGCGGTGCCGGAGCACGCTGCGCTCTGACAGGCACCACCGAGCACGAACTGGTCACCCGTTTTATTTGCGTTGATGTACTGATCGTCGGGCGTGTTCTTCGTCTTGTCAGTGTCGTAATCGAGCCGGCCAGCTCCGTCGGCACTGGCTCGCCGCGAGCCTGTCACAGGAAGCGCTTGCAAGCGCGGCCAACTGAGCCCGTCGACGATTGCTGCCGTCGAGCGGGGCCGTAGCACGGTCGCGCCCCAGGGACGGTGCTGCTCCTGGCGAGACGCCTTGTCCCACGATAAGACTACGAATTGCATACCGTCGGTAGCCGATGTGCAGCAATCCGTGCAGCAACCGCACCTGCATCTCGGCACGTTCTGGTGCGTCGACGGCGGCACAGATGCGCTGATATCCAGTTCACATCGGTGCCACTCCATGTAAAGCGCTCATCGGATTCCCCCTTCCGCAGACCTTCTGCACATAGCCTGATTTCGAGTTCGGATCGGGCCTTTTCGGGCACCTCGTGCAGCATCGGGTGCAGCAGCAGGCCCGAAAGGCACACTTCGCGTGGGTTCGGGGCGAGTGGGGTCCTCCCGGCATGCAAGTGCTCCCGGGTCAACGCGATCGCAGTGCCCGAGTGCACTGCGGCAGTGCTGACCGCCCGACACCAATCAGGTGCACGTGCGGCCAACGCAGGCCATGAGATTGGTTGACGCGAGCCGGTAGCGCCAAATGGACCCTGCCGGCGGGACCCTACGACGCCGAAGGAACGCTGCCGCCTACAAGAACATTCCTGCGCTCGAGCTAAAGGCCAATTTCGTGCAATGTCGAGGTGCGGACCCCCCACCTGCGCGAGACCGTCGACTCAGGCGAGGTATCGTTTCGAGTCGTGGCCACAGCTGAGCCGGGCGATGGTCGCAGAGGTGCTGGGGCGCCACAGGTCAGATCGTCCAAACGCACCGCCTTGGCGGGAGCGCGGCGTCACGTGTCTTCCGGATCGGACCTGCGGACCGCGTCGGCTCCCGCGCGTGTGCAAACCTTGCCGGCTGCACTCACCAGCTTTGTCGGGCGAGTGGACGAGTTGGCAGCCATTCAAGAAAGCCTCCGGTCAGCGCGCCTGCTGACCCTGACAGGACCAGGCGGCGTCGGCAAGACACGGCTGGCACTGGAGGTTGTTGGCCGCTTGCAGCGTGGAGTGCACCCGTACACGGGTGGCATCTGGGAGGTTGAGCTCGCCCAGCTAGCCGCTGAGGCGCTTGTCCCGCGCGCCCTGGCCTCCGGATTTGGTGTGCGGGAAGTCCCCGGACGGCCACCACTCGAGACGGTCATCCAATGGGTGGACGCACAAACGCTGCTGCTCATCCTCGACAACTGCGAGCATGTTGTCGCTGGTTGCGCTGCAGCCGCCGATGCCCTGCTGGGTGCCAGTCCGGGCATGACCATCCTGGCCACGAGCCGCGAAGCACTCAAAGTGGCGGGTGAGGTCGTCTGGCCGATCGGGCCGCTTGCGGCGGACTCCGACGGCTTTGAGATGTTTGCGCAACGCGCTCGCACCGCCAGCTTCAGCTTCGAGGTCACGAGCGACAACCAGCCCTCTATCGTGCGGATCTGTCGGCAACTGGACGGCCTTCCGCTCGCCATCGAGCTGGCAGCAGCGCGAACAAACGCATTCACCGTCGAAGAAATTGAACAGCGGCTGGACCAGCGCTTTGCCTGGCTGACCGCCGGTCGACGTTCGTCGCCGGCTCGACACCAGACGCTGCGTGCTCTGGTCGACTGGAGCTATGACCTCCTGAGCACTGAGGAGCAGACGCTGCTTCAGCAACTGAGCGTGTTTGTGGGAGGCTGGACACTCGCCGCCGCGGAGGCCGTGTGCGAGCCAACAGCGGATGTAGCGCGTCTGCTCGCCAGCCTCATCGACAAGTCGCTCGTACAGGTGGAACAGCGAGCAGGACAGAGCCGCTATCGACTCTTAGAGACGCTGCGGCACTATGCCTTGGAAAAGCTGCGTGAATCGCATCTTGAACGTGCAGCTCGAACCCGCCATCTCGTGTGGTTCGAGAGTTTCGGGCGAAGCGTCGAACTGGAGGTCTTGGGGCCGCGACATCGGATGTGGTTCCAGGTCCTGGAGGTCGAGCTCGGCAACCTGAGATCTGCTCTGGAGTGGAGTCTGCTCGAGCCGACTGTACGAGAAGCGGGCATGCGGTTGGCGGCCTCGCTTGCTCGTTTCTGGTTTGTCGATGGGTACGGAGTCGAATGCGGAGAGTGGCTACAGAAACTCCTGATGCGGGCAGCGCCAGGGCCCGCGCGAGTCGAAGCGTTGAGTGCCAATGGCTTCCTGCTGATGCGGCGCGGCGATCCCGGCGCCGCGCGTCCGCTCCTTGAAGAAGCGGTGACTCTCGCTCGCCTGCTCGACGACGGGTCTTTGCTCATGTTCGCACTCAACTACCTGGGCCAGGTGCATGTTCAGGAGGGCAACCTCGCTGGCGCTCGTTCAGCGCTGGAAGAGGGTCTGGCATTGGCGGAGCAAGGTGCCAGCCTCCCATATTGGCCGCGGAATCGCGCCCTGTACGACTTCGGTGAGCTGGCGGAAGCGCACGGCGACTGGTCCGCGGCGTTGTCCTTCTATGAGCGCAGCCTGAAGCTCGCGCGCGAGCAAGGGGATGGATGGCGGAGCGTTGTTCTGCGCCGCCTGGGCCAGGTGGCGCTAAACCGAGGCGACGTGGCCGCGGCGCACGACGCGCTCACCGAGAGCCTCGAGGTGGCGAGCGATTGGGGCCAACCCGGCTGGAGCATTGCGCCGACCCTGGCGCACATGGCCAGCCTGGCAGTGGCCAAGGCTGAGCCCGACCGCGCCCTGCGTCTGGCGGCGGCCGCCGTCGCTCTACGGGAGAAATACCAGGCGCGCCTGCCGCTTCGGGATACTGCCAGGCTCGAGGCTGGGATCTCCTACGCTCGCGGCGTGCTGGGCGAAGTGGACGCCGCGGACGCCTGGGCAGCGGGGTACGCCATGCCAGCCGATCAGGCTGTGGCTTACGCGCTCGAAAGCACGCCGACGGCTGCTGTCGTGACGGGTGTACGACTCACACCACGCGAGACGGAGGTGGCTGCGCTCCTGGTGCGCTTCGCGACGAACCGTGAGATCGCAGATCAGCTGGTTATCAGCGAAAGCACAGCCAAGCGGCACGTGGAAAACATCTTGTTGAAGCTCGGCTTGCGCTCGCGGGTGCAGGTTGCGGAGTGGGCCACGAAACGGGGCTTCGCCTCGGTCAGCTAAACACTGGGCCGCCCAATCGGTTCAAGATGGGCTGCCAGCCCATAGCCGGCGCTGATTCCGGCCGATAGCTTGGTCGGCAGTAAGGGAGGGCGTCGGCAATGGCTGATCGGATCATCGACTGGGGAATCGCTCGCGCAGGCGCAATAGCGGGCATCGCACTGGCGATCGGGACTCTGGCTTGCGCACCGCCAGCTGCCACCACGGCGCCGGTGGCCGCGGTTTCCCCAACTCCAACCTCTGCCGGACAAACGGTGAAACGGGTTCGGGTCAGCGTCGCGGGAGCGCTTGGGCAGGCCGGGCAGTACCTGGCCCAATCGCAGGGCTACTTCGCTCAGGAGGGGCTTAGCGTTGATCTCGTCCAGGGAGATCCATCGAATGCGTTCACCGCTCTATTCGCGGGAGAGGTCGACGTCAGTGGCATCCCCGTCGACTCTGGGCTGTTCAATGCGATTCAGCGTGGCGTGGACTTTCGGATCGCCGCCACACAGGCGAGCAGCAAGCAAGACGCTAATGGCGTCTTCTTCGTTGTTCGCCGCGATCTGATCGACAACCGAAAGGTCGTGGGTTACGCCGACCTCAAGGGTCTCAAGATCGGCATCCCCACGCGCGCCGACGAATACGTTTTGGCCAAAGCGTTGCAAGCTGGCGGCCTGGTACTCGGCGACGCCGAGGCGGTCATCCTGAATTTCCCGGCTACTGTCACTGCACTCGGGAGCGGGGCTATCGACGTCGGAGTGCTGCCGGAGCCTTTGGCGACAATTGCCGTCCAGAACGGCTCGGGCGTCAAGTGGAAGGGCTACGCGGACGTCGCGCCCGGCATCCAACAGACGGTTGTCGCATTCTCACCACAATTCACGGCACAGCGCGACGTGGCGACGAGCTGGATGACCGCCTACCTCCGTGGTCTTCGCGACTACAACGACGCGTTTTTCAAGAACACGCATCGCTCACAGACGGTCGAAGCCCTGGCCAGCGCATTGTCCTTGAAACCAGCACTCTTCGACAGCATGGGCTTCGCCCACCTGGACCCTGATGGAAGAGTGAACATGGTGAGCGTTGAGGATCGAATGCGCTGGTATGTGCAGATGGGCTATGTGAGCGCACCCGTCGACCTTACGAAGGTGTTCGACTCTTCCTTTGCCGACGCTGCAGTCGCCAGGTTGGGTCCTTACCGCTGACCTCCGTCAAACGTGCTCAGATGCGGCGTGGGGCTGTCGTATGTACGAGGCACAAAGCCTGACCAACGAGGCGGAGCATGTGGCGGTGTTCCAACAGCTCATCCAGGCGACGCGCGTCGCCCAGATCATGCACGCCGCCGCTGAGCTCGCTCTGCCCGATCTGATCGAGGGCGGCTCGCGATCAATCGAGGCACTGGCGGAGGCGACCTGCACGCACGAGCCATCGTTGCGGCGGCTGATGCGAGCACTGGCCGCGGTCGGCGTTGTAATGCTCAAGGCGGACGGGCGGTTCGCGCTAACACCACTGGGCGCCACCTTGCGGTCCGCGGCGCCGGATCACGTGCGGCTTGAGGCGCGCGTGCAGCTGAGTGAACCTCGCTGGCGGCCGTGGGGCTGCCTCGTCGATAGCATTCGAACGGGCGAAGCCGCTTTCAAACAGGTTTTTGGCGTGTCGGATTGGGAGTACGGCGCGACGAATCCTCGATTCGGCGGACTCTTCGACGAATGGATGTCCGCCATGTCGCAACGCCACATGGAGGCGATCCTGGCTGCCTATGACTTCTCTCGATTTGAGACGCTCATCGATGTCGGTGGCGGGCATGGCCACCTCCTCGAAGCAATCCTCAGAGCCACCCCAGGGCTTCGCGGCGTTCTATTCGATCAACAGCACGTCATACAGCGGGCGGTCGAAGGTCTAACGGAGGCTGGCACGACGGGACGATACGGTGCGGTTGGCGGCAGTTTCTTCGACGCGGTTCCGCGCGGGGGCGACGCCTATCTTCTCAAGTCCATCATTCATGACTGGGATGACCAGCACGCGTTGGCGATCCTCCGCAATGTGTCCGCGGCGTTGCCGTCGGGCGGCACTCTACTGCTGATCGAGCAGGTTCTTCCGGAGCGATACGTCCTGGAGATTTCCCAGGCGATAGCCGATCTCAACATGCTGGTCCTGGAGCAAGGCCAGGAACGTACTCGGGCTGAATTCAGCGCGCTCTTTGCAGCGGCCGGCTTAGGGCTCACGCGGGTGCTGCCAACCGACTCCGAAATGAGCATCCTCGAAGGAAAGCATCTCGTCAGCGCGTTTTGACGATGACCTTGGCTGACGCCCGCCATCGACCAGTTGATAGCGGTACCAACGCCAAGGTTCGCCTGCGCGGGATCTCGAAGCGTTTCATGGTCAATGGACGCCCGGTGGACGCGCTGTACGGCGTCGACCTGGAGATCATGCCTGGCGAGTTCGTGTGCATCGTCGGCCCATCGGGTTGCGGGAAGACCACACTGCTGCGCATCGTCGCCGGCCTCGAACGCCAGAGCGCTGGAACAGTCGAGATCATGCGCGGACGCCCCGGCGCTCGGCCACTCAACTCAATGGTTTTTCAAGAACAGAGCATCTTTCCCTGGATGAATGTGCGCGACAATGTGGCCTTCGGTCTCAAGGCCCAGGGCGTGTCGCGCACGGAGCGATATCGGATCGCCGAGCCGTTTGTCCGCAAGGTGGGACTGGCTGGGTTTGAGGATGCGCTCCCCCACCAACTCTCTGGAGGGATGAAGCAGCGCGTGTCCATAGCCCGCGCCTTCGCGAACGACCCCGAGATCCTGCTCATGGACGAGCCCTTTGCCTCCCTTGACGAACAGACAAAGCTCATCCTTCAAAGCGAACTCCTGCGGATATGGGAAGAGTCGCACAAGACCGTGCTGTACGTGACTCATTCTATTGGCGAAGCGATATTGTTAGGTGATCGCATCGTGGTTTTCAGTGCCAGGCCGGGCTGTATTAAAAATGTCATAGATGTCGGCCGCATTATCGGCGGCGCGCGGACGGTGGAAGAGGTCAAATCAAACTCCAGTTACGGCGAGCTCTTTGGCGGAATTTGGGCCCAGCTGCGCGACGAAGTTGAGGCCGAGCGAGCGGAGGTGTCGTGAGCGAGTCTTCGCCCAAACGAGCATTCTGGTTTCATGGGGCTTCGCTCAAGCGGGCGCTGCCGGTACTCTCGCCGCTCATTCTGCTCTGTCTGTGGGAGCTCAGTGCGCGCATCCACCTCATCGATACGCGCTTCTTCCCCGAGCCCAGTGGAATCTTCCTCGTTCTCGGCGAGATGCTGCAGTCGGGGGAGCTCGTCGCGCATATCAGTGTCAGCCTGCAGCGAATCGCTGTCGGTTTTGTCATTGGCGCCGTTCCCGGAGTCCTCATCGGCATCGTTATGGGTCTGGTGCCGATTGTGCGTGCGATCATCCAGCCGCTTATAGATACGACATTCCCGATTCCGAAAGTTGCACTGCTGCCGCTCTTTATCCTGATATTTGGCATCGGAGAGGCGTCCAAATACGCCGTCATTGCTACCGCGGTCATCTACCTGGTGCTCATCAATACGGTGGCTGGTGTGCGCAACATTGACCACATTTACCTGGATGTGGCGACGAACTTTCATGCCAGCAAGCTGATGATGCTGTCGGATATTGCGTTGCCTGGCGCACTGCCACTGATCCTTGCCGGCCTGAGGCTTGGCATGGGCGTGGCGCTGATCGTGATCGTGACGGCCGAGTTCCTGGGTGCGAAGAGTGGCGTCGGATACCTGATCTGGACCAGCTGGCAAGTCCTGCAGGTCGAGAAGATGTATGTTGGGGTGCTGGTAATCGCAGCAATCGGCCTGATCAGCGCCGCGCTGCTTGATGCGCTCGAGCGCTTGCTGCTGCCCTGGAAGACTGCCTAGCAAACGACCGACCGAGTCGTCGACCACCTTCTGCGCGCGTCCGACCAGTCCTAGCCGAGTGTTGCAGCAACCCGTGCAGCAACCGGCCTGCATCTCAGCGCATGGTGGTGCGTCGCCGGCGGCACAAGCGCGGAAATTTCCAGTTCGTGGTGCGTCGTGGTGCGTCGCAAGTGCGTGCGCCATGCGATGGCGCGCAGACCGGAACGACGCGGGAAGCGCATTCACGGATCGAGTCCCGTCGAGACCAGCCCCCGGACGTTTCGTCCATCGAAGCTAGCGGCTCAGCCGGTCGACGATGTCCGGCATGTGGCCGATCGGGCTCGCGAAACTCGCTGACGGAGCCGAGTCGATACGCGGGAAGCTGTGGCAACACAAGGAATCAGATTGCTGCCGCGTTGCTGGCCAGCGAGGCGGAGTTGCTGGTGTCGCCGCCTCGCGGCGCCCGTATCTGGCCGGCGTTGACGACAGGACGGGCGTGCTACCGGTAGTCCAGCGGCTCCCTGGTCCGCCTGTTACGAGAGCCTGACGCTGTTCTTCCCTGCTCAGCGCTAACAAGCCCGCGTTTACATGTGGAGCGGACACCGAGTTCACTATTTGAGTATGCGCTTGAACCAATGCAGGTCGTGGGAGACATCCGACTCGAGCAACGGCTGGCAGTGAGCCGCCTTCAATACGCCAGTCGCGCTAGGGCCGGGCGGTGTGGCGGCAGGCATGCATGCGAACCGTCTTCGCCAACCCGGGCAGACGACCATGAGCAGCCCGACGGCGGCACAACCAGCCCAGGCGGCGCGCAAGCAGCACGGACACCGGAAGCGCTTCGCTGAGCCGCGTCGATGACGTGGTCAAAGACTCCGCGCACTCGAGGCGCGCTGACGCTCGTCCCGCTGTCGGACCAGTTCCGCGATGGAGCAGCCGGAGCTGTACGTCGGCGACCTCTACGGACTTTCGTGGGTTCACTGGACGGCCGGTAGCCGGTAGCCGGTAGCCGGTAGCGGAAGAGCGGACTTTCCGCCTATTTCTTGATCTCGTAGCGCAGAAGTACCACGCCGTTTTCGAACGAGGTGGCCTCGACCAGCTTCAGGTCTTGCCGATCCTCGAAAATGCGCGTTCCCTTGCCGCGTGACGCCGGGCAGACGAGCAGGGTGATCTCGTCGACGACGCCGACGGCCAGCAGGGAGTGCATGAGTTTCAAGCTCCCCCATAACCAGATGTTCTTGCCGCTCTGCTCCTTGAGCTCCCGGATGGTGGCGGCCGGGTCGCGCGTCACGGTCGCGGCGGGAAAGTCGCCCCAGGGGGCGTCATCCGTCCGGTCTCCGGGCGGCGCGTGCGGACACCGCCGCCTGATTTGGCGGTCTCTCTGGCCCCGCGGTCAATCGTCGATCGCCTGGTAGACAGCGGTCCAGAAGTCGTGCGACCTCGGCAGCCTCTGGTCGCCCGCGTGCGCCCGCTGCATGATGAGGATCGTCGCCATGTCCTCGGCGGGATCGTTGTACCAGGCGGTGCCGTAGAAGC
>WNGB01008849.1_pt1 | contig 20577 bp, 23 predicted proteins | sample 5400681 | NCBI WGS metagenome assembly WNGB01 (sample SAMN13153367, study PRJNA577476) | soil metagenome | isolation source: 115 cm soil or saprolite under grassland replicate 2 | place: USA:California | collected 2016-06-15
GGCTTCGGGAACGCGATCTTCGCGACCTTGTCGGACATCCGCTCGTCCTCGAGCCCGGCGAGCAGCCTCTCGGCGCGCTTCAGCATCTGCTGGGCGGCGGTCGCCTTGGTCGCCTTCGCGCGCATCTTGTTCGCCTGGTCGACCAGCTGGGACGCCTTCTTCTCCGCGTTCGCCCGCTCGCGCTTGCGGCGCCGCTCGTCGGTCTCGCGCTGGGTGAGGTACGCCTTCCAGCCGACGTTGTAGACGTCGATCTCGGCCCGGTTCGCGTCCAGGTGGAACACCCGGGTGACGGTCTCCTCGAGCAGGTTCACGTCGTGGCTGATCATGATCACGCCGCCCGGGTACGACTTGAGGAAGTCGCGCAGCCACACGATCGAGTCCGCGTCCAGGTGGTTGGTCGGCTCGTCCAGCAGCAGCGTCTCGGCCTGCGCGAACAGGATCCGGGCCAGCTCGACGCGTCGGCGCTGACCGCCCGACAGGGTGCGGAGCGGCTGGCTCAGCACCCGGTCCGGCAGGGCCAGGTTCGCGGCGATCCGGGCCGCCTCGGACTCGGCCGCGTAGCCGCCGGCGGCGTGCAGGTCCGCCTCGGCCCGCTCGTACCGGCGCATCGCCTTGTCCCGGGTCGCGTCGTCCGCGCTCGCCATCGCCTTCTCGGCCGCGCGCAGGCGTCGTACCACGTCGTCGAGACCGCGAGCCGAGAGGATCCGGTCCCGGGCCAGCACGTCGAGGTCGCCGGTGCGCGGATCCTGCGGCAGGTAGCCGATCTCGCCGGACTTGGTCACCGACCCGGACGCGGGCAGCGACTCACCCGCGAGGATCTTGGTGAGCGTGGTCTTGCCGGCCCCGTTGCGACCGACCAGGCCCACCTTGTCACCGGGTCCGACCCGGAACGAGGCAGGCGAAAGCAGCTGTCTGGCCCCGACGCGGACCTCGAGATTGGAAGCGGTGATCATGCCAGCGGACTAGTCTACGGCCTGTGGAATTCAACCCCGACGCCGAACTCGATACGAGCGATGTCGAGGACGTCCGTGGAAGCGGCGGCGGCGGGCTGCCCGGAGGGCGGATCGGTCTCCCGGTGGGCGGTGGCGTCGGGGGCCTCATCCTTCTCGTCATCATCCTGCTGCTGAACGGCGGCCTGCCCGGCGGCACCGGCGACACCGGCGGCCCGCAGGTCCAGAACACCGGCTCCAGCAGCCTGAGCAGGTGCAAGACCGGCGCCGACGTGCAGCAGAACCGGGACTGCCGGTTCGTCATCTACCAGAACTCGATCCAGAACTTCTGGAAGCAGGAACTGCCGAGGCGCGGTGCGCGGTACACGCCGGCGAAGATGCAGGTGTTCAGCGGCCGGACGAGCACCGCATGCGGGACGGCGTCGAGCGCGGTCGGGCCGTTCTACTGCCCGGGTGACCAGAAGGTCTACCTGGACATCGACTTCTTCCAGGTGTTGCAGGACCAGCTCGGCGCCAAGGGTGGCGATTTCGCCGAGGCCTACGTGGTCGCGCACGAGTACGGCCACCACGTGCAGGACCTGTACGGCTACCTGGACAGGATCCGCACCCGTGAGGGCCCGAACTCCGACTCGGTCCGCTCCGAGTTGCAGGCCGACTGCCTCGCCGGTGTCTGGACGAACCACGCCACGAGGGTGGCGGGCAGGAACGGCAAGCCGCTGATCACGAACCTCAGCGAGGACGACATCGCCAACGGCCTGGACGCCGCCCGCGCGGTCGGCGACGACGAGATCCAGCGGAGGACCCAGGGCGAGGTCGTTCCCGACTCCTTCACCCACGGCACCTCCGCACAGCGCCAGCACTGGTTCACCGTCGGCATGGAAACCGGCGACCTCACCGAGTGCGACACCTGGGGCGCCGACACCCTCTAGATCAGGCGACCGCGCGGCGGTAGCCGGGGAGCAGCTCGTCGACCAGGGCGTCGGTCTCGGCTTCGGCGCCGCGGGGGCCGCCGTGCTTGCGGATGGCGGAGTACATCTGGGCCGCCACCGTGCCGAGGTCGTTCTGGCCACCGAAGTGCGAGGCGAGCCGCAGCGTCGCCCGCCACAGCTCCTCCGACGCCGGGTTGAACGCCAGCCCGGTCTGCAGCGCCTGACGCGCCAGCGCACCGTCGTTGTACCGCAGGCTCGCCTCCGCCAGCCGCAGCGCGACATCCACGACCGCCTCCGCCATCCGGCGCTCGATACCGGAGGCAGCGAGCCACGAGTACCGGCCGGCCGGCAGGTTCGACCACGCCGGGCCGTGCACCAGGCCGAGCGCCGTGGACAGCGGCCCGCGGGCGTCGTCCATCGTCGACGCCTGGCCGACCAGCGAACGGAACACGTCCCAGTCGACCCGCACCAGCGAGCGGTTGAGCGTCCAGCGCCCGTTCTCGTCGGTGTAGACGGCGTCCGGACCGAGCCAGTTGCGGGTGTGCTCGAGCGCGGCGTCACGCAGCTCCGGGCTGATCCCGCGCGGCCAGATCGCACCGGCCAGCACGTTCGGGTGCACGCCGTAGTCCTGGCTGGCCAGGAACACCGCGATCTCCGTCGCCAGCTCCTTGCGCCCCGGGTCGATCTCACCACTCGCGTCGATCTCCAGCTCGCCGAGCAGGTCGATCTCGACCGGTGCGGCGACGCTGAGGTCGGCGTTGACGTTCTGGTACGCCGGGAGGTCGGCGGCAGCGCGCGCCTTCTGCCTGGACTCGGACTCGGCCGCTCGGAACAGCCCCACCAGCTCGGCGTACTGGCTGGGGGTGACGGTGTGGGCGTCGACCTCGAGGCCGATCAGGCGGCAGACCGCCTGGCCCTTCTCGTCGACGACGAACCGCCACGGCGCGACCGGCACGTCGCCGACGACCATCGCGCCGACGCTGCGCTGCGGGTCCCCGGCGAGCCGGTTGAGGTGCTCGGCCTCCTCCGGAGACGGCGGCGCCGACAGTACGACGACCTCGGTGCCCCACAGGTCCGGATCCGGCTTCACCAGCCGGGCGCGGGTCACCGACTCGAAGCCGTTCGACTCGCAGGTCCGGGCCTGGTGGTCGCCGCGGTGCTTGATGTCCTCCAGCGCCTGCGCCAGCGAGGAGCGGTACGTCATCCGGTCCGGCGCGAGGTCGGACAGGTCGTCGCCGAAGCCGACCATCGTCACGTGCACGCCCTCGGACCACAGGTTTGTGGCCAGCTCGACGGCCAGCGAGACCGACATGTCGCGAGCCAGCTCGGTGACCCCGCCGAAGCTGGCGATCCCGTGCGCCAGGTCGAGGTCGACCAGCACGATCGCGCCGTCGGCGTTGCTGCCCACGGTGACCAGCGCCGGGTACGGCGGCGGCGCCGTCAGCTGCTCCGTCGGGGCGTAGGCGCGGCGCAGCGTCCAGCGCGCGCCACCCTCCAGCGACTGCCACGGCGCCGGCGGGGTGATGTGGCCGTCGCCCTGCGCGAGCACCAGGGTGAGCGCCTTGTCGGTGACCAGCGCGGCCACCACACCCGGCAGTGGCTGGTTCGTCTGGGCCAGCAGCGCGCCGAGCTGGCGCAGCGAGTTGTCCACGAAGCGTGCCGTCGGGATGTCCGCGGCGAGCCGCAGCTCCACCTCGGTACGACGGTGGTTCTCGGCCGCGTTCGGGCCGGGACCCAGCGACCAGCCGCGGCGCCGCTTGAGCGCCAGCGCCAGACCCGCCGCGAGCAGCGTGGCGCCGAACCCGAACACGCCGACCTCGGTCGCGAGACCGAACCCGACGTCCTCGGCTACTGGGCCCTTGCCGCCGGTCTCGTCACCGGCGGGGTTGCCGGTGTCGTGCGTGCCCGGTTTGTCGTGCGTCGCGCCCGGCTCGTCCGTCGCGGGGCTGATCGGGACGCTCGACGGCTTCTCCAGGCCCTGCTCGAACCAGCGGCCCTCGGTCTCGGCCGGCTTCTCGGCGGTGCGCTTCGCGACCTCCTTCTTCGGGTCCGCGTGCTGCTTCGCGTGCTGCCTGGTCTCGGTGTGCGGCTTGCCGTCCTCGATCGCCACCTTGACGGTGCGCACCCCCGCGCCCTTGGCGTCCGCGGGCAGCCGGACCTGCCAGCCCGGCATGATCAGGTCGGGGTTCGTCAGCCGCCGGCCGTCCGGCTGCAGCTTGCCCTTGTTGAGGTCGTAGATCTCCTTGTAGCGGCGGCCGTCGCCCAGGTACCGCTCCGCGATGTCCCACAGGCAGTCGTAGTTCCGGCCCTCCGGCGGGCGGACCTCGGTGTACTTGACGACCTGGCCCTTCCCGTCGTTGTTGGTCCGCACCCCGGTGACGCCGGGGATGACCTTGCTGGCGGGCTCGACCTCGGTCCGGAACGCGCCGCTCTGCACCCCGGTGCTGACCGTGCTGGTCACCGCGTGCTCGGTCGACATGCTCGGGGCCGCCATCGCCTGCGCGGCCGGAACGGTGACACTGGCGGTGCCGGCCAGCAGCACGATGCCCGAGATCAGCCGGCGCGCCAGCGTCTGCGAGCCGCCGCCGAGCGGCACCTGCGGGGACAGGCCGCGGCCGCGGGACTCCGCGACCGCCTCGGTGATCAGGCAGAGGACGAAGTGCGCCCACGCGATCCAGATGACGGCCGCGATGATCTTGAGGATCGCGGTGGCGTCCAGCTGGCTGTACAGGAAGTCCTTGTCCGGCATCTGCGACGGCCACGGCGCGCCGAACAGCGTCACCAGCAGGTACGGCACCCCGCCGACGATCGCCAGCACCGTCAGCAGCGACGCGAGACCCTTCAGCTTGTCCACGAACGGGTTGCGCCGCCGCGCGGCAGGCAGCCGCGCCGCTCTGGGTCGCTCAGTCGTCTTCACCATCGGTCTTCCCTCCACGGGCCGCGGTCACCGACCGCCGCCAACCCCTTGCACCTCTTGCACCGGAAGCTTCTGCACCGACTTCACCTCGAACGTCCCCAGCGGCTTCCACGTGCCCGTCGTACGGGTCGGATCGGTGGGGTCGGGGGTGAAGATCTGTACGGTCCAGAACGCGCTGATCTGCACGGCGTACATGCCGTCCGGCTGGCTCGCGCTGGACCGGGTGAAGATGTGCTTACAGGTGTTCGTCTGCTCCGCCGGCTGCTTGGTCATGTCGTACACCTCGTTCACGACCTGGCAGGTGAACGGTGCCGAACCGTCGCCGGCATCGATCTTCATGCTGGTCACGACGGCGTTCATCGCGAAGTAGTTCTTGCCGCCGTTCCACAGCTTGTTGTAGGTCTCGACCCGGTCCGACGGGACCGGCGGGTTCTTCGTGACGTCCATGCCCAGCGCGAAGAACGCCGGTGAGTTCACCCGTGGGATGTAGGTCGGCGAGATGTTGAGCACCGGAGTCGGGTAGGACCGCGAGAAGCTGTTCCAGAACTGCTCCATGTACGGCGGCGGAGGCTCGGGGCACTCGGCCTTCTCCTGCGGAGTCACCGCCTCGAGCGCGTACTCCAGGTGTACGTTCTCGCCACCGTCAGCGCGGTCCAGGTTGTAGTCGCGGATGTACGCGCGCCACACCCAGGTCTTGCCTTCCGGCGGCTCCGGAAGGCTCCAGCCCGGTGGCACCTCGTAGCTGCGGCAGTGGATGAACGGCCAGCCGTCCTGGGCCCTGAGCCGCTCCCGCCAGGTGGGCGGCGTGCCGGTCGCGCTCGTTCCGAAGCCGCCGCACCAGGCGCCGAACCCGCGAGCATTGGCGTACACCGCGCAACGCTGATCGCCGTCCGTGATGGTGTTGTACACGGGGGTGTTGGTCGTCGGCGTACCCGTGCCGGTGCCGCCGTCGGCGTTCGCGGTCGTCACCGCTGTCAGGCCGGCACACAGCGCTACCAGCGCGACGCAGACCGCGCGCGCGACTCGCGTGCTCCTCACCTTCACGGGTCCTTCCTGTCGGCGGCCTGCACGGCCGGTGGGCGGCACCGTCCGGTTCGACGGTTGAGACGAACGAAAGGTTGCACCATGACGGTAAGTCATTTCCGGCGTCAACCCTTCGGATACTTCACGGTCGAGCAGCTGAACTTTCCGTCGTAGGCGTCGTAGAACAGCCAGCGCGGCCCGGATCCGTACATCGCGATCGAGTACGGCGAGCCGTTCGGCAGATCGTTCGTGTACCGCTTCCGCTTCGGGTCATACCACGCCATGGACGGCCCGAAGCACACGTCGACGATGGTCGTGTTGGCGACCGGCCCCTTGCGGACCCCGCGTACGACGATCCGTCCGGGCGGCCGCATCACCAGGCCGGCAGCCTTGGCGTTCACGATCAGGTTGTCGTTGTGGGAACGGAACAGCGACGTCGCCCAGCCCTGCAGCAGGTTCGGGTTGTGAGCCATCCGAGCCCGGAAGAAGACCTGCACGGCGGCGGTGAAGCCGTTCACCGCCGGGCTGCTCGCGAACCGACCAGGAGCCACGATCACCAGCCGGCCCGGAGCAGGTCTCGACGGAGTCGCCGAAGGCTTCGGGGTCGCCTTGGACGTGGGCTCGGGCGAAGGCGTCGCCGACGACACCGCCTCGGAGTCGTCGCCGAGCGGCGTCGGGCTGCCGCCCGCCGACGAGCTTCCGCCGCAGCCGGCGGTCAGCGTCAGCGCGGCGACGAGCGCGCCGGCCAACCAGCCCTGACGCCTGGTCACAGACTGCCTCCATATGTCACGTAGCGTCACAAGTCGCCGCATCAGTCTAGCGATCTGACGGGTCAGCGACGGCTGTCTACGGCACCTCCGTACTGTCCGGGGTGCAGATCGGCGGCATGGGAGCGAGGGTCGTGACGGTGACGGTGATCGTCGGTGAGAGCGTCGCCGTTGGCTCGCTCGGCGGCGGTGGCGTAGGCACCGGCGTGGTGGTCGTCTCGGTGAGCGTGACCGTCCGGCTGGGACAGGCCGGATCGAAAGTCGGCGACGAGGCCGACTGGTGCGGGTCGACGGTCGGCGTCAGGTCCGTCGGCAGCATGCTGATCGAGGGGACGGCGATGCTCTCGTCGCCCTCGTTGATTCCCTGTTCCGCGTGAGCCTCGCCCTCGCCCTTCGCTACCAGCGTCTGCACGCCGAGCATGGCGAGGAACGTGGTCGGGTTGCGTAGCTCAATGGCGACCACGATGGCCTTGGTGTCCAGCTGGGTCGCCTCGCACCGGGTGACGGTTTCGTCGTACGACTCGATGGTCGCGCAGTACTCAGTGACTCGTTCCGCCGCGTCCTTGACGTCGATCGTGACCTGGTCCTGGTTGAGATCCAGGCCGGAGGCGCCGGCGCGGGCGGCTTCCTGGGCGTAGCTGATGGCGCGGGAGCGGGCGCTGAGCTGGCGGGCCCCGTCGATGACGAGGCCGGCGAGCCAGAAGATCATCACGGCGAGGATGGCGACGGCGGGGCTCAGCGCGCCGTACTCGAACCGCCGCGGCTCGAAGCGTCGTACCCTCATCGGACGCCCCGGTAGGCATCGAGGGTCGAGGTGAAGCTGCGGGAGATCGTGACATCGTTGCTCATCCCGAGCAGTCCCAGGTCGCGGTAGTCGATGGTGCAGCTGACCTCGACGGTGATCGGCGTGCCGGCGGCGAAGTCCGCGCTGCTGATGACGCCCTTCACGGACGACGCGCAGGAGGGTGCCACCTTCTGGTTCAGCGCGCGCGAGACGGCGTCGTCGACCGCGTCCTGGGCTCCGTTCGCGGTTCGCGCCTGGGTGGCCGCGCGAGCGCCGTCGCGGGCCGCGTTCTCCAGGATCGACGAGGTCTGGAAGTAGCGCCCGCATGCCATCAGGAACAGCAGCAGGACCAGCAGGATGGGCGCCAGGATGGCGAACTCCAGGGCGAGCATCCCCTGCTCACCGCGGCTCCCCCGGTATCTCACTTGTCGGCCTCGAACGTCTCGATCTGCCCGGTCGCGGTGCGCTTGGTCGTCAGCTCCAGCCCGGGCACGAGCGACACGGTCCGCCCCTCCACCGTCATCGACGCGATCCCCGTCGCGGGGTCGTAGCCGTACGTCGCCGTCGCGCCGAGCAGCGAGTTCCCGGCGATCCGTCTGGCGTACGTCTCGGTGTTCAGCCGGACCCGCTCCGCCAGGCTGTCCGAGTACACCTGCGGCTGGATCTGCCGCAGCTCCGACACGCCTTGCTGGGCGGCGTTCAGGGCAGCCGCCCGGCCGAACAGGAACAGGGCGGTCTGGATGGACAGGAAGATCATCGTCAGCAGCGTGGGCGCGATGATCGCCAGCTCGAGGACGCTCGCACCGCGCTCGCCCCGACGCGATGGACGGCGCAAGACCTAGCCCTGGTTGATCTCGAGCTTGCGCCGGTCGACGACGCCCTTGACGACGACCGAGATGCCGATGGCGAGCGTGACCACGATGCCCGCGATCACCGCCCATTCGATCGCCGAAGCGCCGATCTGGTTGTTCGTCCGGGACTTCACGGTGCGTGCACGGGCGATGGCATAGCCGAACATGACGCGAATGAGCTGCAGTTCGGGAGTCATCAGGAAATCCTCCAAGGTTGTCCGAGCGGCATCAGTATGCCCTGTACGACGGGTCGTACCCGCCCTCCGGCTCCCACTCAGGACGCCAGGATCATCGCCCCGGCGGGGAACCCGAGGAACAGCATGAAGGCCGCGCACATGAGCAGCTGGGCCACCAGCATCGCCTGCGAACGCTCCCCCGCCTTGCCCTCGACATCGGCCAGTTCCTTGGCCCGGAGGCTGGCCGCGCGGGCCAGCAGGGAGGAACGGATCTTCGCGCCCTCGTCACCGGCCAGCGCCAGCGCGGACGCGAGGTCGCGGAGCTCGTCCACGCCGATGTCGTCGCCGAGCTGGGCCATCGCGTCCCAGGGCGTGATGCCGATCAGCCGGGCGTTCGCGAGCGTCTGCCGGATCCGCGCCATCGCCCAGTGGTCGCCGATGGTGGACGCCGTCATCAGCGCCTCCGGCAGACCGCGCCCGCCGGCGAGGTTCATGGCCACCAGGTCCAGGAAGCTGCCGACCACGTGCCTGAAGTCCCGTCGGCGCGCCTCCGCCTCCTGACGCAGCGCCAGGTCCGGCAGGAAGAACGCCAGGACGGCCGCCGCCACCGAGACGACGAACGGCGCCGCGCCCGGCAGGTGGATACCGCCCATCGCCGCGATCAGCCACCACATCGGCACCAGGATCAGGGCGCCGACCGCGAACAGCGTCTTGGTGGCGAGCATGGTCGCGAACGGCCGGTTCATCACGCCCAGGTCCTTGCGAAGCCTGCCGAAGCGCCAGCCGCGGCTCGCCGCCTCCGCCTCCAGGCGCCGGCCGAGGGTGTCCTTCAGCCTGTCCAGACCACCCAGCTGGTGCTCCCCGGCCGCGCTCGCCGTCACCGACCGGTACCCGCTCCGGCCGGCGTCGATCCGGGCGATCGTCGTACGGACCGTCGGTGCCGGGCGCATCAGCAGCCGCACCAGCAGGTACGCCCCGCCGCCCACCAGGGCCCCGCACAGCAGCGCGAGCGTCATCCGATCGACTCCATCCGGTCATCGCCGACCCGCGCGGCCCGGCCGTCCTTCCTGCCGACCAGGAAGCGGTCCGGCACCTCGATCCTGGCCAGCTTGCGCAGCCAGAACAGCCCGGCGCTGTAGAGCAGTACGACGATCAGCAGCACGAACTGCCCGACGAAACTGCGGTACGGCGCGACGTACCCCGGGTTGAACAGGACCAGCCCGCCGGCCACCAGCAGGGTGATCGCGACGACGATCTGGACGCTGCGGCGGGTCGACCGGCGTTCGGCGGCCACCTTGTGCCGGACGTCGAGCTCCTCGCGAGCGGACATCGCGAGGGCGGTCAGCACCTCGCGCAGACCAGGCCCGCGGAGCCGCGCGTTGAGCACCAGGGCGGCGCAGATCAGGTCGGCGGACGGGTCGTTGAGGTCGTCGGCGAACCGCAGCAGCGCGGTCGGGAGCGGCTCGCGGATCCGCAGCCGGTCGACCAGCAGGTTCAGGCTCGGCTTGATCGCCGGCGCCGCGTTGACCGCGGTCGCCGGGATGGCCTGCTCGAGACCGACGGCTCCGGCGATCGTGTCGCGCAGTGCCTCGGTCCAGGTCGCCAGCGCGTCGAGCCGGTCGATCGCCTTGCGCTCCTCGCTGGCGCCGCCGAAGAGACGGTCGGCGAGTCCGGCGAGCAGGCCGAGCGCGATCGCGAGCACCACCCAGCGGGTGATCGCCAGGACCACCAGGCCGACGCCGATACCGACCGCCAGCCGGATGGTCGACTTGCGGGTCCGGCCCCGACGCGACCGCTGGAACAGCGACGGGGTGGCGTCCTTGGGCTCGGTGCCACGGATCGCGACGATCAGCAGCACCACCGCGCCACCGACCATGGCTCCGCACAGCAGCGCGACGATCGTCCGCAGGTTCATGTCAGGCCCAGCGTCCGTGGACGAGCGGCTGGTAGCCGTAGTGCTCGAGCTCCTCGATGCACTGGATCGGCGCGTGCGCGGCGGCCCGGCCGTCCGGACCCGGCGCGAAGACCTCGCTCGACAGCACCCGGCCGTCCCAGCCGGTCACCTCGCGGATGCTCTCGATGTACCGGCTCAGCCGGCCGCCGGAGGCGTAGTCGTTGTGCTTGCGGGCGAACACGACGAAGTCCAGCGCGCCCGAGATCAGCATCTGCGTCGCCTCCATCGGCAGCCGCTCCTGCGACTGGATGGCGTACGTGCTGATCCGGTTGAACACCTCCATCGAGCTGTTCGAGTGGATCGTCGAGAGCGAGCCGTCGTTGCCCTGGCTCATCGCGTTCAGCATCGTGACGATCTCGTCGCCGAGCACCTCGCCGACGATGACCCGGCTCGGGTTCATCCGCAGCGAGCGTCGTACCAGGTCGGCCATGGTGATCTCGCCGACGCCCTCGGAGTTCGGCAGCCGCTCCTCGAACGCCACCACGTTCGGGTGCAGCTCGGGGAACTCGCCGAGGCCGAGCTCAAGCGAGCGCTCGACGGTGACGAGCCGCTCGTGCGGCGGGATCTCGTTCGCCAGCGCACGCAGCATCGTGGTCTTCCCGGCGTTCGTCGCGCCCGCGATCATGATGTTCTTGCGCGCCGTGACGGCCGCTCGCAGGAACGACGCGATGTCGTCCGACATGGTGCCGTTGGCGACCAGGTCGCCCAGGAACACCTTGCCCAGCCGGGCCCGCCGGATCGACACCACCGGCCGGGCGGTCACGCCCATCACCGCGGACAACCGGGATCCGTCGGGCAGCCGCAGGTCGAGCTGCGGGTTCGCCGAGTCGAACGGCCGGCTGCTCAGGCCCGCGTGCGCGGCCAGCACCTGGATCAGCTCGACCAGCTCGTCGTCGCTCTCCGCCACCGGACCGGGCTGCTCCTCGCGGCCGTCGCCGTACTGGACGAACACGTGGTCGTAGCCGTTGATGTCGATGTTCTCGACGTCCGGGTCGTCGATCAACGGCTGCAGCCGGCCGACACCGAACAGCGCGGAGTGGATCGCCTGCGCGATCTGCGCGTCGTCGTCGGGGGTCGGCGGGGTCCGCCCCTCGGTGACCTCGTAGCGGGCGTGGTCCTCCAGCACCTGCACGATCAGCGAGCGCGCGTACTCCCGCTCGTCCTCCGCGCTCATCGGCGGTACGCCGTTCACCTGGTCGCGGCGGCGCTGCTCGTTCAGCCGCTCGGCGACCTGGACCCGCAGCTTGCGCACCAGCTCCTGGTCGATCATCGGTCCACCACCTGTGCCGGGTCGGGTGACGGGAAGGCCGCCTCGGCCATGTCGAACTCGTGCACCAGCGCCTCCGGCGTCACCACCGCGGCCATCTCCGCGACCACGCTGCGAGCGGTGCGGATCAGGTTGCTGCGGTCCAGCCGGCCGATGCCCTCGCCCTCGAAGAACGCGGCGCCGGCCGGGTCCCAGGCCAGGTGCCAGCGGTACCGGACCGGCACCGACATCTGGTCCAGCACACCCCAGACCTGCTTCACCGCGTCCCGCCGCTTCGGATCCGCGATGACCAGTACGCCGAGCTGCGCGTCGACGTGGTGCGTCAGCGCCGACAGCCGCTCACGCAGGTGCGCCACGGACGAGCCGGTCGCCGTACAGACCAGTACGACGAGCCGCGCGGCCTGGACGATCGGCAGCTGCGGGGACGCCGGGCCGACGCGGCCGCAGTCGGCGATCACGTCGATGCCGCGCATGTTGTTCAGCGCGGCGCCGAGCGGCGTCCACAGCCCGCCCATGCCGCCGATCTGCTCCGGCGCCCGCACGCTGACCAGCGCGTCCAGGCCACCGTCGAGCTGCTGGGTGTGCGCCAGGATGACCTGGTCGTCCAGGCCCTTGCGGCCCGCGGCGGCCAGGCTGACCAGACCGCGGTCGGCGTCCAGCGCCGCACCGCCCGGCCCGGTCATCCGCACCACGACGTCGCTGCCCGACGGGTCGCACTCGGCGAGCAGTACCGGACGCGGCCACAGCGCGCTGAGCACCGTGGCCGCCGTCGTCACCCCTGGCGAGCCCTTCGCGCTGGCCAGGGCGACCAGCGTCATCAGCGGCCCCCGCTGCGGGCGATCTCGGGCTTGGTGCCCGGCGCCAGCTTGATCAGCACGAGGTTCTTCGCCGCCGCGGCGGCAGCGACCGCGGTCGACCTGTCGGACGGCACCAGGACGGTGGCGTTCACGACCTGGTTGGTGTTCACCGAGGACTTGTTCTTGTCGTTGTCGTCCTGGACCTTCGTCACCTCGGCCGCGCCGACCAGCACCTCGGGCGGCGTACCGTCCGTGCCACCCACCGGCACCTTGATCACCCGGACGATGTCGCCGGACTGCAGGCCCTCGGACGGCACCTGGCCGCCCTCCAGGCTGACCCCGACCAGCGCGCCCTTCTCCGGCACGTCGGGCGTGTCGCTGAACATGCTGCTGGTGACGAACTGGTCCTTGTACAGCCGGGTCTTCGCGTAGTCCCCGATGAAGTCCTTGACGTCTGCGGCCTTGATCAGCCCGGCCGTGTCGCCGGCGATCTGGCCGCTGCCGAAGTCACCGCGGACCAGCTTGTGCCCCGGCGCGATCTCCTTGGAGACGGTCAGGTAGCCGACCCGCTCACCGCTGCGGAGCGCGATCAACGCCGAGCCGGCGGCCCCCAGCAGGATCAGGATGACGGCCAGCGCGGCGAGTGCGGGCCGCCGCTCCCGTGTCGTCGGAAGCCGGTTCGTCGCCAGCGCAGCCCGGTTGGGCTGACCGCCGGACTGTCTGGCGTTGCGTGACGAGGTCGTCGAGCTCACGGGACATACCGTAACGGCCGACCAGGCCATAACGCGCCGTCGGACTGGTGCGCCGTGCGCACTATCACCGCAACGTGGTCACCAGGGCCGCGACCTTCGCGCGGTCCTCGGAGTTGAGCAGCTCGTTGAACGCGCCCGGGCCGCCGTACAGCTCGTCGAGGTAGGCGTACAGGCCCTGGAGCGCGCGGCCGATCTCGCTGCGCCAGTCGCCGGCGGCGGCCAGCTGGGCGGCCGCGTGGCGGCCCTCGGCGAGCGTGAGGGCAGAGTTCACGGGCTGGTCGAGGCGGATCACGCCGTCCAGGAAGCGGTCGGCGTCCGGCTGGCTGAAGTCGACCGGCCGGCCGTCGTCGTCCAGCGTCGGGGAGCCGGTCGGCACGCCGCCGCGGATCTTACCGACCAGCTTGGCCACCTCGGCGCGCGCCGGCGGCGGGAGCAGCCGGTCGAAGCCGAAGCCGCCGTACAGCTGGTCCAGGTGCTCGCACAGCGCGCCGAAGTGCTCGAGCACGTCATACTCGTCACCGCTGACCTCGTGCCGCAGGTCGGCGACCATGCCGCGGGCCTCGGTGATCGACCACGACGAGGGCGTGAGGATGTCGCTCATTCGCTGCTCCGCCCGCCGTCCCGGCCGGGCACCGGCGCGCGGCCGCGTGCGACGTCCGGGCGCGTGCCCTGGTTCTGGACCGGCGCCTGGGCCTGCCCCGGCGAAGGCGGCACCTGTCCCGCCAGGAGCCAGCGCGGATCCGGCTGCTGGGCCGGCTGGCCCTGCTCTTGTGGTGCTAGGTCTGGCGCGTTGATCGGCACGCCCTGGTACACGGCCGGGTTGCCGACCTCGGTGATCACCCGCTGCGCCATCCCCTCGTCGGCGAACGTCATCCGGCCGTTCTCCTCGCGGAACACGCCGCGGAACTCGAGCCGTTTCGCCGTGGCGAGCAGCTCGTTGCGCCCGGTGTCGCCGAGATTGGCCGCCATCCGGCGTACGTCGATGCCCTGCGGGCCGCGCTGCGCCGCCTGGGTCATCAGGGTCCGCTCGGCGTCGGTGGAGTTGTTCCACTTGGCCTCGTAGATCCGCGGCCGGCTCGATCGGGATGCCGCGCTGGCTCATGTAGTCGTTCGCGGCCCACTGCAGCTGCCAGTCGGCGAACGGCCGGCAGTCGCGGATGTCGTACAGCCGGCCGATGTCGGTCTCGATCCCCGACGCCATCATCGAGGGGTGCATCAGCCGGGTCGGCGCGGCCACGCCGCCGCCCATCACCAGCTGCACCGGCTGGCCGGAGCGCTCCAGGTGCGCGGCGAGCTCGTTGATCGCGGCCAGGTCCCGGTCGGAGGCCTGGTCGACCTTGTCGATCACGATCAGCGCGGCGCTGTTCCTCTTGTCCGCGAGCTGGCCGATCTGGTCCGCGAGGTCGTTCAGCGTGCGCCCCGGGTCCTCCGAGCCCTTCGCGTCCCACTGCCGCTTGGTGACGATCTGCGGCAGCAGACCGCCCGGCGACGGCGTCCGCAGCTCGAGCCCGTTCTGGGTGCCCTGCTTGCGGGTCAGCAGCTTCTGCACGGTCTTCTTCAGCCCACGGACGGCGAAGGACCCGTACCGCTTCCGGAGGTGGCCCAGCTGGTCGCCGACGGTGCGGGCGAACCGGTTCTCCAGCGGCTCCCGCGACGAGGCGTCGACCCGGATCACGGCCCAGTCGCGCTGGTTCGCGAACTGAACGGCGCGGTTCAGCTCGAAGCTCGTCCCCATCCCGGGGCCACCGGTGTACAGGACTGAGCGGGTGCGCGGCTGCCGGTCGCCGAAACTGATCGACCGGCCGGTGCTGTCGGTGCGGGTCAGCGGATGACCGAGGCCGGGTTGCGCCGGCGGGCCGTACCCGTACGGGTTGCCCTGCGGGGAAATGGTCATCCGCTCGCGCCTCCCTCGTGAACGGCGCGAGCCCTCGCGCCCTCCTCAGGCTGACGAGTGGCCGGGGCCAGACGCACCGATCTTCAACCGGCGTTCATCTCCGCCATCAGGTGTTCATCTCTCGGCGATCTCGATCCGTACGACGAGAGCGTCCGCGCCGGCCTGTTCGAGCACCCGCTGCCGCGGATCGGGTACGGCGAGGAACGGGTCGCGCGCGAGCGGAGCCAGGCCGGCCAGGCGCGGGTCCGACAGCACCGTGTCGACGGCACGCCGGTCTCCGCCGCGGAACAGCGCGACCAGGTTGTCCAGCTCCGGCAGGAGGATCCGCTCGGCCGCGTCCGCGGCGGCGCCGAACGCCTCCCGGGCCTGGTTCTCCCGCCGGCGCGCGTAGCGCTGCTGGGACCAGCCGCCCGCCTTCGTCGTACCCTGCACGTGCCGCGACCCCACCTTCGACGACACCAGCCGCGCCCCCTCGAACACCCCGACCCCGTAACCACCCCGGCGCACCAGCAACACCCCGATCCACCGCTCCCGCCGCACATGCGCATCAAGCTCGGCCAACGTGGCGCCGCCCAACGGCGGGAACGGCACCTCGATCCGCGCCACGGATCCGTCAGCCGCCGTCGCGACGACATCGTCCGGCCCGAACGCGTACGACGCCGGCCCGTGCCGCTCGGCGAATCCGTCCAGCCACCGCAATACGCGGCCGGGCGCGACGGAGACCACCCGCGCCTTCCCCGTTGCGTTCATCGGTCGCTTTTTCCGTTTCTGTGGAAAACCGGTTACGTGCACGCCGGCGGTCACCTGACCGCGTTTTCCACAGAAACGGAAAAGGCGACCGATGAACGCCCTGGGGTTAGGGCCGCCTGGCCCCTGGGGTTAGGGCCGCCTGGCCCCTGGGGTTGGGCGGGTCAGACGTTGAAGCCGAGGGCGCGGAGTTGGTCGCGGCCTTCGTCGGTGATCTTCTCCGGGCCCCACGGGGGCATCCAGACCCAGTTGATGCGGAAGTCGTCGACCAGGCCGTCGAGGGAGGTGCGGGTCTGGTCCTCGATGACGTCGGTCAGCGGGCAGGCGGCCGAGGTCAGGGTCATGTCGATGACGGCGGTCTGGTCCTCGTCGAGGGTGACGCCGTACACCAGGCCGAGGTCGACGACGTTGATCCCGAGCTCGGGGTCGACGACGTCCTTCAGCGCCTCGGTCACGTCCTCCACCGAGGCCGGTGCCGGGGTGCCGTTGGCGGCGTCCAGATCCACCTCGGGCAGCTCGATCTGCTCGGTCCCGCTCGTGGTCTCAGCCATTGCTCACTCCGTCCGTCGTACCTGCCAGTGCCTGCGCGGTCGCGTCCCGCCAGGCCGACCAGCCCAGCAGCGCACACTTCACCCGGGCCGGGAACTGCGCTACGCCCGCGAACGCGACACCGTCCTCGAGCGCGTCCTCGTCTGGTTCCACAGTGCCACGGCCGTGCATCAGCCCGAGGAACTTCTCATATGTCGCCATGCCGTCGGCGACCGGCTTGCCGATCACCAGGTCGGTCATCACCGACGTCGCCGCCTGGCTGATCGAGCACCCGGCGCTCTGGTGCGTCACGCCCGTCACCACGTCGCCGTCGAGGGACACCCGCAGCGTCACCTCGTCACCGCAGGACGGGTTCACGTGGTGCACCTCGACGTCGTACTGCTCCGCGAGCCCGGCGTGGTGCGGGCTGCGGTAGTGGTCGAGGATGATCTCCTGGTAAAGCGCGTCCAGTTGCATCAGGCAACCCTGCTGTGATTCATCTCAAGAGACTCTCTTGAAGTACTTGCGGACGAAGCCGAGACCGTCGATGAGGGCGTCGATCTCGTCCGGTGTCGTGTACAGGTAGAACGACGCGCGGGTCGAGGCCTGCACGCCGAACCGCTCGTGCACCGGCCGCGCGCAGTGGTGCCCGGCGCGCACCGCTACTCCCCTGGTGTCCAGCACCGTCGCGATGTCGTGCGGGTGCACACCCTCCAGCTCGAAGCTGATCGCGCCGCCCCGGTCCACCGCGACGTCCGGCCCGAGGATCGTCAGTCCGGGCACGGTCTTGAGCCCTTCCAGCGCGTACGACGTGATGGCGTGCTCATGTGCGGCGATCTTGTCCATGCCGATACCGGTCAGGTAGTCCGCCGCGGCACCGAGACCGACGGCCTGCGCGATCGGCGGCGTACCGGCCTCGAACCGCGCGGGCGGCGGGGCGTACGTCGAGCCGGTCATCCGGACCACCTCGATCATCTCGCCACCACCGAGGAACGGCGGCAGCGACGCGAGCAGGTCGTACCGGCCCCAGAGCACGCCGATCCCGGTCGGGCCGACCATCTTGTGGCCGGTGAACGCGACCAGGTCCGCGCCCAGCGTGGACACGTCGACCGGCAGCTGCGGCACCGCCTGCGACGCGTCCACGACCACGGTCGCGCCGACCGCGTGCGCCTTGGCGGCGATCTCGGTGACCGGGTTGATCGTGCCGAGCGCGTTCGACACCCAGGCCAGCGCGACCACCTTGGTGCGCTCGTTGATCAGCTCGTCGACGTTCGACAGGTCGAGCCGGCCCTCGTCGGTGACGCCGAACCAGCGCAGCGTCGCACCGGTCCGCTCGCAGGCGAGCTGCCACGGCACGATGTTGGAGTGGTGCTCCATCTCGGTGATCACGACCTCGTCACCGGGCTTCAGGCCGGCGCCGAGGGTGTGGGCGGCCAGGTTCAGCGCCTCGGACGCGTTCTTGGTGAACACGACCTCGCGGCGGTCCGGCGCGCCGATGAAGGCCGCGATCTTGTCCCGGCCGCCCTCGTACGCCGCGGTCGCCTCGGCGCCCAGCTGGTGCATCGCACGAGCCACGTTCGCGTAGTGCTCCGCGTAGTGCGCGCGCACCGCCTCGATCACCTGGGCGGGCTTCTGCGAGGAGTTCGCCGAGTCCAGGTACACCAGCGGGTACCCGCCGGCGAGCTCCCGCGACAGGATCGGGAAGTCCGCCCGGACCGACTGCAGGTCCAGCGGACTGCTGAAGGTCGGGCGGGCGGTCATGCCGGGGCCTTCACGAAGCGCTCGTAGCCGTTGGCCTCGAGTTCCTCGGCCAGCTCCGGGCCGCCCTCCTCGACGATCCGCCCGTCGACGAAGACGTGCACGAAGTCGGGGTGGATGTAGCGCAGGATCCGCGTGTAGTGAGTGATCAGCAGGACACCCTTGTCACCGCGTTCGGCGAACCGGTTCACGCCGGTGGAGACGACCTTGAGCGCGTCGATGTCGAGGCCGGAGTCGGTCTCGTCGAGGATCGCGATCTTCGGGTCGAGCAGCTCCAGCTGGACGATCTCGTGGCGCTTCTTCTCACCACCTGAGAAGCCCTCGTTGACGTTGCGCTGCCCGAAGTCCGCGTCCATCTCCAGGTCGGCCAGCGCCTTGTTGACGTCCTTCACCCAGGTCCGCAGCTTCGGCGCCTCGCCGTCGATCGCGGTCTTCGCCGTACGCAGGAAGTTCGACACCGACACGCCGGGCACCTCGACCGGGTACTGCATGGCCAGGAACAGGCCGGCCCGGGCGCGCTCGTCGACCTTCATGCCGAGCACGTCCTCGCCGTCCAGCGTGACTGTGCCGGACGTGACCTTGTACTTCGGATGCCCGGCGATGGAGTACGCCAGGGTCGACTTGCCGGAGCCGTTCGGGCCCATGATGGCGTGGGTCTGACCGCTCTCGATGGTCAGGTCTACGCCGCGCAGGATCTCCTTCGGACCGTTCTCGGTATCGACGCTGACGTGCAGGTCGCGGATCTCGAGTGTCGCCATGGTGGTTCTTCTATCTCCGTCTGTAGTTCGTCGGGTTGTCAGTTCAGGGCGTCGGCGTTGATCGGGTTCTTCACGTCCACGAGCACGTCGTCGCCGTCGATCCGGACCGGGTAGATCGGGACCGGCTCGTACGCCGGCAGGCTGACCGGCTCGCCGGTACGCAGGTCGAAGGTCGAACCGTGCAGCCAGCACTCGATCTCACAGTTGCCCACCTCGCCCTCGGACAGCGCGATCTGCGCGTGCGAGCACTCGTCGCGGACGGCGAAGACCTGGCCGTCGCTCTTCACCACGGCGACCTCCACGCCCGCCACCTCGACCGCGACGACTCCCTCGTCCGGTACGTCGGCCAGCGCGCAGGCGCGCTCGAACGTGTCACTCATCCACGTCACTCATCTGGCCTCTGCGGCGGTCGGCGCCGGTGCGGCCGGCAGGCTGAGTGCGGCGGTCCGGGCGAGCTTCTCCTCGATCACGTCGTGCAGCCGGTCGGCCACCTCGGGCACGCCGATCTTGCCGACGATGTCGTTGAAGAACCCGCTGACCACCAGCCGCCGGGCCTCGTCCTCGGGGATGCCGCGGGCCTGCAGGTAGAACATCTGCTCGTCGTCGAACCGGCCGGTCGCCGAGGCGTGGCCGGCGCCCACGATCTCGCCGGTCTCGATCTCCAGGTTCGGCACCGAGTCGGCCCGGGCGCCGTCGCTGAGCACCAGGTTCGGTTCAGCTCGAACGTGTCGGTGCCCTCGGCCGCGGCCCGGATCAGCACGTCGCCGATCCACACCGTGTGCGCGTCGTCGCCGGCCAGCGCGCCCTTGTAGGTCACGTGGCTCTTGCATTGCGGCGCCTCGTGGTCGACGAACGACCGGTGCTCGTGGTGCTGCCCGGTCTCCGCGAAGTACACGCCGAGCAGCTCGGCGTCGCCGCCTGGTCCGTCGTACCGGACGTTGGTGGAGAGCCGGACGATGCCGCCGCCGAGGGTGACCGCGACGTGGTTCAGCTTGGCGTCCCGGCCGACCACCGCGTCGTGCTGACCGACGTACGTCGAGCCGCCGTCGCCGGCCTGGATGCTGACCACCCGCAGGTCGGCGCCGTCGCCGACGACGATCTCGGTGTTCGCGGCCAGCTCACCGGTGCCGGTGTGGTCGATCACGACGACCGCGCGGCTGTGCCGGCCGGCCTCGATCACCAGGTGGCCGAAGCCCTTCTCGCCGAGCGCGGTGACGTCGACGTGCACGGCCTCGGTCAGCTCGGCGTCGGCCGGGATCCGCACCGCGACGGCCTTCTCGGCGTGCGCCCAGGCGACGGCGGCGATCCGGTCCTGCGGCGTGCCAGCCCTGACCGCGTCGGCCGCGACCGTCTCGACGGTCACGCCCTCCGGCGCGCGCACGTCGATCCGCGGCGCCCGGGTGCCGGGCTCGTCGGCGAACAGCCCTTTCAGCTTCTTGACCGGGCTGAAGCGCCACTCCTCCTCGCGCCCGTTCGGCACCGCGAAGTCGGCGACGTCGTACGACGAGGGCCGCTCGCTGCGGGTCTGGATCGGCACGACGCCGTGCCGGTGCGACTGGTTGCCGGGGGCAACCAGTGTGTCCTGCGCCGCCATCAGCCGACTGCTCCTTCCATCTGCAGCTCGATCAGCCGGTTCAGCTCGAGCGCGTACTCCATCGGCAGCTCCCGCGCGATCGGCTCGATGAAGCCGCGCACGATCATCGCCATCGCCTCGTCCTCGGTCAT
>WNGB01005486.1_pt1 | contig 20571 bp, 25 predicted proteins | sample 5400681 | NCBI WGS metagenome assembly WNGB01 (sample SAMN13153367, study PRJNA577476) | soil metagenome | isolation source: 115 cm soil or saprolite under grassland replicate 2 | place: USA:California | collected 2016-06-15
TGCCCGCTACCTCGGCCAGCGCAAGAACCTGTTCGACCTGCGCCGCGTCGCAGTCGTCCACAACCTCCACGTCATCGCCCGCCAACCCCCACCAGCCAAGCAAGCCGCCTGAACCGGATACCCATCCGGCTCCCTAGCGGGCGACCGAGATGTCGCGCTCCCGGCCCGCCGGAATCAAGGTCGCCGTAGCCGACCATCTCGAACGCAAGGCAGCGCCCGCCGCCCACCTGGGGCAGGACGTGGCGCCACAGCGCCGGGCTGGTCGGGATGCCGTGGACGAGCACGACCGGGACGCCCTCGCCCGCCTCAGTCCAGCGCATGGGCACGCCGCGAACGGTCGCCTGCCGCCACTCCACGCCGCTTCCTCCTCTGCTGGCTGGCATCGACAGGCGCGCCGCCGGCGGTCAGCAGCCACGCCGGTCAGCCGAGCGGCGTCTGCAGCCCGTCGTTGAACCGGTTGGTCCAGTTGGCGGTGGCGATCACCACCACCAGCTCGACCACCTCCTCCGCCGACAGGTGCGCGCCAAGCTCCTCCAGGTCGCGCTGCTCGACGCTGCCCGGGTGGGCGGTGAGCAGGGTGGCAAACCGCAGCACCGCCCGCTCCCGCCGGTCGAACAGGTCCTCCCGGCGGGCGCCGCCCGGCTCCTTGAGCGCCCCGATCTGCTCGTCGGTCAGGCCGCGCCGCTTGCCCGAAGCGGCATGCGCCCGCGTTCAATACCCGCAGCCGTTCAGGATCGACACCCGCAGGTAGGCCAGCTCCTTCAGCTTCGCCGCAAGCGCCCCCTCGGCCCACACGACCCCGTAGAGCTGGTTAAAGGCACGCAGCAGCTCGGGCTTGTTGCCCAGCATCTTGAAGAACGGCGACACCCTGCCCGTGCTTTGCTCGATGGCATCGTAGATTCGCTGCACGACGGGCGCTGCCTGGGCCCGCTCGACCGGCTCGATCCGCATCGGTGACCTCCTCCTCGGCGCCCGCAGGCACACAATTCCCTACCCCGCGCGCCGCCCGGCAAGCAGGCGCCCGGCGCCGGCCGCGCCGAGGCCGTACACCAGATGGTCGCCGAGGTCCTTGGCCAGGACCTTGGCGTCATACTCCCAGATCGGCCGGTACAGCCCGGCCAGCGGCAGCAGCACGTAGCTGGCGGTCCATACCGTCGCACCCAACGCCAGCCCGTGGCGGACCCTGGGGGCGCGTAGCGAGCCCTCAACCAGCCCGAACAGCCCGCCCCAGGCGATCCCGTAGCCCCAGTGCGCCAGGTTGTTGACGAGCGCGGCCCGCTCGGGTGGGAGCTGCCGCTGGAAGACGCCTTCGACCACCCGCTTGCCGATGTGCGCGGGCGCGGGTGCCTGCTCCCAGTCCTTCAGGCCCGCCGAGAACTCCCAGGCCAGCAGGCGGTCGTTGCCGCCGCCGAGCTTGTAGCGGACGAACTGGACCAGGTCCATCGCGGCGGTGCCGACCACCCCCGCGACAACACCCCGGGCCAGCGCGCCAAGCGGGGTCTGGGTCGATCGTGCCATCTCATCAGCCTCCTACCCGTGGAGTCGGCCAGCAACGTCACTGGGCTCTGCCTTCCGCCTGGAGCGCACACCTCAGCGGCCACCGCGTCCCGCCTGGCCGTACCGTTCTGCTTGGGCGATCGCCCAGGCGGCGTTGACCAGGCCGATGTGGCTGAACGCCTGTGGGTAGTTGCCGAGCAGCTCGCTCGAGGCCGGGTCGACCTCCTCGGCTAGCAGGCCGACGTCGCTTGTGGAGGCCATGGCCCGCTCGAAGGTCGCCCTGGCCTCGGAGACCTCGCCGGCCAGCGCCTGGGCATGGGCCAGCCAGAAGGTGCACAACAGGAAGGTGCCCTCCTCGCCCTCTAGCCCATCGGCCGCTCGGTAGCGCCAGACCAGCCCACGAGGGTCGGTGAGCCGGGTGGCGGTGGCCTCGATGGTCGCCTTCATCCGCGCGTCGTCCGCGGGCAGGAACCCGGTGATGGCCAGCATCAGGCTGCTGGCGTCCAGGTCGTCTGAGCCGAACGCCTGGGCGTAGGCGCCGGCCCGGTCGCTCCAGCCGCGTTCCAGGATGGCCGAGCGGATCTGGTCCCGGGTGGCCGTCCAGCCCTCGACCTGGTCCTTGGCGCCCAGCTGGTCGGCGAGGACGATCGCCCGGTCCAGCGCCACCCAGCACATCAGCTTGGAGTACAGGAAGTCGCGCGGCTCACCGCGGAGCTCCCAGATCCCCTGGTCCTTCTCGGTCCAGCGCTGCCCGGCAGCGTCGGCCGCCTCCACCAGGAACTTCCGGGTGGACGCGTCGAACTCGCCGAGCTGCTCGACCAGGCGCTGGGCGGCGCCCAGCAGCTCGCCGTACACGTCGAGCTGGCGCTGGTTCCAGGCGCCGTTGCCGACCCGCACCGGCCGGCTGGCCCGCCAGCCGCGCAGGTGGGGCAACCCCCGCTCGGTGAGGTCGTGCTCACCGCCGACGCCGAACATGATCTGCAGGTCCCGGCCACGCCGCAGCTGGGTCGGGGCGGCACCGGCGAGGAAGTCGAAAAAGCAGTGCGCCTCGTCGGGGCAGGCGGCCACCCACAGGGCCTCCATGGTGAGGCTGGCGTCCCGCACCCAGGTGTAGCGGTAGTCCCAGTTGCGCTCGCCGCCGACCGCCTCGGGCAGCGAGGTGGTGGGGGCGGCCACGATCGCCCCGGTGGGCTCGAAGGTGAGCGCCTGCAGTACCCGCCCGGAGTGGTGGACCAGGTCGCGCCAGGGGCCCTCGTAGCTCTGGTGCAGCTGCGACCAGGACCGCCAGGCCCGGATCGTGTCGTCGAGCCGTTCGGCGATCTCCTCCTGGGACCAGACCCGTGGGGGCGGCTCCCAGCGCTTGGCATGGTGAAGGGCGAATGCCGTGGTCGCGCCGGCACGGAGGCTGAGTCGGGTGGTCGCCGTCGAGCCGTCGATCTGCAGCGGCGTCGGCGCGGAGAGCGCCAGCACGTCGGCGCCGCCGCGGCTGACCACCCCGCCGTCCACTGCCGCGAGCAGCGGGTGGATCAGGCCATACTCGGGCCGCGGCGCGTAGCTGACCTCCACCTCGACCTCGCCGTCGATGCAGGCCAGGCGGCGCAGCAGCACGCCGGGCGAGCCGGCGCCGAGGTGGTGGCCGTGCTCGTCGGGCCCCAGCGCCATGGCGTCGACCAGAACAACCGCGCCGGTCAGGGTCCGGAAGGTGGTCTCCAGCGCCATCGTCTGGTCCAGGTAGCGGCGCGTCACCGTAACGTCGCCCACGGGCCGGATCCAGAAGTGGCCGGCGTCGTCGTCCAGCAGGCGGGCGAACACGCTCGGCCCGTCGAACCGCGGAAAGCACAGCCAGTCCACCGAGCCGCCGCGGCTGACCAGGGCGGCCGAGCGGCAGTCCGACAGCAGCGCGTACTCGGCGATCGCAAGCCGGCTCACCCCACCCTCCCTCCCTTCCCTCATCGGTCCTCACGCGGGCCCAGCGGGCGCCCGGGTCCCCTCGAGCTAGCCAACGCCCAGGTTCCCGCTGGCCTCACGGCACTGTCAGCGTCCGGACAGTCTTTCCCCCAGGTCCCCACCTGCAGCGCCGTGCTCGCAAGAGTTCCTTGAACACTGTCCAGGCGGTGACAGTCTCGGCCACGCCAAGGTGCCGCCGACGTTCCATCCCTCGAAGACACAGTCGAGAAGGAGGAAGCCATGAACGCAACCAACGCGCGTTCGGGCGCGCTCGCCGGCCTGGTGGGCGGCGTCGTGATGGCCATGTGGTCGATGGTGGTGCTGGCCGCCACCGGGGCGGGCTTCTGGACGCCCGTCAACCTCATCGCCCACACCATCTGGCGAGGGGCGCCGACCGACGGCAGCTTCAGCATCGGCGCGCTGCTGCTCGGCCTGCTGGTCCACATGGTCATGTCGGTCGCGTTCGGCGTGGTCCTGGCCACGCTGGCCACCCGCCTGGCCGGCACCCTGCCCGCGCTGCTGGCCGCCGGGATGACCTTCGGGTTGGTGCTGTGGCTGGTGAACCAGTACGTGATCTGGCCCGCCATCGACGAGACCGCCGCGCAGGCGTTCACGCCCTGGGTGTTCGCGGCCGGCCACCTGCTGTTCGGCCTGGTCGCGGCGGTGCTGCTCGGCCGGCAGCCAGCCCACCGCGGTCTGGGCCGACAGCTTCCCGCCTGAGCCAAGTAAGGAGCCTCGAGATGGCGATCGTAGAACTGGACCGTGAGGCGTTCCAGCGACAGGTGCTCGGCAGCGAGCTGCCGGTGGTGGTGGACTTCTACGCCGACTGGTGCGGACCGTGCCGGCAGGTGGCGCCCGTCCTGGAGCGGCTGGCGGCCAAGTGGGACGGCCGGGTGCGGTTCGTCAAGGTCAACGTCGACCACCACCCCGACCTGGCCGAGGCCTACCGGGTCTCCTCGATCCCGACCGTACTGCTGTTTGCGTCCGGCCACGTGGCCGGCTCCAGCCTCGGGGCCAAGCCGGCGACCGCACTGGAGCGTGACCTCGGCCTGGCCGGCCAGGCCGAGCAAGCCGAACAGGCGGGCGGCCGGACCGGTCGTCCGAGACTCCGTCGGGCCGTGCGGCCCCGGTGGAACGGCGGCTGACCCTCCGGGTTCGTCGGGTGGAGGAGGGATCCGGTCAGGGGCCATCGTCGCCGGCCCGAAGCGGGTCCAGGCGCACGATCGTGGCGGCACCGAACGGCGGAGGCGGGGCGAGCCCCAGCCGCGCGAACACCGAGGGCGGCACCGAGATGTCGGCCACGTACAACTCCCCCACCACCGCCGCCGCGCCGGGCGCGCGCAGGCCTTGCTTGGGCGCGGCCAGGGTCAGCGTCGCCACGGCCACGACCTGGGGGGTATGCAGCGTCCCGGTGGCCAGCTCCAACCCGGAGGGGACGTCAAGCGCCAGCACCCGCCGGCCAGCGGTGCCCTCGATCAGCCAGGCGGCGCCGCCACGCGGCGGGCCGGTCTGCGAATAGCCCAGCAGCCCGTCGAGCACCAGCTCAGAGGTGCTCAGCGGCGCAATGCCCGCCTCCACGGCGACGTCCATGCGGCGCAGGACGTCGTGCTGGCGGCGGGTGACGGGCGCCAGCCGTTCCGGCGGCTCGCCAAGCCGCACGTCCACCCGCGCGCCCGCGACCACCAGGTGGCGGGCGGCCGCCATCGCGCCGCCACCGTTGCCGCCCGGCCCGGCCAGCACCAGGATCCGGCGCCCGGTGGCGTCCCCGCCGAGCAGCCGCCGGGCCAGCAGCGCCAGGTTGCGGCCGGCGTTCTCCATCAGCTGCTCCAGCGCGATCCCGAGCTCCTGGGTCAGCACCCGGTCGACCTCACACATCTGCCCGACCGACAGCCACGGCAGCGACGCCGCCGCAAGCGTCGGGATCCCGGCCGCCGCGGGGTCAGGAACATACCGGCGGCGGGCGCGGACCGCGGCCGGCCAGCGCTCCTCCAACTCGACCCCGAGGCCCTCGGTGATGCGGTTGACGTAGTTGAAGTAGGCGACCACCTGGTTGGCGTCCACGATCGCGCGGTCGTCCAGCCCCACCTCGCGGAGGGCCGCGATGTCGGCCTCCGCCACCGCGGCCGGGATACGGGTGAGCTTGCGGGCGTAGGCGCACAGCGCGGCCATCCGCCGGTCCAGCGCTCCGGTCCGTCCGGAGGCGACCGCCTCCGCCAGCCCGGCGCTGCCGGTCTCCTCGGTCAGCGCCTGGCTGTGGTGGACCACTCAGTAGTGGCAGTCGTTGGCGGCCGAGACCGCCACCGCGATCGCCTCGCGTTCGGCGCGGCTGAGCGGCGAGTCGCCGAACATGACCGTCCGGTACAGCCCCAGGTGCGCCTGCAGCGCCTTGGGGTTCAGCGCGTGCGAGGCCAGCACGTTGTCCAGCCCACCCGCGTCCGGGGTGGAACCGACCCAGCTCATCGCCTGCCTCCTCCTTCCCGGCGGCATCAGCCCACCGGGGCTGCCGGCAACCTACCAGGCAGCCACCCGGCGCTTCACGAGATCCCCAGGTCACGGCGGATCCGCTCGGCCAGCAACGCCTCGTCGAGCTGGCCGGCGACCACCTCGGCGACCGTGCCATCGGCCCGGATGAGCACCGTGGTCGGCATCCCCAACCCGCCGAAGGCGTCGAAGGAGCGGCCGGCGCCGTCGACGGCGAGCCGGTAGGTGACGCCGGTGCGCCTGGCCAGGTCGACGGCGGCACCGCGGTCGTCGCGCTGGTTGACGCCGATGACCACCACCCGGTCGCCCAGCCGCCGGTGGACGCGCTCGAAGGCGGGCATCTCGGCGATGCAGGCCAGACACCAGGAGGCCCAGAAGTTCAGCACGACCGGCCGGCCACGGAAGTCGGCCAGGCGCACCGGACGGCCACGGAAGTCGGGCAGCTCGATGCGCGGCGCCGGCTGGCCGCGGGATGCCGTGCCCTCCACGACCACCGCCGTGACCGGCACCGACGGGCCGCCCACCAGGCGACCGGCCACCAGCAGGGCGACCACGACGAGCCCGAAGCCGATCGCCCAGCGGGTGGGCGCGACCCACCAGCCGCCCGGCGGTGCGGCGAGCGTGCGGGGCCGACCGGGGTCGCCGCCAAGATGGGCAGCGGGCTCCCGCTCGGGCTCATGGCGCATGCCGGTCCCCCTGCTGCTCGCGGACCATGCGGGCCAGCGCCTTGCGCCCGCGGTGCGCCCAGGCCAGCACGCTGCCGCGCGGCCGGCCGAGCATCCCGGCGATCTCGGCGGCGGTGAAGCCACCAAGGTCCATCAGGGTGACCGCGACCCGCTGCGGCTCTGGCAGCGCCCACAGCGCCCGCTCGACCTGCGCGCGGCGAGCCCGCTCGATCGCCTCCGCCGCGACGTCGGTTGGGCCGGCAAGCTCGGGAAGCTGCTCGGAGGGGACCTCCAGCCGGGTGGCGGCCCGCCGGGCCCGGTCGCGGCCCAGGTTCAGGCAGATCGTCGCCAGCCACGGCTCGACCCGCCTTGGTGGCCGCCCGGCCGACCACGCCTGCCAGGCACGCAGGTAGGTCTCCTGGACCAAGTCCTCGGCGTCGGCCCGGTTGGGAACCATGCGCCTGGCCAGGTTGTGGACTAGATCCAGAGCCGGCAGGGTCGCCGCCAGGAAGTCGTCACCGGTTGCCATACAGCCCTCTCGCGGGTAACGACGATCCTGCTGGGCTGCCGATTGCAGCCGTGCAGCGCCGCAGACCGACCGTCGTCGGCGGTCGGCGCCCGCCGTCAGCTGCGTCATCTCGCTGACAGTCCACGGCGGAGCTGCCGCCGGTCCCGCGTGTACCCAAGGAGTCGGAACCGTCGGACCAGCAAAGAGTGTGGACCGCATGCCCCGAGCCGTCTGGAACGGGGTCACCCTGGCCGACAGCAACCACACCGTCGAGCTGGAGGGCAACCACTACTTCCCGCCCGAGTCGCTCAACCGCGAGTATCTCCTCGACAGCCCGACCCGCAGCCTGCGCCCGTGGAAAGGCGTGGCCCGCTACCACACCATCGAAGTCGGCGACCAGGTCACCCTGGACGCGGCCTGGTCCTACCCGCACCCGTCCCCGCTGGCCCGCAGGATCCGGGGCCACGTCGCCTTCTTGGGTGGTGTCCACATCGAGGGCGGGCGGAAGCAGCCCACCCTGCTGGCCCGCCTGCTCGGCCGGGCACGCTCGGCCCACGCGCTGGTTCACCCGAGCTGCCGGAGCGCGTCTTCGACGCCGCGCACGAACGTCGGGTAGGGGTAGATCAGCTCCCGCAGGGACGCGACCGGGATCCGCTCCCTGATCGCCAGCACGAGCATGCCGGCGAGCTCGCCGGCGGCCGGGCCCATCACCGAGCCGCCCACCAGCACCTGGTCGTCGGCGACCAGCTTGAGGACGCCGTGCTCGGCGCCCGGGCCGTGGATCCAGCCTCGGGCGGTCGCCGCTGTCTGCGCCACGCCGACCCTGACCGCGCGGCCGGCCTGGCGGGCCTGCGCCTCGGTCTGGCCGACGCTGGCCACCTCGGGGTCGGTGAAGGTCACCCTGGGCACCGCGCGGTAGTCGGCCGGGGCGTGCTCGGCGCCGAGGATGGCGGCGGCGGCGACCCGGCCCTGGTAGACCGCCACGTGGGTGAAGGCGCCCTTGCCGGTGACGTCGCCGACCGCCCAGATGCCGTCGCCGGCACGCAGGTTGGCGTCCACCGCCACCGCCGGGGCGTCGGGGTCCAGGCCGGCCGCGTCCACGCCGAGCTGGCGCAGGTCGGACCGCCGCCCCGTCGCCACCAGCAGCCGCTCGCCCTCGACCGTGGTGCCGTCCGACAGCGCCACCGCGATCCCCTGGCCGCCGCCGCGTACGGTCGTCGCCATGATCCCGGTGCGCAGCGTCATCCCCTCGCCGCGGACCAGGTCGTCGACGGCCGCGCCGATCTCCGGCTCCTCCGCGGGCAGCGCATGCCCGGCCGCCTCCAGCAGCGTCACCCGGGTGCCGAACCGGTGGAAGGCCTGGGCCAGCTCCAACCCGATCGGCCCGGCGCCCAGCACCACCAACGAGCCCGGCGGCTCGGCGGCCTCGATCGCCTGCCGGTTGGTCCAGTAGTCCACCCCGGGCAGCCCGTCGATCGGTGGGGCGGCGGGTTCGCCGCCGCTGGCGAGCACGATGCCGCGTCGGGCCTGCAGGCGCCGCCCGTCGACCTCGACCTCGCGGGGGCCGACGATGCGGGCCTGGCCGCGCAGGAAGCTACCGCTCTTCTTCTCGAACCGCTCCACGGCGAGCTCGTCGTTCCAGTCGGCGGTCGCCTCCCGGATGCGTGCGGCCACCGGCGACCAGTCCGGCGTGACGCTCGCCCGCCCCGCCAGCTGGCCGACCCGCCTCGCCTCGGCGATGGTGTTGCCCGCCCGCACCATCATCTTGGAGGGGATGCAGCCCCAGTAGGGGCATTCGCCGCCGACCAGCCTCCGCTCGATCCCCAGCACGTCCATGCCAGCCTCGGCCGCCCGGCCGGCGACCTCCTCACCGCCGACGCCCATGCCGATCACGATCAGGTCATGCGTCTGGGCCATGCCGTTCGCCTCCCGTCCCCTGCCAGCGGCAAACCGGCGGACAGCCATGATTTCGCCAGAATCGCGCGCCCGGCGGAGGCCGATTGTCAGCCGCATGACACAGCTGCCCGAACAGCGGGCATGGACGGCAGGCTTCGAGCAGCAGGGCGCCGGCCGCGAGCAGGGCGGCGGTCGCTGATCGGCCGGCGCAATCACCCGGGTCTGGTCGCCGATGGAAGTCAAGTGAGGACCGCACCGATGACCCCCGATGTTGCCGGCGGCAGTCTGGCCGTGGCGGCCGGGATCAGCCTGGCCGCCGGCACGGTCAGCTTCGCCTCCCCGTGCGTGCTTCCCCTGGTCCCCGGCTACCTGGGCTTCGTGTCCGGGCTGTCGGGGGCCGACATGGCCGAAGGCGGCGCCCGCGGCGCCGTGGTCGCCGGGGCCGGCCTGTTCGTGCTGGGCTTCGCGGTGTTCTTCACCCTGATCGGCGGCGCCCTCGGAGCGCTCGGCGCCGCCCTGGTCGCCCAAAGACAGCTGCTCGGCCGCGGCGGCGGCGTGCTGGTCGCCGCGCTCGGCCTGTTCCTGCTCGGGGTGTGGCGGCCGCGGCGACTGGAGCGGGAACGCCGCGCGCTCGGGCTGGTGCGGCGCGGCGGGCTGCTGGCCGCGTTCCCCCTGGGGGTGGTCTTCGGCGCCGGCTGGACCCCGTGCATCGGCCCCACCCTGGCCACCATCCGGACCCTCACCACCGTCGGCCAGGACGCCTCACCGGCCCGTGGCGCCGTACTCGCCTTCGCCTACGCGGTCGGCCTCGGGGTGCCATTCCTGGTCGTCGCGGTGGGCCTGCGGAGCAGCCTCGGCGCGCTGCAGGTTCTCCGTCGGCGCGGCCTGCTGGTCGAGCGGGTCGGCGGGGCCATGCTCCTGGCAGTCGGTGTCCTGCTCGTCACCGGGCTGTGGGACCGCTTGATCGTCCTGCTGCAGCCGCTCATCGGTGGGTTCCGCACGCCGCTGTGAGGAGGCTGGCTGGCTCGCCGGCGGTGGTCAGGCGGTCAGCCGGGCCAGCCCCTGCGCGTCCAGCACCCGGATCTCGCCATAGCCGACCTCGACCAGCCGCTGCCGCTCGAACTGCTTGAGCACCTTGTTCAGCGACGGGCGCTGCACGCCCAGCATCGCCGCCAGGGTGCGCTGCGGCAACCGGATGCGCCCGTCCACGGTCTCCTCGGTCAGCAGCCGGGCCACCTGGACGGTCAGGCTCTTGCCGAGCAGGCCGACGATCCGCTGCTGGCCGCTGGCCACCCGGACGGCCACGCTGGACAGCCAGCGCCGAGCCACCGCCGGGTGCTCGCGGAGCAGCCGCTCGAAGGCCCGCTCCTCCAGGAACAGGTACTGGGTGTCGGCCACCGCCCGCGCCGTGTACGGAAACGGCATGCCAAGCAGCAGCTCCACGTCGCCGTCCACATCGCCGGGGTGCAGCAGCTGGACGACCAGGCGGCGGGCGCCGGCGCCGACGGCCAGCTCCACCATGCCCCCGCGGATAATCCACACCCCCTGCGAAACCTTGCCGGCGGCAAACAGCACCCGCCCGCGCTCAGCGTCCCGGCGGGTCAGGTAGCTGGCCAGCGCCGACAGGTCCGCCTCGCCGAACGGCGAGGTGTCGGCCCGACCGACGCACCTGGCGACCCAGGCCGCCTCCCGGACCCGGTCGTCGCTGATCCGACCAAACAGCAGCGATGTCATCGTGGCGACATTCTTCTACAAGCGGCCCGGCCAATCCCACATGCAACGGCGCCGGCATCGTCGGCCGGCGGCTGCAATCACGGGCGTCCGGGGTCCGTCCAAGAACATGGCAGGAGATCACAGCGGCGCATCGTGATCGCGTTGCAGGAGGCCCGCCATGCGTCATGATCCCGAGGGGATGGCCGCCGCCTACCTGGGTGGCGAGCTGCGCCGACGTCAGCGGGAGCGGTACGAGGCGCACATCCTGGAATGCGACGACTGCTGGCGTGAGGTGGGGCTCGGCCGCAGAGGCCGGACGCTGGCCGAATCGATGCGGGATTTGGCACCCCAGCGGCTGCGCGAGCGGGTGCGGGCGACCGTGGAGGCCACCCCCCAGGCGCAGCGGCGCGCCCGCCGCCGCAGCGTCCTGGCCGCAGCCACGGCCGTGCTCGCCGCCGTCGTAGCCGGCGGCCTTCTGCTGGCCCAGCGGCCGGCGCAGCCGCCGGTCATCGCCGCCGCCGTGGCCAGCTATCGGACCGGGGTGCCGGCGTGGACGGGTATCGCCGAGCCGCCACCGACCCGCCGGCTCGGCGACCTCCAGTGGCATGCCTCGGGTCGCGGCGAGATGGCCGGGCTCCCGATCGTCGCCCACAGCTACCAGGACGCCGCCGGGCACCGGGTGGTGCTGCTCCGGAGTGACAGCCTGTTTCCCGAGGCGGCCGGCGCCCGGCCCATGCCCGACGGCGCCACCTGGATCGCGGAAGTGGACGGCGTGGTGCTGTTCTGCGCCGACCGGCCCGCACCCTCGCTGGTGGTCGGGCAGGACCGAGCCGAGGTGCTGCTGGCCGCGCAGCGCCTAGGGCTGAGCTGAGCCGGCCACGAGGGACACGAGGGTCTGGAGAGGCGCGTGGATCGGCAGGCGGTTAATAAGGTGGCCACGGCCAGCCGAGCCGCCACCCGAAGCGGGCAAGTGCGCGATGCCGGGGTGGGGTTGGGATGAGCAGACGGGCGCGGGTCGGGGTGGGCGTCGTGGTCGGCGTCGCGCTGATCGCCGGCTTTGTTGGGCTGCTCGGCCGGGACGGCGGGTCACGGCTGGCGACCTCGGCCCCGGCCGGGCGTGCCCCGCTGGTCGACCCGCGCGACATCGTGGCCGGCGGCCCGCCACCCGACGGCATCCCACCGATCGACCGGCCCCACTTCCAGACCGCCGGCGCGGTCGACTGGCTGGCCGACACCGAGCCCGTGGCCGTGGTCGAGCTCGAAGGTGAGGCCAAGGCCTACCCGCTGCAGATCCTGGTCTGGCACGAGATCGTCAACGATCAGGTCGGTGGGGTGCCGGTGGCGGTCACCTACTGCCCGCTGTGCAACACCGCCATCAGCTTCCGCCGGCCGACGGTGGCCGGCAAGCCCACCACCTTCGGCACCTCCGGCAAGCTGTACCACTCCAACCTGGTCATGTACGACCGCGCGACCGGGTCGCTGTGGCCGCAGGCCCTGGGGGTGGCGGTGACCGGCCAGTTGACCGGCCAGCATCTCGAGCGGGTCGCGACCCAGCTCGTCGCCTGGCGCGACTACCGCGCCGCCTTCCCAAGGAGCCGGGTGCTGTCACGTGACACCGGCCACCGGCGACCCTACGGGCAGAACCCCTACCCGCTGTACGACCGCAAGGGCGCCCAGCCGTTCCTGTTCGACGGCAAGCCCGACGGGCGCCTGGCGGCGGTCGAGCGGGTGCTGGGCCTGAGCGTCGGCGACCGGCACCTGGCCGTGCCCTACACCCGGCTCGCCGAGCTGGCCCAAGGCGGCGTAGCTGCCGCCACCCTGGAGCTGGGCGGCACACCGATCCTGGTCATGTGGCGCTCGGGCGCGACCTCGGCGCTGGACCGCCGGCAGATCGCCGCCTCCCGCGACGTGGGGGCGGCGGCCGCCTTCTCGCGGCGGGTTGGCGGCCGCCCCCTCACCTTCCACGCAGGCGACGGCCGCATCCGCGACCAGCAGACCGGCAGCACCTGGGGCCAGTTCGGCCGGGCAGTCGCCGGACCCCTGGCCGGGTCCCGGCTGCCGCCGGTGACCGCCATGGACTCGTTCTGGTTCGACTGGGCCGCCTTCCACCCCGACACCACGATCTGGGCCGGGCCGTAGCGGCGACCAGCGCGGTCCGCAATGGCGCGCTGGGGTGCCGTCGAACCGGCCTTCCCATCGTCCGACCGGTAGACGCGCGTCCCGGAGCGGACCAATCCGACCAAAGCACACGCCGCCGAGCTGCGGCCGCAGCTTGCCGCGGCGCGGACTGCCAGGAGGTACGGGAGCGATGGCGCTGCCGGTGGCCCACGCGGCACCTGGGACGACCGAGCGGATCAGCGTCACCACCAACGCCACGCAGCGCAACCACATTAGTGGGCGCCGGGGCGCGCCAGTGAGCAGCGCGGGCCAGCATCGCCACCGACGGCACCCAAGCCAACGCCCGAAGCCCGAGCAACGGCATTCGAGGCGGCATCAGCTACGGCGGCCAGGCGATCAGCGCCGACGGCTGCCTGGTCGTCTTCCACGCCCAGGCAGCCAGCCTGGTTCCCGGCGACACGAATACCTGCTTGCAGGGTGCCTACGTGTACAGCACCTCTGGCACCTGCCCGGACGTGTTCGTCCGCGACCGGCTGACCGGCACAACCCAGCGAGTCAGCGTCGACAGCGCCGGGGCGCAGGCCAACGACGCCAGCACCGAGCCTTCCATGAGCGGTGATGGCAGCGCGGTCATGTTCTTCTCGGCCGCGTCCAACCTCGTCGCCGACGACACCCACTCCTGCTGGTTCACCACGGTGTCGTTCTTCGGGGCTACTGCCCGGACATCTTCACGCACGCCGGCTAGGAGCCCGACCCGAGGCTGCCCTGCTCTCTCCTTCACGTCAGCGGGGAGCAGAGCTGCCGGGCCTTGGCTCCGCTCCCTACCTGTACCTGCTGCCGGCGATCACCCCCGGGTCGTCGGTCGTTCGCGGCGCCGCAGCCGCAATCACGAGCGGTCGGTGCGCGTCCGTAACGGCGAGAACGACGGTGATCGGACCTGCTGCAGTCCGCGCGAGCGTCCCAAGGGAGGCGCTGTGATCGATGCCCGTCCGTGCTGTTGGCGCGGTGGCTTGCTGGCGGTGCCCGAGCTGCTGGTGGCGGCCTGCGGGAGCAGCGCGACGTCCGGATCGAAGGGTACCGCTCAGCAGCCCGCACGACCGCCACCCCAAGGCCATGGAACTCCCGCCGAGGGCTGAGCACGTGAACCTGATCACTGCTCGGTGGAACCAGGCGGTGTCCGCCGTCCACCGTGGAGCGATCGGGGACAAGCCGTGGGCTTGACCCGACGCGTTTCACCGGCCGAGCTGCGCCGGCTCTACGAGCGGCAGCGGCTGGTCCCGGCCGAGATCGGCGAGCGGTTCGGGGTGAGCGGCCGCACCGTCCGCGCCTGGCTGCGACACCTCGGCATCGCGCTGCGCCCCCAGCCCGAGCGCCGACGACGCCATCAACCCCCGAGCCCGGCAGAGCTTGGCCGCCGGTACGTTGACGGCGGCTTGTCGATCGGTCAGCTGGCGGCGCGCTATGGGGTCAGCGCTACGACGGTCAGACGGTGGCTGCAGGATGCCGGCGTCAGCCGGCGGATGCCCGGCGGCCGGAGTCAGGCACCCAGCCGGGAGGAGCTGTGCCAGCTGTATCAGGCCGAAGGGCTGAGCAGCACCCAGATCGGCGAGCGCTACGGGGTCAGTCAGGGGACCGCCCACAATTGGTTGCGGGCCGCTGGTGTCCCGTTGCGGCCTCCAGGCCAGCCCACCCGGGCTCGCACCGGTCGCCCCTGACCTGCCCGAGGCAGGACACCTCGGATGAGCGGATGTCCTGGTGGGAGACGCTCTCGGGCCGACCGCGATGCTGGCCGCGGTGAGCTGCCCGACGCGTTGGCCGCTGCCTATGTCGCCGTGATCACCGCCACCACCCTGGGCGTGCTCGCCGTCGCCCGCCCCAGCCCAGACCCCACCGAAGCGCTCGACATGATCAGCGGACTCCGCACCCTTGCCCGCCCCGCATCCCGGTGAGACACCGCTGCTTCAGCGAGCACCCCATGCCGTCAGGACCTCCAGTGCCCAACCTCTGACCATGGGCTGGTCAAGCAGGACCAGGCCAGCGAAGGCTTTCTTTCCGTGAGCGGGATCAGCAACCGGCCACCAGGTGACTTGCTTCCATGCCGGCAGGTGCAGGTCGCGGTGAGCAGCCACGGCACGCCAGGGGTGCGGTGAGGTCGTCTATCCTAGTCACGACGGACCAAGCAGCGTCGGTATCGCCGCGGCGAGCCCGCTCCGCACGGCCGGGGGCGCGGCGAACGATGGGTCGGACCGGTAGACCTCCGCCACCGCGACCGCGAGATCAAGTTCCTGCGCGGCTGCCTGGATGGTGGCGGTCTCGATCGGCAGGGTCACCCCGCCGGGGCGGGCCCAGCGGGGGACCGCCGGGTTCATCAGACCGCTGTCGATGCTCGCGCGCACCAGCCGGTCACAGCGGCAGGGATTCTCGGCCCGGACCAGACCGCAGCGCTCACCCATCAGTTGGCGCATCACCGCCCGCGCCCGCGCAAGCCGCTGCCGGAACGCGGCCCGACTGATCTGGCAGATGCCGGCGCCTTCGACGTGGGTGAACCCGAGTAGGTCACCGAGCAGGTAGGCCACCCGCTGGTCTCGCGACAGGCACAACAGCATGCCGTAGGTGCACGACAGCCGGACTTCGGCGCACAGCTCCTCGTACTCCGCCCGCCTCGCGGGCTCCCAGGCAGGGTCGGCGACGTGGCGATCGATGAACGCCGCGAAGTCCTCCGGCCCTCCGACCGACACCTCGGCCGGGCGTCGGACGGAGCGCAGCAACTGGCGGACGGCGACGGTGTAGGCCCAAGTGGTGAACCTGGAGCGGCCTTCGAACGACCCTAAGCGGCTGACCAGAAGCTCTCCACGTAATGCTGGTGGAGCGGATGCTCATCCACGAAGTAGCCTCGCGGGTCGTTGGAGCTTCCACACACCAAACGACCCCACGAGGCCGCCGCCAGTATGCGTCCCCCCAGCGTGTACGCCAACCCATCCTGCCCAGCCCGTGATCCCTGTGATCTGCTATGCCTGTTGCAGGGCCCCTACCGCGTCGCCTGCCGCCTGCTGATGATCCTGCTCTCCCAGCACGGCTGGCCCGCCGCTCAGATCGCCCAGGTGTTGGGCGTCGATCCCTCGACCGTGCGCCGCTGGATCCACCGCTACCAGCAGCACGGCGTCGCTGGCTTGCACGACCGGCCCCGCAGCGGCCGTCCCCGACTGGGCAGCCCGCGGCTTGGCGAGCGCATCCTGACCGCGCTCACCCAGCCCCGGGCCTGGACCATCCCCAGGCTGTGGCAGGCGGTGGGTCGTCCACCGATCAGCCTGCGGACCCTGCACCGGCGGGTGCGCCAGGTCGCCAGCTGGCGGCGGCCGCGCCTGGTCGCTAAGGGCGACCCTGATCGGGACCAGGTCCTGGCCGACCTGCACCAGCGGCTGGGTGACCTGCCGGCGGGCGCGGTGGTGCTGGCCGAAGACGAGACCCACATCAACCTGCTGCCCTGGGTGCGGTCGACCTGGATCGCCCACGGGCGGCGGCAGGTGGTGATGACGCCCGGCACCAATCGGCGCCGCACGATCTTCGGCGCGATCGATCTTGCCAGTGGCCGGTGGTTCTACCAGGTCGCCCACAAGGCCATCAGCGCCACCTTCACCGGCTTCCTGGAGCAGCTGCTGGCTGCCTACCCGGCCGCGCCGCTGGTGGTGGTGGTCTGCGACAACGTGATCATCCACCGTTCCAAGCTGGTCGGGCGCTGGCTGGCGGCGCACCCGCGGGTGCTGGTGCTGCACGGGGCGCGCTACAGCCCGCATGACAACCCCACCGAGCGGATCTGGGCGGCGCTCAAGGCATGGCTGGCCAACAGTCCCACCGCCACGATCGGGGGGCGGGTCCGTCAGGTGCACGCGTTCTTTCGTGCGCGCAGCCCAGCCCAGCTGCTGGCGACCGCCGCACCGCACAGCTCACCGTGGCTGCCCAAGGGTTACATGCAGGACTTCAAGGAGGCCGCTTAGGTGGGTCACCAGGCGGATCATCACCTCCTGGGCGGCGTCCTCGGCGTCGGCCGGTGCGCCCCAGAAGCGCAGCGCAAGCCAGTACATTGGCTGCTGCAACGCCCGACGCAGCGCCTCCAGCGCAGCCCGGTCACCGTCCCTGGCGGCCAGCGCCGGTGAGCTCGTCCAGATGCGGATCCGCCGAAGTGCCCGCGCCCTCGCCGGAGTTCGCTGTCACCGCACCGTCCCCAGCGTCGCACCCATCGTGATCCTCCCTCCCGGTTCCATCATGTGGGGCCCTCAAGACACCGGCGCCCCGAGAGCCCACACACCGACGTTGGTCGGCTAGACCGAAACCGGCGCGATGGCCGGTACGCCGTGCAGCATGAGCGCCGACTCCATGTCGATGAGGTCGAACATCGGGGCGCACGCCTCAGAGGACATCGCCGCGGCCGCGGCCGACTCGGCGTCTTGCATGCTGCTCCAATAGACGACCTCGATCCACCGATCCTCCGCCGCCGAGTACGACAGGTCACGAGACATGAAGCCGGGCTGTGCCTTCGCCAGTCGGAGACGGCGTCGACGGTGCCAAGGAACTGCTTCCGAGTCGCTCCGTCCTTCAGCTTGAAGATCGCCAGTTCGAGAACCCGCTCCGCCTGCTCGATTGGCATCGCCACCACCCTTCTGGCTGATCCAGTTGAGCCGCAACGGCTCACGACGCGGTCAGGTCAACCGCCGTCACCCAGATGAGAGACACCGGCAGCGGCGCCTGTGACGGGACAGTTCTCAACACCCCGCCCCGGGGTGGTCCCGGTCGCGTCCATGCTCGGCTTGGTCGCTGCGCTGCTGGCACCGCCGATGGGACGTCGGTGTGGTGCATAAGCCCGTCGAGCGGGCCGTGCGGCCGCCCTTGACCTTCCACCATCCGACACAGGCCGGGAGCGCGGCGCGCGCAGCGCGCTATGGCGTGAACGTGTTGGGCGCCAGCACCGGCACCTGGCAGTTGACGCTGAACAGCGCGCCCTTGGTGTCGGGGCTGCCGCGGAACTCCTGCAGCTCGCCGGCGTCGCGGGCGGCGTGCACCGCCGCCTCGGTGGTCAGCACCCGGGGGCTGTTGCCGTCGGTCCAGGTGTCGGTCAGGTGATCCCAGTAGGGGCTCCACGCCGGGTTGCCGGCCTGAGTGTCGAACACCGACGGCTGGAACCCCATCGGCCCCGACCCCTTGACGCCGTTGCCGAAGACGTTGGTGCGGCCGGTCGCGCCCGCCTCGGAGGCGGCCTGCAGCCGCGGCGAGTGGACGATGTTCATCCCCTTGGCCATCGGCGCCATCGAGGTGTCGGTCACGATGTAACGCACCCCGGGGAAGCACTCGTGCAGCTTGAACATGACCCTCATCCCGGTGGTGTCGGGCGCCGCCAGCAACTGCCCCGGACCGAGATACTCGCTGCGCTCCTGGTCGACCGGCATCGCGCCAGACGGCCACTTGACCACCGCCGCGTTCAGCACGATGTCGGTGCTGGTGACCTGCAGCCGGCCGGCCCGTCGGGCGGCTTGCACCTCGGCGGCCGAGCCGAGCGGGCGGGGTTGGCGCTTCCAGGCGGCTCGGTGCAGCCGCCACGCGGGGGTGTAGTCGGCGCGGCCGGGCTGGGTGGACAGCACCACCGGCTGATCGTCGGGTCCGCCACTGACCAGATAGGCGGCGCCGGCGAGGTGGCCGCGCAGCAGGGTCGCCAGCTTGGGCGCCCACACCAGCCGCTCCTGGTCGGCGTAGGCCTTGTCGGAGGTGTCGGTGCGGATGAACCACACGTCCTTGCCGTCGACGGTGCCCCGGTGCAGCCGGAAGGTGACGAACCCGAACGCGCCGGACCACTCCTCGGAGCTGAGCGCGTGGTCCAGCACATCCCCGACGATCGGCTTGCCCTGCCGTGGCGCACGGGTATCCGGCGTGGTCGTCCCGCCCTGCTGGGTCGGCTCGTCCCCGCCGCACGCCGCCAGCAGCGTCGGCAGCGACACCCCGGCGACCCCCAACAGCAGCCCCCGCTGCGACGCCCACGCCAGGAACTCCCGACGCCCAACCCCTCTCGACTTGTGGCCGTTCATGGCCAGTCACCTCCGCCGCTTGATCCCGCCGTCACAACCTTGATCCCGCCGTCACAACCCGTACGGACGCCGACAGGCTGGCGGTGATTGCACCGCGGCCACAAGCAGGCGCCGGCCGAATGCCGGCAGCCGAGCGGCCGGCGATCGGTCGGCCGATCGCACCAGTTGCAATCGATGTCGGCTGGTACCCGGTCCCACCGGTCGCAGCCGACACGACAGTGTCAGCCCACAGACAGTCCGGCGGCGCCGCACCTCCAGTGCGGGTTGAATGGCAGGAGCCGGTCGAGGCCGCACAGGGGATGCAGGTGGAAGGTGGCGCTCATCGCGGCGACCGACGATCAAGGCCTCGAGGCCTATCCATATTTGACCGGTCCGACAGGAAGGGAACGTGACATGCGCAGCGACATCATCCCCGGGGCCCGCTTCCCCGACTACGAGCTGACCGACCATACCCGCACCCGGCGGCGCCTGAGCGAGCTGCAGGGCAACGACCCCATGATCCTGCTGCTGTCGCGCGGGCACTTCTGCCCCAAGGACCACCAGCAGCACCTGGAACTGGCCGCGTTCTACCCCAGGATCGCGGTCGCCTACACCAAGATCGTGACCATCTCCACCGACAACCTGCTGGAGACCAACGAGTTCCGCGACGCCGTCGGCGCCCAGTGGCCGTTCCTGTCCGACCCCGGCCGCAAGGTCCAAACCGACCTGGACATCAAGGAGTACACCGACCCCCACCACGACCCGATGATCCCGCACACCTTCGTGCTGGCGCCGGGGCTGGTGATCCACAAGCTCTACAACGGCTACTGGTTCTGGGGGCGGCCGTCGCCAGAGGAGCTGCGCCAGGACCTGCGCGAGGTCACCCGGGTGATCCGTCCGGACTGGGACCTGGCCGCGCCAGGGCTGCGCGCGGCGTGGGAGGCCGGCGACCGGTCACGGCACTACCCCTACCCAACCCGGGAGCGCTCCGCCCAGAACAGCGCCGCGTGATCGACCCGGCCTGGCTGCGGTCTCGGAGAAAGCCCGAAAGGCCCGTTACCGGTGCCGGGCAGGAGCCCACCCCGCCCCGAACCAGGTCGGCGGGTCGGCGCCGACGACATCGGGCCCACCCCGGCCACCGGGTCAAGGACCGGCCCGGCCGGGCGACCAATGGCGCATCCCCGCGTCGCCGAAGACCCGCTCGAAGTGGGATCCAGGGCAGCCAGCCAGCAACAGCGGCCGGGGCCAACGAACTCGCGTTTGCGGATCCGGCCACCGTTAGTGGGGCAAGGTCGAAGTCGGGTATGGGCGCCCCGGCCGCGGCCAGCCGCGAAAGCCAAGTTCCTCCAGCGGCAGCGCACGCTTGACGTGGCCATGGCGCTCCTCAATAGCCCCTCCCACGCTGTGACCTCCGCACGACTCCACCAGGGCGGCTAAATGCTTCCTGACAGTGGTTGCGTGTCCTGGTTGATGTGGGGCATGGTCAAGTCTCCTGATCGCAAGGGGGACGATCATGGCTGCGCCGCTGCGCGTGACGTTGGACCAGGCCGCCCACGACGAGCTGGACCGCCGCTACCAGATCACCCGCGACGCCACCACCCGCACCCGCTACCAGATGGTCCTGTTGCGCGCCGAGGGCCACCCGGTCACCGAGGTCGCGCAGCTGACCCGCTGCAGCCCCGACACCGTCCGC
>WNGB01004735.1_pt1 | contig 20570 bp, 9 predicted proteins | sample 5400681 | NCBI WGS metagenome assembly WNGB01 (sample SAMN13153367, study PRJNA577476) | soil metagenome | isolation source: 115 cm soil or saprolite under grassland replicate 2 | place: USA:California | collected 2016-06-15
GATCAGCGCCGCCGTATCGGCGGTAGCGAGCTGCGCCGCGCGCAGATGCTCGCCGGCCTCCACGAAGTGGCGGGCGGCCTTTAGCACGTCCGGCTGCCGGCTGGTGTAATACTCCCCGGCGCGGCGATGCAGGTCGCGCCGGCGCCCCTGACTGAGGCGCTGATAGTAGAACGAGCGCAGCATGGCATGTTGCACATATTCCACTCCGCCAGCGCCGGGCGTCGTGATCAACAGATAACGATCGCGCAGGCCGGTGAGCAGATCCCAGCCATCATCGATGCTCAGGATGAACTCGATGGCATCGCGCGAGCCGCTGTAGCCGAGCAACACCGCAACCGCGCTCATCACCGCCTGCTCGGCCTCGTTTAATCCCGCATGCACCTGGTGCAGCAAATAGCTGGCAATATCGTCGGTCTCGGCCAGCGCGGCCATCAGACGCGCCGGGTCGCCAGCCCGTTGCAGTACATCAATCGCCAGGTGGAGCAACTTGGCATTGCCCTCGGTGCGAGCCAGCAGTTGGCTGGCCAGATCGGTCGGAAGCGCCGCCCCGCGGCTTTGCAGCAGGCTCCTTGCGTCAGCGTCGTTCAGCCCAGGCAGCGGCACAATCTCACCGCTTTGGACCCAGGCAGGAACCCGCCGTGCGGTGACAATGAGCGCGAGTTCGCCGGCCCGGGCAGCAGTGTGCAGCCGATGGGCCAGCAACTTGAACTGCTCGTCGTCCACAAGCTGGATATCGTCGAGGCAGACCAGGTAGTGCCGCCCGCGCAGCAACTCCAGCAGATAGTCACAGGTCTGCTCGAAGCTCAAAAGCTGGTGGCCTAGGGCTGCGTGCTGCAGAAGCCGGAACAGCTCGGCCTGGCCATGCTCCGCCAAAAACGCCGCTAGTGTCCGGATGATTCGGTCGGCCGTCTCATGCGGGTGACAGGTGTGCCAGAAGGCGCGACCGGGATCACCAGCACGGCGGGCGAGCATGACGGCCAGGCTGGTCTTACCGACACCCGCCAGACCGGTGAGCACCACCTCGTTATCCCTGGCCAACCGGTCGCTCAGTTCGGCAAGCTCACCCGCGCGCCCGACAAACCCCAGGACCTCAGGCGGTCGGTCGGGGGCGAAGGTGGCCGGGATGACCGGGCGGTTAAGAATAGCCTCCAGCTCGGCAAGGAACTGCTGGGCGCTCGGGCGCTGATCGACGGCCACAGCCAGGCCGCGCCCAATCAACTGCTCAATCTCCGGGCCGACGGCGGGGTTGATCTGGCGCAGCGACGGCAGAGCCGCATCCTCACCGCGGGCCATCGCAGCACGAAGCTCGCGCTCCGGGAACCTGTTCGTCAACATCACATAGAGGGTCATTGCCACCGCATAGATATCTGAACGCGCCTCCGTCTTACCTGCCCACTGTTCCGGTGGAGTAAAGCCGAACGTCCCCCCGGCCCGGGTACTGCTCGACAGACCATAATCGATCAGCCAGACCCGGCCGGTCTCGTCGATCAGGATATTGTCGGGTTTGATATCGCGGTGGAGCACCGGCTCCGGACGGCGGTGCATGTCGATGAGCGCAGCGCAAACATCGCGTGCATAGCTGAGCGCCGTCTCGACCGGGAGCGGCCCGGCGCGCCGGCTGAGCAGCTGCCCCAGGCTCTGCCCCACGACATATTTCATCACCAGACAGTGATGCTCGGGCAGATACTCATAGATCTCGGGGATGTTGGGCTGGCCGGGCGTGTTCAGCGTGGCCAGGAGCAGAGCTTCGCGTTGAAACTGATCCTGCACCCGCTGCCGTTCTTCAGGGCTCCAGGCGTCATCTATGGCGAGGCGTTTGACCACACAGGGCCGGTTGAGCGGAGTGTCACGGGCCAGGTATACCTGACCGAAACCGCCGCTGCCAAGAAACTGTTCGATGCGATACCGCCCCTGCTGGCCAAGCAGCGCGCCCGGCGGCAAGGTATCGATCAGCTTCGTGCCGCAGGCGTGGCAATACCGCGCTATGGGCCGGGAATATGTTCCACATCGAACACAGAGCCGTGGCGCATCGTGCATGTTCGTACCCGTCCTTCCATGGCACACCAGGCTGGACATTCGACGCCGGAGTTCCTCGCTTTCGAAGCAAACCAAGCGAACGAACCCGTGCACAACCGTGCAGCGTGTGTGCCATGCAACCAGTCGGACGACACCATCGAGCGCACAATACGTCGTGGTGAGTAATAGCACAAGCGGTATTGGTAACGACAGTAGTATAGTGCATACGCTTCCTTCGAACAAGTAGCGCTGGTTGACGCCGGGAGTAAAATAGAGACGTAGCACGAACTCCAGGTGGTAAACGACCGCGCGCCGGCTATCCTTTGGGTGAGGCGGCGGTTTCCATCTCGCGAGGTTTCTATGACCGCGCCACCCGGCAACCAGATCGCCCGGATTCTCGCGCTCGCCGCTGACATCCAGCCGCCCGAGTACACGCTAGCGCCCGACATCTGTACGATCGGGCGCTCGCCCTCCTGCCAGATCGTCGTGCCGCGCACCACAGTCTCCCGGCTGCACGCGCGGATCGAGCGCGATGGCCCGCGCTACGTGCTGCGTGATGCCGGCAGTGCGAACGGCACGTTCGTCAACAATCGGCGCGTCTACGACCAGCACACGCTGAAGCATTACGACGTGATCGGGCTGGGTCCAGCGCTGGCGCTGCTGCGCTTCATCGATCCCGATCCCACAGTCGAGACGGCCAGCCGGTTGCGCTACGACGAGCACCTGCTGAAATTTGTCCTCGATCAGCAATCGGTGGACCTCACGCCCGCGCAGTTTCGCTTGTTGTATCACCTGCATCAGCACGCCGGCGATGTATGCACGCGCGAAAGCTGCTGCGAGGCGATCTGGGGCCGCGACTACGACCCGGGCCTGGACAGCCAGGCGCTCGACGGCGTCGTCGCCGGCGTGCGCCGCCAACTCCGCCAGGTCGACCCGGACACCAACTTCATTCAGACCCAGCGCGGCTTTGGCTACAAGCTCGTACTCTGAGCGGTCCCACTCACGTCAACTCCGTGTGTAGGGTAGATCTACCCTACACGGCCTGATCTTCGCCACCTCTTAATCCACGTCGCTCCCCCAAGTCTGCATGACCTGCGCGCTCGCCCGCGCCCGCATCGGTAAGCATCCCCACAACCTGTTGAAACCTGCAGCGAACCTGCAGGTGATCGGGCTGTGTTTTGGCACGACTCCCTGATACCATCGGTGCATGCGAAGCGGCAACGCTCCAGGCGGTCACCACACGCGAAACAACCGCTTTGCAGAACCATTCATAGTAGTATTCGTCAGCAAGCGAGTAGAGTCATGCCAAGTGAAGAAGAAATCAAGGCGCAACAGGAACTGTTAACCGCCTATCGCCGCACACTCACCCAATACCTAAAACAGCGAGCAATGCTCAGTGCACTGCTTGCGCCCCCTAGTATTGCTCATGGTATCCAAGAAGCTCGCGACCATATACGACATGTCAAGAAAACCCTACATTCTTGGGGTGTGACCGTTGAGGATCACCCTAATGACGAGGAAGCGCCATCTACACAAGATGTACCAACGATTAGAAAGGTTCCTGCGTCGCCGCGCATTGGCGTGTACATTGGAGCAGTAGTGCTACTGATATCTCTAGGGGTAGTAGGTTTATTGATTTTCAAGAACATGGGAATCGACCCAGTTTCCCCAACCGCCGCTCCAACAGCAAATCCGTCAACCGCAACGCCAAAGGCCCTTGTACCACCGACCAATACGCCGACACCGACCAACACGTCGGTGCCGCCGACCAATACGCCGACACCGACCAACACGTCGGTGCCGCCGACCAATACGCCGACACCGACCAACACGTCGGTGCCGCCGACCAATACGCCGACACCGACCAACACGCCAGTGCCGCCGCTCAATCCTGTGATTGTCGGCCCATCTGCGGTGATGGCTGGTTCACGCCTCACCGTGTTTGCACGCGGTCCTGACGGCACACTCATTCACAAGTTCTACGACAACGGCTGGACTGATTGGATCCCGCTCGGTGCTGGGCAGATCAGCTCTAGCCCATCTGCGGTCATGGCTGGTTCACGCCTCACCGTGTTCGCACGCGGTCCTGACGGCACACTCATTCACAAGTTCTACGACAACGGCTGGACTGATTGGATTCCACTTGGTGCTGGGCAGATCAGCTCTAGCCCATCTGCGGTGATGGCTGGTTCACGCCTCACCGTGTTCGCACGCGGTCCTGACGGCACACTCATTCACAAGTTCTACGACAACGGCTGGACTGATTGGATCCCGCTTGGTGCTGGGCAAATTGGCTAATTCAGCGACGTGTAGAACATGTAAAATCGGCCAGTAGCCCAGCTCTGCAAGTGACAAATGGAGCGGCTGCAAGCCGCGGCCGCCTCGGCCAGCGGCCAGCCGACGGTCGCGCATGGCATGGCGATTTCGACCGGTGGCTTCATGGTGATCATGATCGCTGAAGAACAGACCCTCATACCTGAACCGCGATGAGAGCACATTGCACGCCGCACAGGTGAGTCACCCGGCGCAGTGAGGCGGAGTTGCATATCTGCGGATAGCGTTCAGCGGTTGAGGGCATCTGGCGCGGGAAGTCCATTGTATTGAACCAGCACGATCAAATCAATGTGCTCCTGAGCTGTGTGACCGAGCCGCGGCGGCGCTGGTATGTCGGTTTTCTGTCCCAAGCGCCCAACAGGCTAAGGTCACTTTCTGCTCGCGTGCTGTCGATACCCCTACACGCGGATAGCACTGGCTATCTGCGTGTTACGTGACGCGCGGTCGGTGTTGCGTGCCTGCGCGTCCCTCCGTCGAAAGAAGCCTAGCATGTCCCGCCGTTGGTTGCGCCCGTCCAGCCCATCCGCGTCGTCCGACCCCTCGCCCGACTCTCGCGCCGCTGCCGCGCTGAGAGCCAGCTTGGTGGCCGACCTCTCGCGCCGGCTGTTTGGCAAGCGCCTGCCGCTTGCCATCCCGGTTGTGGCAGCTGCGGCGTTGACTGAGCAGACCGAGGACGCCCAGGCGGCACTTCCTTCCTGCCCTTGCCCTGGGTGCTCACCGGCAACGACAACGTCACGAGCGATGGAAGCAACTTCCTGGGCACCCAGAACAACGCGCCGCTTGGGAGATCTGCGGCTCGACCACATGAGACCCTGCACTCGGTTCAGCGCAACAACGGCGAAGATATCAGGGCGCCGCTGACGCGCGCCCTTATGTGCTCATGCGTAATGCACTGCGTCCGAAACCAATCAAGGCAGGCTGTTGAAATCTGCAGCCAACCTGCAGGTGATTGCTGTGTGTTCTGGCGCCACTCCTTGATACCATATAAGCCATGTAGAACTCTCTAAGACCAGCAGGATAAGCGATGTCTACTCAGGCGCGGATTAAGCACCCAACTCGGAACGTATTCTGATTCTAACATCAACAGAAAGGAGAGGTTCAACAATGTCTGCAATTGATGACAAGTATGCAGAGGTAATCAAAACCAATCCCTGGATTGGAAAGCCAACTGGAGGGGGTACTTGCTCTGATGGGATAGGGCAGTACCAACACTATGAAGGAGGTGCATCTATCTATTGGACGCCCAACACTGGAGCGCACCTGGCCTAGGTTTGAGTTACCACAACGGCAGTGACCTGTATCTGGGAGTCGGTGTAACCAGGGGCCGGAAACCAGCCAGGCCATGATTGAACTGCCCACAACACTCATCGTTATCAACAATCAAGGAGGAACCACCATGATCAACCGTAATCTAACGCCCCGTGTCATCAAAGATGTGGCCATGCTGCTGCTGGGGGCGATCATCGCAGCAGCGATGCTTGGCCACGTCGCCGGACAGCCCGCCGCCGCAGAAGATCGACCGGCAAGGCTCGAGCGCGGCGCGGCCGCAGCCCCATCCGATCCTGGTCTGCCCGGCGCCGACAACACCACGCAGATCGGGCCAAGCGCGGCGACCTGGGTCTCCTGTACGCCCATCGGCGTGATGACCTTCACCAAGAGTGGCCGCTTACACGTCCAATGTGCTGCGGCGGTGAACGGCATTCGGTTCTTCGCGGTGGCAACCAGCGATGCCGCAAACGCTGCGCGCGTGTTGAGCACGATCACCACCGCGCAGGTGGCCGGGCGCACACTCGCCATTCTGTACGACCCCGCCGACCTCAGCGGCGCGTCGATCGGCTGTCAGAACAGTGATTGCCGCCTGATTCTCGCAGTGGGGTTTGGGCAATGAGAGCACAGATCATCACGCGCGCCGCCTGGCTGGTCGTGTTGACATTGCTGCTGCTAAGTCGCACGCAACCGGCAGGCGCGGCACTCTACTATCCCGAAATTGACCGGGTCGCCGAGTATATCGGTACGACGGCTGTGCGGGTAAACGACACCCTCGGGCGCACGTACTCCGCGACGGGCACGGTTCGCGTTCGAGCCGCCGGCGACATCAAACAGATTGCAGCGACCAACGCCGCGATATCGGTCCTGTTCAGCATACCGGGGTCAGCGGTGTATCTGCCGCTGGTCACAAGCCCGTAGCAGTCTGATCATTTGAAACGTTCGGCTGCGGCGCGTTATCAGCGTAGCGACGACACAAGGAGGAATCTTCAATGCGTCAGCGATCACCTCACCATCGAGCAGTGCTCCTCATGTTGCTCTGCGTGTTCACGATGCTCGCCACCATGCTGCCAGGCATCGGGGTGCCCACCATCACCCGCGCCCAAGGATGCCCGACGCTCGTCCTGCTACCGGCCAGCAGCGCCCCTGGCGGCGATCTTCGTGTGAGTGGCTACGACTTCCCGCCCGACGGAACCTTCGATATCTATATCATTCTGATGGCCGAGCGGGATCTGATGGTGGTCCCGCTCGGCCAGATGCAGAGCGACCGCGGCGGCACCGTTGCGCCCACGACGCTGCCGCTCCCGTCCACGATCGCTCCTGGTGACTACGAGGTCCTGGCGGCCAGCCAAGCTTGCGCCGATAACGGGCCGGCGCGCGCGTCGCTGACCGTACGCCCAGCGATGGGGATCACACTCAGCCCCACCGCCGGCCCGCCTGGCACGGTAGTCAACGTCACTGTGAGCAACCTGGTGGCAGGCAGTCTGCGCCTGGACTACGCCGGGACGACGGTGCTGGGTCCGCTGGCAGTGAGCAGCGGCAGCTACAGCGGCAGCTTCGTCGTCCCTGGCGATCGGCCCGATCCGCTCGGCACGCCGACAACGATGCAGGCGGTCAACCTGGTCGGCGGGCTGGCGGTTGGCAGGGCCGAGGCAGGCTTCCAGTCGCAGGCCGGCTTGTTGCAACCGCGCTACCAGGTGACCGGCCTGCAACTGCCGACCGGCGCACTTCCGGCGGGCAGCCAGTTCACCATCCACGGGCAAATCACCCCGGCGCCGCAGGGCCCGCTGAGCCAGTACCAGGTGCTGCCAATCTGGAAGACCGCGCGTGGTAAGTCGTTTCCGATCGGCGTCGGGCCCGCGCAGATCACGGCCAGTGGCAGCTTCGAGGTGCTTGCGAAGTTGCCGAGCCTGAAGAAGGGCGACCCGGCTCCAGCAAAGACCGGCGATCAGGTGGGTGTGGTTCTCGTCGCGCCGGGGACGCCGCCGCAGCCATTCCTTCAGGCCGGCCCCAAGCCGCCGTCTGGTGCGACGCTCTATCTCGAGGTATTCGATCAGGATACCCTGAAAAGCATCGAGGGTGCGAAAGTCGATGCGATACATATCGATGAACCTGTACAGGGAGGGCTGTACACCCATGCGGGCGCCATCTTTGCCGAGAATCTCAACCAAATTGCCGGCAGCATGGACGAAGCGGGAGATAATAACCTGACCGACGAGGAGAAACTACAGAAGCAGATAGAGGAAAGCTTGTGCCGCGAATACATCCAGACTCGGCCCGTCGACCCGTTCCATCGTATCTCGCCGGTCGTCGATCCAGCTGTAGAGAACTTCAGCAGCATTCCGATCTATCAGGGCATATTGCTGAAGAACGCCGTGCAGATCGATAGCGCCCGCTTGCAACCAGGCACCCCTGGCGTATCGGCGGTCGTGCTGGGGCAGTCTGCTAGTACGATCACGTATCGCGTGTTCGTCGACGCGCTCGCACAGGGCTATGGCGAAGTCGGCGCGGACGGCAAGGCGAAGATCGTCAGCTTCGACGTGATCTACCACACGAGCGACGGCACCTATCACGACACACAGGGCAAGCCGCTGGCGAACCCGCTGCCTGTGCCACTGAAAAAGCTGCCGGACAACCTGGACTCGCCGCTCGGCAACCTTGTGCCGCTATTCGCCGGCCCCCTCATTGAGCAGGGCAAGAGCGACGGGAACATCGTCTTCGGCACGTACTACTCACTAACGGGAGTGCCTGCCGATGTCAAGATCCCCGCTTCGACGAGCGCGGACGTTTCGCTGAGCCTGACAGTGCCACAGTATCACCTCTTAGCGCCTGAGGGGATGAAGTTCTATCTCGATGACAAACTCGTCGGCAGCTTCGCGTTTAAGTTCCACGCCAATATCACCTGTGGTACGAACAACGGCGTTCAAACCTACAACGTGCCCTACTATCTGGGAAAGCTCACGCTCCAGAACCCCCACCTCTACCAGCCGGTGATTCATCAGGTGCGCATCGCGGCGACGTTGACATCGGGGAAGACCTACGTTTATCACTATGGCCTGCAGGTCGATCCGCTGCCGGGGTCGTGGTTCACGCCTCCCGCTCAGAGCCGCACGGCTGTGTGGGCGCCCTCCGGGGTGATGCTGCACACCACGTGGCTGAATCGGGACGGCAACGGGACGTTCGCGCTCTCCTCGGGAGATGCGACGCCGGAAACTGGCCCGCTGAACAACGCCGCGCGTGCCAACGTAAGCTTCATCCAAAGAATCGATGCGAGCGGGAATCCGAAGACCTCTACCATCGGTAAAACCGACGGCCAGGCGCTCAACAAAGACGGCGAGGGCCTGCCGTTCAGTCTACAGGCGGCCGTCGGCACAGCCGGAGCCGCGAGCTCTGCGCCGCAGCTCGCGGGATTCAACAAAGAGATCCCCAAGCAAACGGAGCCGTTGGTTCCCACCGTCACCTTCGACATCCCCGAGGCGAAATACGGCATCCCTTTCATCGCCGAGGTCGGAGTTGGCGGGAGCATGTCATACAGCGCCTCCGTCACCTACAGCGGTAACGTGACCGTTCAGGATGATGGCTCAGTGCAGAGCCTCGTCACGGTTGAGCCGTCGGCCACGACGGGCGGCGAGGTGTATATCGACGCAAAATTACTGAGCGGCATCATCACCAGCAACGGCGCGGCGCTCGGCGCCACGATGACCGTGCACATGCCCGTCGTGTATGATACAGCGCAGGGCCAGGTCGACCCCCAAGGAAAGTATTTCCAATACTCGGCCTACTTCCGGTGGTGGAGCAAGTGGGGCTGCGGCTTTTGGGGGTGCGCGTACAAGAAGGAAGGGAAGAAGGATCTCTTCAAGAAGCCCCCCTGCACGGGCGATTGCAAGAGCAACGCGGCCCTGTCAGCCTCTTCCATGGAGCCGCAGACGGCGAGCGAGCCGGCCAAGGTCGATATCGCCCTCGCGACCGATAGCTTCGGCACGACCATGGCGATCTGGCCGCAATCGCCGACGAGCCTGGCCGTCAGCCTCTACGATTACAATACGAACAGCTGGAAGGCGCCACAGACGATCCCGACCGGGCTGGGCAGCACTGGGCCGCAGATCGCCTTCTTCGCCCCCAACCGGGCCGTAGCGGCCTGGACCGAGAGCAGCCTGGACCGGAATATGACGCCCGAGCAGCTCGCGGCGATGTCGGTCGAGGATTTGATCAAATCCCAGCGCATGGCCTACGCCGTCTGGAACGGTACAAGCTGGTCGGCGTCCCAGGCCGGGCCTACGGTGGGCCTCGGCGAGGGTGGCGTGGCTCTGGCAGGCTGCATGAGTACCAACCCGGCCTGCCCAGCGGGAGGCGCGGTCACCGGCGTGTGGGAGCGCAACACCTCGGCCGACTTCGCGGCGCGCCAGATCCGGCTGCTCTACGCTACCTACCAGGGCGGTGCATGGAGCGCGCCCCAGCCCCTCGATCCATCCAGCGGCGCCACCGATATCCTGCCGCAGGTCGCCTATCGCGGCGGCACGCCCGTCGTCGCTTGGGTGCGCGACAGCGACGCGGATCTGACCGACATCTCCTCGCGCCGCGTCGCGCTACGCTTCCTCGACGGCAGCCCAGCCAGTGTCCCCACCAACCTTCCCGGCGGCATCGCCGAGGTCGCGCTGGCGGTAGGCTCGGACGGCAACCCGCTGCTTGCCTTCACGCGTGCCGAGGACAGCACCCGGCTGCTCGACAACCGCCGCCCGCTCTCGGTGGCTCACGGGTCGTGCAGCGGCAGCGCCTGCACCTGGAGCCATCAGCAGTTGAACGACCCCTACGGTCGCCCGATCTACGCCGAGCGGCCGATCCTGACCCTGGACGGCACAGGCAAGCCGACGCTCACCTTCCGCGGGCTGGGCTTCGGCCCCGATAAGAATGGTAAGCTGGAGGTCTACCCTGGTGATGCGCCCGGCATGACCTTCCACACCGGCGAACTGGTCCTGCTCGATGTCAACCTCAGCAGTGCGACCGTGGTGCTGGACTACAAGACGCAGGATGGCGCGGTCAACTGGCAGCCCGCCGCCGTGTTCGATCCGCAGGCGAATAGCACGCTCGCGGTCGCCGTGAACGCTCCGGCGCTGAGCGGGCTGAGCCAGGCGCAGCTCAAGGCGGCGCGATCGGCCTCGACAAGCGTCCTTGTCCCAGGTCTGCCGGTTGTCTTCGCGACTACGCCGCGCGTGCCCGATTTCGCCGTCGCGAGTATTGAGCCATCGACCCGCTACCCGCGAATGGGCCAGCCGTTCAGCGTGAAGGTGGATGTGCATAACAGTGGAGCGATCTGGGCAGGCTCAGCGGACCCGCCGCTCAAGCTCGTCGCCACGTGGGATGGTCGGCCAGGCGTGGGCGCGCCAGCCGGCGAGATCGCGCTGACAGCGCCAGCGGAGAGTCAGGCGACCAGTGTTACGCTCGACATCGCGCCGCCGCCGGACACGCTCGATCGCGCACATACGCTGGTCGTCACGGTCAACCCCGGCCAGGCTATCGCTGAGCAGAGCGCCCAAAACAACAGCCAGAGCGTCACGCTCGGCGGCCTGCCAGCGCCGGAAGGACTCGTCGCCGCGACTCAGCGCGGCAGCCCGCTGGTGTTCCTGGAGTGGCAGAAGCTTGACGACCCGCGGATCGCCGGCTACCGGGTCTACCGGGTGGGCGAGCGCGGCGAGCGCGCACCGGTCGGCAGCAGCTTCATCAATGGCTGGGTCGACATCAACGCTGCGCTTGATCAGCACTATCGCTATGTCGTCACCAGCTTCACCGACGATGGCGTCGAGTCGGCGCCCAGTGCGCCAATCGACGTGCAGATCGGAACTCGGCGGATCTTCCTGCCGCTCGTGGTGAGGTGACGGCTCCCAGGGCTAAAGCTCCTGGGCTTCAAGGGGATGCCGCCCCATCCCACAAGACTACAATCGAAGGGTTTGGAGGCCACGTTGAAGGATATTGATCGCCGCATTTCTATCACGATCGATCACCAGCCCGCAATGGGGGCAGATATGGGTGCGCTCGCTCAATTCCTTCTCGACCAAGAGTCCGCATTGGGAGCACATCTTGGACGTGTTGCGGGGGTCTACCAGAATGACGCTTCGGCCAGCCTCTTCCGCTTTGCCGATTGTCATGCTGATGAACTGGCTCCACGCCACGTCCATGATGCTTTTGCGCATGCCGCGCCCTTTTCTTGCCCCCATCTGCTGCGGCTCAAGATCTTCAAACACGATTACCTGATAGCGATCCACCAGTTCACGACTGCGTTTCTGCGTGAAGTCGCTGCGTCTTCTGGCTATTCGCTCGTGAATTTTCGCCAGGAGCGCTTTCTGCCGTCTGTTCTCATCCCAATCTTGGGCGTTCTTAGCAGCGTCCTTGCGCTTCTGAACACGCTTAAGGTCGGCTTCGTCCTTGCGATAGAAGCGTGGATTATCGATCTTCTCGCCATTCGAGAAGGTGGCAAACGACGAGAGGCCGACATCCACGCCGACCACTGTTTGCTCTGGGGGCAAGCGATGCGCTTCGGTTTCGCACGACAGCGCAACGTACCATTTGCCCGTGCGAGATCGTGTGAGCGTGACGGTTTTGGGCGTACCTTCTATGGGCCGATGCAAGACAACCTGTACTGCGCCGATCTTGCTCAAGATCAGCCGCTCGCCATCAAGCCGCACACCGTTGCCGTATTGGGGATAGGTGATGCTGTCATAGCGCCCAAACTGTTTGAAGCGCGGAAAGCCGACTTCTTCCTCGCCCGCCTTCACACGGCGAAAGAACGCCTTGAATGCCAGATCAACCCGTACCTGCACGTTCTGAAGCACCTGGCTATGCACCAATTTGAGCGATGGATGCGCCTCTTTCCAGGCGGGAAGCATCGCCTGAGTGTCGTACAGCCCAAGCGGAGCGCCTTGAGTGTACGCATCACGACGGGCCGCAAGCGTCTGATTGTAGACCGAGCGGCACGCCTCAAGTTGCTGCTCAAGGATGCGGCGCTGGCCATTGGTCAGATAAATGCGGTATTTGAAGGTTTTACGCATGATGGCTAGTATACACCATTCTGCGTAAATACGCAAGTTTGTGCGAGTACGCCGTTGTGGGCTAAAGCCGCTAAAGCGGGGCGCTTCATCCGGGTGCCCACACCCAGAGGGTACCCGGCGCCGTAAACGCTCTGGGCTTTCGCGCCTAAAGGCAAGCATCCGTAAGTGCCCTTGATCAGGGACGATTCGCAGTGGTGGATGGCAACTAGTTGAAGCATGGCGTAGCCCAACGAAGAGGAACGCAATGGAACTGACACTCTACGAACTGCTGGGCATCCCGCTGAACGCGGACCCAATCGCCATCGATACCGCCTATCTCGCGCGGCTCCGGCAGGTTGTGCATAGCGGCGCGGCGCCGCAGGTCGCGGTCGAGGTGCTGCGGCTGACTCACGCCTATAGCGTGCTGGTCGAAGTCGGACGGCGGACCGCCTACGACCACGCGCTGGGTTACGTGGCGATGGCGCGTAACGGGTACGACGCGACCTACCGCATCACGATCACGGCGGTCGAGGCCCAAATGGGCACGACCCGCACGCTCTCGTACCACCAGCCGGACGGTCATCCCTACGACATCACGGTGCCGATCCCGCCCGGTCGCCGCCACGGCGACCGCCTTCGCCTGGTGGGCGTGGGTGGGCCAAGCGTGGATGGTATGCGGCGCGGTGACCTGGTGGTGGAGCTCATCATCAATGGGCCGTAAGGCAAGTTTTAAAACTGCCGTTTGAAGCGATCGGCTGCGGCGCGCTACCAGCGTAGCGACGATACAGCAGGCGTTGTAGAGCCGCCAGGCAGGCGGAGGAGACACCATCTATGAAACACACCCGATTTCTCTCATTCGTGGGCCTCGTGGCCCTCCTCGTTCCGCTCGCCACCGTGGGCACCGTCGCCCGCTCCACGCAGGCCGAGAGCGGCGCGCAGCCTGCCCAGGCCGCAGCGCCCATGTTCGACGACATCAACCCCGACGAGTCTGGTTTCCCCGCCCAACCCCAGGTCGGGATCGGTAATTGTCCGAGCCCTTGCCCGAGCGGCGGTTCCGGTGGCCGAGTCAATGGCTTGGCTGGCGTGCCAGGGGATGCCCTTACGTATTTCGCGGCCAGCGAGATCGGTGGTCTCTTCAAGACGACGAACCGCGGCGATTCCTGGCACCACCTTGATGGTCACCTCCCCACGCGGACATGGGATGTGGCGGCTGCTCCGGGCGGGTTGAAGGTCTATTCCACATCGTTCTACGATGGCCGGATTGACAGCCTGTCCGGGATCGAGGTGTCCAGGGACGGCGGGCCCACCTGGGCACATCCCGACATTTCTGCGCCTTCCACCTGCTCGGACGTCAGGAAGATCCAACCCTCGGCGTTCGGGATCGCCCTCCGCCCCGGCACCGACGAGGTGCTGGTCGGCACCAACTGCGGGATCGCCCGCAGCACCACCTCAGGGGATGCCTGGACCCAATTCGACCCCACTCCGAGCGATGGGGTAACCAACAGCGTGTGGGATGTGGTCGCCCTTCCCGGAGGCCAGACCTACGCCTGTGGCGACGACGGCTTGCTGTCCTCTCCCGATGGGCAGACTTGGACAAACCTCGGCAAGCCTCGGTCGGATTTGGGTGGTTTCTGCTCGCTAGCCATCTCCCCCGACGAGCCAAACGTCGTCTTCGTCGCGTTCGCCTCGCCGTTCTTCGGCGAGTTGTTTGCCGCCTTTAGTGGCGACTTCTTCGAGGGCCTCGTGCAGTTCAGTGCTGGCGGCAACGCTACTTCGGTGAGCTGGAGCCCAATCCCTCACCCCGACGCCTCCTTCATTAAAGACGGCCAAGGCAACCCCGTCCGCAAGAGTCGGGTCCCTTTCGTCGTGACGAATAAACGCTCGGCGGGCTTCGATCTATGGCTTGGCGATGGCAACCTCTTTCGCGTGCCGTGCGCCACCCCGGCGACGCCTGGGCCTAGATGCACTACGGATACCACGAAGTGGTCGGGGACCTTTAGTGACGGTATGGGTGATTTCCAGAAGGCCCACGGCGATTCCGGGGATCTTGTGTTCGACCCGACGAAGAGCATAGATGCCTGTCCCACACTCTACTCCTCGGACGGCGGCATCTATCGGAACGATAAGATGGCGGATTCCGACTGCCATGACCAAGCACACTTCCTGCCCATCAACGTCGGGGTACACGCCCAGCTAATTTGGGGGATGGCGGGAGTGGACCGACCCGGCATCGCCGATGAAGACATGTATATTGCTCTCCAGGATAACGGTTTCTTTTACACCGGCAACGCCGGAGGCTCCACAGTGATGTGGAACCAGGGCGTCGGCGGGGATGTCTTCGATGTGGTTGCCGACACTACCCGCGTCGTCGCCTCGTCATTCAACCTGATGGTGGGAGACCCGGGCTTTAAGAACATGACGGAAGTGGTCAACAACCCCACATGGAGTAAGCTCAACACAGGTCTCGCTGACGTCATCGCCCAATCTGGATCGAACCAGTACATGATCGCGAGCCGAGGCACCACTGCCGACCCTACGAATGGGGTGCTTGGGGTCCCCACGGGCGTTCTGTCCACAACCAATATCGTTGCGAACCCCCTCGGCACGCCCCTGGGCACTTGGCCAGCTACGGCCAACCCACCGTGCCACATTCGAGTGTCGATGGCTCCAACAGGGCCACAACCCTACGTCCTGGCCGGAGTGTGTGACTGGAGGAGCCCTGACCAGTTGTGGACGTACACGTTCAAGAATGGCTCGGCAACGGATAAGGAGTGGAGGCGGCTTACCGTCCCCGATATCACGGCAGCGGCCGGGTTCAGCATGTTTGGGGTGGACCCGGTGAACCCGCAACGCATCTACGCAGCAGTGGTGGGCGATGGCGATCCGCGCATGGTGCGGTCGACCAACGGGGGCGCCACCTGGCAGGTGGATCAGGGACTCACCGACCTGATGAACGGAGTGAGGAACGGGAAATCGATGTTCGCCGCCCAGGCCCAATACGGCGGGGACGGGGTCTTGCCTTTCCCGCAGCCCACGCTTGTGGCCTTCGACCCTGATAACCCGAACATCCTTGTGGCGGGCGGCCGGGAGTCGGGCGTGTTCGTCTCAAGCGATGCCGGGGAGAGCTGGGCTCTGCTTACCGACCCGTTCACGCCTGGCACGTCGCACATCCCGCACCTCCCCCGGCCCTTCTTCGCCTACTTCGACCACGAGCCCCTAGGCACGACTACCGTTTACATCGGCACCGTGGGCAGAGGGGTCTGGCGGATTCACCTGGCCGACTCCGACCTGTCGGTGATGAAGAGCGATGCAGTGGACCCGGTGGTCGCTGGCGCCGACCTCGCCTACACTATCAAGGTGACCAACGGCGGGCCCGATCCGGCACCGAACGTCACAATGGTGGACGCGTTGCCGTCCGGCCTTACGTTTCAGTCGATCACGCCACCGGCGGGCTGGGCCTGTGACTCACTTGCTGCAGGCGGCACGGTGCGCTGCACGACGCCGTCGATGGCGGTGGAGTCGGCGACCTTCAGGGTCGTCGCGCATGTGCCGGCAGACACGCGCCCCGGCACGGTACTGTCGAACACAGCACGGGTGTTCTCCGCGGCTATTGATCGGAACCCAGCGGACAACGCCGCTATTGAAACCACAGGTGTGATCGCTCAAGCAGACCTCGCGATTGTGAGTTTCGAAGCGGTGAACCCACCGGCTCAGATCCTCGTAGGCGAGGATCTAGACATCACCTTGCGGAAGATTATCACCAATCACGGTCCCTCGGCGCCAATGGACGTCTTGCTGACCCGGACGGCGAGCGCACCGCCTGATGCCCGAGTGACACCGGCGTTCGCGCAGTCCACCGAGGCGGCATTGGGTCTGGAGGAGCAGCGCACGGTGGATGAGGTTTTCACGGTACATTGCGATGGTTATAGCCGGCACACGTTTCGCTTCGAAAACCAGGTTCAACCGAAGAACTTCGCGGACATGGATCCTAATCCGGCCAATAACCACGCTGCGATTGCGCTCACGGTCGAATGTGTGATCCCGGTGAAAATTGATATCAAGCCCGGGCAGATCAACCTGAACGCCGGTGGCGTGATCCCGGTCGCCGTGTTGGCTAACAAGGCCGGTGAATTCGGGTTGCCGCTGGCGTTCGATCCCTCGACAATTGATTCGGCGAGCGTCCGTTTTGGTTCGCGAGATGTCGTGTGGTCCGGCACCGGAGGCGCTATGGAGGTGCATGGCGAAGACCATGGGGGCGGCAGCAGCGGGCAACGGATGTTCCAGTTCCGGGTGGATGAAACCGGGCTGAAACCGGGCGAGACGCAGGCCTGTCTCAAAGGCACCTGGTTTGACGCGGCGGGAGTCTCTCATACGTTCTTTGGATGTGACCAAGTCCTCGTCGGGTGAGGGACGGCCAATGCATCTATCAAAGTCTGGTTCTTCTCCTAGGAAGTCGCTGCACGCGACGCCGCGTAGCGGCCCGACCAATGGGCAATTTTCGTAATCCGTGCTATGCTTATGTCCATGCTGGTTGGGCCGCCACGCGTTCGTATCCGTCCAGGTGCCGTTGACATATGCAGTGTTCGGGCGGATACACCTCTTAGAACATCGGCCAGGCATGACGAACCACACCCGGCCATTATCCAAAGGAGGCAGTTATGTGGACGTCTCCTCGCGCGCCGCGCCCCTGGCGCCGCCGCCTGTTCACCACCGTGGCCCTGCTGGCCCTGCTAGTCCCCGCCGTGGCCGCCCTGGCCGCCTACCCGGTGGTGGATGTTAATACCGGCCTGCCCATCGACGAAGGGACGGCGAAGAACATAACGAGCAGCATGCTACACGTCAGCATGCAAAACACCCCGGCAGGTAGCATTCAGTATCATTTGACCAGCGCGCCGGCCCACGGCGCCCTGCTGCTGAACGGCACCCAGTTGATCGCTGGCCAGATCTTCACGCAGACCCAGTTGATCGCTGGCCAGATCTTCACGCAGGACGACATCGACAATGGCCGGCTGGCCTACAGCCACGACGGCAGCGACACGCCCACCGATATCGACAGCTTCGAATTCCGCGCCGCCGACGGGCTGGGGCAGCCCATGACGCGCGTCTCGGTCGCGTCCGATGGCACTGAGGGCAATGATAGATCATATGACCGCAGCGCCCTCTCGAAGGACGGGCGTTTCGTCGCCTTCCGTTCAGCTGCCACAAACCTCGTCCCGGACGATACTAACAATACATGGGATGTCTTCCTGCACGACCAGCAGACCGGGCAGACCACGCGCGTCTCGGTTGATTCCTTTGGCAATCAGGGCAATGGTGGCTCCTTCCGCCCCGCCCTCTCGGCGGACGGCGCCGTCGTCGCCTTCGATTCAGATGCCACAAACCTCGTCATGGGCGATACGAATGGCGCCAGCGACGTCTTCATGTACGAGGCAGGGCAGACCACGCTCGTCTCGGTCGGTCTCGGTGGCGCTCCGGGGAATAGTCATTCCACCGACCCTTCCATCTCTGCGAATGGGCGCTTGGTCGCCTTCTACTCAGTTGCCACAAACCTCGTCAACGGCGATACCAATAATGCCGGCGACATCTTTGTGTATGACAAGCAGGGACAGACCAGGCGCGTCTCGGTCAGTTCTGGTGGCGCTGCGGGGAATAGTGACTCCTACGACCCTTCCATCTCTCCAAATGGGCGTTTCGTCGCCTTCTACTCGGTTGCCACAAATCTCGTCAACGGCGATACGAATACATGCGGACCCTTCACCACACCTGGGAGTTGCTCGGACGTCTTCGTGCGCGACCTGCAGATGGGACAGACCACGCGCGTCTCGGTCGCCTCCGATGGCGCTCAGGCCAATGGTGGTTCCTACATCCCTTCTATCTCGGAGGACGGGGACTTCGTCGCCTTCGAATCAGGCGCCACAAACCTGGTCAGCGACGATACCAATAACGTCGGTGACATCTTTGTGCACGATCGGCAGACCGGGCAGACCGAGCGCGTCTCGGTTGATTCGCATGGCAATCAGGGGAATAGTGTCTCTTACGACCCTTCCATCTCGGCGGACGGGCGCTTCGTCGCCTTCTATTCACTTGCCAGTAACTTGGTCGACGGCGTCGACGGCGATACCAATAATACCTATGACGTCTTCGTGCACGACCGCCAGACCGGGCAGACTACGCGCGTTTCGGTTGATTCCAATGACACTCAGGCCAATGGTGGTTCCTTCAACGTTTCCCTCTCGGCGGACGGGCGCGCCGTGGCGTTCTACTCAAATGCTACAAACCTCGTCAGCGGCGATACCAATGGCACCGATGACTTCTTCGTCGCGGACCGGGGCATCGCGCAGAGCTTCGCCATCAGCGTCACCTCGGTCAACGACCAGCCCACGCTCAGCTCCTTCGCCGACCAGACCGTGCTGAGCGGCAGCAGCATCACAATTCCCTTCCAGGTCGGCGATGAGGAGACCGCGCTTGACCAGCTCGGCCTGACCGCCAGTTCTTCCAACCCCGCCCTCGTGCCGAACGTGAAGACGAACCTCTCCATCGTCGGCGACAAACTCAAACCCAATCGCAGCCTCGTTGTGCAGCCGCTCGCCAACCAGACCGGCCAGGCGACCATCACCGTCCAGGTCAGCGACGGCAGCGTCACCACACCGCAAAGCTTCACCTTCACCGTCCAGCCCCCACCCAACCCCCCGCCACCGCCCTGGCTGGCCCTGCTCTACCTCGCCGGCGACGATACCGCCCCGGGGACTCACCAGACCGGCCTGACGGTGCCCCTGCTCAACCTGCTCGCCCGCCTGGGCACGATGCCGCCCAACCCGGCCATGCGCCTGGTCGTCCTCTACGATGGCAAAGACGACCGCGACTCGAGGATCTACGTCCGCCAGCCCGACGCCACCGTCCTGACCGACATGACCGCGAGGATCAAGTCAAGCGACTGGCCGGGCTACCCCGATGACTCCGCGACAAAGCCCATCGAGCTGGACACCGGCATCACGGCCACCCTGCATAACTTCATCGCCTGGGCACGGAAGACGTACCCCGGTTCGCCACACACGCTGCTCTCGATCGTCGATCACGGCGGCGGCTGGGCGCCCACCGCTGGCGCCTTCGGCCAGCCCCGTGGCACCGGGATGGTCAGCGCTGGCGGCTGGACCGGCCTGGCCCTCGACGCCCAGGCTAACGATGGCGTCGGCACCTCGCTCTCCACCAAAGCCACCGGCGAGGCCCTCGCCGGCCTCGGCCACTTCGATGTGCTGTTCCTCGACGCCTGCCTGATGGGCATGATCGAGACCGCCACCGAAGTCCAGCCCTACGCCGACTACCTCGTCGCCGGAGAGAACCTGCTCTGGTCGCGCCTGCCGTATGAGAAGTACCTGGACCCCACGGTGCTCACCTCCACCACCGACCCGCGGGCCCTAGCCCAGGCGATCGTGCAGAACTACAACAAGCCGCCGCCCGCCGACGAGCCCTTCGCCATCGCCGCCCTCGACATGAGCATGAGCAAGCTGCCCGGCCTTGTCGCGAAAACCAACTCGTTGGCTCAGGCGCTTCTAGATGCGCTGCCGCCTTCGCCTGTGCCGCCCGATAACCCGGCGGGCAAGGCGATCCGCGCCGCCTATGCTGCGGCCCAGAAGTTCGACTACGATTCGAGCTTCAGCCTGGACCAGACCACCGATGCCTACGTGGACCTGGCCGACCTGGCGGCGCAGTTGCTGCGCCAGGAGTATTTCATCAACAACTTGACCGTGATGGAGGCGGCCAAGCAGGTGCGGGACGCGATCGTCGGGAGCACCGGCGCGCCGGGGGTGGTGGTGGGCAACCCCAATGCTGTCAGTGGCACGTACTACGCGACGCCAACGAAACCGGCCTGGAACTTCGCGGGCGCGCACGGGTTGTCAATTTACCTGCCGCTGGGGGAGCGCGACTGCCGCC
>WNGB01004737.1_pt1 | contig 20569 bp, 18 predicted proteins | sample 5400681 | NCBI WGS metagenome assembly WNGB01 (sample SAMN13153367, study PRJNA577476) | soil metagenome | isolation source: 115 cm soil or saprolite under grassland replicate 2 | place: USA:California | collected 2016-06-15
ACGCCAAGTTTGAATGTGAAGTCTATGTATTAAGTAAAGAAGAAGGTGGACGTCACACGCCCTTCTTCAACAACTACCGGCCGCAGTTTTACTTCCGCACCACCGATGTGACCGGGGCGGTCGAGCTCCCGAAGGGCACCGAGATGGTGATGCCCGGGGACAACGTGAAGATGGTGGTGACGCTGATCACGCCCATTGCAATGGAGCAGGGCCTGAGGTTCGCCATCCGCGAGGGCGGCAAGACGGTGGGCGCCGGCGTCGTGGCGAAGATCCTGGAGTGAGAGACAGGGGCATAGCTCAACTGGCAGAGCGTCGGTCTCCAAAACCGAAGGTTGGGGGTTCGACCCCCTCTGCCCCTGCCAGCAACGCATGATCGACAAGGTCAAGCTGGGGGTTGCCGTATTGCTGGTGGCGCTCGGCATCTGGGGCTACTACTGGCTCGCCGAGCAGGCGCTGGTGCTGCGCGTGCTGGCGGTGGTGGGGGGAATTCTGGCCGGCGCTGCGGTCGCATGGTTCAGCGCGCCGGGCCGCGAGTTCGCCGTGTTTGCCGGCGAAGCGGTGACCGAGGTGAAGAAGGTGGTGTGGCCGACGCGCAAGGAGACGATGCAGACCACGGCGGCTGTGTTCGCCTTCGTGGTGGTGATGGCGGTGTTTCTGTGGATCAGCGACAAGGGGCTTGAATGGCTGCTCTACGAGGTGATCCTCGGCTGGAAGAAAACATGAGCAAGCGCTGGTACGTGGTGCACGCCTATTCCGGATTCGAGAAATCCGTGCAGCGGGCGCTCGAGGACCGCATCAACCGCTCCGGCATGCAGGACAAGTTCGGCAAGATCCTGGTGCCCGTCGAGGAAGTGGTCGAGATGAAGAGCGGGCAGAAGCACATGTCCGAGCGCAAGTTCTTTCCCGGCTACGTGCTGGTCGAGATGGAGATGAGCGACGACACCTGGCACCTGGTGAAGAACACCAACAAGGTGACCGGCTTCGTCGGCGGCACGGCGACCAAGCCCGCCCCGATCCCCGAGAAGGAGGTCGAGGCGATCATGCAGCAGATGCGCGAAGGCGTGGAGAAGCCCAAGCCCAAGGTGCTGTTCGAGGTCGGCGAGATGGTGCGCGTGAAGGAGGGCCCGTTCACCGATTTCCAGGGCACCGTCGAGGACGTGAACTACGAGAAGAGCCGCCTGCGCGTCGCGGTGACGATTTTTGGGCGCTCGACTCCGGTCGAGCTCGAGTTCGGACAGGTGGAGAAAGCCTGACATGGCAAAGAAGATCGTCGGTTTGATCAAGCTGCAGGTGCCCGCGGGCAAGGCGAATCCGTCGCCGCCCATCGGGCCCGCGCTCGGCCAGCGCGGCCTCAATATCATGGAGTTCTGTAAGAGCTTCAACGCGCAGACGCAGAAGGTGGAGCCCGGCCTGCCGCTGCCGGTGGTGATCACGGCCTACGCCGACAAGAGCTTCAGCTTCATCATCAAGACCCCGCCGACCACGGTGCTGATCAAGAAGGCGGCGGGCATCGAGTCGGGCAGCCCGCGCCCGCACACCGACAAGGTGGGCAAGATCACGCGCAAGCAGGTCGAGGAGATCGCCAAGGCGAAGATGCCGGATCTCAACGCCGCCGACCTCGAGGCGGCGATGCGCATCGTCGCCGGCAGCGCGCGCTCGATGGGCGTCATCGTGGAGGGCATGTAAATGGCGCATGTTTCCAAGCGCAGGAAAGCGTTCGTCGCCAAGGTCGACCGCAGCAAGGCTTACCCGGCCATGGAGGCGCTCAAGATCGTGAAGGACACTGCGACCGCCAAGTTCGACGAGGCGGTCGATGTCGCGGTGAACCTCGGCATCGACGCGAAGAAAGGCGAGCAGACGGTGCGCGGCTCCGTGGTGCTGCCCGCCGGCACCGGGAAGAAGGTGCGCGTCGCGGTGTTTGCCGCGGGCGACAAGGCGCAGGCGGCGAAGGCGGCGGGCGCCGACCTCGTCGGCATGGAGGACCTTGCCGAACAGGTCAAGGCGGGCAAGATCGATTTCGACGTCGTGATCGCCGCGCCCGAGGCAATGCGCGTGGTGGGGCAGCTCGGCCAGATCCTCGGGCCGCGCGGGCTGATGCCGAACCCCAAGGTCGGCACCGTCACGCCCGACGTGGCCGGCGCGGTGAAAAACACCAAGGCGGGGCAGGTGCAGTTTCGCGCCGACAAGGCAGGCGTCGTGCAATGCACGATCGGCCGCGCCTCGTTCTCCTCCGAGCAGCTGCGCGACAACCTGGCGGCGCTGGTCGATGCGCTGAACAAGGCGAAGCCCGCCGCGACCAAGGGGATTTTTCTGAAGAAGCTTTCGGTGTCGAGCACGATGGGGATTGGAGTAAAAGTCGATCCCGCGTCGCTCTCGGCGCAAGCATGACTTTGGCAGTTGCTGTCAAAGACCGTAGGAGCCGCAGCAATGGGCTTAATCAAGTTATGTCCTACGCAGACGGCGTTCCTGAGGATTCAGGGTCGCCGATTTTTAAATGCAGGAAGGAGGTAGACCTTGGGTCTTAGTCTGGAGCAAAAGCAGGCGGTGGTCGCGGAAGTCGCGTCCAAGCTCGCCGGCGCGCAGGCGGTCATCGTCGCGGAGTATCGCGGCCTGGACGTCGGGCGCGTCACGCAGCTCCGCGCCAAGGCGAGGAAGTCGGGGCTGTACCTGCGCGTGCTGAAGAACACCCTCGCGCGCAGGGCCATCCGCGGCACGCCGTTCGAGAAGCTGGCCGAGAGGATGGTCGGTCCGCTGATGTACGGCATCGCCCAGGATCCGGTCGCAGGCGCGAAAGTGCTGTCGGAGTTCGCCAGGGAGAACGAGCTGTTCGTGATCCGCGGCGGCGCGATGGCCAACGCCATGATGTCCGAAAAGGACGTCAAGGCGCTCGCGCTGCTGCCGAGCCGCGAGGAGCTGCTCGCCAGGCTGCTCGGCACGATGCAGGCGCCGATGGCCAAGCTCGCGCGCACGCTGCACGAGGTGCCGGGCAAGTTTGTCCGCACGCTCGCCGCGCTGCGCGACGCGAAAGAAAAAGCCGCCGTCTAATCAGGAACCTTTTTGGATATTCAGGAGAGAAGCATGGAACGCGCACAAATTCTGGAAGCAATCTCTGGCTTGACCGTCCTCGAGCTGTCGCAGCTCATCAAGGACATGGAACAGAAGTTCGGCGTATCCGCCGCAGCGGCGGTTGCCGTGTCGGCACCCGCCGGCGGCAGTGCGGCTGCAGCCGCACCGGCGGAGGAAAAGACCGAGTTCACCGCGATGCTGACCGCTATTGGCGACAACAAGGTGAACGTCATCAAGGCGGTGCGCGAGGTGACGAGCCTCGGCCTGAAAGAGGCCAAGGACCTGGTCGACGGCGCGCCGAAAGCGGTAAAGGAGGGCGTATCGAAGGCCGAAGCCGACGCGGTGGTGAAGAAGCTCACCGACGCCGGCGCAAAGGCCGAGATCAAGTAGGGAACTTCGGGCGCCGGGAGAGGGTCTCACCGACCCTCCCCGGGTTCGGCCGCCAAAGGTAACCCCTTTGGAATCAGGTTTTTAGGAGTATTCATGAGCTATTCGTTGACCGAGCGCAAACGCATCCGCAGAAGCTTCGCGAAGCGCGCCATCGTGCAGAAGGTGCCGTTCCTCATCGCGACGCAACTCGAGTCCTACACCGGGTTTCTGCAGGCACACGTCGCGCCCGAGGCGCGGCGCAACGAGGGCCTGCAGGCGGCGTTTACCTCGATCTTCCCGATCGTCAGCCATTCGGGCAACGCGAAGCTCGAGTTCGTGAGCTATTCGCTCGGCGAGCCGCCGTTCGACGTCAAGGAATGCCAGCAGCGCGGCCTCACCTACGCGAGCCCGCTGCGCGCCAAGGTGCGCCTGGTAATCATGGACAAGGACGCGCCCAAGCCGACCACCAAGGAGGTCAAGGAGCAGGAGGTCTACATGGGCGAGATTCCGCTCATGACCACCACCGGCTCGTTCATCATCAACGGCACCGAGCGCGTCATCGTGTCGCAGCTGCACCGCTCGCCGGGGGTGTTCTTCGAGCATGACCGCGGCAAGACGCACTCCAGCGGCAAGCTGCTGTTTTCCGCGCGCGTCATCCCCTACCGCGGCTCCTGGCTCGACTTCGAGTTCGACCCCAAGGACACCGTCTTCTTCCGCGTCGATCGGCGCCGCAAGATGCCGGTCACCATCCTCCTCAAGGCGCTCGGCTACACGCCGGAGCGCATCCTGAAGGAGTTCTTCGCATTCGACGGCTTCCACATCGAGAAGGAGCACGTGCTTTTCGAGGTGGTGCCCGAGCGCCTGCGCGGTGAGGTGGCGCGCTTCGACATCAACGACAAGTCGGGCAAGACCGTCGTCGCGAAGGACAAGCGCATTACCGTCAAGCACATCCGCGACATGGAGTCGGCGGGCATCAAGCGCATCACTGCGCCCGACGAGTTCATCCTGGGGCGCACCCTCGCGCACAACATCGTGGCGGCCGACACCGGGGAGATCATCGCCAGCGCGAACGACGAAATCACCGAAACGCTGCTCGCCAAGCTGCGCGAGACCAAGGTGGGCAAGATCCAGACCCTGTTCACGAACGATCTCGACCAGGGCCCGTACGTGTCGCAGACGCTGCGCGCGGACGAGACCGCCGACATGAACGCGGCGCGCGTCGCGATCTACCGCATGATGCGGCCCGGCGAGCCGCCGACGGAAGACGCCGTCGAGGCGTTGTTCAACGGCCTGTTCTTCGCCGAGGAGCGCTACGACCTGTCGGCCGTAGGGCGCATGAAATTCAACCGCCGCATCGGCGCGCCGAGCGAGTCGAGCTGGCAGCTGCGCTTCAGGGGCGTCGCGCTGCCGAAGGAGGCGGAGGAGGAGCTGCGCGCGTACTTCAAGCAGGTGCCCGAGCTGTCGCTCCACAAGGTGAGCCTGGAGGGCATCGCGACCGAGGCCGACGCACAAGCGGTCGTCGACAAGATGTTCCATGACCTGAAGTCCAAGGGCATCGACAAGAACAAGCTCGAAGTGAGGATCGAGCACCGCCTCACGCTCAGCCCGAAGGACATCGTCGAAGTGATCCGCATCCTGGTCGAGCTGCGCAACGGCCGCGGCGAGATCGACGACATCGACCACCTCGGCAACCGGCGCGTGCGCTCGGTGGGCGAGCTTGCGGAAAACCAATTCCGCGCCGGCCTGGTGAGGGTCGAAAGGGCGGTCAAGGAAAGGCTGTCGCAGGCGGAATCGGAGAACCTGATGCCGCACGACCTGATCAACGCCAAGCCGATTTCCGCCGCGATCAAGGAATTCTTCGGCTCGAGCCAGCTGTCGCAGTTCATGGACCAGACCAACCCGCTGTCCGAGATCACGCACAAACGCCGCGTCTCGGCGCTGGGACCAGGCGGACTGACCCGGGAAAGGGCGGGATTCGAAGTCCGGGACGTGCACCCGACCCATTACGGCCGCGTCTGCCCGATCGAGACGCCGGAAGGCCCGAACATCGGCCTGATCAACTCGCTCGCCCTCTATGCGCGCACCAACAAGTATGGCTTCCTCGAGACGCCGTACCGCAAGGTGAAGGACAGCAAGGTTACGAGCGACATCAGCTACCTTTCGGCCATCGAGGAAGGCAATTACGTGATCGCGCAGGCCAACGCCTCGATCGACAAGGGCGGCAAGCTGGTCGACACGCTGGTGTCGTGCCGCTTCAAGAACGAGTTCGAGTTGAAGTCGCCCGAGGAAGTGCAGTACATGGACGTAGCGCCCTCGCAGATCGTCAGCGTCGCGGCCTCGCTGATCCCGTTCCTCGAGCACGACGACGCCAACCGCGCGCTGATGGGCTCGAACATGCAGCGCCAGGCGGTGCCCTGCCTGCGCCCGGAAAAGCCGCTGGTCGGGACGGGCGTGGAGCGCACGGCGGCGGTCGACTCGGGCACCTGCGTCATCGCGTTGCGCGGCGGCGTAGTGGATTACGTCGACGCCAACCGGATGGTGGTGCGCGTCAACGACGACGAAACCGTCGCCGGCGACGTGGGCGTCGATATCTACAAGCTCACCAAATACACGCGCTCCAACCAGAACACCAACATCAACCAGCGCCCGATCGTGAAGCAGAGCGAGCGCATCGCCAAGGGCGACGTTATCGCCGACGGCGCCTCGACCGACCTGGGCGAGCTCGCGCTCGGCCAGAACATGCTGGTCGCGTTCATGCCGTGGAACGGCTACAACTTCGAGGATTCGATCCTCATCTCCGAGCGGGTGGTCGGCGACGATCGCTTCACCTCGATCCACATCGAGGAGCTGACGGTGGTGGCGCGCGACACCAAGCTCGGGCCCGAGGAGATCACGCGCGACATTTCCAACCTGTCGGAAGCGCAGCTCGCGCGGCTCGACGAATCCGGCATCGTTTACATCGGCGCCGAGGTCGAGGCGGGCGACGTGCTGGTGGGCAAGGTGACGCCGAAAGGCGAGACCCAGCTCACGCCGGAAGAGAAGCTGCTGCGCGCGATTTTTGGAGAAAAGGCGAGCGATGTCAAAGACACATCGCTGCGCGTGCCATCCGGGATCTCGGGCACGGTGATCGACGTCCAGGTGTTCACGCGCGAAGGCATCGAGCGCGACAAGCGCAGCCAGAGCATCATCGAGGACGAGCTCAAGCGCTACAAGACCGACCTCGCCGACCAGATGAGGATCGTGGAAAGCGATACCTTCGAGCGCCTCGAGCGCCTGCTCACCGGCAAGACCGCGACCGGCGGGCCGAAGCGCCTGGCGAAGGGCACCAAGGTGGTGAAGGCCTATCTCGAGACCGTCGAGAAATACGACTGGTTCGAAATCCGCCTGTCGAACGAGGAGGCGGCGGCGCAGGTCGAGGGGCTGAAGGAGTCGCTGGCGCAGAAGCGCCGCGAGTTCGACGCCATGTTCGAAGCCAAGAGAAAGAAGCTCACGCAGGGCGACGAGCTGCCGCCGGGCGTGCTGAAAATGGTCAAGGTCTACGTCGCGGTGAAGCGCCGCCTGCAGCCCGGCGACAAGATGGCCGGGCGCCACGGCAACAAGGGCGTGATCTCGAAGATCACCCCGGTGGAGGACATGCCGCACATGGCCGACGGCACGCCGGTAGACCTGGTGCTGAACCCATTGGGAGTGCCTTCGCGCATGAACGTGGGGCAGATCCTCGAGACTCACCTCGGCTGGGCGGCGAAGGGCCTGGGTTTGAAGATCGGCGAGCTCATCAAGCAGCAGCAAAAAATCGCCGAGATCAAGAAGACGATCGAGCGCATCTATGGCTCGAGCAGCAAGGACGAGGAGCTCTCCAAGCTGACCGACGAGGAAGTGATGCAGCTCGCCGACAACCTCAAGGAGGGCGTGCCGTTCGCGACGCCGGTGTTCGACGGCGCCTCCGAGGCCGAGATCAATTCCATGCTCGAGCTGGCGGGGCTGCCGGCGTCGGGGCAGGTGAAGCTCTACGACGGCCGCACCGGCGAGCAGTTCGACCGCGACGTGACCGTCGGCTACATGCACATGCTCAAGCTCCATCACCTGGTCGACGACAAGATGCACGCGCGCTCCACCGGGCCGTACAGCCTGGTGACGCAGCAGCCGCTCGGCGGCAAGGCGCAGTTCGGCGGCCAGCGCTTCGGCGAGATGGAAGTGTGGGCGCTGGAAGCCTACGGCGCGGCGTACACGCTGCAAGAGATGCTGACGGTGAAATCCGACGACATCACCGGCCGCACCAAGGTGTACGAGAACATCGTCAAGGGCGACCACAAGATCGACGCGGGCATGCCCGAGTCGTTCAACGTGCTGGTGAAGGAAATCCGCTCGCTCGGCATCGACATCGATCTGGAGAGGTACTGATGAAAGCGCTTCTAGAGCTCTTCAAGCAGGTCCAGCAGGACGAGGAGTTCGACGCCATCAAGATCGGGCTCGCCTCGCCCGAGAAGATCCGTTCGTGGTCGTACGGCGAAGTGAAGAAACCCGAGACCATCAACTACCGCACCTTCAAGCCGGAGCGCGACGGCCTGTTCTGCGCCAAGATCTTCGGGCCGATCAAGGACTACGAGTGCCTTTGCGGCAAGTACAAGCGCCTCAAGCACCGCGGCGTCATCTGCGAGAAATGCGGCGTCGAAGTCACGCTGGCGAAAGTGCGCCGCGAGCGCATGGGCCACATCGAGCTCGCCAGCCCGGTGGCGCACATCTGGTTCCTGAAGTCGCTGCCTTCGCGTTTGGGTCTGGTTCTCGACATGACGCTGCGCGACATCGAGCGCGTGCTGTATTTCGAGGCCTATGTCGTCACCGACCCCGGCCTTACGCCGCTCAAGCGCTGCCAGCTTCTCACCGAGGACGACTATCTCGCCAAGGTCGAGGAGTTCGGCGACGACTTCTCCGCGGCGATGGGCGCCGAGGGCATCCGCGCGCTGCTGCGCTCGCTCGACCTGAACAAATCGCTCGACGAGCTGCGCAAGGAGCTCGAGGCGACCTCGTCGGACGCCAAGATCAAGAAGATCGCCAAGCGCCTCAAGGTGCTCGAGGGCTTCAAGCAGTCGAACATCAAGCCCGACTGGATGATCATGGAGGTGCTGCCGGTGCTGCCGCCCGAGCTGCGCCCTCTGGTCCCTCTTGATGGGGGCCGATTTGCCACCTCAGACCTCAATGATCTTTACAGAAGGGTGATCAACAGGAACAACAGGCTGAAAAGGCTGTTGGAACTGAAGGCGCCGGAAATCATCGTGCGCAACGAGAAGCGCATGCTGCAGGAAGCGGTGGACTCGCTGCTCGACAACGGCCGCCGCGGCAAGGCGATGACCGGCGCCAACAAGCGGCCGCTGAAATCGCTTGCCGACATGATCAAGGGAAAAGGCGGACGGTTCCGGCAAAACCTATTAGGCAAGCGAGTCGATTATTCCGGACGCTCGGTGATCGTGGTCGGCCCGCAGCTGAAGCTGCACCAGTGCGGCCTGCCGAAGAAGATGGCGCTGGAGCTCTTCAAGCCTTTTATTTTTAATAAATTGGAATTGTTAGGACTGGCTACGACTATCAAGGCGGCCAAGCGCCTGGTGGAGCAGGAGGTGCCCGAGGTCTGGGACATCCTCGAGGAGGTGATCCGCGAGCATCCGGTGCTATTGAACCGTGCGCCGACATTGCATCGCCTCGGCATCCAGGCTTTCGAGCCGGTGCTGATCGAGGGCAAGGCGATCCAGCTCCATCCGCTGGTGTGCGCGGCATTCAACGCGGACTTCGACGGCGACCAGATGGCGGTGCACGTGCCGCTGTCGCTCGAGGCGCAAATGGAGGCACGCACGCTGATGCTCGCCTCGAACAACGTGCTGTCGCCCGCCAACGGCGAGCCGATCATCGTGCCTTCGCAGGACATCGTGCTGGGGCTGTATTACGGCACGCGCGAGCACGTGAACGCAAAGGGCGAGGGGATGAGCTTCGCCAACCTCGCCGAGGTGACGCGCGCGTACGACTCGCGCCAGGTCGCCTTGCATGCCCGCGTCTGGGTGCGCATCCGGGAAACCGAGGTCAGCGAAGACGGCGAGCGCAGCGAGAAAGTGACGCGCTACGAGACCACCATCGGCCGGGCGCTGCTCTCCGAGATCCTGCCCGCCGGGCTGCCGTTCGAGCTGCTGAACAAGCCGCTCAAGAAGAAGGAGATCTCGCGGCTGATCAACCACGCCTTCCGGCGCTGCGGCCTGCGCGAGACGGTGATCTTCGCCGACAAGCTGATGCAGGCGGGCTTCACCATCGCCACGCGCGCCGGCATTTCCTTCGGCGTGCACGACATGACCATCCCGGCGCAGAAGCAGGAGCTGATCAAGGCCGCCGAGACCGAGGTGAAGGAGATCGAGAACCAGTACACCTCGGGGCTGGTCACCGCCGGCGAGCGCTACAACAAGGTGGTCGACATCTGGTCGCGCTGCGGCGAGCAGGTCGGAAAAGTCATGATGGAGCAGCTCGGCAGCGAGGAAGTCGAGAACCGCCAGGGCAAGAAAGTGAAGCAGGAGGCGTTCAACTCGATCTACATGATGGCCGACTCGGGCGCGCGCGGCTCGGCGGCTCAAATCAGACAGCTGGCCGGGATGCGCGGCCTGATGGCGAAGCCCGACGGCTCGATCATCGAGACGCCGATCACCGCGAACTTCCGCGAAGGGCTGAACGTGCTGCAGTACTTCATCTCGACGCACGGCGCGCGCAAGGGCCTCGCCGACACCGCGCTGAAGACCGCGAACTCCGGTTATCTCACGCGGCGCCTGGTCGACGTCACCCAGGACCTGGTGGTCACCGAGGACGACTGCGAGACCCAGAACGGGGTCTCGATGAAGGCGCTGGTCGAGGGCGGCGAGGTGGTCGAGGCGCTCAAGGAGCGCATTCTCGGCCGGGTGCTGGCAACGGATCTGGTGCATCCGGAGACGCAGGACATTCTCTACGGCGCGGGCAGCCTGCTCGACGAGGATTCGGTCGACGCGATCGACAATCTCGGCATCGACGAAGTCAAGGTGCGTACCCCGCTCTCCTGCGACACGCGCTGGGGCGTGTGCGCCAAGTGCTACGGGCGCGATCTCGGCCGCGGCTCGCTGGTGAATGTCGGCGAGGCAATCGGCGTGATCGCGGCGCAATCGATCGGCGAGCCAGGGACGCAGCTCACGATGCGCACCTTCCACATCGGCGGCGCGGCGTCCCGTACGGCCGTCCAGAGCCACGTGGAAGCGAAGTCAGCCGGGACAGTGCGCTTCACCGCGACCATGCGCTACCTCTCCAACGCGAAGGGCGACAAGCTGGCGATCTCGCGCTCAGGCGAGATCACGATCGTCGACGACAACGGCCGCGAGCGCGAGCGCCACAAGGTGCCTTACGGCGCGACGCTGCAGGTCGCCGACGGCGATACGGTGCGCGCCGGCAAGACGCTCGCCAGCTGGGATCCGCACCACCGGCCGATCATCACCGAGTACGCCGGCACGGTGAAGTTCGAGCACGTCGAGGAAGGCGCCACCGTCGCCAAGCAGATCGACGACGTGACGGGGCTCTCCACGCTGGTGGTGATCGACGCCAAGCGGCGCACCACGACCACCGGCAAGGGCCAGCGGCCTTCGGTGAAGCTGATCAACGAAGCGGGCGACGAAGTGCGCATCGCGGGCACGGATCACTCCGTGAACATCAGCTTCCCCGTCGGTGCCGTGATCGCAGTGCGCGACGGGCAGCAGGTGCAGGTGGGCGAGGTGCTCGCCCGCATCCCCCAGGAGGTTTCGAAGACGCGCGACATCACCGGCGGCCTGCCGAGGGTGGCGGAGCTGTTCGAAGCGCGCTCGCCCAAAGACGCGGGGATCCTTGCCGAAGTGACAGGAACCGTGAGCTTCGGCAAAGATACGAAAGGCAAGCAGCGCCTGGTGATTACGGACCTCGACAAGCAGGAGCACGAATACCTGATCGCCAAGGACAAGCACCTGCTGGTGCACGACGGCCAGGTGGTCAACAAGGGCGAGATGATCGTTGACGGCCCGGTCGATCCGCACGACCTGCTGCGGCTGCTCGGCGTCGAGGAGCTGGCGCGCTACATCATCGACGAGGTGCAGGACGTCTACCGCCTGCAGGGCGTCAAGATCAACGACAAGCACATCGAGGTGATCGTGCGGCAGATGCTGCGGCGCATCGAGGTGGATGATCCGGGCGACACGCCCTTTATTCAGGGCGAGCAGGTGGAGCGCGCCGAGCTGCTCGAGGAAAACGAGAAAGCCGAAAAGGACGGCAAGAAGGCGGCCAGCTTCCGCTACATGCTGCTCGGCATCACCAAGGCGTCGCTCTCGACCGACTCGTTCATCTCGGCGGCCTCCTTCCAGGAGACCACGCGCGTGCTCACCGAGGCGGCGATCATGGGCAAGCGCGACGAGCTGCGCGGGCTGAAAGAGAACGTGATCGTCGGGCGCCTCATCCCGGCGGGCACGGGACTCGCGTATCACAACATCCGCAAGGCGCAGGCGGCCGAGCCGGTGCTGGCCGAGCTGCCGGCAAGCGCGGCTGAGGCGCCTCCGGCGGAAGCGACCACAGCCGGGGGAAGTTAACGGCCCGGAGAATCCAAGGCGCTCGCACAGCATGCCTGCTGCTTTCAGTGCCGCTTCGCCGGAATACCAGTGCGATGTGCTGGTCATCGGCGGCGGGCCGGGCGGCTCGACCATCTCGGCGTTTCTGGCGCAAAAGGGCTGGAAGGTCGTGCTGCTGGAGAAGGAACGTCATCCCCGCTTCCACATCGGCGAATCGCTGCTGCCGCTCAATCTGCCGTTGCTCGAGCGCCTGGGGGTGCTCGAGCAAGTGGACCGCATCGGGCTGGTCAAGCCCGGCGCCGAGTTCAACTACGAAGGCTGCGAGCCGGCCGTCTATTATTTCGCCAACGCCATGGACAAGTCCCACCCCTGGGCTTACGAGGTGCGGCGTTCGGAGTTCGACAACGTATTGCTGCGGAACAGCGCCGCCAAGGGCACCGACGTGCGCGAGGGCGTCAAAGTCACGAAAGTGGAATTCCGGCCGGGCTCGACCTCGCTCGTGCATGCCGTGGATGAGCACGGCCACGCGCAATGCTGGGAGACGCGTTTTGTGGTGGATGGCTCCGGGCGTGACACTTTCCTCGCCAATCACTTCAAGATCAAGAGCCGCAACCCGGTGCACAACAGCTCCGCCATTTTCGGCCATTTCAAAGGAGCAGTGCGCCGCCCGGGCCGCGACGAGGGCAACATCAGCGTCTATTGGTTCGATCACGGCTGGTACTGGATGATTCCGCTGCGCGACGGCGCGATGAGCGTCGGTGCAGTGTGCTGGACGTATTACATGAAGAGCCGCAAGGTCGGCGTGGATCGATTCCTGCTCGACACCATCGCGCTGTGCCCGGCCATGGCCGCGCGCCTGAAAGACGCGAAGCTGATGGCACCCGCGCTCGCGACGGGCAATTTCTCGTATCGCGCCACGCGCATGACCGGCGACGGCTATCTGATGGTCGGGGACGCCTATGCGTTCATTGATCCGGTGTTCTCGAGCGGCGTGTTCCTCGCCATGAACAGCGGCGAGCTGGGCGCCGGAGTCGTGGACGAGGCCTTACGCAACGGCGATGTATCGGCGCGCAGCCTGCGGCACTACGATCGGACCGTCCGGCACGGCCTCAAGACATTCTCCTGGTTCATCTACCGCATCACTACCCCGGCGCTGCGCAAGATGTTCATGTCGCCGCGCCCTGCGTTCCGTTTGGAACAGGCGATCCTGTCGCTGCTTGCGGCGGACATCTTCGGCAAGACACCGATCCGGGGCCCTCTCCTGGTCTTCAAGATGATTTACTACGTTTCCTCGATCATCAACTGGCGCGAGAGCTGGGTCGCCTGGAGGAAGCGCAGACGTGCTTGGCAGTCGAAGCTCGATTTTGTCTGGAAGAGCGGTAACTGAGAGACCCGGACGGCGCATGGTCCTCCAGCCGTTCCGGCTGCTGTCTCCGTTTGCGTTAATCGCTGGAATCATCCTGGCCGGCGCATCGGCTGCGCCGGCGCATGCCGAGCCGCAGCCGTTGTGGGAGGTGGGGATCGGCGCCACCGGGCTCAGCCTGCCCGACTACCGTGGCTCCGACGAACGTCGCGGCTACCTCTACCCCTTTCCCTACCTGGTTTATCGAGGCGATGCGCTGCGCGTCGACCGCCAGGGCGTGCGCGGCATTTTCTTCCGCTCGGAGCGCCTCGAGCTCGACCTCAGCATCTACGGCACGCCTCCGGTGGACAGCTCCAACAATGCCACGCGCAGAGGCATGCCGGACCTCGATCCGACCCTCGAGCTCGGTCCGCTTCTGGGCCTCAACCTGATGCGCGACCGGGAGAACGATCGCCGGCTCGATCTGCGGTTTCCGCTGCGCGCAGTGATCGCGACGGACCTTTCGCATGCACAGCAGGCAGGCTATGTGTTCCAGCCGCAGCTCAATCTCGCGCTGCGCCCGGCATTCCTGGACGGCAAGTGGAACCTCGGCATGCAGCTCGGCGTGCAGTACGGCTCGCGCCAATACCATGAATATTTCTATGGTGTGGACGCCCAATTCGCCACGCCGGAGCGGCCGGCCTTTGCAGCGCGCGCCGGGTACTCCGGCATGCTCGCGCTCGCCTCGATCTCACGCCGCTTCAGCCGTTACTGGGTCGGCGGCTTCATGCGTTATGACACGCTCAAGGGCGCCGTGTTTGAAGACAGCCCGCTGCTGAGGCGCCAGCAGAGCACCATGGCAGGCATAGCCTTCGCCTGGATCTTTGCGCAGTCCGACCGCAAGGTCGAAGCGAGCGAGTAAGGTCAGCCCGCGAGCCGCGCAACCAGCAGGATGCCCATCGCGACGGCGACGACAAGCGACGCGGCGGCGATGATCCAACCCGCGGCGCGGGGGGAAGCCTCGACCAGCAAGTCGAGCGGGAATTTCATGGTTTCGCCGCCGGCGGGCAGCAGCTGGCGGGTCGAATACCAGCGGTTCATGCGCGCTTCAAACGCCGCGAGGACCTGCGGGAAAAACAGCATCAGAATCCCGACCGCCAAGGCGAGCACGCTGCCGACGACCAGCAGCCATTTCATGGTCTGCAACGCGACACTGGCGAGGAACCAGCGCTGGAGGTTCACGCCGAGCACCACCGCCACGCGCGGAATCTCGATCCGGGCGAGCAGGACGTACAGCGCATAGCCGGCGCCGGCGAGCAGGAACAGTCCGAACCAGAGCCTGCCCGCCTTGCGTGGTTCCGCCACATGGCGCGGCACCTCGAGCTCCTTGAGCGCGCGCCGCGTCGACACCCAGCGGTTCATGCTGCGCATGAAGCTCAGCGCCTGCGCGGAGCGAAAAATCAGCGCCCAGCCAAGCGCCACGCTGGCGAGGCCGCCGATCAGCAGAAACACGATCAGCGACGGCACCAGCACGCGTTCGAGCAGGGTGAGCACGGTCAGCCACTATAATCCAATGCATGGGGACGATGCGCGAGCTTACCAGCGCCGCCAGCGCCGAGCGCGCCGTGCGGGTCGACCTCGCGGCCGCCTTCCGGCTCGCGGTGCGCCTCGAGCTGCACGAGGGCGTGTGCAATCATTTCAGCGCCATGCTGGCGGACCAGGAAGGGAAACGTCCGGCAGAGTCCCCTCACAAGGCGCGATTCCTGCTCAACCGCTACGGGCTGCACTGGAGCGAGGTCGCCGCCTCCAACCTGCTCGCCCTCGATGCGGCGGGCAAGGTTCTCGAAGGCGAGGGCGAGATCGAGAAAACGGCGTTCTACATCCACTCGCGCATCCATCTCGCGCATCCCCGCGCCATGTGCGTGCTGCACACCCACATGCCGTACGCCACCACGCTCACGCTGCTCGAAGGCGGCAGACTCGAGATGGTCGAGCAGAATGCGCTTCGCTTCCACGACGACATCGCCTACGACGACACCTACAACGGGCTGGTGGTCGACGCTGCGGAAGGCAACCGGCTGGCGCGCGTGCTCGGCACGAAGCGGGTGCTGTTTCTCGCGAACCATGGCGTGATGGTGGTCGGCGCCTCGGTCGCCGAAGCGTTCGATGCGCTCTACTACCTCGAGCGCGCGTGCCGGCTGCAGGTGCTCGCACGCTCCATGGGGGGAAAGCTGCGCGCGGTGCGCAGCGAGGTGGTGCGCGAGACCTACCGCATGATGCTCGCCGACGCGCCGAAATACGCCGCTGCGCACTTCAGCGCGCTCAAGCGCATCCTCGACCGCGAGGAGCCCGGTTATTCTCGGTGAGCGGGTCGAGGTGCGGCCCGCCGCGCCGGGCGATCTGCAGGCCGTGCACGCGATCTACGCGCATCACGTGCTGCACGGTCTCGCCTCTTTCGAGGAAATCCCGCCGGCGCACGACGAGCTCGCACGCCGCTACCAGGACGTAGTCGGTCGCGGCCTGCCCTGGCTGGTCGCCGATTGCGGCGGCGCGGTGGCGGGATACGGTTATTGCGCCCCGTACCGCTCGCGCTCGGCGTACCGCTATGCGCTCGAGGACTCGGTCTACGTGCGTGAGGACATGCAGGGTCGGGGCGTCGGCACCGCGCTGCTCGCGGAGCTGATCCGCCGCTGCGAAGCGCTCGGCTACCGCCAGCTCGTTGCGGTGATCGGCGACAGCGCGCACGCCGCTTCGATCAACCTGCACACCGCACTCGGCTTCCTGCGCGTCGGCACGCTGCGCTCGGTCGGATTCAAGCTCGGCCGCTGGGTCGACTGCGTGATCATGCAGCGCCCGCTCGGCCCGGGGGACGCTAACTCACCGTAAGCACCACCTTGCCCTTAACCTGGCGCGCGGCCATCAGCTTGAGCGCCTCGGCGGCTTTTTCCAGCGGGAAGGTCTGCGAGACATGAGGGCGGAGCTTGCCCTCGCCGTACCAGCGCGCGAGCCGGCGCAGGCTGTCGGCGAAGCGCTCGGGTTCGCGGCGCGCGAAATCTCCCCAGAACACGCCGACCACCGACGCGCCCTTGAGGAGCGCGAGGTTGAGCGGCAGCTTCGGGATCTCGCCGGCGGCAAAGCCGACCACCAGCAGCCGGCCGCGCCAGGCGATCGAGCGGAATGCAGGCTCGGTATAAGGTCCGCCGACCGCGTCGTAGATGACGTCGGGGCCGCGGGCATCGGTGAGCGCCTTGACGCGCTCGCGCAGATCCTCCCTGGCGTAATCGATGGTCGCGTCGGCTCCGTGGCTGCGGCAGACGGCGAGCTTGTCTTCGCTCGAGGCGCAGGCAATGACGCGCGCGCCCAGGGCCTTGCCGATCTCGATGGCCGCGAGTCCGACCCCGCCCGAAGCGCCTAGCACCAAGAGGGTCTCGCCCGCCTTGAGCGCGCCGCGGTCGCGCAGCGCGTGGTCGGAGGTGCCGTAGGTGAGCAGGAACGCCGCGGCGGAGGTGAATTCCATGCCTTGCGGGATCGGCACCAGGCGCGCCGACTCGAGCTTCACTTCCTCGGCGAATGCGCCGTAGGTCGTGAAGGCCATCACCCGGTCGCCCGGCCGCACGCCGCTCACGCCTTCGCCCAGCTCCTTCACCACGCCCGCCAGCTCGCTCCCGGGCGAGAACGGCAGCGGCGGCTTGAACTGGTACTTGTTCTGAATGATGAGGACATCGGGGAAGTTGACGCTCGCGGCGCGCACCGACACCACTGCCTCGCCGCGACCCGGGCGCGGTGGAGGCAGCTCCTCGACCACCAGCGATTCCGGCGGGCCGTACTGCTTGCAGAGTACCGCTTTCATCGCGTTTCCAACTTATTCATCGGCTTAAGCCGGGTTGAGTAACGCCCTTGATGCCGGCTCTACGGGCTGCGGAGGTCAAGCGCCTGTCGAAGGTAAGAAATTGCGTCGCAGCACCTCGTGAGGCGATATGCAGGGCATCGGCGAAGTCCATCCCATCGCGGTACCACAGTAGCGCCTGCGCAATCGCGGTTTCATCCTCGATGACGACTTCGGCCGCGTGTGCGAGCGAGTCCAGGGCGTGCAGAATTTCTTCCGGCGCTATCGAATAAGCTCGCCGCAGGACCCATTCGGTTTCCAGAAGAACCGTCTTCGGGATGAAAACGGTGCCGCTTTGCATTACCCGCCGCGCGCGTCTAAACTGCGCGGCGTCATCCCCGGTGAGGAAGCGGACTACGACATTAGTATCGACCGCGCGCACGCCGGGCGAGAATCTCGGATTCAATCGCGGCGGCCATGGTTCCTAGCGACACTCTTTTCCTCCCCTTGCGTTTGAGCATGCCGGCCAACTCTGCGACGCGGCTCGACTTTTTTCTTGCTTTAGGGCGCAGCAGAACGCCGTCGGATGTCGACTCGACCACGAACTCAACGCCCGGGTTCCAGCCATGAGCATCGCGAACGCCTTTCGGCAGGACCACCTGCCCCTTGGCTGAGAGCTTCGTCGTATCCATCGCCGGTACCGGTAAGACGCTAGTAAGATATCCTAACGCGCGCAGTGCCCGCCGGCAAGCGCTTCCCTTTGAGGCTCAGCTCCATATAGGCTTCACACTGTGCCAACGCTAACCACCGACGACGGCGTCAAGCTCTATTACGAGGAAGCGGGCGCCGGCACCCCGATCGTTTTCGTCCACGAGTTCGCCGGCGATGCGCGCAGCTGGGAGCCGCAGCTGCGCTATTTCTCGCGCCGCTACCGCTGCATCGCGTACAACGCGCGCGGCTATCCGCCCTCGGACGTGCCCGAGGATTTCGGGCGCTACTCGCAGGCGCGCGCGCGCGACGACATCCGCTGCGCGCTCGATGCGCTCGGCCTGCAGCGCGCGCACATCGTCGGCCTGTCGATGGGCGCGTTCGCCACGCTGCACTTCGGCATCAGCTATGGCGCGCGCGCGTTGTCGCTGGTCGTCGCCGGCGGCGGCTACGGCGCGCATCCCGCGCAATATGCGCAGTTCCAGAAGGACTCCAAGGCGCACGCCGAATTCATCCGCCGCGAAGGCATGGCGAAATTCGCCGCCACCTACGGCCGCGGCGCGACGCGCATCCAGTTCGAGAACAAGGACCCGCGCGGCTTCGCCGAGTTTATTGCGCAGCTGGCCGGGCACTCGGCGGCAGGCTCGGCGAACACCATGCTCGGCTATCAGGCGCGCCGCCCTTCGCTCTACGACCTGACCGCCGAGATGGGGCGCATCGAGGCGCCGACGCTCATCATGGCGGGCGACGAGGAAGAACCCTGCCTCGAAGTGTGCCTGCTGATGAAGCGCGCCATCCGCAGCGCCGGGCTGGCGATCCTGCCGAAGAGCGGCCATGGCATCAACCTGGAGGAGCCGGCGCTCTTCAACCAGCTGCTCGACGATTTCTTCCGCCAGGTCGAGACCGGGCGCTGGGCCGCGCGCGACCCGCGCGCGGTGGTTGCGTCGATCTACGGCCCGTCAGGCAAACCTTGAGTCTAGTCGTCGAAAAGCGCGGCGCCGTCGGCTGGGTGATCTTCGACCAGCCGGCGAAGCGCAACGCGATCAACGGCGCGATGTGGCGCGGCATCGCCCCCGCCATGCAGCAGTTTGATGCCGATGCGCAGGTGCGTTGCGTGGCATTTCGCGGCGCCGGCAGCGGCGCTTTCTCGGCCGGCGCCGACATCTCCGAGTTCGAGGCCGTCCGCGCGCAGCGCGCCTCGGTCTCGCAATACGACGGGCTCCTCGACCAGGTGCTGCACGCCATCCAGGATTCGCCCAAGCCTTCGCTGGCCATGATCCATGGCTATTGCATGGGAGGCGGCCTGGAAGTCGCGCTCGCCTGCGACCTGCGCTATTGCGGCGCCTCGGCGCAGTTCGGCATTCCCGCGGCGAAGCTCGGCCTTGCCTACAACATCGAAGGCCACAAGCGGCTGCTCGAGACCGTCGGCCATGCGCGCGCGCGGGAGATCATGTTTCTCGGCCGGCGCTACCCGGCCGGAGAGGCCTTGGCAATGGGCCTGGTGCACCGGGTGTTGCCTGATTCCGCTTTGCAGGATTTCGTCACTGAAGTTCTGCAAACATTATCTGAAAATGCACCGCTCTCGATCGCGAACTCGAAGACCATCATCGAGGAATACGTGAAATCGGCGGGCGCCGCGGACGCTGCGCGCATGCACGCGGCGATCGATCGCTGCGCGAGAAGCGAAGACTACGAAGAAGGCCGGCGCGCCTTCGTGGAAAAGCGCAAGCCGCTATTCAAGGGAAAATGAAGGGGATTTATTTATAAATCCAAAATGAAGGGGATTTATTTATAAATCCCAAATGAAGCTCAGGGTCCGCAGCATCCGCGCCCGCGCGGTGTCGGCGCCGATGAAGCGCCCGCTCGCCACCAGCACCGGGCAAGTGAGCAGCGCCGCGCTCCTGCTCATCGATTTGCAGAGCGACGCCGGAATCGTCGGGCGCTCCTACCTGTTCGGCATCGGCAGGCACAACCTGGCGCCGATGGCAAGGCTGGTCGAGGCGATGGCGCAGATGATCGAAGGCGACGAGTGCGCGCCGCTCGAAATCGAGCGCAAGCTGCGCGCGAGGTACACGCTGCTCGGCGTGCACAACATGGTGCTGTTCGCGATGGCCGGGATCGACATGGCGGCCTGGGACGTATTCGGGCAGGCGCTCGGCCAGCCGCTCGCGCGGCTGCTCGGTGCCGCGCCGCGGCCGATCCCCGCCTACAACTCCAAGGGCCTCGGCATCCTGCCGATAAAGGACCTGGTGAAACAGGCGGCCGAGCTGGTGGGCGAAGGCTTCCGGGCGGTGAAGCTGCGGCTCGGACGTGCCGATGCGCATGCGGATCTGGACGCCCTGCGCGCCGTGAAGCAGGCGATTGGAGGCAAAATCGATCTGATGGTCGATTACAACCAGGCGCTGAGCGTCGCCGAGGCGATGCGCCGCGGCCGCATGCTCGACGACGAGGGCGGCGTCTACTGGATCGAGGAGCCGGTGCGCGCCGACGACTTCGCGGGGTGCGCCCGCGTAGCCCGCGAAGTCGCGACGCCGATTCAAATCGGCGAGAACTTCATGGGCCCCGAGCAGATGGCGCAGGCGCTCGCCGCCGGCGCCTGCGATTACGTGATGCCCGATGCGCAGCGCATCGGCGGTGTCACCGGCTGGATGCGCGCCGCGGCGCTCGCGCAGGGCG
>WNGB01005882.1_pt1 | contig 20558 bp, 20 predicted proteins | sample 5400681 | NCBI WGS metagenome assembly WNGB01 (sample SAMN13153367, study PRJNA577476) | soil metagenome | isolation source: 115 cm soil or saprolite under grassland replicate 2 | place: USA:California | collected 2016-06-15
GGCGGCTCTCCAAAGCGAGGCCACAGACTCACATCAACCTAAGAAAGGGGGAGCTCGAGGGGGGAAACGGAGTTTCCCCCCTCGAATGAAGCAGGGGCCGGCTTTGCCGGCCCCTGCGGTCTCCAGCGGCTCTGCCGGACCGTCCCGTTGTCGTCCCGGTTAATCTCTCTTGCTCAGTGAGACGTCTGAGCATCTCTGCGGCGCTCCTGTGCGGTGCGCTTGCTCTGAGCCTACCCGGAGCCCTGGCCGGCGGCAGCTCCACGCCCGGCGTGACCTCGACATCGATCCTCCTCGGCGGGACGGCTCCGATCACCGGTCCGGAGAGCGCCTACGCGCCGGTCGCCCGGGGGGCGCAGGCGTACTTCGCCTACGTGAACGCGCACGGCGGCGTGAACAAGCGCAAGATCACCTACAAGGTCCTCGACGACGCTTACGACCCCTCGAAGACGATCCAGGCGACCCGGCAGCTCGTCCAGCAGGACAAGGTGTTCGCAATCTTCAACAGCATCGGCACCGAGCACGTGATCGCCGTCCGGCCGTACCTGAACCAGCTCGGAGTGCCCCAGCTGTTCGTCGGAAGCGGCGCCACCGTCATCGCCGACCAGCGCTCCCGCTACCGCTGGACGATGGGCTACCTGCCCAGCTTCGCCGGCGAAGGCGCCGTCTACGGCCGCTACATCGCCAAGCACCTGCGGGGGACGAAGATCGGCGTCCTCTCCGAGAACTCGGAGTACGGAAACGAGCTCCTGCGCGGGCTCAAGGCGGGGCTCGCCGACAAGGCCCGCATCGTCTCGAGCCAGACCTACGAGGTCACCGACGTCGACGTGCAGGCTCAGGTGGCGAGGCTCAGGGCCTCCGGCGCGAGCACGTTCATGATCTTCGCGCTCCCGAAGCAGGCGCTGCAATCGTTCATCTACGCGGACAAGCTTGGCTGGCGCCCGCACGTCTTCATCACCTCGGTCTCGATCGACCCGTTCGTGATGACGGTTGCCCGGCTCAACACGGGTGGGAGGACGACGAATGGCGCAATCAGCCTGGCGTTCCTCAAGGACCCGACCGACCCGAGACTGGCCAAGGACAAAGGCGTCCGGCTCTACAACTCGGTCCTGAAGAAGTTCGGCAACGGCGCGAACGCGAAGGCGGTCGCGAACTTCTACGGGATGGCAACCGCCTTCACGATGGTGGACGCCCTCCGCCACGCGGGCAAGAACCCGACCCGCGCAAGCCTGCTGAAGGCGGCAACGCACCTGAACGAGCGCGACAATCCCTTCCTGCGGAAGGGAATCTTCGTCCGGACGACGCCGAAGGACTACTACCCGATCGACCAGGTGCAGCTGCAGCGCTACCGCAAGACGCAGTGGGCCCCGATCGGCGGCCTCATCTCCACACGTGGAGGATGACCCCTTGAGCTGCACCAAACTGGCCGCGCTGCCCGCGCGTTCCTCGGGCGCCGCTGGCGGTGCGGGGCCGGAGGGGACAGTATGGGGAATACGGCCCCGGAGAGCACCGTGCCGCCAGCGGCGTCAGGCTCCGCAGAGCCCGGCTTGCCGCGCTCTGCCGTATCTAAGACTTCAAAATCGGCGCGAGAGGGCTGGCCCTCTCCGCGTCGATTTGGAGCCGGGCTCCGCCCGGCGGGAGCCGACGCCGGCGAGGGGCGCGCGTGGTTGAGTACAAGTTCTCCACCGAGCTGAAGGTCCGCTTCTCCGAGACGGACGCGCAGGGGGTTGCCCATCACGCGGCCTACCTGGACTGGCTGGAGGTGGCGCGCATCGAGTACCTGGCCCGGTTCGGGGGCGGCTACCGGGACTTGCGGGAACAGGGGATCGACGCGACGACGCTGGAGGCGTTCGTCCGTTACCTGAGCCCGGCGCGCTTCGACGATCGGCTGGCGGTGCATGCGAAGTGCGGCGATCTTCGCGGCGCCCGCTTCCGCTTCGACTACGAGATCGAGCGGGACGGCGAGCCCGTCGCGGAGGGGTTCACGACACATGCGTGCGTGGACTCGCGCACGCTCCTGCCGACGCGGATGCCGCCCTGGCTCGTCGAAGCGATCGTTACGGCTGAGTCGTCGTAGTCGGCGTCGTCGTAGTCGGCGTCGAGGTCGTCGGCGTCGTCTGCGTCTGGCCCGTGGTCGTCTCGGTCTGCGTCGAGGTCGTCTTCGGAGGCGGCGGAGGCTTTGTCCCGACCTTGATCACGCGCCTCTCGCCCACGTAGTACGAAGACCAGACGTCGTCGTGGAGAAGCTTTCCGCTCGGGGAGTAGACCAGCCGGTGGACGCTCGTGCGCAACGGCGCCGAACCGGTCGTCTCGACCACCGTGTGACCCTTGAGCAGCGTCGGATCGTCGACCCGCTTGACCGGCACCGCACCTGCGGTCGTCAGCGGCTCGGTCTCGCTCTCGACCTTGCGGTGGACGGGCGTCCCGTACAGGTTCACCGTCAGCGAATCGGAGCCGACGAACGTGCGCAGGAGCAGCCAGTGCGGGGTGTCGTTCACGAACTTGAGGTCGGTGTCCGGATAGTTGACCGTCGCGTCGCGCCCGAGCGGGTAGTGGCTGATGTAGAGCGCGTGATTCGTCCGCGCCGTGATGTCCAGACCGGCCTCGTAAGCGGCGTTGAAGACGGTCGTCGACACCTGGCAGACGCCGCCGCCGAGTCCCGTCTGGAGCTCGCCGTTGATGATCACCGGCGCCTCGAGGAAGCCCTTCGACTCGTTGCGCTCGCCAGTGGTGCCGTTGAACGAGAAGGTGTCGCCGGGCGCGATCAGCGTCCGGTCGATCAGGTGGGCGACGAGCTGGACGTTGTGGATCCGGTTCGGATCGCCGCCGTAGAAGGTCTCGTAGCCGGCGACCAGGCCCGTGATCCCCATCGACCGCGCCGCCTCGGTGGAGCGGGAGGGCGCGACGCTTTCGACGGTGATCTTGGCGGTGCGCTCCGCCGGCGCCGACGAGAGCAGCGCGGTCATTAGCGCGTTCTGCGTCGGCTCGAGCTTCATCCGCAGCCCGTCGCGCGCGGGCACGACTCGGATGCCCTTGGTCGTCACGGCCCAGGTCGCGTCGCGGGGCAGCCGGCCGACCGTGTGCGAGAGGCGAGAGAAGAAGCGGCGGGCCTGGGGACCGCCGAGCGAGAGCTCGCGCGAGCCGTGTGCGGGCAGCTGGAGCAGCGGGGCGATCTTCCAGCGGGCGAGCCGCCACCGGGTCGGCCCAAGCTGGAGCCGCACCGGAGCCGAGAGCGCCGTCCGCGTCTGCCCGGCGGCATCGCCGAGGTCTTCGGTGGTGACGGTCTGTGGGTCGACGCGGACCGGGAGCTCGACCGGCCCGCCCCGGGAGAGCGAGCCGAGCGCCCGCACGACGATGGACGCTGCCTCGCGGCGGTCGAGCACATTGCCGTCCTGGCCCGGGACCGCCGCGACCTTGAGGCCGCGGAGTCGCAGCGCGGCGTCGCGGTGCGGCCGGTCGATCTCCTTGGCCAGGAGCGAGAGCTGATACGTGAGCGCTGTGTTCCAGGCCCGCACCGGCGGCGTGACGTGGGCGCCGAAGACGCGAACCTCGAGCCTGCGCAGGCCCCGGATCGGCCCGAATCCGTCGCCTCGCCGCTGCGCCGCTTCGACCGCGGCGCCCCAGTCGACCCTCACTCCCAGCCGCGCCGGGGTGATCTCCCAGCGGTGGCTTCCCGAGACGAATGTGACCGGGACGTGCTGGAGCCGTGCGGCGCGGTGCTGAAGCAGCGTCCGCGCATGATCGATCGTCATCCCGCCCACGTCGATCCCGGCGATCTTGACGCCGGCGGCGATCCGGTCGGACGAACCCGCATAGATGAGCCCGAGCAGCGAGGTCAGGAGCGCCAGCAGGACGATTCCGAGCATCGTCCAGCGCAAGACAAGCTGGCGCGCGCGCGCCTTTCGGCGGCGCAGTCGGACCGCTTGGGAACCTGCTGAGGCGTTCAAAGGACGACGGATTCTATCCGTCGAACAGGCCGGCTTCTACCCCCGTGGACGCTCCCTCAGTCCGCGCTTGAGGTACGCGGCGACGATCAGGCGCTGGATCTCGGACGTGCCCTCGACGATCTGGAACACCTTCGCGTCGCGGAGCCACTTCTCGACTGGATGGTCGCGCATGATCCCGGCGCCTCCGAGGACCTGGACGGCGTCGGTCGCGGCCCGCATGGCGGCATCGGCGGCGAAGCCCTTCGCATACGAGCCCAGCAGCCCGGCGTCGCGACCGAGGTCGACGGCTTCGCACGCTCGCCAGACGAGCAGGCGCGCGGCCTCGATCTCCATCGCCATGTCCGCGAGCTTGAAGGAGATCCCCTGCTTGTCGACGATCGGCTTGCCGAAGGCCTCGCGCCCGCGCGCGTACTCGACCGCGTACTCGAAGGCCGCGCGCGCAACGCCGACCGCGCCGGCCGCAACCTGCGGCCGGGAGGCCTCGAAGAAGTCCATCGCGATCGCGAAGCCCTGGCCCTCCGCACCGAGCAGGCGGTCGATGGGGATGCGCGCGTCCTCGAGCACGATCGAGCCCGTGTAGGACGCGCGGAGGCCGAGCTTGTCCTCCTTCCGGCCGGCAACGACTCCCGGATCGCCGCGCTCGAGGACGAACGCGCTGATCGCGCCGTCCGCCTTCGCGAACACGACCGTCATGTCGGCGATCCCGCCGTTCGTGACGTAGCACTTCTCTCCCGAGAGGACGTACTCGTCGCCGTCGCGCATGGCGGTCGCCCGGATCGCGGAGAGGTCGGAGCCCGCATGCGGCTCGGTGAAGGCGATCGCCGCCAGAATGCCCTCCTCCGACGCGAGCATCGGCAGGTAACGGTCGCGCTGCTCCTGCGTGCCGGCGAGCAGCAGCGGGCGAAGCGGGAACATCGTCGCCTGGATCGTGGCCGCGAGCCCCGCACAGCCCCAGGACAGCTCCTCGGCGATCAGCGAGCCGGTGAGGGCCCCCACGCCGCCCCCGCCGTACTCCTTCGGAATCGCGTAAGACGTCAGACCGGCCTGGGCGGCCCGCTCGAGCAGGCCCGGGGGGAACTCGTTCCGGGCATCGCACTCGCCCGCGATCGGGCGCAGCTCGCGCTCGGCAAACTCGTGCGCGAGCGCCTGGAGCTCGCGCTGCTCGTCGGTCAGCTGGAAGGAGATCACAGCTCTTCGACCCGGCGGCGAAGCCGCCTGTCCGCGAACGCGGACCGGTGGAGGGGGTCTGGGGGAACCGGGAGGTTCCCCGAGAGGAGCTCGGAACGGCCTGTCACAACCCTTCGACCCATCTCCTGATTTTCTGCCGCCCTTCCGGGCTCGTCCGCCATTCGAGCTCGAGCTTTGCACGCTGCCGCTCGTGGATCTCGATCAACGTCAGCAGCGCGCGCTTCAGGGACTCGCGCTCGGGCCGCGGGAACAGGTCCGCGAACGCTTCCACGACCTCCGGCTCGCGCTCGTGCACGCGCCGGACTGCGAAGAACCCCCGGCCCGCGAGCCGGGCATGCCAGTTCTCGACGATCTGCCGCAGCATGTGGAAGTCGGAGGCGACGTCGTAGTACTCGCCCCGCCGGATGTGGAGGACGCAGTAGTAGATCCAGGCCCATAGCCGCTCCTCCTCGTGCGCGGCCTCGCTCCAGTCGGGCGCCGTCTCCCGCTTGCCCGCATTCGACGCCTCGACCCACGCCGTCACGTCGCCGGTCGAGTCCCACAGGACCTCGTAGGGAGCTCCTTCCGGCGACGGTGGGTCGCCGGCCACGTAGAGCGGCAAGTCGGTCTTCACCCCGGGGTCGAAGAGATAGATGACGAAATGGGGCCGAACGTGGTCGGCGTCGAACCGGTGGAACCAGGAGAGGATCTCCCAGTCCCAGCGCGCGTCCCAGGCCCGGTCGCGCGCCTCCGCGTTCGCGAAGAAGATGCCGACGTCCAGATCGCTGTTCTCGTCGGCCGCGCCGCGCGCGACGCTACCGGCGACGTAGCCGCCGGTCGCACCCGGGTACCCGCGGAAGAACTCGACGACGCGATCGAGGACGAGCGCGTGCTCAGAAGGTAAAGAGCTCGATTCCACCGCTCACGTTCAGCTCGGTCCCGGTGATGTACCCGGCCAGGTCGGAGCACAGGAAGGCGATCGCGTTGGCGACGTCCTGCGGCTCGCCGGCCCGGCGCAGCGCCGTCCGCCGGATCATGCGCTCGTTCATGTCCGGATTGCCGAAGTTGAAGGCCTCCGTCCCGATCACGCCGGGGACGATCGCGTTGACCGTGATGCCGTGCCGGGCTCCTTCGAGAGCGAGCGTGCGGGTCAGGCCGAGCAGCCCCGCCTTCGTCGTCGAGTAGCTCGCCTGCCCGAAGCCTCCGAGCGTGCCCGCCACCGACGCCATGTTCACGATCCTCCCCCATCCCCGCTCCTTCATGTGGGGCCAGACCGCCTGCGCGCAGTTGAACGCGCCGGTGAGGTTGACCCGCAGGTCGCGCTCCCATAGCTCGGGCGACTGGTCGGGGAGCTGGCCGAGATGGTCGAGCGTGCCCGCGTTGTTGACGAGGATGTCGACCGACCCGAGCTCGTCGACGACGCGCTCGACCGTCTCGAACACCTGCTCCCGCTCGGTGACGTCGCAGCGCAGCGCGAGCGAGCGCCGGCCGAGCTCTTCGATCTCGCGGGCGGTCGACTCCGTGTACACGAGCCCCTGCGCCCGCGCGGCCTGGGCGAGCGGGCCGTAGCGGTCGACGTCCTCCCCCGCCGCCGACTCGACCTGGATGTCGGCGATCGCGACGTCTGCGCCGGCGCGCGCCAGCGTCAGCGCGTCAGCCCGGCCCAGTCCTCGCGATCCCCCCGTGACGAGCGCAACCCGTCCCGAGAGGTCGATCTCAATCGCCACGCGGCAAGAATATTTCGCGGGCGATCACGAGCCGCTGGATCTGCGAGGTCCCCTCGTAGATCTGGAACAGCTTCGCGTCCCGCATCAGCTTCTCGACCGGGTACTCCTTCATGTAGCCGTAGCCGCCGAAGATCTGGACGGCGTCGGTCGTGACCTTCATCGCCGTGTCGGCGGCGAACCGCTTTGCGAACGACGACTGCAGCGTCGCGCGATTGCCCTGGTCGAGCAGCCAGGCGGCCTGCCAGGCGAGCAGCCGTGCCGCCTCGATCTCGGTCGCCATGTCGGCGATCAGGAAGTTGACTCCCTGGTTGACGGCGATCGGCTGGCCGAACTGGACGCGCTCCTTCGCATACTCGACCGCGTAGTCGTAGGCGGCCTGTGCCACGCCGACGGCTCCCGCTGCGGTTCCGGGACGGGTGTGGTCGAGGGTCTTCATCGCGATCTTGAAGCCCTCGCCCTCCTCGCCGAGCCGGTTCCCGATCGGCACCTTGACGTCCTGGAACGCGATCGCCGAGGTATCCGTGGCGCGCTGGCCCATCTTGTCCAGATGCTTCTCGAGGATCACGCCCTCGACGTCGGTCGGGACGACGAAGGCGGTCAGCCCCCGGTGGCCCTTGCTCTTGTCGGTGGAGGCGAAGACGACGAGCCAGGCCGCATGGCCCGCATTGGTGATGAACATCTTCGAGCCGTTGATGAGGTACTCGTCGCCCTGGCGCACCGCGGTGGTCTGGATTCCGGACACGTCCGAGCCGGCGTTCGGCTCGGTCAGGCCGAAGGAGCACAGGAGCGGCTCCTCGATCAGCGGCGGGAGCAGCTCGCGCTTCTGCTCCTCGGTGCCGGCGATGATCACCGGCGCGGCGCCGAGGGAGTTGGCGACAATCGAGACCGCGATCCCCGAGCAGCCCCAGGAGAGCTCCTCGCCGATCAGGACGCCTTCGATGCCGCCGAGCCCCAGCCCGCCGTATTCCTCGGGCACGTGCGGGTTCATCAACCCGAGCTCGTGCGCCTTGGCGATCACGTCGGCGGGGTGCGTCGAGTGCTCGTCGTACTCGGCCGCCTTCGGGCGAATCTCCCTCTCCGCGAACTCGTGCGAGAGCTCGCGCAGGGCCTTCTGCTCGTCCGTCAGGTTGAAGGAGATCCCTTCGCTCACACCTTGCTCGATTATCGCCACCGCAGGCCCTTCCTTCACTGATTGACCGGTCAGTCAAAGGGTACCCGATCCTCCGGCTCCCTTCCGTACACTCCTCCCGTGGACTTCGCCCTCACCGACGAGCAGAAGCTGATCGAGGACACCGTCCGCGCGTTCGTGGACGAGCGCGTGCTGCCGAACGCGATCCAGAACGACATCAACCACTACCTCGACATGTCCGTGATCGAGGGGATGGCCGAGCTCGGGCTGCTCGGGATCGTGATCCCGGAGGAGTACGGCGGGGCCGGGCTCGACTTCGTGTCGGAGGCGATCGCCTGCGAGGAGATCGAGCGCGGCGAGTCCGCGTTCCGGACGCTGATCTCGGTTCACGTCGGGCTGAACTCGCTCGCGCTCCTGCGCTACGGCACGGAGGAGCAGAAGCAGCGCTACCTCGTCCCCCAGGCCAAGGGCGAGAAGCTCGGCTGCTTCGGCCTCACCGAGCCCGGCGCAGGGTCGGACGTGGCCTCGATGCGCTCGACGGCGCGCCGCGAGGGCGACGTCTACGTCCTCAACGGACAGAAGAACTGGATCTCCTACGCCAGGGTCGCCGACCACCAGCTCGTGTTCGCCAAGACCGATCCCGAGGCGCGGCACAAAGGCATCTCCGCCTTCGTCGTCGAACGCGGATGGCCCGGGGTCTCGACCGCCGAGATGGAGCACAAGCTCGGGATCTGGGCCGGCTCGACGGGAGAGCTCTTCTTCGAGAACGTCGAGGTGCCGGCCGAGAATCTCGTCGGCGACGAGGGGCAGGGATTCGAGATCGCGATGTACGGCCTCGACCAGGGTCGGTTCACGGTCGCCGCCGGCGCCTGCGGCGTCGTCCGCGCCTGCCTCGAGCGGTCGGTCGAGTACGCGCGCGAGCGCGAGACGTTCGGGCAGGCGATCGGCCGCTACCAGTTCGTCCAGGACATGATCGCCGAGATGGTGCTCGGCTACGAGACCTCGAAGCTGCTCGTGATGCAGGCTGCGTGGATGAAGGACGAGGGCCGGCGGAACACGCGCGAGACGTCGCTGGCGAAGTGGCATGCGACCGAGTCCGCATTCCGCGCCGCCCATCTCGCGATCCAGGTGCACGGCGCCTACGGGTACTCCGCGGAGTACGGGATCGAGCGCTACTTCCGGAACGCGCGCGCGCCGATCATCTACGAGGGAACGACGCAGGTCCACAAGATGATGCAGGCCGAGAACGCGCTCGGCTACCGCCACCTGAACGGACGCGACGGAGTCTCTCCCCTCGCCGCGTGGGGGCCGGCGCTGCTGGCGCGCGAGCCCGCGCCTCGCTAGACCGCGTTCAGGACAAGCCCGCTCCACCGCCACTCGGCGGGGTGATCGCAGAGACCGGCCCGGACCGGGTTTTCGATCACGTAGTTGCAGACAGCTGCGAGGTACTCCTCGCTTTCGATCACTCGCACGCCAAAGCGCCCCTCGAAGAGATGACCCGTGCGCCCATGACGTTTGTTGAAGCGCTGGGCGTACGGTCCATTGAGTCGATGCATTCCGGTTGAGACGGCGGCCAGCGGTGCTTCGACGACCAAGTGGAAGTGCGTGGTCATCAAGCAGTAGGCGCGGCAGGTCCAGGAGAAACGCCGAGCGATTTCGCTGAGCCGAACGACGAACGCGAACCTATCGTGGTCGTCGAGAAAGATGGCAAGCGGGCCGACTCCACGCGAGATCACATGGAAATAGCCGGTGTCGGGAAGTTCCTTGCGTGGCCGCCGGGGCATTCAGGCGACGATATCGCCGTATCACCTTCCCTCGGATGCCCGGACCCGCAAAGGCACACTTTCGGCCCAATCGGGCCGCCCAAACAGGACATGTCCCAGGGACAGTCCCTCGGACATGTCCCGGCGAGCCATGTGCCGACATAGTGCCTTGGACGCATCACGACGCGCGCGCACCCGAACCCATGTCCCAGGGACTGTCCCTTGGACGCGGCCCCGAAGGACACGTCGACCAGCTGGTTAGACTCGCGCGGATGGCGCCCCGGATCGAGCCGTTCAAGCGTCCGGACTGGGAGCCGGTCCCCAACGACGGCTGCGTCAACGTCGAAGGGCGCGTGCTCTTCTTCGACGAGACGATCGGGCTTGCGCTGCTGCGGTTCGGCCAGCACGGGAAGATCCACGAGCACCCCGGGCCGAACGACACCGTGGTCAGCTGCCTCGAGGGCCACGGGTACACGACCGTGGGCGGCGAGGTCGCGGAGATCCACTCCGGAGAGCGCGTCTACTGGCCCGCCGACGTCCCGCACGGGCTGTGGACCAAGGACTCGACGATGACGACGCTCATGTGCGAGCGCCCCGCCGCCGGGAAGTCCGGCATCGTTTCCTAGACCGGCTGCGCCCCGGTCGGCCCGATGGGTTCGACCCGGATCAGCGAGTAGACGAGCGGCGCCACAGCCAGGATCGGCAGGCCGCAGATCGGCCACAGGATCTGGTAGCCGTTCGTTGCGCTCAGGTACGAGGAGAGCAGGTCGATCGCGCCCCCCGCGACGAGCGGCCCGAACAGCAGGCCGATCCCCTTCGTCATCACCGCGATCCCCGAGACCGCGCCCCGGTGTTGGGCCGGCATCAGCTTGAACAGCAGCCCCCAGGCGAGCGTCATCACCGTCCCGCCCGCGATGGCGACCGGGAAGATCGCTGCGTAGTACCAGTCGTGCCACGTCTGAGCGAGGCCGGCAACGACGTAGCCGCTGCCGTAGACGAGCGAGGCGACGAAGATCACGCGTGAGAGACCGATCCGATCGCCGATCGGCCCCGAGCCGATCGCCGCGACGACGTAGCCGACGCTGATCACCGCCAGCACCGCCGACGAGGTCGAGAGCGGCTGGTGGAGCCCCTTGACGAAGTAGAGGACGACGAACGTGCGCGCGGCCGCGAAGGTGGTCTCCCAGGCCGTGTTCGCGATCAGGAAGCGCCGAACGTACGGCTCGCTGCGGACGATGTCCACGCTCCGGCTCAAGTAGATCCGCACGCCCTCGAAGACGCGCCTGTGTCCGCGCTCTTCGCGTACGAAGACGATTGCGGCGCCGCAGGCGGCCGCCGTCACGGCGGCTGCGAGCAAGAACGGCGACGGGCGCCAGACGTGGAACAGGAACCCGCCGCCGACGAGCGCCACTCCGAGCGCCAGCCCCCGCATCAGGTGCTGGACGCTCTGCGCGCGCCCGTAAACCGACCGCGGCAGCACGTCCGGATAGAGCCCCCGATACGGCGGCTCGTAGACGTAGTAGGCGAAGTAGAAGGCGAACACGATCAGCGCGGTTGTCCAGAAGCGCGGCACGAAGGCGACGAGCGTCAGGCAGAAGGACATCGGCGCAAGTGCCGCGAGCATGAAGGGGCGGCGGCGGCCGAACGGCGTGTAGAAGGTGTCGCTCCACGGCCCGACGACGAGCGGAAGCGTGATCGCGAACACGCCCTCGGCGGAGATCACCGCCGCGATCAGGACCGAGGAGCTCGTGAACCGGCCGAGCAGCGGCGGCAGATACGCGGCGACGATCGTGATCGAGAAGGCGAGCCCGAAAGCGCCGAGCCCGAGCGCCCATACGAGCCCCCTGCGCCCGACGGGCAAGTGCACGATCTCTTCGACGGCGGCGAGTGGCCGTTGCGTCAAGGCGCGAAGACTCTAGATGATGCTCCGCGTGAAGCCGCTTACTGGAATGCTCGTCGTCGACCTGACTCGGTACCTCCCCGGCCCGTTCGCGAGCCGCGAGCTGCTGCGCCACGGGGCGCGCGTGGTCCGGCTCGAGAGCCCCGACGGGGATCCGCTGCGTGCGATCGCGCCCGAATGGGACGCGGCTCTGAACGCAGGCAAGGAATCCGTCGTCTGCGACCTGAAGAAGGAGCCCGAGCTGGGACGGGCGCTCTGCTCGCGCGCCGACGTCGTGCTCGAAGGCTTCCGGCCCGGGATCGCGGAGCGGCTCGGCATCGGGCCCGGCGACCTGCCGGACGCGGTCGTCTACTGCTCGCTGACAGGATTCGGCTCGGAAGGCCCGCATGTCGCCCGTGCCGGCCACGACCTCAACTACCTCGGCTACGCCGGCGTCCTCGCGGACACCGCCCCGGCTCTCCCGCCGGTCCAGATCGCCGACCTCGGGTCGGGTGCGCTCGCAGCGATCGGGGAGATCCTGGCCGCTCTGCTCGAGCGCGAGCGCACGGGGAAGGGCAGCCGGATCGAGATCTCGATGACGCACGGAGCGCACCGCTTCGCCGCCCACCGGCTCTCGGGCGAGCCGGTGCCTCGGCTCCTGACCGGCGGCCTTGCCTGCTACCGGATCTACGACACGGCCGACGGTCGCCACCTGACCATCGCGGCGCTGGAGCCGAAGTTCTTCCGCCGGCTCTGCGAGCTGCTCGAGCGCCCCGAGCTCGTCGAGCTCCATTTCGAGGCCGACGCGCAGGAGCGTCTCGCAACGGAGCTGGCGGAGCTCATCGCGTCCAGGCCGCTCGACGCATGGCTCCAGCTGTTCGAGGGCGAGGACGTGGCCGCAGGCCCCGTCGCAACCCTCGCGGAGGCGGCCGCCGACTTCGGATTGGAGCCGCCCGCGGGCCGGCCGCCCCGGCTCGGCGAGCACACCGAGGCCTGGCGCCGCGAGCTGGAGGATTGATGGGAAATTCGGCTGACGTCGGGGGCGCTCCAGACCAAGCCGGGCAGTGCGGGCGGACGCGGGGCGTAGCAGCGCTACGCGTCGCGGCCGACCGTGCTGATCCGGCGCCGCGTCTGGGGCGTCATCCGGCCCGGCCTAATTTCACATCAGTCCTCTACTACTTAGGAGCGGACCAGTCCGAGCGCCGCAGGTAGCGCGAAGAGATTCGGCAACCTGTCCTCGATGTGGGGGTAGCGATCCTCGCGGTCGATCAGGATCGCCCGCATCCCAAGCGCCCGCGCCCCCTCGATGTCGTCCTCGAAGTGGTCGCCCACCATCGCAGCCTCCGCAGGCTCGACCCGGAGCCGGTCGAGCGCCTTCCTGAAGATGGTCGGATCGGGCTTGACCTTCCCGTGGTAGCGCGACCCGATCGCAACGTCCACATCCAGCCGGTGATGGTCGACGAACGCGCGCAGATCGCGCGCGCCGTTGGAGACGAGCCCTAGCCGCAGCCCATGAGCCCGGAGCTCCGCGAGCACCGGCTCGACGTCCTCGTAGATGTCGAAATTCTCCGACTGCTCCCACGCCTGCTCGATCTCGTAGGCGATCTGCCGCGAGCTCGAGGGGCCCCCGCCCATCCCGATCACGATTCGCTCGGTGAACGCGATCCAGATCTCTTCGTCGTGCCGGTAGTCCGCGTGCTTTTGCAGGCTCTCGAGCGCGGCCGCGCGGGCCTCGTCGTGGCGGGAGACGTCGAGCTCGATGCCGTGCCGCCGGCCGATCCGCAGGTATCCCTCCGGCCCGAGCTCGGGACCCGGCTTGGCGAGCGTGTAGTCGACGTCGAAGAGGACTGCCTTCAGGTCGCGGCCGGCCATCGGTAAGCCTCCGGACGCCGCGATGCGAGCGAGGGCAGGTTCCGCCGCACTTCCTCCAGCCGCGGCCGCTCGAGCTCGGCCGAGATCACGCATTCCTCGTCCGGCGCCTGCGCGAGCAGGATTCCCCAGGGGTCGGCGATGAGCGAGCGGCCGTAGCTCGGGCGCCCCGGCCGGGTCTCGCCGATCTGGGCGGCCGCGGCGACGTAGCAGCTGTTCTCGATCGCTCGCGCCCGCAGCAGCACCTCCCAGTGGTCGCGGCCGGTGTGGAGCGTGAAATGAGACGGGACGGTCAGGAGCTCGGCGCCCTCGAGCGCGAGGATCCGGTAAAGCTCGGGGAAGCGGACGTCGTAGCAGATCGAGAGCCCGACGGTCCAGTCCTCGGCCCGGACGATTACCGGCTCCTCGCCGGGCTCCTCGCCCTCGGACTCGCGGTAGACGTGGCCGCCGACCTCGACGTCGAACAGGTGGATCTTGCGGTAGACGGCGACGAGCGCTCCCTCCGGATCGAACACGAGGCACGTGTTCGAGAGCCGCTCGCGCCCTTCGCGCCGCTCGGTGATCGAGCCGCCGACGAGCGTGATCCCGTGCCGCCTGGCCCAGCCGGCCATCGCCTCGGCCGACCCACCGCCTTCGATCGGCTCCGCGGCGTCGTGCAGTCCTCCGCCGTCGCCGATGAAGTTCCACTTCTCGGGCAGCAGGACGACGTCGGCACCGGTCGCCGCGGCGCGGGCGACGAGGCGCTCGGCCTGCTCGAGGTTGGCCGCCTTGTCGTCGCGGCTGGTGAGCTGAACGCAGGCGACGCGGATGCGATCGGCCATGCCGCCAGAATAAAGAAGGACCTCCCAACTCTCCGGCGCGACCGTGATCAGGCGCTGAAGGGTGGAGCCGGGCTTGGCCCGGCGGAAGCCCATGCTCACGTTCGGTCGAGATAGGCGTTGAAAGGAGGGGGGAAGGGGGAACCTTGGTTCCCCCAAGAAAGAAGGGGCTTCATGGGGGAAACATGGTTTCCCCCACGTCCGGATAGCTTTGCACCATGGAGGGGTTCGGCCGCGTCCGCGTCTTTCACGCGCTCCGCTACCGGGACTTCCGCCTGCTGTTCGCGGGCCAGACGGTCTCCCTGATCGGCGACGCTGCCTTCCTGACGGCGCTCGGCTGGCGCACGTTCACGCTCGTAGGCGCGGGCCGCTTCGGAATCGTCCTCTTCTGCCAGGCCACCGGGCTGCTGGCGACCCTGCTGATCGGTGGCGCCCTCGCCGACCGCACGTCGCGGCGGCGGATGATGATCATCTCCGATCTGGCGCGGTTCGCCGCCGTCGGCGCGCTGGCCGCGGTGGACGCGTCCGGCCACCTGAGCTTCTCGACGATCATCGTCCTGGCGACGTTGATGGGCCTGGGCGACGGGTTCTTCTATCCGGCCTTCGGCGGGATGGTGCCGCTGGTCGTCGAGCCCGGCGCAATCCCCTCTGCAAACAGCCTGATCGGAGTCGCCCGCTGGGGGAGCCTCCTGATCGGCCCCGGGCTCGCCGCGGGGATCTACGGCTTCACCGGCTCGTCAACCGTGTTCGCTCTGGACGCCGTCTCGTTCGTGCTCTCCGCGGCGCTGCTGCGGCTGACGCGTCCGCGGGCGGTCGAAGCGGCCGCGGGCAAGGGAACTCTGCGCGAGATCTGGGAGGGAGCGAGGTACGTCGCGAGCGTGCCCTGGCTTTGGGTCACGATCGCGCTCTACTCGGTCGTCCTGATGGTGCAGTTCGCGCCGCAGCAGGTGCTGCTGCCGAAGCTCATCCAGCAGCACTTCCATCACGGCGTCGGCGCCTACGGGCTGCTGAGCTCGCTGCTCGGAGTTGGTACGGTCGCGGGAACGCTCGCGTTCGGCCAGCTGCAGCCCCGGCGCCGGCGGGGCGTCATCTCCTACTTCGTCTGGTTCCTCAACAGCCTCGCGATCGCCGGGGTCGCTCTGTCCCCGTGGTTCTCGCTCGCCTGCGGATTCGCCGTCTTTCGCGGCTTCTGCATCGGCTTCAGCATCGCGATCTGGGAGACGATGATGATGGAGCTCGTCCCCTCCCACCTGCTCTCGCGCGTCGTCAGCCTCGACTTCTTCGGCTCGTTCGGCCTGATGCCAGTGGGCCTGGCCGCGGCCGCCGCGATCTCGGGCATCGCCGCCCCGGGGACGATCATCGCGGCAGGAGCATTCCTCTCGGCGGCGCTGTTCGTCGTCGTGCTGACCCGACCCTGGCTGCACGCGGTGGACTAGAGAGTGACGGAGCCGGGCAAGGGCCCGGCTCCAAGTCCCTATCGGGGTGCCCAGATTTGAACTGGGGACCTCTCCGACCCGAACGGAGCGCGCTACCAGGCTGCGCCACACCCCGGCGCCGACAGGTTAGCCGCTCGGCTCGAGTGCCACGACGGCCACGGCCACGCGCGGGTCCCGAGAACACGCCCAGGTCGATGGCATAGGCTCGCGTTCCCCCCACGCTAGGAGGAATTACTAATGACACGGACTGCGGGTATTGCCGCGTTGGCGGCCGTTCTGGGGCTCGCCGGAATCGTTCTCGGCTCGATCGCGCTGGCGCGCGGGAGCGGCGGAGGCGGCAGCGCATTCGAAGAAAAGACACTCACGCTCCAGGGCGGGAAGGGCACGCGGGTCGACTTCGACGCCCCGGTGCTCGTCAAAGGGAACCCGGCCGGCGTGAAGGGATGGGAGGCCAACTACCCGATCAGCGGCGACGCGACCGGAGAGGTCACGGTCACCTGCCTCCCGCTGATCACGAACGACATCGACTGCGTCGGAGGATTTCAGCTCACCGACGGCGACATCAACTTCGAGAACATCGAGACGGCGACTACCGAGTCGACGAAGGTCGAGGGTTCGATCCTCGGAGGAAGCGGCGCGTACGACGGGACTCACGGCTCGTTCACGGTCGACTGGAAGACGCACGTCTACACGCTCCACCTCCAGCTTCCCAAGCAGTAGCCCTCACTTCAAACCCAATCTCGACACGAATCCGTTGCATCTCGCCCGGTATGTTGCCTGCACCGGCAACGAAGGAGGAGATGTGAACGTCGTGACATTGATCGGAAACCTGGCCACCGACGTGGAGGTGCGCGAGGTCGGCGACGACCGCAAGGTAGCGAGCTTCCTGCTCGCCGTCGATCGCCCGGGACAGGAGGCGGCGGATTTCGTCCGCGTCTCGACCTGGAACAAGCAGGCAGAAGTGTGTGGACGCTTCCTTTCGAAAGGCAAGCGCGTCGGCATCGACGGACGGTTGCGGAGCAGCTCCTGGGAGGACGCCGACGGCAACCGCCGCAATGCAGTAGAGGTGGTCGCAAACCGCGTCCAGTTCCTCTCGCCGCCGGACAAGCCCGGAGAAGCGGCCGACATTCCCTTCGAGGAGGCCGCCGTGTAGCTCACAAGGACGAGCGCGGTTCCTTGCTTGACCGAGCGCCGCCGCAGTCGGGCGGAGCCGGGCTTTGCCCGAGCGCAGCCCACGCCGAGCGCGGCCAATGAGAGCCGAAAAGAAGGGGGCCCACGGGGGAAACATGATTTCCCCCGTGCTACTTGCGGCGCGTCGGGACGGGCGAGTATGCTTGTACCAGATGAGTAGGGGAGGTCAGCGGGGCCTTTGATTCCCGCACCGACACGAAAGCAGGCACACGTGCCCGTTTGCGCCACGCGCAAGCGGGCTTTTTCATGCCCAGACCCGAAGGGAGACGACCGTGGCGAACCATCTCACGCCTGAGGAGTTGTCCAAAGAGCTTGGAATCGATCGGAACGAAGTGGTCAAGCTCTGTGTGGAAGAGGGCGTCCCGATCTACCAGGGCAAGATCGACAAGACGCTGTTCCAGGCTCACCTTCAGGCGGCGAACGGCCTCTCTCTACAAGAGCATTAGGCGCTCGCGCGCCTAGGCCGACTTGCGCGCCGGCGCGCGCCGGCGCTTCGGCTTCGACGATGCGGCGGCCTTCTGCGCCGGCTGCTTCGTCTCCGCGACGCTCTGCTTGAGCGCGTCCATCAGGTCGATGACCGGAGTCTCGGGAATCGGCTCGGGCCGCGCGATCTCCTGGCCGGCGAGCTTGGCCTCGAGCATTTGCCGCAGGTCCTCGCGGTACTCGTTCCGGAACTCCTCGGGATCGAAGTCGCCGGCGATGCTCTCGATCACCTGCCGTGCGAGGTCGAGCTCCGGTTTCTTCACCTCCGTCTCGGCGACGGCGTCCTCGATCTCGTTCCGGGAGCGCACGTCCTCGGCGAAGAAGAGTGTCTCGAGCGCGAGCGAGTCGCCGTGGGGCCGGATCAGGCACAGGTTCTCCTTGCCCCAGAGCACGAACTTGCCGACCGCCGCCATTCCCGTCTCCTTCATCGCCTCGAGCAGCAGCACGTAGGGCCGGCGCTGCGCCTCGGCGCTCGCAGGAGCGAGGTAGTAGGTGCGGTCGAAGTAGACGGGATCGACGTGCTCGAGCTTGACGAAGCGGAGAATCTCGATCGAGTTCGAGCGCTGGAGGGCGATCGCCTCGAGGTCTTCCTCCTCGACGACGACGAACTCGCCCTTGACGACCTCCCAGCCCTTGACGAGCTCGTCGGCCTCGACGTCGCGCTCGTGGAACGGGCAGTACCGCTTCTGCTTGATCGGCGTCTTGCACTCGCGATGGAGCGTCCGGAACGCCACGTCCGAGCGCTGGGTCGCGACGGCGAGCCCGATCGGGATGTTGACGAGCCCGAAGCTGATCGATCCGTTCCAAATAGTTCGCATATCCGATTCTAGTGGGAAGAAGACGTTTCTCTGCCCATGCGCTCTTCCCTTCCCGAGCGTAAGCTAGCTTCGATGGCGACGGCGGCACCCCAGCAGGCTGCGGACCAGAAGCACACTCCAGAGAAGCGCACGATCGGCGCGATCTGGCAGAAGGCGGTCGCCCGCCCCCGGGAGGTTCCCGCCTACCTCGTCGAAACCGAGGACGGATGGAAGGAGGTCTCCTGGAACGAGGCGGCGCGGCGTGTGGACGAGATCGCGTTCGGCCTGCTCGCCCTCGGAATCCGAAAGGGCGACGCGTTCGGGATCCTGTCCTCGACCAGGCTCGAATGGGCGCTGGTCGACTTCGCGCTCGCGCGGATCGGCGCCGTCACCGCGCCGATCTACGCCAACAGCGCGCCGGCCGACTGCGCCTACATGCTCGGCCTGGTGCAGGCAGTGGGCGTCTTCGTCGAGGACGAGTCGCTCGAGCTCGCCCCGCGCTTGCAGCACGTGATCTCTTTCCGCGAGCTCGAGCAGCTCGAGGCGCGCGGCCGCGCATACCGCGAGGAGCACCCTGACGCGCTGGCGCAGGCCGAGGCCGCGATTGGCGAGGAGGATCTCTACACCTTCATCTACACGTCGGGCACGACCGGGCCGCCGAAGGCCTGCATGATCCGGCACCGCAACTACTTCGCGATGACGGCCACCATCGACCTGGTCGACGAGTTCACGATGCGGGCCGACCTGATGCTGCTCTACCTGCCGCTCGCGCACAACTTCGGCCGGCTGCTCCATCTGCTCGGCGCGTATGAGGGTTACACGATCGCGTTCCTCTCCGACCCGCTGCGCACAGCCGAGGCCCTGCCCGTCGTGCGACCGACCGTGCTCCCGAGCGTTCCGCGCCTGTACGAGAAGGTGCACACACGCATCCAGGCGCAATTCGACGAGGCCACGGGCCTGCGCCGGCGGCTGATCGACTGGGCCCTCCGGGTCGGCTACGAGGCGAGCCCGTACAAGCGGCGCGGCGAGTCCTTACCGCCGGGCCTGGCGCTACGGCACCGGCTCGCAGACCGGCTCGTGTACTCGAAGGTGAAGGACAAGCTCGGCGGGCGGCTCCGGCTCGGCATCTCGGGCGGCGCCCCACTGGCACAGGAGATCGCCGAGTTCTTCCACGCGCTCGACATCCTGATCCTCGAGGGCTACGGCCTCTCGGAGTGCACGACGGGCTGCTCCGTCAACCGTCCCGGGCACGTCAAGTTCGGCACCGTGGGGCTCCCGCTCCCCCGCTTCGAGGTCGAGATCGCGCCAGACGGCGAGATCCTGATCCGAAGCGAGACCGTCTTCGCGGGCTACTACGCCGACGAGGAAGCGACGCGCGGCGTGCTCGACGCAGACGGCTGGCTCCACTCGGGCGACATCGGCGAGCTGGACGAGGACGGCTTCCTCGTCATCACCGACCGCAAGAAGGACATCATCGTCACCGCGGGCGGGAAGAACGTCGCCCCCCAGAATCTCGAGAACGCCCTCAAGTCCGCGAAGCTCGTCTCACAGGCGCTCGTGATCGGCGACCGGCGTCCCTACCTGGTCGCGCTGATCTCCCTCGACGAGGAGGAAGCGGCGAAGGAAGGGCAAGCCGACTTCCAGGCCGCCGTCCAGGAAATCGTCGACGCGGTCAACCGCGACCGGTCGCGCTTCGAGCAGATCAAGCGATTCGCGATCCTGCCCCGCGATTTCTCGATGGAGCACGGAGAGGTGACGCCGACGCTGAAGCTGAAGCGGCGCGTCGCGGAGAACAACTTCGCAGAGGAGATCGAGGCGCTGTACGCGGCGCCGCGCTGAGAGAAACCATGAGCCGCGAGGACGGTCCGGCCCGGCCGACCGTCCGGTTCACCAGAGAGGGGGTCTCAAGGGGGAACCGTAGGTTCCCCTTTGAGAGGAGCGGCGTCCGGCTTCGCCGGACGTCGCGGTCTCGCGAGGCGCCTAAAGGCGCCGAGCGCCGACGAAGTTCGACGCGTAGTAGCCGGAGAGCGACGAGATCTTGACCACGTCGCCGGTGTGCGGAGCGTGGATGAAGCTGCCGCCGCCGATGTAGAGCCCGACGTGCCCGAGGCCGTAGAAGAAGACGAGGTCGCCGGGCTCGAGCTGGCTCATCGAGACCGGCGTGCCGTAGCCGTACTGCATCGCCGCGTTGTGCGGAAGCGAGACACCAACCTGCGCGTACACGTACATGACGAATCCCGAGCAGTCGAAGCCCGACGGGCTTTCGCCGCCCCAGACGTACGGCACTCCGAGATACCGCATCGCGATCGCGACGACGCCGCTGTAGTTCCCGGGCGGCGGGGCAACCGGCGAGGC
>WNGB01004742.1_pt2 | contig 20554 bp, 18 predicted proteins | sample 5400681 | NCBI WGS metagenome assembly WNGB01 (sample SAMN13153367, study PRJNA577476) | soil metagenome | isolation source: 115 cm soil or saprolite under grassland replicate 2 | place: USA:California | collected 2016-06-15
TCGCTCGTCTGGCGCGAAGGCTTCGAGGAGTGGCTTCCCCTGCGTACGTTTCCCGAGCTGTGCGCGCTGCTCAAGGAGTCGGCCACGACCGGACGCACTTCACTGACACCTACGCCGCCTCCCACCGCGGCGATGCCGCCCAACCGATCCGTTCCACCGCCCCCTCCGCGCGTATCGGGGGCTCTCGGGGGTCGGGTCTCGGTGACGCCGAGACCTCCGATGACCGCAGCCGGTCGCAGCAACGTGGTCGCGCTCTCATCGCGCCGCGCGACCGCGGAGAAGATCGATGGCCTCAGCCAGCCGGCGTTCGAAGAAGAGGTCAAATTCGAGAGCGACGCCCCGCCCGCATCGCTTTCGTCCCGCCAGGTGTTGTCACCCGAAAGCGAGCTTTCACTCGACGAGGCTGACGATTTTCGGCGATCGCGTTTCGGTAGTCGCCTCGCCGAGAGTCGGCGGGCGCATCCTGCCGCTTGGCTGGTCGTGTTGCTCGGCGGCATGTTTCTCGGTGTGGCAGTGATGGTGTTTCTCTTGCCGAAGACCAACGGGCGTCCGGCCGTGCAAATCGTGTCGGTGATGGTGCCGACACCTGCGCCGCCTCCGACGGCTGAATCGGAGGGGATGACGGCCATCGGTCCGATCGAAGTGGCGGCCGCGCCGGCGACCAAGGGTGGCCAGGGAGCGCCCCGTGGTGCCAAACCGGCTCCCGAACCAGCGGCTCCGGTTAGCCCCAGCTTGACCGGCCTGAACGGGCTCACGCAAGGTCCGTCGGCGCCCGGCGGCGGAACCACGAAGAGTGGCGGGGGAGGGCAACTCACCACGGCGGATTACGAGCGGGTCGTGCAGAGTCACCGCGCCTTCGTCAAGCGCCAATGCTGGGAGACCGCGCTCGCCACGCGGGCGCCGAGCGCTCCCTCCAGCGCTCGGGTGCTCGCGACGATCACTATCGCGGCCGACGGGCGCGTGCAGAGTGTGAACGCGTCCGGTGGCGACGGCTACCCCGGTCTTGCCAGCTGCGTCCAAAACCAGGTCCGTGGCTGGACGTTTCCTCCCTCCGACGGTTCGACGATCAACGTGCCGTTCGTCTTCGCGGCGCAGTGAAGCGCGAAGCCCCAACGCCGCAAGGCGCTGAGGCTTCGTGGTCACAGGGTGTCGTAAGCCGAGTTCTGTCAGCTTCGGAGTCGCCTCCGAAGAAGGGCAATCATTCCTCTAGTGCGATCGTCACCGGTCGCATCGAGCGGCCAACCCGTGGGCTTCGGACGAGCAGCCCTTGGACCCGAACGGCTCGCGCCGTTCGAATCGCGTCCACCTACGCGGCCTTGCTCCAGGTGGGGTTTGCCGTGCCGCGCCCGTTACCGAGCGCGCGGTGGGCTCTTACCCCACCGTTTCACCCTTACCGCGCGGCAGCTTTCGCTGCGGCGTGGCGGTCTGTTTTCTGTGGCACTCTCCTCGAGGTCACCCTCACCGGGCGTTACCCGGCACCTTGCTCTGTGGAGCTCGGACTTTCCTCCCGTTTTCGCCGCGGCTGACGCCACGCCAAAAACCGGCGATTGCCTGACCTCCTGCAACGCCTCGAAGGATAAGTCATCGATCCGCGACTGCCAAGCGGCGTAACATTACTGCGTCAGCGATCCTCACTACCAGATCGTCTCGTCGGAGTAGCCATAGACCCACTTAAGTACTGACCGGACAGGCGGAACTGGCTGTAGGCGAAGCCGAAGAGGCGAGGCCTAGCGGCGATTCCGGTCCGACGCGGCGGCTTCCGACGGCCTCGCCGTCATTTGCGTGGGCGACGCGCGGCAATTGCTGATCGTGATCTGTCATCGCCAAGATCTGACGCAGTAATGCTAGCCGAAGGCTGCGCCGACTAACACAAACCCGGTCTCAGGCCGCCCGCTCGCCGGCCGGGTGGCTCTCGTTGGCGGAGGCGAGCTGAGCTCGTAGCTTCTTCTTGACGCGGCTTTCGAGCTGCCGCGCGCGCTCGCGCGAAACTCCCAATCGACGGCCGATCTCGGCGAGCGACAGCTCGTCCTCCTCGTCGGCCATCATTCGCGCTTCGACGATGTAGCGCTCGCGCGGGTCGAGCGCTTCGAGGGCGGAGCGCAGCCGCTCCTTCAGGCGCAGGCGTTCCTCGGTCGCCGAAAATCGCTCTTCCTGCGACTGCGCGTTCGACTCGAGCGTGTCGACCAGCGTCGTCTGTCCGTCGTCGAAAACCTTCGTATCGAGCGAAAGGTCGCGGGCCTCGAGCCTGCGCGCCATCGAGAGCACTTTTTCGGCGGGAGCACCGAAGCGTTCCGCCAGAAGCTCGGTTCCCGCGTCCCCCTCGCCCACCAAGCTCGCGATGCGGGCCCGCTCACGGCGCAATCGGAAGAACAACTTCGAGCGCAGCGGGCCCGACCCGACGCCTACCAGGCTCCACGACCGAATGACGAAGTTCAAAATGTAGGCGCGAATCCAGTACGCCGCATAGGTGACGAAGCGGGTGCCGCGGCCGGGGTCGAACTTGCGCAGAGCGTGCACGATTCCGAAATTGCCCTCGGCCACGAGGTCCGAAAGCGCCAGCCCATAACGCCGATACGTCAACGCTATCGCGACGACGTAGCGAAGATTCGCGTTGACCAGCTTGGCTGCCGCGTCGCGATCGCCTTCTCGTAGCCACTTCGACGCAAGGCCGACCTCCTGCTCGCGGTCGAGCTCTGGGATGTCCTTCACCAGGCTGATGTACCGCGAGAGCGCAGAGTGGTTTTCCGAAGAAGCGGGCGCTGCGGAGCTCTGCCCCATGATTTCGTGCGTCACAAATCCTCCGTCGTCAGTCTCGAACGACCGACGTTTCTAGAGGGTTGGATGCGCAGTTCGCGTGTTAGGTCGCGTCGCTTCCAACGGACGATCGAAAGGGCGAGCTTCTCCGAGCGCCCCTCGGGGGATAGCGGGAACTCCCTGGCGCGAAAGTCGGATGCCGACGAACCAGACGAGCTTAGGCCGAAAAGCTGCTACCGCAGCCGCAGGTGCCCTTGACGTTGGGATTGCTGAACTTGAATCCCGAGCCGTGCATCCCTTCGACGTAGTCGATCTCCGTGCCGTCCAGGTACTGAAAGCTGAGCGGGTCGATGTAGAGGTTGACCCCGTTTGCCTCGAAGGTTTCATCCATCTCGGTGGGACTATCCTCGAAGTACAGGTCGTACGAAAAACCGGAGCACCCGCCCCCCACCACGCGAAGCCGGAGTCCCTGGCCGTGCAAGGCCTCGGCTTCGGCAATTTCCTTCACCTTGTCGGCGGCTTTCGTGGTGATCGTGATCATCTGGCGTCGTTCCTTTTCATGTCGATGAATGCGCCGATAGTATAGGCGCAACTCGCCGGCTGCGCCAGGGCCTGCGAGCCACTTCACCCGACGTCGGAACCTGCCGGGGTCGTGTCCGGCGGCAGCTCCTTTCTGCGGGGAGCAGGCCGAGTGATGATAGTCTCGGCCGGCGATGGCGTCGGTCAACGCTCTAGCGCGGGAGCTCGTGTTCAAGGTCGTGTACTACGGGCCTGGGCTCAGCGGCAAAACCACGACGCTCCAGCACATTCACGCGACCGTACGACCTGAACACCGGGGCAAGATGGTGTCGCTCGCCACCCCGGTCGATCGGACACTTTACTTCGATTTTCTTCCGATTCGCCTGCCGAGGGTGCGGGGGATGGGGGTGCGGCTTCAGCTCTTCACGGTCCCCGGCCAGGTTTATTACAACGCCACCCGCAAGCTCGTTCTCACCGGGGCCGACGGCCTGGTCTTCGTCTCCGATTCGCAGGCCGGGCGGACCGACGCCAACCTGGAGACGCTGGAGAATCTGCGTGAGAACCTGCGGGAGCACGGGCGTGCGCTCGAGGAGTTTCCGCACGTCATCCAGCACAATAAGCGCGATCTGAACGAAGTCATGTCGCTCAACGAGCTCGATCAGATGCTGAACGCGCACAAGGCGCCCTCGTTCGGCACGGTGGCGACGCGCGGCGAGGGGGTCTACGAGGCGCTCGAGACCATCACCAAACTCGTCGTCACCGCCTTCGAATCGACCATTCCTCCCGGCGAACGGCAGATTTCGGCGGAGCTCGAGGCAATCGAAGGGGGTCTCAGCGAGGCGCTACGCAACGCCGATACCACCACCGTTCACGCGCCGGCGGTGATTCCGACCCTCACCGCGCCGCCACCGGGAGCGGCCGCCTCGACGAATTCGGGGCTCGTGAGCCAGACCGACCGCGGCGTGGAGGCGCCCGGTGAAGTTGCGGCGCGCGCCATTCTCAAGAGCGAATCGCCGCCCTTCACGATCGCCGAGCTCTGGCCGGAAGGGGAGCGCGATGCCGTGCGCGACGTCGAAGCCGCCATCATGGGACGTCGCTACGCTCGCGCCATCGAGCTCTGCGATGCTCTGGTCGCCCGGGTCCTGGCCAGTGCGGCCGGGATCTTCGGCTCGGCCGAGGCGCCGCGCGATCCTGCCACCGTCCCCCTGTTGCTCGGTCTCGACGGCCGGCAATATCTCGCGTTCCGCGCGCTCGTGCGCGAGGCCCGGTCGGGAACCGCCCTCGACGTCCGCTGCGCCCTCGAGGCGATCGTCTTCGCGGCGCAAGCGCGAATCCTGCGTTCCGCACTCTGAGGAAGGCAGGCGACCGGACGCGCAATTGTGACGCCTCGGCGTGATAGCCTGTTGGACGATGCCCTCCATTCCGCCGAAGCTCCCGCGCTTGCTCATCGTCGATGACGAACCGAGCTTGCGGGATATGCTCGGCATCCTGTTTCGGCGGGAGAACTTCGAGGTGGTGGCCCAACCCGGATTTCGCCTGGGCGTGGAGGCCATTCGCCAGAGCCCAACGCCTTTCGCGGTCGTGCTGACCGACATCGTCATGCCCGATGGTTCGGGTCTCGATTTGCTCACCGTCGCCAAGGAGCGCGCGGCCGCCACCCAGGTCGTGGTCATGACGGCGCACTCCACGGTCGAAGCGGCGGTGGATGCCATGCGGCGCGGCGCGTACGACTTCGTTACCAAGCCGTTCGCCAACGCCGAGATCACGGCCATCCTCGGCAAGGCGCTGGAGAAACGCTCGATCCTCGCCGAAAACGAACAGCTGCGCGCCAAGGTACGACATCTCGAAAAGCGCGAGATGTTCGGCACCGGGCCGGCCTCCAAGCTCATCGGCGAAATCGTCCGCAAGGCCGCCGCCACGCGCACGACCGTGCTCATCACCGGCGAGAGCGGCACCGGCAAAGAGCTCGTCGCCCGCGCCCTGCACGATCAGAGCGACCGAGCGGGGCGCCCGTTCCTCGTCGTCAACTGCGGGGCGCTTCCAGAGTCGCTCATGGAAAGCGAGCTCTTCGGTCATGAAAAAGGAGCTTTCACGGGGGCCCAGCGCTCGACAGCCGGTCTCTTCCGGGAAGCCGACGGGGGCACCGTTCTTCTCGACGAAGTCGGGGAGCTGCCCGCTTCGCTGCAAGTGAAATTGCTTCGCATCCTGCAGGAGCGGCGCGTGCGCCCGGTGGGTGCCAGCGCGGAGCTGCCCGTCGACGTCCGGGTGCTCGCCGCTACCAACCGCGACGTCGAAGCGGACGTGCGCGCCGGCAAGTTCCGGCAGGATCTTTACTATCGGCTCAACGTCATCCGCATCCAGGTCCCCCCTCTACGCGAGCGACGCGAAGACATCGCCACCCTCGCCGAGCGATTCGTCACCCGCTTTTCTCTCGAGCTCGGCAAAGAGGTGCGGGGTCTCGAAGCGGACGCGATACGCGCCCTCGAAGCTTACGCGTTTCCCGGCAACATCCGCGAGCTCGAGAACATCATGGAGCGGGCCGTCGCCCTGGCTTCGTCGCCGGCGATCGGTCTCGGCGACCTGCCGCCGGAAGTGAGCGGCCTCTCGGGGAGCCCGGCCCCTCTTCTCGCGCAGCTGCCGCCGGAAGGGTGCGCCCTCGACTCGGTTCTCGGCGAGCTCGAGCGACGCCTGATGCTCCAGGCCCTCGAGCGCACCGGAGGTGTGCGCAAGACCGCCGCGAAGCTGCTCGGCATCTCGTTTCGCTCGCTGCGCTATCGCCTCGAGAAGCACGCCATCGATCTGGGCGGCGACGATGAAATCGAAGAAGAGTACGCCTCAGCGGAGGCGCGCACCGGCGGCGCCGGCGTAGGTGGGCATCGCCAGTAAATTCCCTTGGCTCGCCGGGAATTGTCATCGCCCGCTCGACGAAGTGACGTTTTGCGGCACTTCCCGGAGCTGCCGCCAGACCGTTGACGCTCGCAGAATCGCTAGGTCCGCGATTTCCCGATCGTCCCCGCCCGTCGAGCGAATCGTCGATACTGGCGCGGAAGCTGCACAACGTTCACGCCGTGAGGGAAGCTCGTTTTGGGACACCGATGACCACATCTCGCCCTGCGTCGCAGCGCGGATTCACGCTGATCGAGCTTCTCACGGTCGTCGTGATCGTCGGCATCCTCGCGACGATCGGCCTCGTCGCCTACCGTAAGTTCATCACCTCCTCGAAGACGAGCGAAGCCATCTATATGGTCGGGTCTGTCCGCTCGGCCGAGGAAAGCTACCGCGCCGAGACGCTCGCCTACCTGTACGTGTCGGATGGTTTCGACACCTTCTACCCGACCGGCTCGGTCGGCGCCTTCAAGACGGCGTGGGACAACGCCTCCCATAAGGACTACACGCGGTGGCGGCAGCTCGGCGCCCGCTCCGATGGCCCCGTCTACTATGGCTACAAGGTGGCGGCCGGCGTCGCCGGCGAAAAGCCCCCCAAGCTCGACATCGCCAAGTCACCGACTTGGTCGGCGACGACGGGCCCCTGGTACGTCATCGAAGCCAAGGGCGACGTCGACGGCAACGCCACTTTTTCCTACGTCGCCGGATCTTCCTTCACCGGCGAAGTCTACGTGGAGAACGAAGGCGAATAACCGATTTCATGCGGCGGGGGACCGGCGAAGCCGCGGTCGTAAATCTGACAGCCGGTAATTCATCAAAACAGGGAGACAACACTCAATGCGTGCATTCAAGAGATACAACAACCGTGGCTTTACGCTGATCGAGCTCATGATCGTCGTGGCGATCGTCGGCGTCCTCGCCGCCCTCGCGATCTACGGCGTCCGCAAATACCTGCTCAACGCGAAGACCGCCGAAGCCAAAAACGCAGTAGGTCAGATGGCGAAGGATGCCAAAACCGCCTACGAGCGCGAGTCGATGTCGGCAGACGTTCTCCCCGATAAGGGCACCGCCGCGCTATCGAATCAGCTCTGTGGGGCAGCGACCGCGCCGGTCCCGAAGGATGTCCCCGCCGGGGCCAAGTATCAATCGGTTCCCGCCGAGTGGGACGTGGACAAGGGTAAGGACGGCAAAGTTGCCGCGGGCTTCGCATGTCTGAAATTCCAAGTCAGTGATCCCCAGTACTATCGATACAACTACCTGACACCGGATACGACTCACTTCTCGGCAATCGCGGAGGGCGATCTCAATGGCGACAAGACCACCTCGGCCTTTACGATGTTCGGCGAAGTTAGAGGCGGTCAAGTCTATGTTTCCCCGAACATCAAGGAAGAGAACCCGGAAGAGTGAGCTAGACTTAGACTAGGGCGCCACGGTATTGCGCCCCCTTTCATGAGGATTGAAAGGGGGCGTAGTCGTATGTGGGACGATGGTTTCGATGGGGCGTTGGCGTTGCGCGAGTTGGCCGCATCAGGCACGATGTTGAAAGATGGCGAATCCTATTCGGGGTGAGAAAGACGAGCGTGGATTCACCCTCATCGAATTGATGGTCGTCGTCGCGATCGTGGGGGTACTCGCCGCGCTCGGTCTCTATGGCGTGCGCAAATACCTGATGCACGCGAAGACGGCAGAAGTGAGAAGTTCACTCGGACAGATGGCCAAGGATGCTACGGCCGCTTACGCGCGCGAGAGCATGAAGGGCGATGTCATGGCGGCGGGGGGGACGACCAAAGCGATGCACAATCTCTGCACCGATGCGGCGAAAAAGGTTCCCGCCGAGATCGACTCCGTGCGTGGCAAGAAGTATCAATCGGCGCCGACCGATTGGACGGAGGGCAACAGCGCAACGGCAGGATTCGTGTGCCTCCGATTCGCGCTGAGCGATCCGCAATATTACATGTACGACTACAAAGGGACGGCCGGCGAGGCGGGCACCTTCGAAGCGTTGGCGTACGGTGATCTCGACGGCGACCAGATCGAATCGACGTTGTCGCTCTCCGGAAAGGTCTCCAACGGCGTCGTCTTCGTGTCACCGAATTTCAAGGAAGTCGATCCCGAAGAGTAGGAAATTCGCTGCCGCGCCGAGTGCTGAGGTGCACGAGCCTCTTTGTAAAAAAATGCTGCGAGCGCGTCGCGCCCGTTGTCCTCACGCAGCGTACGAGTACTGACCCAAAGCGGAATCGTTGGCCTAACACGACTGCCGCAGATTTCCGCTACCAGATCGATCGTCGGAGCGGCCATAATCCACTTAAGCTGACCGAACAGGCGGATTTATCGGTGTTGCGGAGCGAGGCTGGCCAGGGCGTCGCGGCTCGTTTCGTATGTCGGGGTGATTCCGACGGTCTCGCCGTAGTTCGCGTTGGGTCGGCGCCGAATCTGCAGATCGTGATCTGCCGATGCCAAGACTGCGGCAGTAATGCTAAGTCCGGTTACCAGACGACTCGCAGTCGGCGCTCGCCCGTCATTCGCGCGTCGCGACTGAGCAGCGGGACGCCGAGTCGTCGGGCCGTTCCGGCAATGAGGCGATCGAAAGGATCGTTCAGGGATCCAAGCGCTCGCGCTTCTTCGACGTCGTTTCGAAGGATCGGTTCGATTCGAATGCCGCGGAGACCCTCCAGTGCATCGCACCACGCGGAGAATCCTGACGGAAGCCGCAGATGACCTTCGTCGTAGAGTAAGGCGACTTCCCACAGAGTCAGCACGGAGACAGAGACTTCCGTGGAGGCACCGAGGCCACCAAACACGCGGGCAGCGCGACCCCCGAGCTTCGAAGGCGTCGTTAGAAACCAAATCAGCGCATGGGTATCCGCCAGGTAGCGCTTCATCGCGATTTGCGGGTGACGGCTCGACGGCGTTGCTTGCGCGTGGATGCCGACTCAACGAGCCAATCTACCCTCGGACGTCCCTCGCGCGTTCTCAACGCGCGAATTACTTCGATGAGCTTGGCCGGCGCAAAGGCCAGCTGCATTTCGAGCGCGCTCGGAAGTGCCGACGACATGCGCTTTCGCGGGAGGGGCGAATCGAGGTCGGACGTTCGCAGTAGACTCACTCTCGACTGGCCACGATAGGTGATGTCGACCCGACCACCCTCTTTGGCGACGGTTCGAACGAGCTCTGGAAGAGATCGACGAGCTTCACTCACGTCGACACGTCGCGCAACCATCGGTCGATTGTACACAACGACTTGTACAAGTCAACGTCCTCCCCGGCAACGAATGTTCCTGACGTCGCTGGTAGCCCGCGAGAGCGCTCACAGTTTTTTGAATCGGTCAGAGCCATCGACCGAACTTCCGTCGTCTTGACGCCCTGATGATAGTATGACAATTTCATACCTATGGTTCATAGAGCCAAGGTTGCGTTCAGCATCGATGCCGGGTTGCTGGCGCGCGTGGAGCGCATTCGAGGGAGTACAGGGGAGAGTCGCAGCGCCGTCATCGGGCGCGCTCTTGCACGGCTGACGTCAGAGACCGAGCACGACGAGCAGGTGAAGCGCTATGTCGCCGCCTATCGCGCTCAGCCGGAAGATCGGCCGCACATCGAGGCTGCCAGGGCACAGGCTCGACGGACGCTCGCTCGACTGCCCTGGAAGCACGCTTGAAACGCGGTGAGGTGTGGTGGGCGAAGGTCGACAAGCGGCGCCCCGTCGTGCTCGTCTCGCGGGACGAAGCCTACGGCGTGAGGAGTCTCGTCATCGTGGCTCCTGCGACGACGACGGTGAGGGGTTACGCCGTCGAGGTCAGGGTCGGTCCGCGGGAAGGGCTTCCGCGCGATTGCGTCGTTAACTGCGATTGGCTCGTCACCTTGCCGAAAGAAGATCTGCTCGAACGAGCAGGGACGCTTGCCAAATCCAAATTGCGCCAACTGGATGACGCGCTCCGATTTGCTCTGGGACTCGATGGCGGCTGAGGTGGTATGGGCACGATTCCGTTTGCGCGGGCGGCGGAAAGTTGCTTGAGTGGCGCTCGAGGTAAGAATCATGCGCTCGCTCAGCCCCATCGAAGCGGCCATTGCCTTTGCGCTCGGAGGGTCGATCCTCGCGGTGGCGGTGCCGGAGTTCATTCGGGGGCTGCACGCGTCGCGGCTGGCGGAGCCGGTGGATGGGTTGAAGCGAATGGCTGCAGGAGCGCTGACCTTTGCCGCGGCGAGCGGAGCCGATCCGGCGTTTCCGCCGGGCGCGCCTCTCACGCCGGCCGAAGTTCCGCGCGGGGTTCGCGCCGAGGATCCCCCTGGCGTGTGGGACCAGGCGACGTGGAAGGCCCTCGGATTCGGCTTCGACCACGCGCACGCGTTCAGCTTCGCATTCGAGAGCACGCCCGGGCCGCGCGCCCGTTTCAAGGCGATCGCGCACGGCGATCTCGATGGGGACGGCGTCGTATCGACATTCGAGCTGGAAGGGGAGGCGGACGCGAACGGGGCGCGCGTCTTGCCGGGGATGTATGTCGACCGGGAAGTGGAGTGAGTCCGGTCCGAGCACACTCCAGCGTGCGTCGGCCAAGTTCGGCGGGTGGCTGATCCTTCTTTTGTGCGTATCAGCCGTGGCGTATGCGCGCCCGAGGGCGATGGCGAGCACCCGCGCGGTGAAGCTGACGTCGGACGTCTTCGCGCTACCTCCACCGTCGGCTTTGACGGCGCTCTCTTTGGGATATCGCTCTGCGCTGGCGGATATCCTCTTCACGAGCACCGTCGTTTCTTACGGCATTCATGGTGAGGAGCATCGCCGCTTCGAATTCGTCGGCGAGTACCTCGACAGCATCGTCGCGCTCGACCCGCACTTCTGTCAGACGTACCGCTATGCCGACACGTTCATCATCTACCAGGCCGAAGGTACTCCGGGCCCGGACGAGGTGCGCCATGCACAGAGATTGCTCGAGCGGGGGCTCGAGATGTGCCCCTACGACGCGGCGCTGTGGCTTTCCGCCGGCCAATTCATGGCCTTCATCGGCACGCAATTTCTGACCGACGAACGGGAGAAGGAGCAGCTCCGTTCGGAAGGCGCAAAGACGCTGGCGCGAGCTGCCGAGCTTGGGAGCGACAACCAGAACTTGCAGTGGCAAGCGACGGCGGCGGCAGGGATCTTCACGCGAGAGGGCAACCGGGAAGCGGCCATCGCGTTCCTCGAACGTGTTTACAGCGTGACCGACGACGAGCAGCTCAAGGCCAACGTGGCGGCCAAGCTCGACGCGCTGCGGGAAGAGCAGCGCGCGAGCAGAGCCAAGCGCCGCGCCGACGCCTTCAATGAGCTGTGGCGGCGCGACCTGCCGTTCGTGTCACGCACCAAGCTTTTGGTCCTGGGTCCTCCGTTTGAAGCGCCTCGTTGCTCCGGAGGCGATCGTCCGGCGAACCGCTGCGCCCAAAGTTGGCTCGACTGGGGAGCGGCCCAAACCGACCAACCGATGAGCCGGCGTCACTGACTCAAGCGAACGGCGACCGTTTTCGTCTCGCCGGGCTTGCAGGTGACGGTCGTCACCTTCTTGCCCTCTTCGGCGTTGACGAACACGACGGTGTGCGTTCCCGCAGGCGTGGAGAAGCCGATCTTCGGCGTGCCTCCGACCGGGCGGCCGTCGACCATGACGGTCGAGACCGGTATGGAGTTGAAGTTGAGGGTGCAGTTGCCGCCGGCTGCCGACTCTGATTCGGCGGCAGGCGCGGGGGCGGCGGCGCGCGGTTCGGGCGCGGGTTTCGGCTCGGGGGCTGCACGCGGTTCGGCAGCTCGCGGCGCGACAGCGGCTGCCGCCGGTGCGGGCCCCTCCACCACGGGGCGCATGCGCTCCTGCAGCGCGATGACGAACGTCTTCTCGGCGCGATCGTCGAAAACGATGGGCTCCCTCAAATCGTCGTAACCGGGCCGGCTCGCCTCGATGACCCAGTTCTTCGACGTTTCGATCTCGACCGGTTGCGAGAAGTCCGTCAGCTGGCGCCGGTCTTTGCCGGACACGAGCGTGATCTTCACGCCAGGTGTGCGCACTTCGAACGTCGCCAGACCGCGGAGCACCTTGAGCGAGATCGCGCCGAGATCTTTCATCTCGTCGGGATCGACGTTCACCGTGCGTTCGTCGGCCGCATAACGATCGCTCCCCTTGAGCTCGATCTTGTGCGTGCCGGGCTTCAAGTCTTTGACTTCCTGCGGAAGCGGGCCGACTTGGCGACCGTCGACGAAGAGCTCGACCCCGTCTTGCTTGCCGCTCACCTTGATGCCGGTCCCTTCCGACGCTTTGGCGAGGCTGAAGTTGACCGCCAGTTCCTCGCCGGCACGGATGGTCGCACCTTGCTCCTGCGGCGCGTGGCCTTCGGCCGAAGCCCGAATGGCGTGGACTCCTTTGTCCAGTTCGAGATTGCACGGCGACGCCGTGCATTTGTCGACGCCGTCGACCGACACGGTGACGCCCGCCAGGGGCTTGCCCGCGACGCCCGACACGAAGACGGCGACTTTGCCTCCGCGCATGAGGTAAAACGCCCCGCCCGCACCGAGGAGCGCCGCGGTCGCGAGCACCCAGAACCGGCTGCCTTTTCGTCGGGCCCTCGCCGGGGACGCCATCACGCTGGTGATGCTCGGGCGGTCCATCTCGCGTCCAGTGATGCGCGTCGACGCGAGCGCGCGAGGAGGTGGAGCCGCCATGGGAGGACCCGGCCTCGCGACGCTGGGTAGCGGGCCCATGGGTCCCGCCGGCGGCGGAGGAAACCCCGAAGTCCTTCGAGGACTCGGTGGAGCCGGAGGAGCGGAGGGTCCGGTGCCGGGGCGCGTGCGAAGGCCGGAAGGTGGCACCAGTCCCCCCGGCGGAATCGGTTTCAATCCCCCCGCTTCGACCCCATCGGAACTCGAACGATCCATGACGGTGGTCGGCTCGTTTTTTTCGAAGACCGTGGTCTTCTCATCCTCGTCCCAATCCATGTCGACATCGGCAGGATTGACCGAGGGGAGCACGGCAGCGAAGGGCGGGTGTCCATGCGCCGCGGCAGAGGAACCGGGGGCCGGCCGTCCAGTGCCCGTCGGGGGGCCAGATGGTAAGGGGGGACGCCGCATCGACGGAGGGGGCGGCGGCATCGAGGATCGCCCCGGCAAAGGAGGGGGCCCCGAGGATCGCCCGCTACTTCCGGGGAGGGTACCGGGTGGGGGAGGGACGGGTGACGGATGCAGCGGGGCGCCAGGCATCCCGAGCAGCGTTCTGTGCTTCGCCGGAGGCAACGGCGGAGGCCGGCTGTTACGGGCGACCGGAGGCGCAAATGGCGTGGGCGCGTCGTCGGCCCGGGCGGGCTTTCTGGACAGGCCTTCGAAGACGTCGAGGTCCGATCCACTCTTCTGCTCCGCCATCTGTACCTTCCCCTCGAGCGGCGCATCGATCGCCGCATCGCCGGCGAAGAGGCGTCGCATGTATTCAGCTGCCCTCTCGCGATCGGCGTTGAGGCCATTCGCGCGTGCAAAGCTACTGAGATCCTCTAAGAGTTCGGTCGCCCTAGCGTAGCGCTCGTCCACGTCCTTGGCGAGCGCCTTCAAAACGATTCGCTCGAGTTCTGGCGGGGTATCGGGGGCTTTGCTGGTGAGGCTCGGTATCTCGCTAGCGCGAATCTTCTCCATGATGACAATCTCGTTGTCGCCAGCGAAGAGGCGTTCGAGTGTCAGGAGCTCCCACAGGCAAATGCCGAGCGAGAAAACGTCCGAGCGCTGGTCGATCGGCAAGCCGCGAACCTGCTCGGGCGACATATATCCAAACTTGCCCTTGATGGTGCCGACTTGCGTGCGCGCCAGCTTGCCGGCCGCTTTCGCGATGCCGAAATCGACGATCTTCACATCGCCATCGAAGGAGACGAGGATGTTCTGCGGCGATACGTCGCGGTGGACGACGCCGAGCGGCTTGCCTCTCGCGTCCGTGCGGTGGTGGGCATAGTCGAGCCCCTTCGCCGTCTCCATGATGGTGTAGAGAACGAGCTCGAGCGGGAGGGGCTCGTGCGTGCGCGCCGCTCGATCGAAGAGGACGCGCAAGTCTTTGCCGTTCACGAATTCGAGGGCGAGGTAGTAACTGAGGTCGACCTTTCCGACATCGTAGATCTTCGCGATGTTCGGATGGTCGAGCTGGCTCGCTATCGCGGCCTCGTCGCGAAACATTTCGATGAATTCGTCGTCCTCGGCGATCGAGGGAAGGATGCGCTTGACGGCGACGAGCCGACCGTGCGCGCGATCGATGGCGCGAAACACCTCGGCCATCCCGCCGATGTTGATTCGCTCGGTAAGCTCGTAGGGGCCAAACGCTTGGGGGCTATTCAACGACGCTCCAACACGAGTTCACCGCGCCCAACACCGCTAAGCTTTAGCGCGGAGCAGCAGACAGCGTCAACTAAGGTCCTTCCCCTCAAGGCATGTAGTTCCCCAGCTTTTCGGCGGAGGCCGCGGGTTGCGGCTTTCGGAAGTAGCGAACCCGGCGCATCTGCAACGGCTGCCAGACCTCGGGGCCCACGACCGGCGTATCCTCGAAGATCGACTGGGCGGAGGGGGCCTCGCGCCTGACCAGACGCACGTTGGCGGCATCGGTCAACTCCAGGGGGGCTCCCGAGAGACTGGTCGTGCCGCCGAGGGCGGGAGCGAGCGAATGGGCCAACATCATTCGATTCGAGCAACCGAGGCGTTGAAGCAGCGCGTCGAGCACGCGCGCCGAATCGGGGGCAGCGCTCTCCGCGTAGACGAGCATCCCGTCCTCATCGGCGATGCCCACGGCCGCCGCGGCGTTGGGTTGCGCGGCTGCTTCGCTCGCCGTCAATCCCGAGAAAAGGCCGATGGCCCCCTCGGGGGGCTTGTTTCCAATCGAAAACCCCCCCTTGGTCCACCACAGCGTGGGGTGCCCCGGAGCACGCCCTATTCCGGAAAAAACCAGCACCGTTGGCGCGGCGGCGTCCACGCCGGGCGCTCCCTGGGCAGCGACCACGCGAGGGTCGATTTTGAGCAGCTGCGCGCGCACGTCTGGACGCGCTGCGTCAGGAGCAAGAGCGGTGGTGGCAACCGCGAACGGAAAGCCGTGCTGCGGCAGCCCTCGCGTTCGCCAGTGGCCGTCGTCCGCCGTTGCCGTTGCGATGTCAGGACCGGGCAGCACGTGTCGCAACGTCAGGTAGAAAAAGTCGCGCGCATCTCGGTGGATGTACCTCGGGAAATTCATGGTGCCCATCGCGCGAATCATGCGGCGGCAGCGGAAACTCCAGTCCGGGAGACCCGGCACGGCCGCCTCGTTTTCCCAGTCGCTCTGCAGCCGGCGGGCGATCGGTGGGAGCTCGGCGGCGGGGCCAACTCGGTAGAACTCGAGCCCGGTGTGACCCACGTTCATGTCGAGGTGCATCCCGAACTTGCAGCGCGCGCCGATCATCGCCGTCGCGAGCGCGTCGGCCCCGATCTCGGCGCCGTAAAAATAGGCGATGAAGTTTTCGCGCGTCAGGCAAATACCCGTGCGCGTGCTGTGGACCTTGTCGGTTTGCCCGGGCGGCGTTCCGCCCCACCACGTCCGGCCATAGGGATTGAACTTCTCGTCTTTGACGAGAACGGTGAGATTCTGCCGATACGAAAGGACGTAGTCGGGAATGCCCTGATCGGCCGGCCATTCTCCGAAACCGGTCGAGCCGTTGCGTAACGCGGCAACCGTGGCGGCGTAGGGCTTCGGCGGCAAATAGACGACGCCATCGCCCATCATGCCGAACTCACCGTGGAGGGCTTGAAAACCGCCGTTCATGGCCGCGACCAGCCGGCCGACGACTTCCGGGGTGCGCGGGATGAGCCCCGGGCCCGCTTCGCCGGAAGCGCCAACGGGTTCGACGGTACCCGCCATCATGTGCAGCTCGACCTGACGGGGGTCCCACAACGTCACGTAGACGCGCGTGTAGGGGCGCTCGCGATCGGTACGAAGGAACGAGGTCACGAAGGCGGCCGGTGCACCGGGATTCGTCAGCAGGAAAGGATCGCTGTCGAGGGGAACCCATTGCCCTTCGCCGGCGAGCGGGTTGCCGAGGTACGGCTTCATGGGAGCCGGGGGCCAGCCGGTCTCCGGATCGGTGTAGGTGACCGGCTTGACGTTAGCGACTTCGCCGAGATCGGAGGCGATCTCTTTGGCGCTGGCGTCGCCGAGCAGCCACTTCTCGAACCTGGTCAGAACGTCGGCGAAGGCGAACGTCGCCGCCTTGAGATGCTGCATGCGTTCGTCGCCGAACCAGGAGAGACCGCGTACCCGATCGACGGCCCATGTCACCAGATTGCCGGGCCGGGAGCGGGCCGTTCGGTGAGGCCTCACACGCTCGCCGCCGGCTAGCGCATCCTGACCTTCGCGCGGCAGCCGGATCTCCTGACCATCGGCGACGACGACGATTTCACCAGCAGTCAGACGAACCCCGATTTCGGACGGAGAAGGGTCGAAGGTCCAGCCGCGCCGCGCCACCCCTGACAGCTGCCCGGTCTCCTGCAAGTTGGTGAGCGCGACTTGCGCGCGCGCAATCCGGGTCATGTCCTCCGGTGGCGGATCGGAGTCGCGCGAGAGATCGACGGCGTAGATGCTCGTCGTCACCCCTTCGATGGACGTCGTGTACACGGCGAATGGACCATCCAAAAGGGGACGACCCTCGTCGGCGCCGGCGGTGTGGGTGAGGTTCGAGATGTCGGCGACGGCGAGCAGCGCGCCTTCCGGTGACAGCCGCACGCGAACCAAATAGAGATCATTCGGCTCGCCACGGGCGCTCGCGCGCACGAGTGCCCTCGACGATCCGGTGATCGCTCCCAAGAGGCTCGTCGGAGTCTTGTCGATCCAGGCCACGTCGCTGACGTCGAGGCCGCGCTGGGCAAAGGCACGCACGAGTCCTTCGGTTCGATCGGTGCCCGGCGGTAGGCGAGCGGTCACACAAGCGATCGCCGCTCCGAGCAGGAGCGCGAAGGCGACCGGCCGCCATGCGAATGAGCGCAGTCGTCGAACGATGTCCCCCGAAACCATTCCCGAGACCGTCCTATGCACGGACGTTGCGAGCTATCATCTTCCCGGTCGAAGTGCCACAAATCGTATGTTCCGATGCGTTCGACCGGTCGGGCTCGCTCGGAAAGCCAACTGCGTTGGCGGAGTGCCAACGTGGGTCGTCGTGAACTTCACTTAAATCCACATGTTAGCTTTCGATTTCGAAGGCACAGCCTGTGCTAGGCTAGAGGGCGCAATGACGTGGAGACGCGCTCGCGCGGTGGCCGCTGTGGCCTTGGGCACCGGTGTGCTCTCGTCGATGCTGTCGGCATGCTTGAGCCCCACATTGCCGCTGCCGCCGCCCGGCCCTCCGGGGACCATCGAGCTCAGCGCCGATCTCAAGACCGTGCAACTTACGGGAACAGCAAACCCCCGCGCGTTCGTGATGTTCTTCAACAACTACGAAACGGTTCAAAAGGGAGCGATCGTGCTGGCGAACGACCAAGGTGAGTACGCGGGGGTCATCGTACCGATCGACCTCAGCCAGAATGTCTGCAATCCCTTCCAGATCTGGCAGCGCATCGGTAGCGATGACTCCGCGGCTGGGGACTTCGACGTGGGCCTCAATTGCAATCACCGAAGCCTGCCGCCGCCCGATGCCGGGCTCAGCGATGGCCCGTCGGGCGGGGACGGGGTCAGCGACGGCGGAGTCGAATAGCGAGAACTTCCGGCGCCGCCGCACGTAGGTTTCTCCACGGAAGGGACAGCATTTGACCAGGCGTCCTCGGCTTGGCAAGGTGGACCTACATCGCGGATTTGTGCTCAAGTTCTTGCGAAATTGGGCCGAAAGGGTCCATTCTAGCCAATGACGACGGCGCATTCGCCCCTCGGGCCCGACCGGGCAAGGAAGTCATGAAGATCATCTGCCAGGCCTGCCAATCGAAATACACGATTGCCGACGACAAAATTCAGGGCAAGGTCGCCAAAATCCGGTGCCGCAAATGCGGAGCCACGGTGCTCGTCGACGCCAGCGTGAGCGGCGGCTCGCGTCCGAATGGATCCAGCCCGCCGCCGGCCGTGAGCGAAGACGCATGGCTCGCCAGCGTGGCCGAGGGCGATCAACGCACGATGCAGATGCAAGACGTGATCGACGCCTACAATTCGGGCGTCATCACCGGTGACACGTACCTCTGGAAAGAGGGGATGGGCGATTGGCTGCCGCTGTCCGAGATCGCCGAAATCGTCGAGGCGCTGAACCGCGCGAACGCGGAAGCGACTTCGTCTTCGGGTTCGGGTGACAACTACAATGCTCCCGCCGGTGGCTACGGCGCGGCCCAATCGCCACCCGTCGCTTACTCGCCACCGGCGGCGGCCGTCGCAGCGCGGCGTGAGACGGGTCGCGGTCGCAGCGACCTGTTCGGCGGTGCTCCGGTGGAAGAAGAAGTCGCGACGAGCGCCGCTCCCCAGGCGCACGCCCGAGCCGCGGCCTCCCCGCTCGGTGTCGGCTCGAGCGCCGCTTCGACGCAGTCGTCCGGCACGGGTCTGACAGGAGCGCGCGACGAGCATTCGGTTCTTTTTTCGCTCAGCACACTCACCGGCGCGGCCAAGGCAGGCCCGTCGACGTCGAGTTCGACTCCGAGCTCGACTTCGAGCTCGTCTTCATCGCCGGTTTTCTCGACCGCTTCTTCCGCCTCCTCGTCATCGCTCTCTTCGTCTTCTTCGAGCTCGTCATCGACGATGGCGAAGAACGACGACTCGGGTCTCATCGATTTGAACGCTCTCGCCAAGGCGCAACAGGCGAAGGCCGCCGCGGAGTCCATGCCCCCCCCCGTGGCTGCGCCGACGCCGTTTCTCTTTCCGGCAGCGCTTGGAAACGTCGAGACATATCAGCCCGAAGTACAGAAGAAGAAGTCGATGCGGCTGCTGATTGGAGGAGGCGCCGCGGCGTTCGTCCTCATCATTGCCATTGCCCTCTTCGCTGGAGGATCGAAAGAAGCTCCGCTCCCCGCGGCGGCCCCCTCGGCAACCGCGCCGGAACCCGAAGTTACGGCAGCGGCGACCGCCGAGCCGGCGCCCGTCGATTCCGCGGCGGCGGCTGCGAGCGCCAAAGCAGCCAAAAAGGCTGCCGGTGGCAGCCGCCCGGCCGCCAAAGCTCCTGCCGGCGGCGGCGCCAAACCGGAGGCGCCCGCTGCGCCCGCTCCCCCTCCCAAGCCGAAGAGCCCGTGCGGATGCGGGCCGAGCGATCTGCAGTGCCAGATCCGTTGTTCGGCCGTGGGTCACTGAACCTTCCACGCGAGCCGCTCATGCCCGATCCGATCGACGAAGCTACCTTCGACGACATGGCCGACCGCACGTTGCATGCTCTCGAAATCGCGCTCAACGAGATCGAGGGGGTCGAAGCCGATCTGGAAAGCGGCATTCTCAACATCGAGTTCGAGGATGGGGCACGCTTCATCGTCAACAGCCACCGGGCGGCGCGCCAGATCTGGATGGCGGCGGGAGCGAGCGCGTGGCATTTCGACGTCGATGTGAAGACCCGGCGCTGGAGCTCCACCAAAACCCGCGAGGAGCTGTGGGCTTGCATCGCGCGCCAGGTGGAGGAGAAGCTCGGGCGACCCCTTGATCTCGCCGAACGCTGACGCCACCCCCCCCGTCGTTGCCGCCCGAGATCTCCGTCACGTTTTTCCCGATGGAACCGTTGCGCTCGACGGCATCGATTTGTGGGTGGGCGAGGGGTCGTTCGTAGCCGTTCTCGGCCCTTCGGGGTGTGGCAAGTCCACACTGCTGCGCCTCATCTCCGGTCTCGAGCGGGTGAGCGAGGGCCATCTCACCGTGCAGTTTCGTGAGCACGCGGGCCTCGCATTCGTGTTCCAGGATGCGCACCTGATGCCCTGGCGCACGGTGCTCGACAACGTGGCGCTGCCGCTCGAGCTTCGCGGTGTCCCGAGGACCGAAGCCCGCCGGCGCGCGCTCGAGCCGCTCGCCGACGTCGAGCTGTCCGATGCGGTGGCGCGCTTTCCCGACGAGCTTTCGGGAGGGATGCGGATGCGGGTTTCGATCGCGCGGGCGCTGGTGACCGAGCCTGCGCTGCTCTTGCTCGATGAACCGTTCGCGGCGCTCGACGAGCTCACCCGTCAGAGACTCGACGAGCGGCTGCGTGCCTTGTGGCACCGGCGCAAGATGACCGTGATCTTCGTGACCCATTCGCTCTCCGAAGCGGTGTTTCTGGCCGAGCGCGCCATCGTGTTGTCGAGACGCCCCGGCCGGGTGGTGCTCGATCATCGCGTGGATCTGCCGGGCGCACGGGCCGAGAGTATCCGCGCCGAGGTGGCGTTCGCGCGGCAGGTGGCTGCGGTTTACAAGGCACTCGAGGAACATGGATCCGCGGAAGACGGGCGTTCATAACGTCCTCTTGCCCCCGCTCGCGA
>WNGB01023875.1_pt1 | contig 20552 bp, 17 predicted proteins | sample 5400681 | NCBI WGS metagenome assembly WNGB01 (sample SAMN13153367, study PRJNA577476) | soil metagenome | isolation source: 115 cm soil or saprolite under grassland replicate 2 | place: USA:California | collected 2016-06-15
CGGGCCCAGCCCTGGCGGGCCGCGAGCAGCACGACCGCGGCGCCGGCCGCACCGGCCAGCAGGGTGAGCAGGTACTCGCGCCGCGCACCCGCGGCCGGGCGGCGGGTACCCAGCCGCCCAGCCACCGGGCTCGGAGCGGTCATCCCGCCACCACTCATCCCGTCACCACTCATCCCGCCACCGGTCATCCCACCACGGCGGGCAGCGGGTCCGCGTCGAAGCAGGTCCGGTCGCCGGTGTGGCAGGCCCCGCCGGCCTGGTCCACCTTCACCAGCACGGTGTCCCCGTCACAGTCGAGGGCGACCGCTTTCACCTGCTGCACGTGACCGGACGTCTCACCTTTCACCCAGTACTCCTGGCGGCTGCGGGACCAGTACGTGCACCGCCCGGTGGTCAGCGTGAGGTGCAGCGCCTCGTCGTCCATCCAGCCGACCATCAGGACCTCGCCGGTGTCGTACTGCTGGGCCACGGCGGGGACCAGGGCGGCCGGGTCACGCTTCAGCCGCGCGGCGATCTGGGGGTCCAGCGCGGAAGGGCTGCGGGGGCCGGTGGCCGCGCTCGCTTGCGTGTTCATAGGCCCGATCCTCTCAGGTTGGCCCATTCCATTGGGCAGGGCCGGGTGGCTACCATCGCGGGATGACTCTCGCCCGGGATGAACGCCTGGCGCTGTGCGCGCTGCTGGAGCAGACTGGCCCGTCCGCGCCCACGCTATGCGACGGCTGGACCACCCTTGATCTGGCCGCCCACCTGGTGCTGAGGGAACGCCGCCCGGACGCGGGGGCAGGCATCATGATCGGCCCGCTCGCCGGGTACACCCGGCGGGTGCAGGACGGGCTGGCCAAGCGCGGGTCGTTCGACGGCCTGATCGCCGCCATCCGCAGCGGGCCGCCGCGGATGTCCTTGTTCGGCCTGCCGGGCGTGGACGAGCGGGCCAACCTCGTCGAGTTCTTCGTCCACCACGAGGACATCCGGCGCGGCACCCCCGGCTGGGCGGACCGGAAGGTCACGCCCGCGCTGTCCGAAGCCCTGTGGGGGCGGCTCGGCATGGCCCGGTTCGTGCTGCGCAAGGCCCCGGTCGGGGTGGAACTGGTCCGCGACGACATCACCACCGACCCCGGGCAGGGCCGGGTCCGGATCACCGCCAAGGCGCGCACCCCGGTGGTGACGGTCACCGGCACACCCGGCGAACTCACCCTCTGGACGTCGGGCCGGCGAAACGAGGCGCAGGTGCGCCTGGACGGCACCGAGGAGGCGGTCCGCACGCTCAACGAGTCCCGCTGGGGTCTGTGAGCCGGCGGCCCTGAGTCAGGTCTCTGGGTCACATCCCGGCGGCGCCCAGGTCACGGCGTGATCACGACCGGGCGGTGATGGGGGCTTTGCCCCAACTGTTCGCATCGCGGACCCGCACCCTTCACGGGAAACGCCGTGCTGCGCCATGAACCGGTCACCTCCTGGTCAATTCCTGCCGCGACGATTCCCCCGTCCGTGCCATCTGCGCCGGCTGATGGAAGGGATCCACCACCACCGACATCCGCGCGGCCTCCCCAGCCAGAGCCCCCAGTCAAACGGCGCGCGGTGACGCGGGCCTGAACACCGGGTACCGGCCGGCCCAACGCGAGAAAACTTCGCCCCCCGGAGCCATAATCCGGGCGGCCGGGTACTACCCGGTCAGCCGATGGCACACCATGGAGTTGTCTCTGGCTGCGGCCCCGCCGTGCCGGGGGGGATCCGCGGGCGAACGGAGGGCTGTGCAGTGCAGGTACTCGGGATCGACATCGGCGGCACGGGAATCAAGGCGGCGCCGGTCGATACGGCCAAGGGAACGTTGCTCACCGAGCGGGTCAAGGTGGAGACGCCCCGCCCGGCGCTGCCCGACGCGGTCGCGGCCGTGGTGGCCTTGCACGTGCAGCACTTCGACTGGACCGGCCCGGTGGGCGTCGCGTTTCCCGGCGTCGTGGTGGACGGGGTCACGATGACCGCGGCCAACCTGGACCCCGCCTGGGTCGGGCTGGACACCCGGGCCCTGTTCAGCAAGGCGACCGGCGTGCCCGTGACGCTGATCAACGACGCCGACGCGGCCGGCCTGGCCGAGATGAGGTTCGGTGCGGGCGCCGGGCACCAGGGCACGGTGCTGATGCTGACGTTCGGCACCGGCATCGGCAGCGCCATGTTCCGGGGCGGGATGCTGATCCCGAACACCGAACTGGGCCACATCGAGGTCCGCGGCCGGGACGCGGAGACGCGCGCCTCTGAGCGGGCCAAGGAACTGCACGACCTCAGCTGGGACAAGTGGGCCGGGCGGGTCGAGGAGTACCTGCACCATGTGGAGGCGCTCACCGCGCCGGACCTGGTCATCATCGGCGGCGGGATCAGCCGCAAGGCGGACAAGTTCCTGCCCCTGCTGACGTCGTTGCGGGCCACGGTGGTGCCCGCCGCGATGCACAACGACGCGGGCATCGTGGGCGCCGCCCTGTCGGCCGGCCTGGGCGCGTCCGCGGGGTGAGGTCTACCGGACCGGGTGGCCGGCGCCGCGCAGGGCCTCCTTGACCTCGCCGATCCGCAGCTGGCCGAAGTGAAACACGCTGGCGGCCAGCACGGCGTCGGCGCCCGCCCCGACCGCAGGGGCGAAGTGGGCCAGCTCACCGGCCCCGCCGCTGGCGATGATGGGCACGGTCACGACTGCGCGCACCGCGCGGATGAGTTCCAGGTCGAAGCCGGCCTTGGTGCCGTCCGCGTCCATGGAATTGAGCAGGATCTCACCGACGCCCAGCTCCGCCCCCCGGGCCGCCCACTGCACCGCGTCGATCCCGGTGCCCCGGCGCCCGCCGTGCGTGGTCACCTCGAACCCTGCTAGCCCGGGGGGGCGACCCCCCGGAACCCCCCGAGCGTCGCCGGCTCGGGGAGACCCGCCTCCGGCGGGCCCCACCTCGCCTGCGCGCCGGCGGGCATCTACGGACAGCACCACGCACTGCGAGCCGAACCGCCCGGCCGCCTCCGCGAGCAGTTCGGGGCGGGCGATGGCCGCCGTGTTCAGCGACACCTTGTCCGCGCCGGCCCGCAGCAGCCGGTCCACGTCCCCGACGCTGCGTACCCCGCCGCCCACGGTGAGCGGGATGAACACCTGGTCGGCGGTCCGGCCCACCACGTCGATCATGGTCTCGCGGTCACCGCTGGACGCGGTGATGTCCAGGAACACCAGCTCGTCGGCGCCTTCCGCGTCGTAGGCGGCGGCGAGTTCCACCGGGTCGCCCGCGTCACGCAGGTCGCGGAAGTTGACGCCCTTCACCACCCGCCCGGCATCCACGTCGAGGCAGGGAATCACCCGTACCGCCACGGTCATGGCCGCCCCCGCTCCGGGCCCGCCAGGCCCCCGGCGCACCTGCCCCTGCCGGGGCCGCCCCCGGCGCGGCGGCTCCCGCCCCGCTTGCGCCCGGCGGTCACAACTGCCCCTCCAGGCTCCCACCCGGTCCCGGTCAAGACCCGGCGCGTCACGCTGCCACCGCCTTGAGTGCCTCCTCCAGGGTGAACGCCCCGGCGTACAGGGCCTTGCCCACGATCGCGCCCTCCACTCCGTCCGGCACCAGGGCGGCGATGGCCTGCAGGTCGGCGAGGCTGGACACGCCGCCGCTGGCGATCACCGGCCGCGCCGTCCGGGCGCAGACGTGCCGCAGCAGGTCGAGGTTGGGCCCGGACAGCATGCCGTCCTTGTTGATGTCGGTGACCACGTACCGGGTGCAGCCGTCAGCGTCGAGCCGGTCCAGCGCCTCATCCAGCTCACTGCCCTCGCGGGTCCAGCCCCGGGCGGCGAGCCGGGTGCCGCGCACATCCAGGCCCACCGCGATCTTGTCCCCATGCTCGGCGATGGCCGCCCGGACCCAGTCCGGGTTCTCCAGCGCGGCGGTGCCGACGTTGACCCGTGCGCAGCCCGTGGCCAGCGCGGCCGCCAGCGAGGCGTCGTCACGGATACCCCCGGACAGTTCCACCGCGATGTCCAGCCGTCCCACCACCGAGGCGAGCAGTTCCGCGTTCGACCCGCGGCCGAACGCGGCGTCCAGGTCGACCAGGTGCACCCACTGCGCGCCCGCCGCCTGCCAGGCCAGCGCGGCCTGCAGCGGTGCGCCGTAGTCGGTCTCGGTCCCGGCGGCACCCTGGACCAGCCGGACCGCCTTGCCCCCGGCCACGTCCACCGCGGGCAGCAGGGTCAGCCCGCGATTCCCCGGCGCACGCTCTTGTGAAGCACTGTCCTGGGAAGCACGGTCCTGTGAAGCACGGTCCTGTGAAGCACGGGGCGTCATCGCACCATCTCCAGCCAGTTCGCCAGCAACGCGGCGCCCGCGTCACCGGATTTCTCGGGGTGAAACTGGGTCGCGGACAACGGGCCGTTCTCGACCACCGCGATGAACGGCTCCCCGTGGGTCGCCCAGCTGATCAGTGGCAGCGTCATCCGCGGGGACGACGGCATGGGCAGGGCCAGGGCCGCGTAGGAATGCACGAAGTAGAAGCGGGTACCGGGACCGAGACCGGCCAGCAGCCGGGAACCAGCGGCGACGTCAACCGTGTTCCAGCCCATGTGCGGGAGCACGGGCGCGTGCAGCCGCTGCACGGTACCGGGCCACTGGCCGCAGCCCTCGGTGTGCAGGCCGTGCTCGACTCCCTCGCCGAACATGACCTGCATGCCGACGCAGATGCCGAGCACCGGACGGGAACCGGCCAGCCGCCGGTCGATGATCTGGTCGCCCCGCACCGCGCGGATCCCGGCCATGCACGCCGCGAACGCGCCCACTCCCGGCACCACCAGGCCGTCGGCGTTGAGCGCGGTGCCGAAGTCGGTGGTGACCTCCGTGTCCGCCCCGGCCCGCTGCAGGGCCCGCTGGGCGGAACGGATGTTGCCCGACCCGTAGTCCAGGACCGCGACGCGAGGCCGCCGCGTCACAGTGTCTCCCCAGGCGCTCGCGCCGTCCGGCGACCAGAACCCCACCGGCCACTCCGCCGGGCCTGACCGCCCGCCCTCGCGAGCCGGAACCGGACGGCGCTCACAGGACGCCCTTGGTGCTGGGGATCCCGGGCGCCCGGGGGTCCGGGGCGGCGGCGGCCCGCAGCGCCCGGGCCACCGCCTTGAACTGCGCCTCGACCAGGTGATGCGGGTTGCGCCCGGTCACCTCCAGGTGCAGGCAGATGGCCGCCGTGGATGTCACGGACTCGAAGAAATGCCTGGTCAGCGTGGTGTCGTAGGTTCCGATCAGCGGGGCCATGCCGTCCGGCTCCGAGTGCACCAGGTAGGGACGCCCGGACAGGTCGATCGCGGCCCGGGCCAGCGTCTCATCCAGCGGCACGGCGGCGTCCCCGAACCGGCAGATGCCCGCCTTGTCGCCGAGCGCCTCGCGCAGCGCCTGGCCCAGGGCGAGCGCGGTGTCCTCCACCGTATGGTGCGCGTCCACCTCGATGTCGCCGGTGGCCCGCACGCTCAGGTCGAGCAGCCCGTGCTTGGCGAGCTGGGCGAGCATGTGGTCGAAGAACGGGACCCCCGTGCCGATGTGGGCCGTGCCGCTCCCGTCGAGATCCAGCTCGACCAGCACGCTGGTCTCCTTGGTCACCCGCTCGACCCGCCCCGTGCGCCGCGTGGCCCGGCCCCAGGTGTCGTTCATCGTGCGCCCTCCCCGGCCGGCTGAACGGCCGGCGTCAGCCCCAGCGTCAGCACTGCGTCCAGCGCGTCGCGGAAGGCCGACATCTCGGCGGGCGTCCCCGCCGTGACCCTGAGCCACCCGGGCGGCCCGGTCTCCCGGATCAGCACGCCCCGGTCCAGCAGTGCCTGCCAGATCGCATGCCGGTCGCTGAACTCGCCGAACAGGACGAAGTTGGCGTCGGAGTCAGCCACCTGCAGGCCCCGCCCGCGCAGCCAGGCGACGAGCTCGTCCCGCTGCCCGCGGAGCGCGGCCACGGTGGCGAGCGGCTCGCTGGCCATGGCCAGCGCGGCCCGGGCCACCGCCTGGGTGACCGCGGACAGGTGATACGGCAGCCGGACCAGCAGCAGCGCCTGCGGCACGGCCGGGTCGGCGGCCAGGTACCCCACCCGCGCGCCGGCCAGCGCGAAAGCCTTGGACATGGTGCGGGTCACCACGAGCCGCGGGCAGCGGGGCAGCAGCGTGAGCGCGGTCGCGGAGGTGTCCCGGGCGAACTCGGCGTACGCCTCATCCACGATGACCATGCCCGGGGCCGCCGCGCAGACCGCCGCGATCACCTCCGGGGCCAGCGCGGTGCCGGTGGGGTTGTTCGGGGAGGTGAGGAAGACCAGGTCGGGCTGGTGCTCACGGATCGCGGCCAGGGCGCGGCCGGGCTCGAGCCCGAAGTCTGCGTCCCGGGCGCCGCTGATCCAGCGGGTGCCGGTGGCGAGCGCGATCAGCGGGTGCATCGAGTACGAGGGCTCGAAGCCCAGCGCGGTCCGCCCCTGCCCGCCGAAGGCCTGGAACAGCTGCTGGATGATCTCGTTCGAGCCGTTCGCCGCCCACACCTGGTCCAGCCCCAGCCCGTGGCCGAGGTAGGCGGCCAGGTCGCCGCGCAGCGCCACCGCATCCCGGTCCGGGTAGCGGTTCAGCGTACCGGCCACCCCGGCGACGGCCTGCGTGATCGCCCGGACCATGGCCAGGGAAGGCGGGTAGGGATTCTCGTTGGTGTTCAGCTGGACCGGGACGTCGAGCTGCGGGGCGCCGTAGGCCGTGTGCCCGGCCAGGTCCTCGCGGAGCGGCAGCCAGGACGGAAGCGAGGCGGACCCGGTGCCGGGACCCCGTGGATCATCCGGCCTGCCCGCGGAACCCTCCGGGGAACCGGTCACGGCTCGGTCCTGGGGATGCGCACCCGTACCGCGGCGACGTGCGCGGCCAGGTCCTCGGCCCCGCCGAGCGCGTCGATGTGCGGCGCGACCTCCGCCAGCGCGTCCCGCTCATACTCGACCAGGTGGATGGCGCGCAGAAAGGTGAGCACGGACAGGCCCGCGGTGTGCCGGGCGGTGCCGCCGGTCGGCAGCACGTGGTTCGAGCCGGCGAGATAGTCGCCGAGCGAGACCGGGGCGTACGGCCCCACGAAGATGGCGCCCGCGTTGCGGACCCGGCGGGCCAGCGCGCCCGCGTCCTGCGCCTGGATCTCCAGGTGCTCCGGCGCCCAGGCATCCGACGTGGCGAGCGCCGCGTCGGCGTCGTCCACCAGCACGCAGGCCGACTGGCCGGCCATGGCGGCCTCCACCCGCTCCCGGTGGCGGGCCGCGGCGATCTGCGGCCCGAGGGCTTTGTCCACCCGGTCCGCGAGACCCGGGTCCGTGGTGATCAGCAGGCAGGCGGCCAGCGGATCGTGCTCGGCCTGGGCGATCAGGTCGGCCGCCACGAACTCCGGGTCCGCCGTATCGTCCGCGATGATCGCGATCTCCGTCGGGCCGGCCTCAGCGTCGGTGCTGATCGCGCCGAGCAGCAGCCGCTTGGCTGCGGCCACGTAGATGTTGCCGGGGCCGGTGACGGTGTCCACGGCGGCGCACTCGGCCGTGCCGTAGCCGAGCATGGCGATGGCCTGGGCGCCGCCGGCGGCGTGCACCTCATCGTGCGGCACCCCCGCCACCTGCGCGGGGACCACGTTCATCAGCACCGAGGACGGGTAGGTGACCAGACCGCCCGGCACGTACACGCCTGCCCGGCCCACGGCGAGGTACCGCTCGGTGACGGTCGCGCCCGCGTCGACGCTGGTCACGACGTCGCCGGGCAACTGGTTCCGGCAGACCAGGCGGAGCCGGCGGATGGTCTCCTCTAGCGCCGCCCGCAGCCCCGGGTCGAGGGCCGCGAGTGCCGCGGCCAGCGCCGCCGCCGGGACCCGGGTGCTGGCCAGGTCCACCCCGTCGAAACGCAGCGTGTAGTCCCGGACCGCGGCCGCGCCGCGATGGCGCACATCGTCGCAGATCGGGCGGACCTTCTCGATCGCAGCCTCGACGTCCAGCCCGGCCCTGGGCAGCACCGGGGCAAGCTTTTCCCTGGTCAGCTGGGCAGCCGACGATCCGCGCAGATCAATCCTGGAAAGCACCCGCCCAGTGTACGGAGCGCACCCGGGCAGGTGCCGGGCCCGTCCGCATGGTGGACATTCCCGGCCGTCATTCCGGGGCCAGAACCGATCCGGAGGAGGCCGCCTGCCGGTCGCGCACCCACGCGGCCAGTTCCATCCCGCCTGCCATCAGCCCGGCCCCCAGCGGCCAGAACGCAATCGCGCTCCCGGCTCCCAGAGACAGGGCGGCCCGCAGCTTCGCGCCGGGCGGCAGGGTGGCGAGCAGATGGTGATAGGTGGCCAGCCCGACGTGCTGACCGATCCAGAGCATGACCATCGCGGCGGCCAGCGCGCTGACCAGGACCATGATCAGGGCCACCGGGCCGTAGCTGCGGACCGCGAGGCGGTAGCCGGCCAGCCCGCTCAGCACTCCCCCGGCCAGGCAGATGAAGCAGTACCAGCCGTCCGCCGCGATGAAGGCGCTGGTTTCGGCGTTGATCACGGCCGCGGTGCCGTGGCCGGTCATCAGCAGCATGGGCCGGGGAGCCGCCACGGCCCAGATGAAGCCGGCCACCACGCCCAGCAGCACGGTCCCGGCCGTCACGGTCAGGCAGGCCACGACGCCGCGGCGGATTCCGGCGGCGGCACGCGCGGCGGGGAGTGGCATTGGCTCGGTCATACTCCGCAGCAGGGTACGTGACAGCCGGCCCGGACGCGCACCCGCACCGCGCGCCACCCAGCAGGCGCGCACCCGAACGGCGCGCCACCCAGCACAGGCGCACGGCCCGGGAAAAACGGCTGCGACCAATCCGTTGGTACCTTAGGTTCTGGCGTACGGCGCAACCAAGGCGGCCAGGCCGTCCTAAGGGGAAATGATGATTGAGGCACGGGACCTCACTAAGCGCTACGGGGAAAAACTCGCCGTTGACCATTTGTCCTTTACCGTGGAACCGGGCCGGGTCACCGGCTTCCTCGGCCCGAATGGCGCGGGCAAGTCCACCACGATGCGGCTCATCCTGGGCCTGGACCGGTCGCTGGGTGAGGCCACGATCGGCGGCAGGCGCTACGCCGATCTGGCCGAGCCGCTCCGGATCGTCGGGGCGCTGCTCGAGGCCCGGGCCATGCACCCGGGCCGGAGCGCCTACAACCACCTGCTCTTCTTGGCCCAGAGCCAGGGAGTGCCGCGGTCCCGGGTCGATCAGGTCCTGGCCCTGGTCGGGCTGACCGAGGCGGCGCACAAGCGGACCGGGGCGTACTCCCTGGGCATGAGCCAGCGGGTCGGCATCGCCGCGGCTCTGCTGGGCGATCCCCAGGTGCTGATCCTCGATGAGCCGGTCAACGGGCTTGATCCGGAGGGCATCCTGTGGATCAGGAACCTGATGAAGCAGCTGGCCAGCGAGGGCCGCACCGTTTTCGTCTCCAGCCATCTGATGAACGAGATGGCCGTCACCGCGGACTACTTGATCGTAATTGGCCGCGGCAAGCTCATCGCCGACTGCAGCACCCAGGAATTCATCGAGCGCAGTTCCGAGAAATACGTGCTGGTGCGCTCGCCCGAGGCCGCCCGGCTGGCCGACCTGATCGCGGAGGCCGGAGGGAAGGCCGAGCCGCGGGACGAGGGAACCGGCCAGGCTCCTGCGCTGAGGGTCACCGGCATGGACTCCCCCCGCATCGGCGAGATCGCCGCGGCGGGGCGCCTCGTGCTCCACGAGCTGACACCGCGGCTGGCGTCCCTGGAAGAGGCCTACATGGAGCTGACCGCGGACAGCCTCGAGTACGGCGTCCCCGGCTCCGGGTCCACGGCGCCCGGTGCCGCGCCCGCGTCCTCCGCGACATCGTCCGCTGCCGCACCAGGGAGGGCCGAATGACCTCCGCCAGCCAGCGGGTCGCGGCAGCCCCGCGCGGCATCTCCGACCTCCCGGCGCCGTCACGCGGCGCGGCCTTCGGCCGCCTGCTGCTGGCCGAGTGGACCAAGATCCGGTCGGTCCGGTCGACCATCTGGTCGCTGGTCCTCCTGGTCGTGCTCACCCTCGGCTTCACCGGCTTGTTCACCTGGCTGACCATCCTGCAGTGGGACAAGACCGACCCGACTCAGCGGGCGCAGATCATGGCCGACCCGGTGAGCACCATCCTCGGGTCCGGCCTGGAATTCGGCCAGCTCACGATCTGCGTGCTGGGCGTGCTCGTGATGTCGAGCGAATACTCCACGGGGGTGATCCGCGCGTCCCTGCTGGCCGTCCCGCGCCGCACCCCGATGCTGGCGGCCAAGGCGATCGTCTTCGCCGTGCTGGTCCTGATCGTGGGGGAAATCGTCACGTTCCCGTCGTTCTTCCTCGGCGCCGCCATCCTGCACGGCCATGCGCCGGTGTCGCTCAGCGACCCGGGAGTGGCGCGGGCGGTGTTCGGGGCTGGCCTGTATCTCGCCGTCCTGGGCCTGTTCGCGCTGGCCATCGGCGCGATCGTCCGGCACACGGCTGGCGCCATCACCGGTGTCATCGCGTTCGTCCTGGTGCTGGCCCCGCTGGCCCAGCTGATTCCCGGGAAGATCGGCAAGTACGTGCACGCCTATCTGCCCACGGTGGCAGGGCAGCTGATCGGCCAGGCTCACCAGCAGGCGAATCAGGTGCTCTCGCCCTGGGAAGGGTTCGGCGTGTTCTGCCTGTGGACCCTCGTGCTGCTCATCATCGCCGGCTGGCTGCTCAAGACCCGCGACGCGTGATTATCCCGGGGACCCGAGCCCCCGGACCCCCAACGTGCCCGCTTCCGCAGGCAGTTCGTCTGCGGCAGCAGCGTGGTGAGTCGTCGGCCCCGGGAGAACACGCCTGCGGCGCGCCTCCCCTCGCCGGCGAGCCCGGGGGCCCGACCCCACGGACCCCCAACGTGCCCGCTTCCGCAGGCAGTTCGTCTGCGGCAGCTGCCTGGTGAGTCGCCGGCCCGGGGAGAACACGCCTGCGGCGTGCCACCCCTCGCCGGCGAGCCCCTGGCTAGCCGACGCAGGCCGGGCCGAGCAGTTGCTTCAGGTCGGCCAGCAGCGCGGGTGACGGCTTGACCCGCAGCTTGTCATCGAGCCGGACGATCGTCGCCCTCGGGCCATTGCAGAGTTTCAGGTGCACTTCGGACAGGCCAGGGTGGGTGCACAGTACCTCGCGCAGCCGGTCGACCACGGGCGCGACGCACCGCTGGACCGGCATCGACACGACGAAAGGGCCGCCCTGGTCCGCCGTCAGGTCCGGCGCGCTCACCTCCTGCGCGATCAGCTTGGGCGTATCCTCGCGCCGGTCCAGCCGTCCTTTGACGATCAGGATCGCGTCCTCGGCCAGCAGCAGCGAGCACTGCTGGTAGGAGGCCGGGAAGAAGAGCACCTCGATGGCGCCCTCCAGGTCTTCGAGCGTGGCGGTGGCCCACGGGTTGCCCTGCCGGGTGACCTTCCGCTGCACGCCAGACAGGATCCCGCCCAGTGTCACCATCTGCCCGTCGGGCCTTCCGCCCCGGGCCGCGCGCTCGGCTGGCTCGTCCCCCGCCGAGCTGATCAGCTCCGCCACCGAGCAGTCGGTGTTCGCGGCCACGATGTGCTCCACGCCGAGCAGCGGGTGGTCGGACACGTACAGGCCGAGCATCTCGCGCTCGAAGGCCAGCAGCGTGGTCTTGTCCCACTCCCCGTCCGGCACCGGGACCTCGAAGGTGGCCTCGGTCTCGGCGTCCCCGCCGAACAGCGAGTCCTGCCCGATGGCCTCGTTGCGCTTGACGTCGATCACGGTGTCGATGGCCTGCTCGTGGATGATGGCCAGGCCCTTGCGCGCGTGACCAAGCGAGTCAAAGGCCCCGGCCTTGATCAGCGACTCGATGACCCGCTTGTTGCACACGTTGACGGGCACCTTGCGGAGGAAATCGGCGAAGCTGGTGAAGGCGTCCTTGGCCGTGCGCGCCTCGACGATCGCGTCCACGACGTTGGTGCCGACGTTCCGGATCGCGGCCAGGCCGAACCGGATGTCGTTGCCCACGGGGGTGAAGGTAGCCGCCGACGCGTTGACGTCCGGGGGCAGCACGGTGATGCCCATCCGCCGGCACTCGTTGAGGTAGAGCGCGCTCTTGTCCTTGTCGCCGGAGACCGACGTGAGCAGCCCGGCCATGTACTCGGCCGGGTAGTTGGCCTTGAGGTACGCGGTCCAGTACGAGACCAGCCCGTAGGCGGCGCTGTGCGCTTTGTTGAACGCGTAGTCGGAGAAGGGGACCAGGATGTCCCACAGGGTCTTGATCGCTGAGTCGGAGTAGCCGTTCTTCTTCATCCCGGCGGCGAACGGCTCGAACTCCTTGTCCAGGATCTCCTTCTTCTTCTTGCCCATGGCCCGGCGGAGGAGGTCCGCGCTGCCGAGGCTGTAGCCGGCCACCTTCTGGGCGATGGCCATGACCTGCTCCTGGTAGACGATCAGCCCGTACGTGTCGCCCAGGATTTCGGCCAGCGGCTCGGCTAGTTCGGGGTGGATGGGCACGACCGGCTTGCGGTGGTTCTTCCGGTCGGCGTAGTCGTTGTGGGCGTTCGCACCCATCGGGCCGGGCCGGTAGAGGGCGCCGACCGCCGAGATGTCCTCGAAGTTGTCTGGCCGCATGCTGCGCAGCAGGGCCCGCATCGGGCCGCCGTCGAACTGGAAGATGCCCAGCGTGTCCCCGCGGGCCAGCAGGTCGTAGGTGGGCTTGTCGTCCAGGGGCAGGGACTCGAGGTCGATGTCGATGCCCCGGTTGGCCTTGACCCCGCGGACCGCGTCGTCCAGCACGGTCAGGTTGCGCAGGCCGAGGAAGTCCATCTTGAGCAGGCCGAGCGACTCGCACGCCGGGTAGTCGAACTGGGTGATGACCGCGCCGTCCGCCTCACGCTTCCAGACCGGGACGTGGTCGATGATCGGCTCGCTGCTCATGATCACGCCGGCCGCGTGCACGCCGGCCTGGCGGATCAGCCCCTCAAGCCCGCGGGCGGTGTCGATGACCTGCCGCACCTCGGCCTCGGCCTCGTACAGGGCGCGGATCTCGCCTGCTTCCCCGTACCGCGGGTGGGTGTCGTCGAAGATCCCCGAGAGTGGGACGTCCTTGCCCATCACCGCGGGCGGGAAAGCTTTAGTGATGCGATCGCCGAGCGCGTACGGGAAGCCGAGCACCCGGGCGGAGTCCTTGACCGCGGCCTTGGCCTTGATGGTGCCGTAGGTGATGATCTGCGCGACGCGGTCGTCGCCCCACTTCTCGGTGACGTAGCGGATCACGTCGCCCCGCCGGCGTTCGTCGAAGTCGATGTCGATGTCGGGCATGGACACGCGTTCGGGATTCAGGAACCGCTCGAAGATCAGCCCGTGCTTGAGCGGGTCCAGGTCGGTGATGCCCAGGGCGTAGGCCACCAGGCAGCCTGCGGCCGAGCCGCGGCCCGGCCCGACCCCGACCCCGTTCCGCTTGGCCCACATGATGAAGTCGGCGACGACCAGGAAGTACGAGCAGAAGCCCATCTGGGTGATGATGCCCATCTCGTACTCGACCTGCTGCCGGCGGCGGTCGTCGTAGCCGCCCGGGTACCGGCGGTCCATGCCGCGCCAGACTTCCTGGCGCAGCCAGCTCTCCTCGGTCTCCCCCGCGGGGACGTCGAACAGCGGCATCAGGTTCCGGGACTCGAACTTGACGTCGGCCCGCTCGGCCTGCCATTCCTCGTCGGGGAACGCGGCGCGCATCTCCTGCGGGGTCTTCAGGTAGTAGCCGCTGCCGTCGAACCTGAACCGCCCGGGGTCGGCCATGTTGGACCCGGTCTGCACGCACAGCAGCACCTCGTGCGCCTTCGCGTCCGCCTCGACCGAGTAGTGCGAGTCGTTGGTGACCACGAACGGCAGGTCCAGCTCTTTCGCGATCTGCCGCAGGCCGTCGCGGACCCGCTGCTCGATGCTGAGCCCGTGGTCCATGATCTCGACGAAGAAGCTGCCCGGGCCGAAGATGTCACGGTACGCGGCGGCCGCCTCGAGCGCCTGCGGGTACTGGCCGAGCCGGAGCCGGGTCTGCACCTCGCCGCTGGGGCAGCCGGTGGTGGCGATGATCCCCCGCGCGTGCGCGGCGATCAGCTCACGGTCCATCCTGGGCTTGCGGAAGTAGCCCTCCAGCGAGGCCAGGGACGACAGCCGGAACAGGTTGTGCATGCCCTCGGTGGTCTCGGCCAGCAGCGTCATGTGCGTGTAGGCACCGGCGCCGGACACGTCGTCGTCCTTCTGGGCGGGGGTGCCCCACCGCACCGGCTGGCGGTGCCTGCGGTGCTCGGGGGCGACGTAGGCCTCGATGCCGATGATCGGTTTGACCCCGGCCTTGGTGGCCTTGGACCAGAAGTCGTACGCGCCGTAGAGGTTGCCGTGGTCGGTCATGGCCACGGCCGGCATGCCCGCGCGCTGGCACTCGGCGAACATGTCCTTCAGCCGCGCGGCCCCGTCCAGCATCGAGTACTCGGTGTGCACGTGGAGATGCACAAACCCGTCCCGGGGGCCGGTGTGCTCCGCTACGGCTGCCGTCACGAACTACCGCCTCCTTAAAGGCATGCAACGAAAACCCTCGCGGGCACTCACCAGCCAGGGCCGGGGGAAGTGGCCGGTGCCGCCTCGGTAAAAGACCTGCCCGGCCGCGGAATTCCCCGGCGGGAGGATGCCGCGGCAGTGGCGCACCGGCCCGGCGGAGTCGAGCCTACAGAGGCGGCGGAGGCGGTGCGACCCGCCACACCGGATGGCCGGTCATCCCGTTTTGCGCCTGTGCGCCGCCGGGTGTTTGACGACTGAAAGTAGCCTTGATATTACTGATAGTGACATAAGGGGCGGGACCAGCCCGCCAAGTGCGCCACCATCCCGCCGCCGGCCAGCCCGGCACGTGCCCCCGATCATCAGGTGCCGGCTGGCCGGCGGCTGGGCGGGGCTCAGCGTCCGGGCCCGCCGGCGGGCTCGATGTTCTGGTTGATGTGGAAGATGTTGCCCGGGTCATAGCGGCGCTTCACCTGCGCGAGCCGGTCATAGTTGCCGCGGTAGGACGCCTTCACCCGGTCCTGGCCCTCGTTCATCATGAAGTTGATGTACGCGCCGCCGGCCGAGGTCGGGTGCAGTTCCTGCCAGTAGTCCTTGGCCCACTCAGAGATGGCGGCAGCGTTGGCCGGATCTGGATCGACGCCGACGATGACGCCGGCCCAGCCACCGTCGCGGTAGGCGAACGCGGTCGCGTCGGCGGGCACGCGGCTGGCCGCGCCGTCGATGGGATACAAGTGCATGGTCGAGTGGCCGGTGGGCAGCCGATCCCCGTACTTGCGGTGGATGTCGATGGCGGCGTCGGAGATCTCGTTGAAGAAATCCGCCCGCCAGTACCACTGCAGCCCGGCCGGGTAGAGCGGGTCGAACGCGCTCTGCAGCGCGGTGAACGGCATCTCCTGCACGCCGACCAGCAGCGGCGAGCCGAACGACCTGACCGGCTCGAGCACCTCGCTGGCCCGGTCGTGCGACCCGGTGTAGCACCAGACGATGCCGCAGGCCTTGCGTCCCCACAGCGCCTCGGGGAACACCGGGACCGGGGGGATGGTGAGCAGCGCGATCCAGCCGCTCAGTTCCTCGGGCAGCGAAGGCACCAGATCCCGGTACCAGCGCATCACGTCGGCGGTGTCGGCGATGTCATAGAAGACCGGCCCCCCGATGATGGTGCCGCCTTCCCCGATGTCATGGCAGCGGAACGTGAACGACGTGACGATGCCGAAGTTCCCGCCCCCGCCGCGCAGGGCCCAGAACAGGTCGCTGTGGGAGTTCCCGCTGGCCGTCACGAAGGTGCCGTCGGCGAGTACCACGTCGGCCGCGAGGAGGTTGTCCACGGTCAGGCCGAAGCGGCGGGTCAGGTAGCCGATCCCGCCGCCGAGGGTCAGGCCGGCCACCCCGGTGGAGGCCAGGAATCCGCAGGGCGTGGCCATGCCGAACGCCACCGTGGCGTGGTCGACATCACCCCAGGTGCATCCGGCGTCGGCGCGGACGGTGTGGTCCTCAGGGCTGACCGTGGTGCTGCGCAGCAGCGACAGGTCGACGACCAGGGCGTCGTCCCATACGCCGAGGCCGCCGGCGTTGTGGCCGCCGCCCCGGACGGCGATCTCGACATCATGGTCGCGGGCGAAGCGCACGCAGGTGACGACGTCGGCGGCGTCCCGGCAGCGGGCAATGGCGGCCGGGCGCTTATCGATCATGCCGTTATAGACGGCGCGCGCCTCGTCGTACCCGGGATCAGCCGGGCGGATCAGGTCGCCGCGCAGGGCTCCGGCCAGTTCGTCGTACGGAGCGGTGCCGATGCTGGCTGATGTCGTGGTCATGAGGCTCCCCCTCGGGTGCGTTGCTTGGTCCCCAGGAACCTGAAAGTAGGACCGGCGCCGTTCGCGTAGCGTTCGCGCCGGCGTTCGGGGCCGTCGCCAGTGCCGTGCCTGCCCCAGCGTCAGGAGACCGGGAGAACGCCCGGAGCGCCGGAGCCAGCACCCCGCCCCATGAGGTCGTCCTCGCAGCGCCGCTGGAGGGCGGCGCTGCCGTGGGCCGACGCCATCCGCGCGGCGGCATGCAGTCGCGTCCTGGCGGCCGGCCGGCCGTCGTAGGCGGCGCGCATGCGCATGACCTCGGGCAGCCACCACACGTCATCCCTCTCCTGCGCGGCGGCCAGGGCGGCGTCGAGGATGGCCTGTGCGGCGCTGTGCTGATCACTGCGGGCCGACAGGTCGGCGAGCAGCGACAGCCAGTACGGCATGCGGGCGAATGCGCCTTCCGACTTGAGGTTGCCAAGACCGCGTCGCGCCAGGTCGATGCCTGGCTCGCCGCCGCGGCACCAGCCGTCCAGGATCAGCGCCCATTCCCGGTAGTAGGCGAAGCCATACCGGTCGCACAGCCGGCCCAGCTCCCCGACGGTCGCTCTCAGCCCGTGAAGGTCACGGCGCATCTGGTGGGTGATGCTGCCGTAGGCCAGGGCCACGGCCAGGCTGTACGGGTGGTCGATGGCGCGCGCCAGCGAGATGGCGCTCTCTGCGCTGGCCGATGCGTCCTCGTCGTGGCCCAGCAGCCAGTGGGCGTGCGCGGCCCAGGCCGTGGCGTGCACGTCGGGCCGGGTGCCGACCGTCAGCGACGCGGCACCGCTGGACAACCGGGCGGCGAGCTCGAGGTGATACAGCCCTTCCGCGGGCCGGCCGAGGCTGAGGGCCGACCCGCCGACGGCAAAGTGAGCCGGGCCGCTCACCTCGGAAGCGGCATCCACCAGGGCCAGCGCGCGGGCGGACGCCTGGTAGCCCTCGGTGATGCGGCCCTGGACGAACCGCGACGTCCACAGCGCGACCAGGCCGGTGAGCAGCGAATCCCTGCGGCCCAGTGATTCCGCCAGGTCGACGGACCGCTCGTGGGCTTGCTGGAGGTCCGGGGATGAGTAGCCGTACCTGGCGTTGAGCGGTGCGGCCATGCCTTCCAGCACCGCGAGTTCCTGCCTGTCCCGGTCCCTGCCGTCAGGGAGGCTCCGGACCAGGGTCAGCGCCTCCTTGCCGAGCCGGATCGCCTCGGCGTGGGCGAACATGCCCGCCGCGACATTGGCCGCGCGCTGGTAGTAGGCCACCGCCCGCCCGGGTCGGCCGCCGCGCGCATACTGCTCGGCGAGCTGGGCCGACACCGCGTCCGTGTCGGCGGCGTGCAGCAGTTCGAGGCTCTGGGCGATGCGCCGGTGCAGCAGCCACCGCTTCGGCGGGCTGACCTGCTCGTAGGCCGTGTCGCGCAGCAAGTCGTGAGAGAAGTCGTAGCCGTCCCGGAACTCGCGCAGGATCCTGCGGCGCCACAGCTCGTCGACCGCCCCCACCACGACGTCAGCATCCAGATCGCTGGCCTCGGTCACCAGGTCCAGGGAGAAGTCCGTCCCCACCGCGGCCGCCAGGCCAGCCACGTCCCGGGCGGCCACGGTGGCCTGCTCGAGGCGGTTGCGGAGCACCGTGGTGAGATCACCGGGCGGCCTGGACGCGCCGCCGCGGTCGGCGGTGGCGCGCAGGGCCTCGACCACGTAGAGCGGGAAGCCCCCGGTCGTCCCCTGGAGCAGCAGCACATCGGCCTCGGGAAGGGGCTGTCCGGCGATCGCCCCGGCGAGCCGCGCGGTGTCGGCCGGCTCGAACGGGCTGAGGTCGAGCTCGGTCATCAACCCGGTGGCCCGCATCCTGTCGGTCCAGTCCACGAGGACCGGGTCCGCACCGGGGTTGTCGTTGCGAAGTGTGGCCGCGACCAGAAGCTGCGCCTCCGGAGCGAGCCCGAGGCAGAACGTGAGGAAGGCCAGTGTCTCCTCGTCGCACCATTGCATGTTGTCCAGGATCAGCAGCATCGGGCGGCCGACGGCCAGCAGCGCGCGGGCCAGGCCTTCGAAGAAGCGCAGGCGCTGCCAGGCGTCGACCATCGCCCTCGGGGCAGCGCCGCGCTCCCCGCGCCCCCCGGCGGGCACCAGCCTGTCCACTTCGGTGCGCCAGGCCTCTTCCAGCGTCCCGGGCGACCTCGGCCACCAGGCGGGTCTTCCCCACCCCGGCTCCCCCGTGCACCACGACCAGGCCCGGGTGGCCGGCCACGGCCCCGCGCCACAGCTCCTCGAGCACGCTGAATTCCCTGTCCCGGCCGACCATCCGGGCCGCGGCGATCCCGGACCGGGCGATGGCCGGCCCGATCTGCGGCAGCCCCGCACCTGCCGGGTCGGGGCCAGAGCGCGCCATCAGGCGCTCGAACGCCTGCCGTGTCGCCGGGTCCGGGGTAATGGCGAGCTCGCGTTCCAGGACCGAGGCGCAATGGTGGTAGGTGCTCACCGCGCCGGCGCGGTCGCCCAGGTCAGCCTGGAGCTGCATCAGGGTGCGATAGCCGGCCTCCTCGAGCGGCTGCAGCTGGATCCGGCGGCGGGCGGCATCCACCGCCCCAGCCAGATCAGCCCGCCGGGCGCGCGCCGCGCAGACCAGATCGCACAGCTCCACGCACTGGCGCTCCAGCTGTGACCTGGCCTCCAGCACCCAATCGTCGTACACCCCGGGCAGGAGGTCGCCCCGGTACTCGGCGATAGCCCGGGTGGCGTGCAGCAGAACACCATCGTCATCAGCAGCCGCGGCCGCCGCCCGGGCCGCCTCGCGCTCGATGTCGAAGGTGCGCGCATCGACGTGGCACGTGGGCGTGTCGCACCAGCACAGGTCCCTGGACGTCACGATGAGCGAAGGCTCTTCGCCCAGGATCTGGCGAAGCTGATGCAGCTCACGCCGCAGGTTGGTCAGCGCCTGCCCGTCTGCCGAGTCCGGCCAGAACAGGCCGGCGATGCGCTGGCGGGCCTGGGGCGAGCCAGCGTGGGTGACCAGGAAGCCGATGAGGGCAACCGTGCGTGACGAGCGGGCCCGGACCCCGGTCCCGTCGTCGGTGACGGACTGCTCCCCCAAGAGAGACACGTGCAGCATTCCGACGCGGCCTCCTGCGACCAGGGTAAACGGGCTGGGCGCCTGGACAGGCGCGGCCCCGGGAATCGCGTCCCCGGCCGGCCCCCGCGACCGCTGGCCGCCCGTTCCGCTCAGCTCGCCCGGCCGGCTCCGGGAAGCCCGCCTGATCCGGGCGGGCCGCCCAGGGCCGGATCACCCATGGCCGGACTGCTCAGCTGGTCGCGGAGGGCCCGCAGGGCCTGGCGCCGCTCGCCGGGGGGAAGCCGGTCGAGGAAAAGGTGCCCGTCGAGATGATCGAGCTCGTGCTGCAGGCAGCGGGCCAGCAGGCCGGAGCCCTCGACCGTCACGGGCCTGCGGTCCAGGTCCACCCCGGTGGCCACCGCGTGCCCGGCCCTCGGCGCGGGCAGGTAGAGGCCGGGTATCGACAGGCATCCTTCCGGGCCGTCCTGGTGCCCCTCGCCGGACACCAGGCGGGGGTTGATCAGGTACCCCTCCTCGCCGTCCACGTTGTAGCAGAACACACGCAGGTCCACGCCGATCTGGGGGGCGGCGAGCCCAGCCCGGCCGGGTAGCCGGCAGGTATCCGTCAGGTCCGTGACCAGCTGGGCCAGGCCCGCGCCGAAGTCGGTCACCGGGCGGCACATCTCGCGCAGTACCGGATCGCCGAGCAGGCGGATGTCGCGGACGGTCATGGGGCCCGCACGCCGGGCGCCGCGGACGCGGGTGGCCCTGGGCCAGGGGATGCGGCCGTGGCCGGCCCCGCCAGTTTCGGGATGGCGTCGAGCAGCTGGCCGTGCCAGTGAATCTCGGCTTCGAGCCGTCCGATGGCGTGCTGCAGGATCAGGCTGTCCGCGACCGTCTGCTCGGCCCAGGTCCTCTCCCGCTCGTGCCGGAAGACCTGGAGCTGCGCAGCCAGCGCCCGGCGCCGGTCCTCGACCAGCGCGCGCAGTTCCTCCTCGGGCAGCTCGCCGCTCATCGCGACGGCCAGGTCCACCGGATCCGGGCGCAGGCCGGCCTGGCGGAAGGCCTCGGCGCGCAGGGCCAGCAGCTCCCGGCGCCCCTCGCTGGTGATCGCGTAGACAGTCCGGGCGGGCAGGTT
>WNGB01006814.1_pt1 | contig 20548 bp, 18 predicted proteins | sample 5400681 | NCBI WGS metagenome assembly WNGB01 (sample SAMN13153367, study PRJNA577476) | soil metagenome | isolation source: 115 cm soil or saprolite under grassland replicate 2 | place: USA:California | collected 2016-06-15
GGGCTGGTTCGGCCCCTTCGTCGATGAGGGCGGGGGCAAGACCGAGGACCAGGTCATGGCCGCCCGCCGCGACAAGATCCTCAAGGTCATTCAGGAGATCAAGACGGTTGAACTCCTCTTTGTCATTGATGGCACGGGCAGCATGTATGAGTACCGCACCAGTGTCGTGCCGGAGGTGGTGGCCCAGTGTCTCCGCGAACTGAACGACATCCGTCAAAAGGACCAGACCTTCGCCGACCTGCGCGTCCGTGCCACGGCTGTCCTGTTCGGTGTGGAGAAGGATGGCAGCCTGGCCCTCTCCCACTCGCCGCTGTCCAATGGCCAGAACGGGCTCGCCAACCCCGCGGAGATCATTTCCCCCGAGGTGGGCCACAAGATCGGGGAACGCATCACGGAGCTGGCGAAGTGGCTGCGCGGCTACAAGAAGATGCCCAAGGTGGGTGATTCGGAGCTGGAGCCGGTTTTCAGTGCTATCCGCGGCGGAATTAAGGCGGTCCGGTTTTCGGAGGCGGCCAGGAAGCACCTGATCTTCCTGGGCGACATGGGAGATCGCTCAAAGGCGGATACTGCCGCTCACAAGGAAATCCGGACCGTCGTGGCGAACTTGCTCCAGGGCAAGGCCCCGCAGCCGATCAACTTCATGGGCATCCAGCTGGAGCAGCTTGGCAACGCCTTCGCCGGCGCCGACCTCTTGAAGACTCAGCTCGCGCTCATTCACGAGGAGATCAACCGCGTCAAGGACGAGCGGGGCGCCGAAGCCTCTGTCTTCCATCTCAAGGGAGATCCGGCGGATCTCAATACCGGCATCCGCACGAAGATTCGCGAACGCTTCGACAAACTTCGCGAGGAATTGCGCGAACTGGAACGCGAGGCAGTCAGCACCGCGGAGGGATCGCAGCGTGCGGTCATCTCGCCCGTCCTGAGGCGGCACTACAAGGCGAATGGCATTGACATCGCCCAGCTCGCCGCCGGCGGCGTGCAGGTGTACGAGGTCGGCTACGCCTCCCGGGTCACCCTGGTCGGCACCCAGCGGGTCGAGCAACTCCGCCCGGTCTACCTGGTCCCGGTAAGGACGGCCCGGAAGTTACGCGATCTCCTCCTCGAAATCACCGACGATGGCCGGGCGGTCAACCGCAACCCGGACGACCTTCGCAAGCTGGTCGAAAACCAATTGATGGCGCTGACCAAGACAGACGATCCGACGAAGGTACAGAAACTGACCATCGGCGAGGTCAGCGCGCTGCAGGACGGGCTGCGTTTCAAGACCCGTTTCCTCCAGCTCTCGCCCGAGCAGATTACCGAGAAGTTGTCGGATGAGGATTGCGTGCAGATGTTGCTCGTTTGCCGCAGGCTGCACGAGCTTCTCCAGGACGGGACCGAGTCGGACTGGAGGATCGACTATCAGAAGTTGGAGGGGGGAGGCAAAATCCCCAATCCGGTCCGCGTCCGCCGGAAGGACACCTCCGGGAACGACCTTCCCCCCCGGCAGGCCGACCGTTTCTACGTATTCCCTTCGGAGACCGCGCGGTGGGTATGGTTGGACCAGAACCTGCACGTCCCCTGATGGCGACTTCGGGCCCCACGTTTCAGCTTCGGGGGTTGACCTACACCTACCCGCAGCCGGGCCGGCTGGCCGCTCTCCCCGTGGTGGGGTGGGCGGCCAGCCTGTGGCAACGGCTCCGTCAGGGCTACGGTGAAGGAAATGGCCAGCCTGCGCTCGTTGACGTCACTGCCGATATTTATCCCGGGGTGACGGCCGTCCTCGGGCTGTCCGGCTCCGGCAAAACGACCCTCCTGAACACGCTCGGGCTTCTGGCCGACGCCCAGGTCAGCCCGGGCCAGGTGGTGTACGCCGGCACGGACGGAGCCCTGTACGACTACGCCGACCTGAGGGGCGACAAGCGTGTTCGTCGCCGCCGGACAGACTTCGGGTTCGTCCTGCAGTCGGCGTTCCTGCTGCCGCACTTCTCCTGTTTGGAAAACGTGGCGGTGCCGCTGGCCCTCGCCGGCTTGCCGCGAGCCGAACGGCTGCAACGGGCCGAGCAACTCTTCCTGGCTGCGGACCCCACGAAGAAACTCTTCGAGCGGAGGCATTCCAAGCCGCGCGACGTCTCGGGGGGTGAGCGACAGCGTGTCGCCGTCCTGCGGGCCGTTGTCCACGACCCGCGCGTTCTGTTCGCGGACGAACCGCTCAGCAATCTCGATCCGGCGAATACGCGGCAGATTCTCCGGCTCCTGGTGAAGTGGCTGGCCGGCACCCTGCACGAGAAACAGGACGCGGCCAGGGACGTCGAGGACGAACTGCTGCTGCAGAAGTGGCTCGACGGCAGCCTGCAGCCCGACGGGCGGAAAGACCGCACCTTGCTGCTGGTCAGCCACACAATCCCGATGACGGTGCGGTTTGCCCACGGGCGGTGCCTGGTAATTCGCAACGGCAAACTGGTGCGCGGGCCTGACAGGCCGCTGCACGACGAAACCGAGGCGACGCACGAGATGGGGGGAACGGATGACCTGGGGGTATCTGCTGGAGTTCGCGTTCCGTGATCTGACCGCCCGGACTGCTCTGCGGGCCACCGTCTTCGTGGTGCTGGCGGTGTCGTTCGCCGTCGCCTTCAGCCTGATCGGCTTCGGCTTCGTCCGCGGGGTCGAACTCGCCGAGTACGCCCGGCTCCAGCGCGATCCGCTGTGCCTGTGGGCCGGAGACAACACGCTCAACGGCGGCCACATCAGCGACACGGACGCCGAGAAGGTGGCCTCGCTCGTCCGGAGCGGTGTCCAACCGGCCAGCAAGGTGCGAGGAGTATACCCGATCCGTCTTGTCCAGTTTCAGATTGTCCAGGCGAACGGCAACGATACGCCCGTCACGGGGCGCACGATTCAGCTCGGCAACAACCCGGACCCGCTGCCCGAAACTCGCCCGGTGCGCCCCGGCGGCCGATGGTTCACCGGCCCCGACGACAGCGGGATCGTCGTCACCCCCGCCCTGGTCGCCCGGCTCGGTTTCGCGGAAACCTGTCCGAAAACTCTTAAATTCGTGGTCGGCCAGGTTTCTGTTGAGGTTCCGATCCTTGGGGTCATGGAGAAGGATCTGCCCGTCCGCAACCATCTCTTTGTCGTCTCCGAGGCGTACGCGCAGCACCTGCGCGCCCCTCCGCAAGATGATCCGGAGTCCGCGACGGCGCGTGCCGGCCCGATCCCGGAAGAGTGGGTCACCGAGAAGGAAGGGGAAGCGGTGGTCCTTCCCATGATCCGGGAACTGCTCGCCGCGGCATTCCCGGAGAAGGATTTTGTGCTGGAGCCTCGGCTGTTCGACCTCGATTATCACTTGGTAGTTTCGACGCGGCCGCCGAAACAGGAGGACGTTGGGGCGACACAGCGCAAGCTGCGAAAAGGGAAATGGGAGGAGTTATTCCAGAAGGTTCCCGGCGCGACGGCGAAGGCGAAGTGGCGGCCCGATCCCAGGTTCGGCGCAGCGGTCATCGTGGAGGCCTCGCGCGGCCCGGGCGCCGCGGTCGGTGCGGTCGCTGGTCCCCCTGCGGGTTACGATTTGCTGGCGGTCTATGTCTCCGACGTCCACGCCCTGGAGCCGGCCGCCGCCGTCGTGAAGCGTTATCTGCTGTCCAATGACCGTCCCCTGGTGGTGGACCCAACCGTTGTCGAGCAGGTCGCTCGGATCGGCAAACAGTTGAGCCAGTACCAGGGCGGGATGACGGTGGTCGCGTTTGCCATGTCCGGTATGTTCCTGGCGATGGTGTGGTTCGTCTTCCGGGTCCGGGCGGAACAGCAGGTGGCGGAGATCGGCATGCTGAAGGCGATGGGCATGAATCGCCTGTGGGCGCTGGCCGGGTTGCAGGGGTCGATGGTTGGCCTCGCCGGGGCGGTTGTGGGGACGGCGATCGGGTGGCTGGCGCTGGGGGGAGCCATGAGCTGGTTTTACGATCCGGATTGGGAGCTGGCCGCCACAGCCACGCGCCGCGAGTTGTGGCTGGCGGCGATCGCGGCGGCGACGGCGATCGTGGGCTGTATCGTCTGTGCCTGGGCGGCGACCTGCCGGGCGCGCTGGATCTCGCCGGCCGAGGCCATCCGCTCGGCGGGCTAAAAAGTGGTTGCAAAACCCCTCCCCCCAGCCCCCTCCCCTGCAAGGAGAGGGGGAGAAGAAGAGGAGTGTTGCTCTTGCTCCCCCTCTCCTTGCAGGGGAGGGGGTTGGGGGGAGGGGTCTTCAAACGCCCGGCGAAGTCTTCTCGGGATTTTCGCTGTTCCTCCGCGGCTCGGCTGGCATAATCTCCCTTGCCCGTGATGCGCCGACCGTCGGCGCCAGGGCCATCGCAGATTCGATGAGGAACGTCATGCACCGCTGCTTCTTCACCCTGGTCACCCTTGCACTCTGTGCCGCCAGCGCCGCCGCTCAGCCCGCCGGCCCCGACAAATCCGCCAAGCCGCGCCGCACGCTGCCCGGCATCGAACCGGGCGGCCTCGTCCGCCTGCACAACCAGTGGGCCATCCGTCCCGCCGGCAAGCAGCTCACGCTCGGCGACTTCCCCGTCAACACCGCCCTGCACCCCAGCGGCAAATGGCTCGCCGCTCTCCATGCCGGCTTCGGCGACCACGAAATCATCATCGTCGATCTCGACGCCAAGAAGCAACGCATCGTCAACCGCGTCGTCCTCGAACAGACCTTCAACGGCCTGTGCTTCTCCGCCGACGGCAAGACGCTGTTCGCCGGCGGCGGCGAGTTCGACATCGTCCACGCCTTCGCTTTCGCCGACGGCTACCTGTCGCGCCACCGCAAAATGTCGCTCTCGGACAAGAAGTTCATCCCCTCTGGTATCGCCCACGATGCCATGCGCGATTACCTGTACGTGACCGGCGCCTGGGGCCACGGTGTTTGCTTCCGTCCCGCCGACGGCTCAGGCGCTCCTTACATCCTCCCCCTCGGCGCCGACAGCTACCCCTACACCTGCCTGTTCGACGCCAAGCGCGATCGCCTGTACGTCAGCCTGTGGGGGAAGTCGGGCGTCGCGGTGGTCAACATCGGCGGCAAGGATTTGACGCAGACCTTCCGGACCGAGTCCCACCCAACGGAAATGGTCCTCTCGCCCGACGGCAAGACCCTCTACGTTGCCTGCTCCAATTCCACTCGTGTTAGTGTCCTGAATGCCGCGGACGGCAAGGGCCTGGAGATCATCAACTGCGCCCTGTACGCGAAGGCCCCGAGCGGCAATACGCCGAACAGCCTGTGCCTGACGCCCGACGGCGAACTGCTGTTCGTCGCCAACGCCGACGCCAACAACGTCGCCGTTTTCAACGTCAAGAAACCCGGCGAGGCGCGGCCGCTCGGCTTCATTCCGACCGGCATGTACCCGACCTCGATACGCTACAACCCGGCCGACAAGAAGCTCTACATCGCCAACGGCCGCGGCAGTTCGCCGCGCGCCAACGTCCACGGCCCGCAGGCCATCTATCAGGCCGGCGTCACCACGCCGGAGTACATCGCCACGCTCTATCGCGGCACCCTCAGCGTCCTCGACGTGCCCACCGAGGAGCGCATGGTCGGCTACAGCAAGACGGCCTACGCCTGCACGCCGCTGCGCCCCGACAGCGAAGTGCCGTGGGAGGCGCCCAAGGATAACCCGATCCCGGCGAAGGTCGGAGGTGCCAGCCCGATCAAGCACTGCGTCTACATCATCCGCGAGAATCGCACCTACGATCAGGTTTTCGGCGACATGAAAGAGGGTAATGGTGACCCGAACCTCTGCATTTTCCCCGAAAAGGTGACGCCCAACGCCCATCGACTCGCGCGGCAGTTCGTCTTGCTCGATAACTTCTACTGCGACGGCGAGGTATCGGCGGACGGCCACGAGTGGTCAATGGGCGCGTACTGCACGGACTTCGTCAAGCGCACCTGGCCGCTCTCCTATCGGGGCAGTCCGCTCAAGAAGATGAGCATCTATCCTTCCGAGGGCACCTTCGACGGCATCGCCCGGCCGTCCGGCGGCTACATCTGGGATCGCTGCGCCGAGGCCAGCGTTACCTATCGCAGTTACGGCGAGTGGATCAACAACGGCAAGACCGAGAAAGATCCCGGCAAGGCGCGCGTCAAGGCCCTCGAAGGCCATTTCGATCCGTGGTTCCGCGGCTACGATCTGGACTATCCCGATGTCAAACGTGCGGCACGCTTCATCGAGGAGTTGAAGGCATTCGAGAAAAAGGGCGAGTATCCGGGGCTGACGATCCTGCGTTTGCCCAACGATCACACCTACGGGACCAAGCCCGGCAAGCCGACGCCGACCGCGATGGTGGCAGAGAACGACCACGCTCTCGGCCTGGTGATCGAGGCGCTCAGCCACAGCAAGTTCTGGAAGGATATGGCGATTTTCGTGGTCGAGGACGACGCCCAGAACGGCGCCGACCACGTCGATGCGCACCGCACGGTGGCCCTGGTGATCAGTCCGTACACGAAGCGCGCCCATGTCGATTCGGCGATGTATTCGACGGCCAGCATGCTGCGCACGATGGAGTTGATCCTGGGACTCAAGCCGATGAGTCAGTTCGACGCGGCGGCTCGACCGATGTACAACTCGTTCCAGCCGAAGGCGAACCTGACGGCGTACAAGCACGTCGTGCCGCAGGTGGACATGAAGGCGACGAACGCGAAAACGGCGTGGGGGGCGAAGTTGTCCGACACGTTCGACTTCTCGCGTGAGGACGCCGCCGATGATCTGCTGCTCAACGAGGTGATCTGGCGCTCGGTACGCGGGCCGGACGCCCCGATGCCGCCGCCGGTACGGGCCGCGTTCGTGTTCCCGCACTTGCCGCGCGAGTGATGGTGGCTTCGCGGCCCGGGCGTCGCCTGGGCCGCGAAGGTCGCGGACAGGAAAAGGCGCCGTTTCCGCCTGCCTGATCGGGCGTAGAATGAAGAGTCGGCGGTTTGATTGCATTGCATTCCACGCCGACACCTTCCAGCGTTCGCCCCGGCGCTCGTTTCCTGCGCAGCGCCTGAGCGGACTTTGTGGGTGGGTGTCCATCCGCACCCAAGCAGAAAGAAAAAAGGCCAGCCGCGTCGAATTGTCGAATTGTACTTGACGGGCACGGTGCGGTGGTCTGGAATGGTCGATGATAGAGCGCGCGGGCGCGCTCTCAGTAAGGGATTAGGGCGCGCTGGCACGCCCGAAGACCAAGTTCGGCGCCTCGTCCGCTCCGTGATGCGCCGTTCGAGGGGCCGCTGCTGGAAATGAGCCACTCGTCGTGGGCAAGGGTGCGGTGGATGGCGGCCATGCAGACATTCGCACGACAACCCACAGAGCGTGAACTGGCCTGTTTGCTCAGCCCCAGGAGCCGGAGTTGGCTGCTTCGCACTGAGGAAACAGCGGACCGACTGGTTGCGCGTCCCAGTGGGTTCTTGCTCGTATGGGGTAGCTGTTGGCTCCTCGTGCCGCTTGCTGTGTTCACTTGGTGGATGGTGCGCGAGGCACTCGTGGCAGGGCTTGACCTCTGGGACGGGTTGGGGATCTTGATGGCTGCTCTGGCGGCTTTGGTCTCCGGCGCTTGTCTTTACGCGATCAACCGGGTAGAGGTTTCGCGAGGGGATTTCTTTCTCCTCGACAAGCGCCTTCGGGTGCTGACTCTGTCCCGCGTGGGATGTTCGTATCAGGCCAGTGAGATCGTCGGTTTTGTGGAAGTCCACGCATGGCATGCGGAGGCACATTCGGAAGGGACCAGCCATACTTGGCTGGGTGAACTGACGGTGTTGGTGCGCGGGGAAGAGGGCCAGGTCGTGCGGCAGCCCGTGGTGACCAGCCAACAGATTGGGGGTGTCAGCCGCCTGGCACAGAAGCTGGCTGATTTCTTCAGCGTCGGGCTCTGCCGGGTGCGGTTGGACCGCAAGACGCGGAGGCGGTTGGCTTAAGAGGCGAACCAACAGGAAAAGGGAACAGGAAAAGGGACAGGAAAAGGGGTCGGGAGTCGATTTGAGACAAAAGCCATCGCCTAGCAGGCTGTACGGTAGGCCGGCCACGCGAAGGACACCTTCTTTCGTCCTTCCGCGTGAGCCGGCTGTCCAGTACAATCGGGCGCGATTCAAGGAGGACCGCCCGATGACCGTCGAAGGAGAAGCGCTGCGCGAGTGGCACCGGCTGTTCGGCCTGCTACTGATGGATTTCTTCAGCGGCACGCCCTTCGCCGTTGATGTCGAGCGCGACCTGTCGGTGCAGCAGCAACGGCTTGACGTGACCATCGTGCGCCGGGGCAAGGGCGGTTCGCTGGCCGCCTGCCCGACGGCCTGGAAGATCTGCGGCCGCACAACCTGATGAGCTTCAAATCGCGGCACGAACCACTCGATGCGTGGGCCATGAAGGAGTTGGTCGGCGCGGACGTGGCCTACCGCAAACTCGTCAGCCCCTCACCGACGAACCTGCTCCCCGAGGACCAGTTCGCCTTGTACGCGGTGGCCGCGCGCTTCCCGCACAACCTGTCCGGGCAGATCCCGTGGCTGAAGGTGCAGGAGGGCGTGTATAATTGCCTCTGGGGCACAGACACGATTCGTGTGGTGGTCGCGGGGGAGTTGCCCCGTGAGCCACACAACGCGCCCTTGCACTTGTTCAGCGCCGCGCCGGAGTTGGTGGACTTCGGGCGCAGCGCCTACCAGCGGCGTTCGGCCAACACGAGCGCGCTGCTGGGATTGTTGTTCGAGAAGCTTCAAGGGGAGGGTTTTGCCGTGTCGTTCACGATGGAGGACTTCCAACGCCAGTACGCCAAGGAACACTTTGCGCAGCTCACGCCCGCGGAGCGTGCGGAAGTGCTGAAGGCGCTCCCGCCGGAGGAACGTCTGGCGGGTCTGCCGCCTGAGCAACGCTTGGCGGGCCTGTCCGCGGAGCAGATTCGGCAATACCTCGACCATCTGACCGCTGAGCGCCAGGGTGGGGCGCGGAAGCCGCGGCGGAAGAAGTAAGAGTCAGTGGGGCAGAAAAGCAGCACTTCAAGGCATCCGAGTCGAACCATCCGCTGCACCTGACCGGGGCCGCATAACGTCAATCCTAGCATTGCGTTGCGTCAGCGGCCCCGGCAGGTAAGCTTCCTCGGTCGCCCTGGCGCTTCGGGCTCCCAGCAACCAGCCGCTACGGCACCCATCTGGCTCGCACGCCGGCCTCCTGAAAGAAGGGGTCGAGCCGCCGGGCTAACTCCGCCAGGTGGTGGCTGGGGACTGCCGGATAGAGATGATGCTCCAGATGGTACGTCAGTTCGAGGAAGAGCGCCGGAATGATGTGGCCGCGCAGACTACTTGTCTGTGTCAAGGGGCTGTCACCGTAATCGTGGTGCGGCAGATGGACGGTCAGGAGCGGGTACGACCAGGAGCCGACGACCGCCAGCGCAGCGTAGACCAACACCGCCGCCGTCCACGGCCAGAGCAGTACACCGGCGACCGGCACTGCGAATGCCCAGCCCGCCTCGGCCAGCAGCCAGCGGCGCTGGGCGGGCTGGTCGTGGGCGCTGCGGTACGCCCACCACCAGAGCCGCGGGAGGAAGACCGGGCCGTACAGCACCGCGGCCCAGAAACTCATCCGGGCCGGGTCGCCCTCGGGATCGTCCGGGGCCGGGAAACGCCGATGGTGCTGCAAGTGGCTCAGCCGATAAGCATGACCGCTTTCGAGGAGGACCGCCGCGAAACAGAACAGTGCCCATTCGGTCTGGCGCGGGCCAAGTCCCAGCGAGCCGTGGACCACGTCGTGAGTGACGGTGACCACCGCCACAAAGATCAAGAAGACAAGGATCGGCGTTAGCCACCACCAACCGAAGTACGCCGCCACCGCGTACGCCGCGACACCAAGGAAGGGACGCAGACACGCCACCCAGCGCTGCCGGCGAGTCGTGTCGAGAAGATCCCGGCCCAGATCGTCGAGGCGTGGGATCGCAGTTGTCCGGGATAGCTGGCTCATAATGCCCCTCCGCAGCAGCCTACGGGTTGCAACTCGTGCGCTTGCGGGGCCTGCACGCGCCGCGGCGTCGCCGCGAGGACGCCCTCGGCCACGAGGCGGCTTCCCAGGACGCAGGCTACCGTCCCCAGGCCCGGCCACGTCGTGTCTCCCGCCAACCAGAAACCCGGAACTCCGACATCGTACGGCACGGCCCGCTGGTTGGTGTTCCCCAGGCACTGCCGCACGCCTCCCACCGCGCCGCGCGGCCGGCTCGTGAAACGCTCATAAGTACAGGGCGTCGCCACCTCGCAGACGACCGCCCTGCGGCCGAGTTCCGGGTAAACCCGCCGGGCGAACCCGACGAGCCGCTCTCCCGCTGCGGCTTTTCGCACGGCGTACTCGTCGGGGGCGAGTCCCTCCCAGTCCGCCAGCTCGCAGTGGGTCGAGATCATCACCGCCCGATGGCCGGGCGGTGCGCTCTCGGTGTCCCCCGGCGCCGAGACTGAGACGAACATGTTGTTGCCATTTCCCAGCGGTGCGCTGTAGTCCCGGAGCAACTGGTGGTGGGTGAAGCGGTGTTGCTCCACCTCGGTCTCGGGCGCTCCCAGGAAGACGACGATAGCGCCGCCTTGCGCCCTGGCATCGCGCCGCAGGTAGGGAGCGAGCGCCTCGCCGACCTCGGGCGGGGCGAGCCGCGCCGTGAGAGCGACAGGCAAGGCGCTGACGACCTGCGGCACCAGGACGTCGCCCCGCCGGGTGTGGACACGGAACCCGCGGCCCGCCCGCGCGGTCAGTCGCTCAATCTGGCGAACGCGGCAGCCGACGCGCAAGCAGCCGCCCAGGTCGCGATAACAGGCGACGAAGCGGCGCCAGAAGCCGTACATGCCGCCCCGGGCTCGCGTCAAGCCGGCCCCACGAATGGTGATGCCCAGTGCTCCGTTGATGAGCGGAGCCTCGTCGATGAGGGCGTGGACCGTGTCCTCCAGGAGTATCGAGAGCAGGCCCGTGAGCGGCCTGTCCGCGCGCAGCCCGTAACTGCGGAGAGCGTCTCCCACGGTCCAGCGGACGTAGCGGGCGAGCGGCACATTCCACACTCCCAGGCAGCGCAGCGCTCGCAGCAAGTCACCAGGGCTCTGAATGGGCAGCTTGACGCCCGCCCGGCTCGCGCGCCAGAAGACCGCGGCCAGCCGGTCCAGCAATTCCCAAAAACGCCGATGTGCGGGCGAGTCACCCAGGGTTCGGAGCCGCTCGGCGGCCCAGGCGGCGGGGTCGCGAAAGAGCGTCACCTGACGGTCGGGCAGCCAGGCAACATACCCGGGCAGCGCCTCGGCTTCCGGCGGCGGCATCCCGATCGCGGTCAGCAACTCGCCGCCGACGCCGCCTGGCTCGAAATCGACCAGGGTCGTTGCGCCGACATCGAAGGCGAACCCGCGGCGGCGAAAAAAGCCGGCGCAGCCGCCGGGTTGACCGTGGGCCTCGAAAACGATGGTCGATAGTCCCCTTGCCTGCAGGCGCGCCGCCGTCGCCATCCCCGCAACCCCGGCGCCAATGACTGCCACGTCGTACATGGCCTGCCCTCCGCCAACGGGTGCTCAGAGTAGTCCACTCGCTCTGCCGGATTACCGCTTTGTGGAGTGCCTTTCGTGCAATCCCCTCGCGGAGGTCTGGAAGGTCCAGGCACCCGATGGACGCAAACGGCTCGTGCAGTTTGTCTACGGCTTCTCGCGCCGCGATGGCGAATGGGAGGCCATCCTTCGCTTCAAGGCCCTGCGTCACCCCTCGCTGCGGCCGGTCGAGGTCGTGCAATACGAACCGGGCCGCCTGGTGCTGCTCACCGAGTTGGTCGAGAAGAACCTCCACGATCGCCTGCAAGAGTGTCAGGCCGAGGGGCTGCCCGGCATCCCGCGCGGGGAACTGCTCGGCTACCTGCGGGTGGCGGCCGAGACGTTGCAACAACTGTATCGCGAGCACGCCGCCTTGCACCTGGGGCTGAATCCACGTGTACTGCTGCTGAACGACGGCCGGCTCGCCATCGCCGACATGGGACTAACTCACCTCCTGTGGGATCCAGCTGGCCAGAAAGTGGCTTCGCTCAACGCTCGCTACGCGGCGCCGGAACTCTTTCAGGAGCGTTCTCACCCTGCCAGCGATCAGTACAGCCTGGCGGTGCTCTTTCAGGAATTGCTGACGGGGATCCACCCGTTCTCCGAAGCGGACACCCCCTCACCCGCCCGACGACGCCCGGTCAAGCCGAACCTCGACCCGTTGCCTCACGCTGATCGCGTGGTGATCGCCCGCGCCCTGGACCCTGACCCGCGGCGGCGGTGGTCCGGCTGTCCGGAACTCGTGCTCGCTCTGACGGCCGGCGTTGGCAAGGCAGGCAGGCCGTCGCGCTCGCCTCTGGTGAGGCAACCTACCATCGCTCACCCCACCCACCCGGCTGCGAACGGAGCGATGTCCGAACGTGATGAGGCCCTGCGGCGGCGTTACAAGTCACGACTGCCGCTCGAACTGATTCGGCCCCGCCTCGGCGCCTTTCGCGTCCAGTGGCAGGGCCAGGTCGTGGGCGATGAGGCGACCAAACTCGTCTTCCGGGTCAACCTGCCGCGCAGTTTCTGGCAGCGCTGGCTTGGCCGACAGTCCGGCCTGGAGGTGCAAGTTGAGTTGGCACGGGCGAAGGCCGGTGCCCCGACCGAGGTGACAGTGCAGATTCAGTCGTTCGGCTGTGGTCGCGAGACGGGAGGCCAGCTGGTTAAGGACATGGGGGCGCTGCTGCTGGAAAGTCTGCGGAGTTATCTGCAGGTGAATCCGGAGCGGCGTCTGCAGGAGCGATTGATCTGGCCACACCCGGTGCTGGTGCGGCCTGTCGTTGACGGCACGCCGGGCGAGGCAGTCGAGGGACAGGGCAAGGACATCTCGCCCAGCGGGATCGGCTTCTACTCGCCGGAGCAGTTGGCGACCTCCCGCCTTCAGGTCGAACTGACCGCGCATGGCGAGGAGGCCCTCAGCGTGCCGGCGACCGTGGTGCGCGTCCAGCGGTGCGGCGAAAACTGGTTCGAGATGGGGGCCTTGTTCGTGGCGAATGCCGCGCAGCAGAAGGCCATCCTCGACCTCTGCGCGCGGTAAGTGCCGTGTTGTTCGTAGTCCCGCCTTCAGGCGGCCAGACATCAAACCGCCTGAAGGCGGGACTACGAACAAGAGGTGTTTACTACTGGTTCTTCACCGGCTCGTAGAAGCGCAGGGCCGTCGGCGAGCGGAAGAAGATGAAGTTGCCCGGCGGGTTGCCGAACGGCGAGTTGATCGCCAGCACCGCAATCTGGAACGTCTGGCCGGGCTTGGCGCTCTTGGTCAACATCACCTCGTTCGGCGTGTTGAAGCCGCTGACCGCGCCGCGGCCGCTCTTGCCGAACGACAGATCGATCTTGCCATCGACCCATACCTCGGCATAATCGTCCACCGTCGTGCGGAACCAGACCGCTGTCCCGGTGATGTCCCTGTCGCCGACCTTCTCCGGGATGGTCACCTTGATCCGATACCACGCCATGCTGAACTTGCCCGGACCGTAGGTCTTCTTCAGCAAGGCCGGATCCTCGATCGCCTCCCATTTGCTATCGTCGAACTTGCCGTGCGCCTTCGGCTCGATCTCGTTCTTCTTTTCGCCGACGCCGGTCATCACCTCATGGTAGCGCCATTCGCCCTTGACCGCTTCCACCCCTGCCGTCGTCGCAAGGTTGATCTTGCCGATCAGCCCCTTTTGTGCCTGCGCCGCCTGCCCCGAGCACAACAGGCAGGCGAGGGCTGCCGTCAGCGCAACAGCCGTCCGCCTGGCCCTCATCCGATTTGTCATGTTCCCCCCCTTTGGCGTAAACAGACTCCTGGATGTACATCTGGGCGGAGTGAGCGTATCAGTTTCGGCGCAGGATGCCAGGGGGCGACCGGAAAACAACCCATCCCCGCTTGCGGGTTAGAAGTGGTTTCAAAACCAACCCGAAGCGTCAGCGAGGGCCGTCCTCGCTGACGCTTCGGGTTGGTAACACAGGTCTTGCTAACCCGCAAGCGGGTTTTTCCCTTCCCTTGCGCCGTCCCCCCCGGCAGAATGACCGTCAGGAGCACAGTCTGCCGCTCTCACCGGAGTAAACCGAGGAGGCACCTCGTGAATGACGTATTGACCCTCATACTCGCCGGCGGAAAGGGGACGCGCCTCGAGCCCCTGACGCGGGACCGCGCCAAACCCGCGGTCCCCTTCGGCGGTTTGTATCGCATCGTCGACTTCACCCTCTCCAATTGCATCAATAGCGGCCTGCGCAAGGTTCTCGTGCTGACGCAGTACAAGGCCCGCAGTCTCGATCGCCACATCTCCGCCGGCTGGGACTTCCTGCCGCGCGAGATGGGCGAATACATCGAGGTGTTGCCGCCGCAGCAGCGCATCGACGAACACTGGTACAAGGGCACCGCCGACGCCATCTACCAGAACATCTACACCATCGAGAAAGAAGACCCGCGCTACGTCCTCATCCTCGCCGGCGATCACATTTACAAGATGGACTACGGCGATATGATGCGCGCGCACGTCGAGCGCGAGGCCGATCTGACCGTCGGCGCCGTGCCGCAGCCGCTCCGCGAAGGGCCGCAGTTCGGCGCCATCCTCGTTGACGACAAGGATCGCATCACCGGCTTTCAGGAGAAGCCAAAAGACCCAACGCCCATCCCCGGTGACCCGCACCACTTCCTCGCGTCGATGGGCATTTACGTCTTCACTACCAAGATGATGTACGAGCTGCTCTGCCAGGACGCGACGCGGCCCGACAGCGGGCACGACTTCGGCAAGAACGTCATTCCAGGGATGATTGACACCCATAAAGTCCTCGTCTACCGCTTCCGCGACAAGAACCGCAAGGCGACGCCGTACTGGCGCGACGTCGGTACGCTCGACGCCTACTATCAAGCGAACATGGATTTGATCGAGGTCGATCCGGTTTTGAACCTGTACGACCGCGAATGGCCGATCCGCACACATCAGCCACAATTGCCGCCGCCAAAGTTTGTATTTTGCGACGAGGGTTACGGCGACCATGTCCGCCGCGGCGAGGCCCACGAGAGCATGGTCTGCATGGGCTGCATCGTCAGCGGCGGCCACGTGCGCCGCAGCATCCTTTCGCCCAATGTCCGCGTGAATAGTTTCAGCGTCGTCGAGAACTCGATCCTCTTCGATGGCGTGGACGTCGGCCGGCACTGCCGCATCCGGCGGGCGATCATCGACAAGGACGTGAAAATTCCGCAGAATACCACCATCGGCTACAACCTGGAGCACGACCGCCAGCGCGGCTTCCAGGTGACGGAGCAGGGAGTGGTCGTCATCGCCAAGGCGGAGTTGCCCGAGACCTTCGCGCAATCCGCTCAACAAGGAAAAAGGTAAAAGGAAAAAGGCAAAAGGAAGACAGAAAGGGTCGCCCTTCTCTTTTTTCCTTTTGCCTTTTTCCTTTTGCCTTTGATCAAACCATGACAACGGACAACGGACAACCACCGTCAGGTGCGGGGGGAGCGCGCGTTGCTCCCCGTCCGAATCGCGGTTGGCTCTGGTATTTCAGCATCGTGTTCCTGTTGACCGTGATTGCGACCACGACGCTGATCGTGTTCAATCTCCGTCAGCAGCTCAAGCCGGAACAGCTCGCGGCCGCTCGCCAGCTCTGGAAAGAACACGGGCCGAAGGATTACGAGTTGCGCTACACGACCAAGACCGGCGAAGAGGGGCGCGTCACCCATTACGTCGTGGTCGTCCGCGGCGGCAAGGTGCAATCGCTGACGCTCAACAAGCAGCAGGTTCTCGACCGTGCGACGCTCGATCCGAAGGCGCCGCTCGATCGGCAGGACAACCGGCCGATCGCGGACTTCGGCGGCTACGGCATGGAGGCCATGTTCAATCAGATCGAGGATTTCCTGGACAAGGACAGCAAGCCCGGTCAACCGCGCGTCTATGTCCGCGGCGTGTTCGATCCGCAGGATGGCCACCTGCTGCGCTATGTCCGGAGTGTGATGAGCGGGCGTGAGCGCCTGGAAATTGTCGTGGATGAACTCAAGCCTCTCGATGGGAAGCCAACGAAAGGGTCGTGAGGCCGGTGGCTGCCGTTCGTGGCGACAAGCAGGTGATCTTCTCCCCTCTCCCCCAAGGGGAGAGGGGAGCATTTTTCTGCCGCTCGCCTTACCGCAGCGATACTTTCATGTTGAGGTTCCGCTACTTGCAAGCGCCGTAAGCCACGCAGGTAGTTCCACATCAACACGCTGCGGCGAGGCTTGTCCCCGCCGGTTCTTGCCCCAGAAAACCGTGAACCCCTCGATCAGTTCGGCGAGCAGGAGGCGCAGCGAGGGCGGGTAGTCCGTCCCCTGGCGGAAGAGGGCATGCGCTTTCTTGCAGGTTTCCCAGAACGCCCGGAAGCGTGCCGGGTCCACCTCCTTCGCTGTGGCCTGCCGTTCTACACCCTCCCTCATGGTCAGGACTTGCCTGCAGCCCGGCAAGTGGTACAACACGCCTGCCGCGCCTTCGGGCCGGCACGCTCTGGGGCCTGAGTCTAGCTTGGCGTTTTGCGCCGAGGGCGGTGTTGCGCCGCCCGAGCGTCTGGCTCCTCATCAGCAGCAGGAAGGCTGTTTCAGGCCCGCGTGAGGATGACACGGTGACCAGGTGACCAGGTGACCAGGTGAAAGGGAGTTACGCCGGTCACCTGGTCACCGTGTCACCCTGTCACCTTGTCATCCGCAAGGGCCCGAGAGCTCACGCAGTAGACACCCCAGAGCCACGAGGGCCGCCCGGGACATCCTGGGCGGCCTTCTCTGTCACGGCTTCCAGCTTCCGACCGTACAATCCCCCGAGCCATCCCGCCAGCAACAGCCTGACGACAGCACTCGCCAGGAAGCCCTCAAGGCCGCGGTGCGTGCCCTCGAAGACGGCGCTACCCTCCGCGGCGCTGCGGCTGCGGCTGGCATCCACGTCGCCACCCTCTGCCGCTGGCGCTTGCAGAACGCCGACGTTGAGTCCCGAGTAGCGCGGGCGCTGCAGTTCTCCCGCAAGCTGCGGCGCTCTCGGGCACAGGCCCGGCGCCATGTCCGCAGCCCGGTCCCGTGGCGGCGTGACTGCCCGGCGTGCGGGGCGTCGCTCCAAGTGCGGACGACCGGCAGCGGGTTTCGGTTCTGGGCTTGTGAGCGCTGGCCGGCCTGCTGTAGCTGGGCGAGCTGGCGACCGCCGCATCCAGAGCCTTGCCCGCGCTGTGGCGGTCTGCAGCTGTGGTCCGGTAGCCGGCTGACGGTGTCTTGCGTTGCCTGTGGGACGCGGCGCGACGGTGGCCAGCGCTGCTGGCCTGATGGGAGGATCGGCGGCGAAGGTTAGCATTCCTCAGCCGGAGTAAGTGGAGGGACGTTCGCAGCAGAGGCGGCTGAACGCCCCGGAACGTCGCCCAAACTCAGGTTTTCGCAGGTTGATGGGCGTGCGAAAAGCCGAATGCGCTCCCGACAAGGTGTCGTGGTGGGCGAACCCACGCCCTTGAGCCGGTCTAGACGCAACACTTTACCGAGTAGTTCCTTGCGCTTAAGATGCGCGTGCCGGGGTGGCACAAAACCTGCCACGGATCCTGACATTTTCTGCCACCCTTCCCTCGTGCTGCTCCCTCCCCCTCCAATTTCGCGGCGACGAATGCGGGTCGAGCGTTACGGTTTACGACTTGCAGCTGGGAGCATTTGACCCCCCTTCCCCCCAAAAGGTGGCGTGCAGAGGGGGCCTTTTCGAGCGCTTTTCGTCGGCGCTGCAAACCCATCCCCTGCCTGTCCTGCAAGGTAAGCGTCCGGTGCCGGAGCGTCTTGCGTCTGCTCCGCCCACCGCGTGAGCCAGGCCACCTTCTACTCCTGGCGACACCGACTCGCCACTCGCGAAGCGGCCCCGGCTCCACCCGCCCCGACATTCGCGCCCGTCCGCGTCATCCCCGACCTCACCGCAGACGTTCTCCTCCCGACTGGCCTGATCGTCCGCGTCGCGGTCGGGGCCGACCCGGCGGCCGTCGCCCGGCTCGTCGCCGCCCTCGGGGGCGCGCCGTGCTGACCCTCGGGCTGACCGGCCGCATCTGGGTCTGTCTCCAGCCGCAGGACGGCCGCAAGGGCATCGACGGGCTGGCGGGCGTTGTCACCGCCCGTCTGCAACGGGACCCGCTGAGCGGTGACCTGTTCGTGTTCCGCAACCGTCGCGGCGACCGTCTGAAGGTCCTGGCCTGGCAGGGGGACGGCTTCGCCCTCTACCTCCGGCGGCTGGAGCGCGGGACGTTTTCTTTCCCGGCCGGCGATGCCCCCGAGGTGGCGGTCACGGCGACCGAGCTGGCGATGATCCTGGGCGGCATCGACCTCGGGTCAGCGAGGCGGCGCCCCCGGTACGAGCGCCCGGCCGCGGGATGACTCCCTTGGGATTCTGCGCCGAAGGCCGAACCTGCGCGCCGGGTGGCGCGTCCGGCAGGTATGACACCCGCACCGCCCCCCGACGCCGACCTCGCCGCCCTCCGGGCCGAGGCCGCGCACCTGCGGCGCGTGAACCAGGAACTCCTCGCGACCGTGGCCGAACTCCGGGCCACTATCGAGAAGCAACAGGCTCATATCGATCGTCTCGTGAGGATGGCGTTCGGCCGCCGGTCGGAGAGGCTGACCGGCCCAACCCTGTTTGACGACGTTCCCGATCTGGACCTACCCCCGTCAACGGACACCCCACCCGCGCCGGCCCCGCCGAAGCAGGGCACGACCGACACCCCGAATGAGCAGGAATTGTTGTCCCCTCAACCGCGCCGCTCTCGTTGAGCTAGTAGTGGGAGCGAGTCCGCAACGAGTTGAGTCCCGCTGGGACTCCTCATGAACAAGGGAGACAACGATGAGTCACTGCATGCGTAACATCCTGGGGTTGGTTGCGGGCGGCCTGATCCTGGTCGCCGCGTCTGCTCAGCCAGCCCGTACCGCCCAGCACGGCGCCCCCTCTCGGCCCGGCGTGCCTTCGGCCCAGGTTCGGCCGAACCCCCTCCCCCTGACCCGGCCGACGGTTTCTCCGCCCTACAACGGGACACGACCGATCGGCTGGGACTGGTGGCGGATCTACCCGTGGAGCCCGTACAACGCCTGGAGGAATCCGTACTGGTATCCGCCGTACAACAACTACCCCTTCCCGCCCAGCTGGGGGTACCCGCAGGATCCTTCTGTGGTGCCCATACCCTACCCGGTGCCGCAGCCAATCCCAGTACCGCTACCCTGGGATGGCCTCGGCTCCGAGCGTCGGTGAGGGCGAGCGGGAATGGTCCTGGGGCCCGCGTCGGGGCCGAGGAAATGGATGGTCCCGAAAGGCAACGGCTTGCTGTTGTAGCGGACGGTGCCAGTGACTTCGCCGTGGCCGCGGGATCTGCGCGGTGGGGAGGTGGCCTGCCGGGAGCGCCCGGGCGGCCTGCTCAGGAACTCAGCTGCTCGGCCCCGGTGGTCGTGGCCGGCCGCACCCCGCGGCCGGTCAGCGCCGCCAGCAAGCCGGTTCTCATGGCGTGACTTCCCGTTGGAGGTTCGTGGCGGAGAGTGTCTTCAGCCGGTCAACGCGGTTGCCCGCTATTAAGGAAAAGATCGACCGAATCGCCACGGCAGGTCCATCCTCTGCAAGCCCCGCGAACTGCTTCGGGCAGAAGGCGGGAAAGCTTTACCAGGTAGGCCGACAGGCTAATCGAGGATGATGCTTGTCTGTCGTCGGCTTGTCCGGGCCGCAGGAGGCCTTTCGGCGTTACATCCGGGGCAGGCATGTTGCCCCAATGCCCGCATCGGCCACATCGACCAGCCTACCGAGGAATCAGCGTCGCGAGTTCATGCCTGCCTGAATGCTTGTCGCCTTTCCTGCACTGGTTTCTAACTTTCGCGGCGACCTTGTTTCGGCAAAGGGTACAAGAGGTTCAGCTTCGCTTCCCGGCAAGCGGCTGGAGGGTACGTCCGTCCTGGACAGCGGGGTTGGGTTACCGGGTGTGGCTTTCGCGTTGCCAGGCTTGGTCTTGGTTCGGAACGCTTCCCCAGCGGTAATAGAGGTACACCAGGACTAACAGCCAGACCGTTATGAAGCCGTCCGAAAAGATGGTCAGAAAGTTGTACGGAGCATAGTTGCCTTCGCGCACCGTATGGTAAACGTGGACGTAGGTGGCCCCAAGCATGAAGAACGACCACCCGAGCCCGGTTGCGATCCAGAACGAGCCGCCAATCCAAAGACAGAGGAAGCCGAGAAGACCCCACGCCCCATCGTGAAAGCCGACCTCGAACTGGAACGGACTTCCCTGCGGCCAGCCGATAAGGTCGGCGGCCTGACCGGCAAAGAAGACGTGCGGAATGAAGCCCTGGAACACCCCTATGACGCCTACGTCCAGTACCAGGGCGTATAGAAGCAGGAGGTGAATGACGCGGCTCCGCGTCCTCGGAAGTCTGCTAAGGCCGAGATGCAACAAGGGCAGCAGCACACTGAGCAGGGCAACAATTATGCCGATCATCTGGAGAAACCTCCATACCAGGGCCTCGCCGTATTGGCTTGCCCCCATGTTATGTACCAGGCGCTGTGAGAGTCGGATCAACCGTCACAGATGTGTCCTCGGGCCGGCGGAGGC